>Ga0126305_10001175_pt1 | contig 11595 bp, 7 predicted proteins | sample Plot26_FD_92536 | JGI IMG/M metagenome (GOLD analysis project Ga0126305, IMG submission 92536) | Serpentine soil microbial communities from UC McLaughlin Reserve, CA, USA - Plot26 | ecosystem: Environmental > Terrestrial > Soil > Grasslands | place: USA: UC McLaughlin Reserve, Lake County... | reverse complement strand
TCTTCCATTACTTTATTAAACATGAATGCAGCTGCACCGCCTGGAACATCTTCATCGATAAAAATGATGCGGTTTGTCTTTTTTAAGGACTCAAGTATCTTATGATTGATATCAAAGGGCAGCAATGTTTGTACGTCGATTATTTCACAACTAATTCCCTGCGCTTCCAGTGTGGCAGCGGCCTCCTGTATGATACGCAATATGGAACCATAAGAAACAACGGTTACGTCAGAACCTTTTTTTATCACCTCGGGCACCCCAAGCGGAACTGTAAATTGAAGGAGATTGGAGATCAATTTTTCTTTTAAGCGATAACCGTTCAGGCACTCGATAATAATTCCGGGATCATTACTTCTTAGTAATGTATTGTACATACCCACAGCCTGAGTCATGTTCCTTGGCACACAAACATACATCCCTCTTAAAGAATTTATGACCATACCCATTGGCGAGCCGCTATGCCAGATGCCTTCTAACCTATGACCGCGGGTTCTTACGATTAAAGGACAACTTTGTTTTCCTTTTGTACGAAAATGTAATGTTGCTGCATCATCACTTAATGGCTCAAGACCATATAATAAATAATCCAGGTATTGAATTTCTGCAATAGGGCGCAATCCGCGCATTGCGACACCAATCCCTTGCCCCATAATGCTAAGTTCGCGAATACCGCAATCGAAGATCCTTCCTTCACCATATTTTGCCTGCAACCCGCTGAAACCCTGGTTTACATCACCGATCTTACCAACATCTTCTCCAAAAGCAACGACAAGCGGGTTATTTGCAAACAGCGTGTCAAAGTATCTATTCAATACTTCAAATCCATTTATCATTGGTGCATCAGGAGCGATCACAGCTTTTGTTTCCACAACTTTTAATGCACTTTTCCCGCCGATATTATACAAATGAGAATTGTACAGAAGCTCATTTTCTTTTACAAGGTCGTTGTAATAATCCCTTGCCCAGAATGCAGCATCATTATCTCCTGCGGTATTTAAAATGGAATGCAATGATTTCATTACCTCCCTGCGCATTGGCTCACGGTTAGCAGAAAGCTCCTTAGTAATTTTCTCGATAGTTTGAGCTTTATTGGGAATACCAGCGGCTAAGGATGTTGCCAGGTCCGCGATCTTTTTTACCTGGTCTTTTATGGGTGATTGATATTTCTCCCACGCTTTTGTTCTCTCCTCCTTCACCTGGTTCTTTGCTTTTGATTCAAGGCGGTTTAATTCTTCATCACTTGCCAGTGAAGAATCAATGATCCATTCACGCATCTTTCTAAGACAATCATGCTCTCTTTCCCACTCAAGACGCTCCGGAGGTTTATACCGTTCGTGGCTGCCGGAAGTAGAATGACCTTGTGGTTGGGTTAGTTCTTCAACATGAAACAATGCGGGGGTATGTGTTTCCCTGGCAAGCCGGATCCCTTCTTCAAATGCCTCACACATTCCGGCATAATCCCACCCTCTTATTTTATAAATATGGAACCCGTTAGAGTCATCTTTCTTCTGAAAGCCACTTAATGCTTCCGAGATTGACGCTTTAGTTGTTTGCAATTTTTTGGGAACAGAAATTCCATAACCATCATCCCAAACAAATAAAGCCATCGGCACTTGCATTACACCTGCCGCATTTACAGTTTCCCAAAAATGCCCTTCAGATGTGGCAGCATCACCAATGGTCACAAAACAAACTTCATTGCCATTGTCAGAAAGATGATCAAATTGTTTCAACTCCCTTACCCCACGAAAACATTTTGAAGCCAGCGCCACACCTAATCCTCTTGGCATTTGGCCGGCGGTTGGAGCAAGATCAGCAATCGTGTTTTTCCGATTAGCAAGGTCGAGCCAATTTCCCTGTTCATCCGTTAATGAAGTGCAGAAATGAGAGACCATCTGCCTGCCAGCACTATTGGGGTCATTCTTTTCATCAGGATCTGCATACAGTTGGGCAAAAAACTGTTCAACACTTGCCTGTCCGATAGCGAATTGAAAAGTTTGATCGCGGTAATAACCACTGCGAAAATCGCCTTCTTTGAAAAACTTTGCCATCGCGACCTGCGCTATTTCCTTACCATCCCCGAAAATGCCAAACTTGGCCTTACCTGTCAAAACCTCCTTGCGGCCTAAAAGACTCGCCTCACGGCTTATGCATGCTATGTAAAAATCGTTTAACACCTCGTTCCTGAAATTTTCAAACGAAAGTTTATCAGCGGCAAGCATGGAAGGATGAGGGGAACCCATGCGGCAAAGATATAAGAAAGGGAATCCGCTTTTGGGAGTGTTAAAAAATACTGAATTTCTGTGCTTTTGGCCTATGGTATTTCAAGTTGAAGTCTTATTTTTGATGCCGGTAGCTGTCGGGACTAATCTTATTTTTGATGCCCACTACTATCGGGACTAAATCATTTAAAATGAAAAAACTCTTTACCCTCTTTTCTGCAATGGCAATAGCAGTTGTATTAAATGCCCAAGCTACGGCTTCAGAAGAAGTACTTTCAGTAAAAGAAACTGAATTTAATTTTGGAACGATACCACAGGGCAAACCGGTTTATCATTTCTTTGAAGTTACTAACACCGGGAAAGATCCAATGGTGATCTCAAATGTTCAAACAAGTTGCGGATGCACAACACCTGAATGGAGTAAAGAACCAATAGCTCCCGGTGGTACTGCAAAAGTCAGGGTAGGATACAATGCAGCGGGTGAAGGTCATTTTGATAAAACTATTACGATCATGTACAACCAAAACCTGTCAAAACAGGTCAAGATAACAGGAACCGTGTGGAGAGCACCTGCAGGTTCAGCACCAGAAAACTCATCAATCACCTTACTAAAACAAAAAAACAATTAAGATCATGAAGAAATTATTATTTATCGCGGCAGCATTTATAGTATGTGCCGGCGCTATGGCCCAAAAAACTATGGTAAATGATTTTGCCAAATTCAATGTCGAGAAATATGATTTTGGAAAAATAAAACAAAATGTTCCCGCCGTTTATACTTTTGAGGTCACCAATACATCTGATAAACCTTTGGTGATAGAAAATGCACATGCTACATGTGGTTGCACCGTTCCTGAATGGCAGAAAGAGCCGATCGCACCAGGCAAAACAACAAAGATCAAAGTACAATACAATGCATCTAACCTAAATCATTTTGATAAGCAGGTTTTTGTAAAGTTCGCAGGTGTTGATGAAGAAAAAGTTCTTGCAATTACCGGTGAAGTATTAGAACCAGTCGCGTTTGATGCATATGTAAAGGAGGAAGCAGCAAAAGCAGCAACAGCTGAAAAAGAAAAAACTACTAAGTCAAAAAATAAAGGAAAGAATAAATCTGGTAAATAAAATTCCTTTTATGATATTTAAGATCCCCGTCAATCGATGGGGATTTTTTTTAATAGAAGTTTACTTCATTAATGATAATTACCTTTGAGTCATGCCAAACATTTCAAACCGCGGGCAGCATATGCCTGCGTCACCAATTCGAAAATTGGTTCCATATGCCGAAGCCGCAAAGAAAAAAGGAGTAAAAGTTTATCATCTTAACATAGGCCAGCCGGATATTGAAACTCCGCCAGCGATACTTGATGCTGTTCGTAATGCGGATATTAAAGTGTTGGAATATAGCCACAGCGCCGGTAACGAAAGTTACCGGCGAAAACTGGTGCAGTATTATAAAAAAGTGGGCATTGATGTTAGTCACGAACAAATTATTATCACAACCGGTGGCAGTGAGGCAATCATGTTTGGCTTTTTTTGTTGCCTGGACGCCGGTGATGAAGTAATTATCCCTGAACCTTTTTATGCGAATTATAATGGCTTTGCCTGTGCGGCTGGTGTAAATGTTGTTCCCATCACGTCTACTATCGAAACAGGTTTTGCCCTGCCTCCTATTGAAGATTTTGAAAAAGTAATTACTTCAAAAACAAAAGCGATCATTATTTGCAGTCCCAATAATCCTACCGGTTATTTATACAGCCGCCCTGAAATGGAAGCGTTGAAAAAAATATGCATCAAACATGACTTGTATTTGTTCAGCGATGAGGCTTACCGTGAGTTTTGTTATGATGGTGAACATGTAAGCGCTATGCATCTTACAGGATTGGACCAACATGTGGTGTTGATGGATACTATTTCAAAACGATATAGTGCATGCGGCGCAAGATTGGGCGCATTTGTTACAAAGAATAAAGAGGTATATAACAGCGCTATGAAATTCGCACAAGCAAGGCTTTCACCTCCGGGCCTTGCACAAATAATGGGCGAAGCTGCTGTTGACCTTCCCGATTCCTATTTTGATGCGCCTAAAGCGGAATATTTATCAAGAAGGAATTTAATGGTAAGCAGGTTAAATAAAATGCCCGGCGTGTTTTGTCCAAATCCCGGCGGTGCATTCTATGCTATTGCTAAATTACCGATCGATGATTCAGATAAATTCTGTCAATGGCTATTGGAAAGTTTTTCTTACAAAGATCAAACAGTGATGCTGGCGCCCGCAACTGGATTTTATGGCACAGAGGGCCTGGGTAACAATGAAGTAAGGTTGGCTTATGTACTGAATCTTGATGCACTAAATGCCGCAATGGATTGTTTGGAAAAGGCCTTAGAAGAATACCCGGGAAAAACAATTGCAAAAAAATTATCTACCGCAGGCGTAAAATAAGTAACTCTTCTTTACCTTATTACCTTAGTAGGTATTCTTATTAGGCTAAAATTAACCTTATTAGCTTATTTCTTATCTCATAAATAAGCTAATAAGGTTTTACTTTTGAAATGATCATTGTTATCAGGGTAATAATGTTCCAATCCTTGATCAGCGTTGACTTTTCTTTTATTGTACAAATAGTTTCAGCACAACATCTTTTTGATCTTTCCGGGTTATACGTAACAGGTTTAATCCTTTACTTAATCTCCCCGCAGGTAATTGGGTGCTCAGGTCATTTAATTTCATTTCATAGATTTTTTGCCCTTGCATATTGATGACTTGCAATGTTGCCGGTTCAAACTGGTTATCAGAAAGGATCGTTATTGGAGCATATTGAAATGCAGGATTTGGATAAACTATGAATTCAGCGCCATTGAAGTAATAAACTGTTTCAACAGAAGAATAGATTATTCTCCCTCCGGGCAGCTCCAATTTAACTCTATACGTATTTAACCCTTTTTTTAATTGGGCATCAACAAAATTGAAGGTCAGGGTGGTTGGGTTATCGATCGTCTGAAAAGGTATGTAACCATTGCCATTAAATTTTTCAAAAACCACCTTATTAACATTGTACAATGAGCCAAGAGAAAGGGTGAGCTGCGTCGTATTACCAACAAGAAAAGCGAGAAAGGAACGGATATAACATTGAACTCCCTGCACGGTATAATTGAACGTATAGCTTTTTACTCCTTCCTTGCTCGCAATGATTGGCGCAACGGCATAATGCAACGAAGCATTGGTTGCCTTTGCAAGGATCAAAAAACTATCTGCCGTTATCGTTAATGGTTCAAGATATTTGTTACCCAGTTTATAAACCCTGTAATTTGTAATGGACGGTAATTTGTTCCAGTAAATTAAAAATGAGTCAGGGCAATTAAACCCAACCCCCGTGCTTGTTCTGTTAGCAATAGAAAATGTGTCACTTACAAAAACATTTGAGCCAATTGTCATTCTTAATTGCGCCACGCTTGTCAGTGAAGGTACGTTCCAGTAAATATGATCTGTGGTCAGATCAACAGAATTCTGTATCGGTTGCCAGCTATTTCCTCCAGTACTATACTCAAGAATTCCATTTGTGTTTGTAAAAGATGACTGCCAGCGGATAGTATTGCTTACCGATGGAAAAATAAAATCATTTGCCGTTGGGAATTGCCATTCAAATTTATCAGTAGAATCCAGCTGCCATGCAATATGAAAGCTTTGTGATGCGGTCGTGACATTAAACCCGGTTACTTTAAACTGATAATTTCCGGCAACAGGGTTATCGATAGTTATTTGTTCAATATTATTTAAACTATCCCTTTTTCTTTTTGCGGGTTGCAATAACGAATCAACATGAGGAAAAGGGTTCAAAACCCAGGGCTGCCACATTTGGCCGGATGAAAGTTGCTTTAATTCAAGATCAAGGTCATTGATCAATGCTTTTGCAGCGTTCGGCGCAGCAGGTGGATCATTCCAGACTAATGTCGCTTTTAATTTTTTTATTCCAGCCGGCACTGTGATCATAAATGACTGGCTTGATGAATGGGAAACGCTGCCAGCAAAAGATCTATTGCCCTGTAAAGTTTTCAGTGCATTATTTGCATTCAAGGTTCCAAATCCATTTTTATAATCAACTTCGGCATTGCCCACATCATCAGCACTATTAATAAGAATTGATCTTATCAATGAGTTTGGCGGTAAATTTCCATTTAGCTGCTTATACAACTGCTGAAGAAGTAATGATGCCCCCGAAACCAACGCGGCAGCACCTGAACTTCCGTCCTCACCGAATGCAACCAACTCCGGTTTAACCCGTCCATCGTGTGCCGGCCCTTTGGAACTTAATGCAGCTACGATGGAAAAAGAGTCTGTTGCTCCCACTGTAAGAATGTTCTTTGCCATCTTAAAACTGCCAGTCAGATTTGCAAAACCATTTAACCCGGAATAGATTCCTGTAGTTGCAGAAGATGTTCCAGAGTTACCAGAGGAAAAAATATGCAGCAATGAACCATTTGCAATGGCACTTGCATCATAGGCAGCTGCGTCTGCCCCGTAGTAATTTTCAACGCCAACGCCGTAAGAATGGTTTTGAACAGAAATGTTGTATTGAAGGTAAGCGGCGTTAGGATCAGGTAATAATACCGCGAAACTTGATGAACTAATAGTACTTCCCCACGCAGCGCCTTTTCCCAAATGCCAGCTGTTACCTCCTCCGGCAATCATAGTTGACATAATGGAAGCATGAGAATTGACAGTCGTTGACGAAAGATTGGTTGAAAGAAATCTTCCTTTGAAATCAATGTCTGCAGTGTCGGGTTTATTCTCCTTTACAGAGACTGTTATTCCCTCACCATTTATTAAAGAAAAATTCCGATAAACAAGATTTATTTTATTTACCGACAGATCCAGATTGCCAACCTGTAGTTCTTCTTTAGCTATCCTGTTCCCTTTTTCAATAAAAATTATTCCAGGTGATGCAAGAAAGATAGAGTTTACTTCTTCAGCAGTTGCAAATAATCTGTAAACCGAAAAGGCTGAAGACTCAAATATTTTCCGGGCTTGATAAATGGCTTTATAGATTTCAGCAGGTGTCTTATCATTTTTAATCGTAACCTCCAGTAAAATTCTCGCTTTAATTTTTGTGCTTCTTATTTCACTTAATAAACCCGCAGACAGCTTTGGGTTATCAATTAATTGCCCAAATGAACAATGTGTAATAAATACACCGGCTATCACGGTAATTAGCTTTATATAGAACAAACTCATCAGTCTCCCGGAGATAGTTTTCATTAATTAAAAATATTAATTTCTGGATACTCACCGATACCGATGTTTAGCCTTCGTAGATATACTTATATTTTCGAAAAAAAGTGACGGAAACATTTGTTAGTATCTAAAAAAAACCTTTACCTTTTCAAACTGAAATACCCCACCTGTATTTTTTTAATAATCACCTTATTTAATAACGCTAAAACAAACTCTCATGAGACAAATGTTAAAACCATTGGCCTTCCTGGTCATTGCGGGTATTGCAATCACATCTTGCAAAAAGGAAGTAAAAGACCCGGCGCAAGAACAAATTTCACAAGAAACACTTACCAAGATCTACAATCACGGATTCGGCACTTCCAATGTAACTAAAATCGAAGAGGGATATCTGGTAGAGGGAGATATCATTCTTACAGAAGAGTTTTTGAACTCAACTCCAGGCGGCAATTTTCTTCGTATTGCCAACAACGAACAGTACCGCACTACAAACCTCGTATCAGGTCCACGAAACATAACTGTGAGCTTAGATTCGAAACTTGCTGCCATTGCAGGTTATACCCAGGCATTAACGGAAATGGTAAACAGATATAACGCCGAAAACCTTAGTTTGGATTTTAGCGTCGGTGGTTCAGGTGGCGATATCAAATTTGTTAATGCTAACGGGCCATATCTTGGTTCATCAGGATTTCCTAACAACGCAGGCTCCCCGTACGGCCAGGTAAAACTATATTCCCGGAATATTGGATCTAGCACAAGTTCGACCTTTATTAATTACCTCGCAACGATTATGGCTCATGAAGTCGGACATTGCATCGGCTTCCGTCATACAGATTATATGGACCGAAGTTTTAGTTGCGGTGGAGGGTACGCTAATGAAGGGGCTTCATCAGTAGGTGCAATCCTTATACCTGGCACACCCAGCGGCCCTGTCAATGGTAGCTTTATGCTCGCTTGCATAGGATCTGGACAAAATCGTCCTTTTAATAGTAGCGACAAAACAGCATTGAACGCTTTATATTAAGAATTTCTTACTATTTATCAGCCCGTCTCACTTTGGTGGGACGGTTTTATTTTTCTATAACATAACATACACGGTTTATTCTTCCATTAAAATCAAACAGAGTGGTTTGCTTTGTAATATCTGTTATTGATGAAGATCGGATTGATGCAGTATCCAAAACAAATTTTTTATAATTCGTGCTGAAATAGATTTTACCGCCTGGTCGTAATATCCGCAAACAATCATTGATGAGTTTTACATGATCACGCTGAATATCAAGAATGTCTTCCATTCTTTTACTGTTACTGAATGTTGGCGGATCGAGAATGATGACATCAAAATAATTTTCGGGAACTGTATCGAGATATTGCAACACGTCAGCTTGTATGAATTCATATCTTGAGAGATCAATAAACCCATTAAGCTGCATATTTCGCTTCGCCCACTCCAAATAGGTTTTCGAAAGATCAACCGTTACTACTTCACCGGCCCCACCAGACGCTGCATAAACAGAAAAAGAACCGGTATAAGAAAATAAGTTCAAAACTTTTTTATCGCAGGAATCAGTCCTCACCTTTTCTCTTGTTCCCCGGTGGTCTAAGAATAACCCGGTATCGAGATAATCGCTTAGATTAACAATAAACTTCAGGTTATTTTCTTCTACAACAAATTCTGATCTTCTTTCTGCAGTTTTTTGGTATTGTCCTAGTCGCCCCGGCTTTTTCTGCCGAAGTTTCAGGAAAATATTTTCCCCGCTCACTTTTAACACCTCACAAATAACGATCATGCTCCTGCTTATCCATTCATCGTGTTCGTCCTCGTTCATTCCATGGCGTCGTTTGTATTCAGCCACATAAATATTTTGTTCATATATCTCAATGCAAAACGGGAACTCCGGCAGATCATGATCATAGAGGCGATAACACGTAATTCCCATCCTTTTTGCCTGTTTGCCCAGGTGCCGGTAAACCTTCTCCAGCCTGTTCCGAAACATTATAAATTTGTCTTCCGTCATACCAAATATTTCGCGAACTTAGTCTGCTTTTTCGTAACCTGATCATATCGCAAAATAATCATGTACGCTATAGTTGACATAGAGACCACAGGAAGTTATGCATCGGCTAACGGGATCACCGAAGTTGCTATTCATGTCTTTGATGGGAGCAAGATTGTAAAAAAATTTGAATCGCTGATCAACCCATTGCAACCCATCCCAAGGTATATACAATCTTTTACAGGCATTACTGATAACATGGTTGCGAATGCGCCGCAATTTGATAATGTAGCAGAAGATATCTTCAACATTTTACGCGACAACATCTTTATTGCTCACAATGTAAATTTTGATTACAGTTTTTTAAAAAGTCATTTATTAAGGGCGGGGTATGACCTGAAATCAAAAAAACTTTGCACGGTGCGGTTAAGCAGAAGAATATTCCCGGGATTCCCGTCCTATAGTCTTGGAAACCTTTGCCGTTCTCTTGAAATTGATATCAATAACCGGCACCGGGCGGGCGGAGACGCAGAAGCGACTGTAAAAGTTTTTAGCAAGCTTTTGGAAAATGATAAAGAAGATTTCATTTCAAAAAGTTTATTGCGGAATTCAAAGGAACAATCACTACCTCCGAATGTTCCCAAACAGCATTTTGAAATTCTTCCCACAACACCGGGCGTTTATTATTTTCATGATGCCAAAGGAAAAATAGTTTATGTTGGAAAAGCGATCAATATCCGCAGCCGTGTCAACAGTCATTTCAGTAATAACTCTGAAACAAGACAAAAACAAAATTTCATAACGCATATTCATTCCATCAGTTTTAAAAGTTGCGCTACGGAATTAATGGCAAGCATTCTTGAATCCGTTGAAATAAAAAAGTACTGGCCAAAATTCAATTACTCACAAAAGCATTGGGAAGATGTTTTTGGCATTTATACTTACGAAGACCGCAATGGTTTTCTTCGCCTCATCATTGAAAAAAACAAGAAGAACCTCGTGCCTGTTCACAGCTTTCATAATTTATCAGAAGGCTATAGCTGGCTGAGAACTGTTATCGGGGAATATAAGCTTTGTCCAAAACTATGTTTTTTGGAAAAAGGGAGTGGGCAATGTACAGGTGTAGAAAATGAAACTTGCAAAGGGGCCTGTATAAAACAGGAAAGCAGCTCATCCTATAATAAACGGGTAGAGAAGGCGATTACCGAAATGAGTGATGATTCATCTTATGCGATCGTTGACAAAGGTCTTGAGGAAATGGAGCTGTCCTGTATACTTGTTGACAATGGACAATTTTTTGGAATGGGCTACTTGCCATCAGAATTTACATTGTCAGATATTGAAGATATCAAGGAGTATTTAACCTCGTACCGGGGAAATAACTATATTCGAAACCTGCTTACCGGCCATAAAGAAAAATTTCCTTCTGCGATCGTCGATCTTACCGGGAAAAGTCATAAAAAACAGGAACAAGAAAACTTGAACTTATAAAGTATATTTGCTACCCAAATTTTTATTATGCTAAGAATAATTTGTTTGATCACATTTGTTTTCTTTTCGCTTACAGTATTCTCACAAAAACCAAAAACGGTTACCGCGAACATGCAAAAGCCCGCGGCTCCAAAACCCATAACACCCAAATTATTGAAAGACCTGCGTGATTCTGCAAGCTATACAGCAGGAATACATATCGTGAACAAATATCGTTCTCAAAATATTTACAATTTTAACGGCGCTGTTGTGGCAAAAGCATGTGATGATCTCCAATCAAACAACCCACAGCTGATAAATAGTTCCGACGCTGATAATGCAGTACTGGCTTATCAAAGCCAATTAATGACGGATCCGAAAGGGACTGTAAAACCGCCAGCCACTGGCGTTGCGTTAAATGATGCAAGAGATTCTGCAAGCTATGCAGCCGGTATCTATCTTATAAACTTTTTTCGTGAATTTGAAATTACCAATTTTAATCCTGCTATTATAAAAATTGCCATCAATGACCTGCAAACTCAAAAAAAACCATTGATGAATGACAGTCTTGCCAATATGGTTGCCATGCGGTATCAGTCTAAACTGCAGGAAATAAAAAATAAACCGACGATCGACGCAGGGAAAAAATTTTTAGCGGAAAATAAAAAAAGGCCTG
>Ga0126305_10001174_pt1 | contig 11602 bp, 10 predicted proteins | sample Plot26_FD_92536 | JGI IMG/M metagenome (GOLD analysis project Ga0126305, IMG submission 92536) | Serpentine soil microbial communities from UC McLaughlin Reserve, CA, USA - Plot26 | ecosystem: Environmental > Terrestrial > Soil > Grasslands | place: USA: UC McLaughlin Reserve, Lake County... | reverse complement strand
CTCGGGTACGCCGGGCACGCCCAGCCGTTCCCGCGGCAGAGCGGTCCGGGACCGGTTCCGGAAGTCGTCCACGTCCACGGCGTAGGGGAAGAGGCCGGTGCGCTCGGGCGGCACGCCGAAGGCGCGCAGGTAGTCGAGGGTGAGGGTGCCGACGCCGAGGAAAAGGTTGTACATCCGCTTCATATAGATCGAGTAGAGGAGCCGTTTGGCGAGGTTCCGCCCGGGCGAGGCGCCCCAAAGGACGGAATCGAGGCGCAGGGCCGTAGGGCATCCCGCGCGCTTCGCCAGCCTGGCTCCGAGCCGGTAGAGCGGCTGAGTGTAGCCGTTGACGATCGCCAGGTCACATTTCTCCGGCCGGAGCCGCTCCTGGAGCCAGCGGGCGGCGTCCGCCGGCGGGCAGACCTCGTGGGGGTAGCCGCCCAGGAGGTCGATCCCCCAGGAGACGGGTTTCCCGAGCTCAGGATCGAAGACGGGCTCCGAGATCCCGGTGCCGGTGTAGAGGACACGCAGCTCGTGCCGCCCGTCCCGGGCGGCGAAGCGATAGAACGGCGCCTCGAATTGGGTGGGGCGCTCGACCAGGAAGGCGATCCTCATCGGATCCCCTCGTACAACAGTTCCATCTCCCGGGCGACCGCCGGCCAGCCGAAGCGCTCGCGCACGGCCTCGGCGCCGCGCCGGCCCATGGCGTCGAGCCCCTGCGGGTCGGCGAGCAGGTCCCGCAAGGCCGCTCCGAGATCTCCATCCGCGATGACCCCCGCCCCGGTCTCGCGGACGCTTGCCGCGAGACCCACCTCGGGAGTGACGGCAACCGGCCGGCCCGCGGCCCAGGCTTCCAGGACCACATTGCCGAAGTTCTCCGACCGCGAGGGGAGGACGAGCGCCGCCGTCCGGTGGAGGAGGGCGGCTTTGTCCGCGCCCCGCACGGGCCCCAGGAAGACGGCGCGGTCGGCGACGCCGGAGTCGCGGGCCAGACGTTCGAGCTCGGGCCGGATCCCCTCCTCGTCGTTGCCGGCGATGGCGAGCAGGACACCGGGGACACGGGACATGGCGGGGATCAGCCGGTCGAGCCCCTTCTTCCAGCTCAGCCGGCCCAGGTAGAGGAGGAACGGTTCTCTGCCGAGCACCGCGCGGACGGGCGTAGAGAGGGCCGCCTCCTCCCCGTCCCATGGCTCAGGATCGACGCCGTTCGGCACCACGGTTACCGACGGTAGAGACAGGTCGAGACGGGCGGCGTCCTCCACCTCCAGCGCGCTGGTGGCGTGGAGGGCCGCGGCCCTTTCCAGGGTGCGGCGCTCGGCGAGGAGCATCCAGGCGAGCTTGCGCCAGCGCCCGCGGGTCCGCATCAGCTCCGGCACCAGCATGCCCCTGGGGGAAAGTACGTAGGGGACCCCCGCGCGCTCGGCCGCCCGGGCCGCGGCGTAGGTCGGCCAGAGGAAGACCGAGTGGAGATGCACCCGGTCGAAGCCGCGCACATGCGTCGCCAAGGCCTTGCCCATGGCTGGCGAGCGGTAGAGCCGACGTGGCGGGCCGACGGGGAAGTACCAGACCTCGACCCCGTCGAGCGCGGCCGGCCGGCCGGTGGGCACGGCGCCCTCCGTGTCGACGTCCGTGGTGAACACCGTCACCTCATGGCCCCGTTGCACCAGGGCCTTGCACAGCCCATGGACCGAGCGGATTGGCCCGCCGTGCTTCCAGGCCGGCACGTAGGTGGGGACGACGTGCAGGACCTTCACGCCACCAGGCTCCGGAGGAGGCGTGGCAGGCGCTCGCGGTAGACGGACCAGTCCGCGTCGGCGGCCGACTCCAGGCAGGCGGGGCGCATGCGGCGCAGCTCTTCACGGGCTCGCACGCACCGGAGCATCCGCTCGGCCAGGGCGCCGGCGTCGCCGGCCGGCACCACCCAGCCGTTCCGCCCCTCCTCGATCAGCTCCGCCGCCCCCACCCGGTCCGACACCACGGCCGGCAGCCCCGCCGCCAAAGCCTCGGGCACGACCATCCCGAACGATTCGTTGCGCGAGGGGAGCACCAGGCAATCCGCCGCCCGGAAGCGGCTCGCGAGCTCCGCCTGGGAAAGAGAGCCCAGAACCGAGACTCCCGCCAGGGCCGGAGGGCCGAGAAGGGCCGAAGCGTCACCGGGTGGACCGATCACCAGCAGGCGCGACCCGGGCTCGGCGGCGTGGACCTGGGCGAAGGCCGCAAGGAGGATATCGAGTCCCTTGACCCGGCTCGCCGCCCCCGCGAACACGAATTCGGCCCCCTTCCCCTCCTCCGCCGGCGACTCCCTCGCCACGGACCCGAAGAGCGCCGCCTCCACTCCCAGGGGGACGCGGTGGACCCGCTCCGGCGGCACGCCTGCCTCGACATAGCTCCGGCGCGCCAGCTCCGAGACCACGAGCACGTGGTCGGCGAGCGCGATCTCCGCGTCCTTGACCGCCGTGATCCGGCGGTGCAGGTCCGCCGGCTCGGCGAAGCCGTGGAAGCGGTCCTGCGTCGCATGGTGGGTGGCCGGGGCGTCGAGGAAAGTGGCCATCCCCAGCCGCCTCGCCTTGCGGAAGGTCGCTTGGGCCGAGATCTCGCAGGCCATGACGGCATCGGCCATCCCCGGCCGCAGCCGGGCTGCCGCCCAGCGGTCGAAGAGCCGGCAGGCGAGGAAGTCCGCCAAGGAGCGGGCGCGCGGCGGCAGCGGGTCCGCCGCGCGGCGTAGGGCCGGCACCCAAGCGGCCCAGCGCACGCCCTTCTCGGGCAGGTCGACGGGCGCGTAGCGGATGAAGCGGCGCCATAGCGTTTCCGGCACCCATCGCCGGTAGCGGGAGACGGCCGGCACCCCCGCCCAGTATCCGGCGAGCATCCCGGCCCGCGCGAGCGCCAGAGCGGCTTGGTGGGAATGCTGACGTCCCGGGTGAGTCACCAGCACCCTCATCCGCTCCCCCGTAACGAGACCGGCGCGGCGGCGGCCGGACTCGCCGGCCGCGGCGCGGCCAGGACGGAGGACCGGGCGAGGACCGCCTGCCGGTCGAGGCGCACGGCGAGAAAGACCAGGCCCGCCAGGAACCAGTAATAGACCCCGGCCGTGACGTCGAAAATGATGCCGCCGGGGATCTGGACGAGAAGAAAGAGCAGGGCCGAGATGGCCACGGCGCGGTGGAACAGCACACGCAGCCGCAGGGCCTGCCGGAAGGCGAAGAACGCCAGAGCCAGCCTCACGAGGTAGACGGTGAAGAACCCCAGAGGACCGAGCTCCAGCATCACCCGGCCAGTTTCCGCTTCGGGCGTCACATTGATGAGCCAGGGGTTCTGGATGCCTCCCGTCAAGGTGGCCGCTGCCTGGTGGGTCGCCCCGATCCCGTAGCCGAAAAGGCCGGCATAGGGGAGCATGTGAGCCGGAGACACAAAGGGAAAGGTCAGACGGGAGGAGACGTCCTCGGACGAGGCCCGCTGGCTGAACGCCGTCACTGCCTGATCGCCCGCCGAGGTGAGGCCGGTGACCAGGAGCCCCACGCCCAGCAGCAGGCGCACGAAGGTCTGGCTGCTCTGCCTTTCTCGCACTACGGCCAGCCACCAATAAACGGGGAAGACCACGGCGAGCAGGAAGACCGGTCCCCGCGAGCCGCTCATCATGATGCCGAGCATGACCATGCCGAGGGCTGCGTAGACCACGAGGTTTCCCCGGAAGCGCCAGCGGGTGGTGGTAAGGATGATCAGGATGAGGATCGTGGTGGTGAGCAGGTACGAGGTGTAGCCCGATATGTAGGAGAAGGTCCCCGTGGTGCGCACGAACTTCGAGCTGCCGAATGTCGAGATGGACCCGGCGTCGGTCGGCTGCGCGTAGGTGTTCAGGATGCTGCCGGCGGGACTGAAGAACTGCGCCACGGAGAGCAGCACGACCGGGAAGACGATCAGCACGTAGCGCTTGAGGAAGCGGGCCAGCTCCGCGTCGTCGCGGAAGACCCCCGGGACGACGAACAGCAGGGGCACGTAGAGGAAGTAGGCCTTGAAACCCAGCATGCCGACCAGGAAGTTGGGCAACTTGGGATTGAAGATCTGGAACAGTCCGAGGAGCGCGGCGAAAGCCAGCCCGGCGTAGAGGACCGGCGCCTTGGGATAGGGCCACCGCGAGCGGCTGCGGAAGTACCCGGCGTAGGCGCCGAGGAGCAAGGCGTCCTTGGCGAAGTAGACGAGGTCCTGGGCGCCGGGCAGGAGCCATTTGCGGATCGCCCCTTCGAAGACGAGGAGGAGCATTGCCGCCTGAACGGCGGCCCGCCACCGCTTGACGGACCAGCCGACCGCGGCGCAGCCCAGGGCCAGCAGCAAGACCCTCGTGATCACGCCTTCGCCTCCTCGATCACACGGATGTAGGCTTGCACCATCGCCCGGCTCCCGTGGCGGGCCAGGTGGCCGGCCACCTTCTCGGCCGGTGGAGCGAAGCGGTCCGGATCGGCCAAGACCACCTCGAGCAGGCCGGCCAACTCGCCGGGATCGCCGTTGCGGAAGAGCAGGCCGCAGTCTCCGATCGCTTCCTTGAGGCCGCCTCCCCGGGAGCCGATCACCAGGCAGCCGCAGGCGATCCCCTCCAGGGCGGCGATACCGAAGGGCTCGTTGTAGAGCGAGGGGACGACCAGGACCCGGTGCGCGTTGAGCAGGCGCACGATCTCCTCTCCCTGGCGGCTGCCCAGGAAACGCACCTGGTCCGCGATCCCGAGCTGGCGGGCCTGGGCTTCCAGGGCTGGCCGCTCAGGGCCGTCACCGACGACCGTGAGCCCGGGCCGGAGGCCGCGGGCTGCCAGGAGCCCCAGCGCCTCGAGCAGGATGTCCACTCCCTTGTCCGAGACCAGCCGGCCGAGGAACATCAGGTCCTTCGTCCGTGGCACCTCCGGCAGGAGGCGGAAGAGGTCGTCCCGGTAGGCATTGGGGACCACCACGGACGGCGTGGCGAGGTCGTCGGCCACGGCCTGGCTGGCCGAGATCGACCGGCTCCAGCGCAGCAGGAAGCGCTTGATGCGGTCCTGGGGCGCGCGACTGCCGTCCGGGCGGCTGTACCAGCCCTGATGGGAGACGACCCAGGGCCGGCGGACCAGCAGCAGGGGCCACAGCCCCCGGAGGCCCACGTTGGCCTGGAAGAAGACGTTGCACCAGCGCACCAGCCGCAGCAGCTCCCGGCGCGAGGGCCGGCGGACTACTCGGAAGTCGAAGGGCTCGCGGTCCGGGGTTTCCGTCCGGGCCACGACGACGACCTCGTGGCCGGCGTCGTGGAAGCCCGCCGCCAGTTGGGCGACGTTGACCTCGAGGCCGCCGAGGCTGGGGTAGAACACGGGGCAGTAGACGAGGATCTTCACGGAAACAGCATGTCCCTGTAGGACACCGCGTGCCGGGCCAGGGAGTGGCCTCCGTACCAGGCGTGCGCCCGGTCGGTTAAATCCTGGAGCTGGTCCCAGTGCACTTCGCCGCCCTGCCGCGGCGTCCAGAACGGCGGCGGCGGCTCGACCTGGCGCCGCGGCCGGGGCCAGGCGCAGACGGGCAGCACCCGATGGGCGGAGTAGGCGGCGAAGATGGTGGACTTGGGCAGGAATGGCGCGGGGTACGCGATGAAGCCGGCCAGGGAGCCGGCCAGCAGCTCGCTCACCTCGGCTGCCGGCAGCGGGCCGAGGCGGCGCACGCGCACGGGAAGGTCCGACGCCCCCGGCCCGTCGCCCGGCCCGACGTCGCAGACCTCCTCGATGCCGAGCATCCTGCAGGAGCTCTCGATCGCCGGCCTCAGCTCGCGGTACGCCTGGGCGCGGGTCCCCGGGCCGCCGAAGACGACCATCCGGCGCGCGCGCGCCGCCAGCGGCGTGGACTCGGCAGGCTCGCCCACGGTCGAGAACACGGGCATCAGGGCGATCTCCTTGCCGGGCACCCACTGCAGGAGGATACGCCGGTAGTACCCCATGCTGGTCGCCAGCCCGTCGCTCAGGCGTGCCAGCGAGGCGGCGAGCCGGCGCTGAAGCGGCGAGAGCCAGAAGGAGCTGCGCCAGGGAAGCCCCATCGCATGGACCTCATGGAAGACGGTCACCAGCCGGCCCCGGCTCCGGCCCTTCCACTCGGTGAGGCCGTCGACCAGCCACGAAGGGCAGCCGCGCGGCTCATAACCGTAGTTCGCATAGTGCAGGAGCACGGTGGCTTGCGCGCCGTCTCCTCCGGCCGCCTCCTCGAGAGCGCCGCGCAACGCGGCCGGCTCCGCGTTCGGGATCTTCACGGCGGCGAGAAACCGGCTCTCGATGCCATGGCGAGCCCGCAGGGCTTCCGCCAGTGTCATGGCGAAGCTGCCGACCCCTTCTGGCGGCGGCGGGAGATTGGGCACGACTTGCACCACCCTTCGGCTCATGGTTCGCGGCTCATGGCTTCTCGGCGACCACGATCGAATAAAGGGCAAACCAGCGTGTGAGGAAGCGCCAGCGGTCCAGGAGGTGGAGCTCGATTGGCGGTTTGGCGGGGAGTGGGATGAGATGCCCGATGGCATCGACCCGGATCACCCGCAGACCGGCCCGTTTCGCGAGAGAGCGGGTCCAGGGCAGCATCATCAGGTTGTTCACCGGCTGGCCGGCTTCCTGGAACACGCGCCCCCGCAAGCGGCAGTACAGGCGATAGAGGCCGCTCGTGCTCAGGTAGTTCGGAGTGGTCAGGAGGAGCCGCCCCCCCGGTCTCATGACCCTCGCCAGTTCGCGGAAGGCCCGTTCGGGGTGTGGGACGTGCTCTACCGTTTCGCACGACAGGATCGTCTCGAAGGTGCCGTCCGGGTGCGGCAGGCGAGTGATGTCCGCGACCTCCCATTCGATCCCTCCGCTGTGCCGGCGCCGTGCATAGCCGGCTCCCTTGCTGACGGCGCTGCCGGCGAAGTCGGCCGCCACGAGCCGGCGGGGAGGCGCCGGCCGGGAGGCCAGCCAGCGCGACAGCTCGCCTCTGCCGCAGCCCACCTCGAGGACTACCCGGCCCGCGACGTCACGGGAGAGGTCGAGGTGCTCGCGAAGCAGCCGGTGCCAGGGCATGTTCGCCTCGTCGTCGACAGGGAGGTCACGGTGCCAGGTCTCGTAGGCCTCCCTGGATCGTTGGTCAAGCGTCATGTCACGTTCTCTTTTCTCAGGCCTGAGAGAGCGGCTGGCGGCCGCAGCCGGTAGAGGATCTCTGCCTCGTAGCGCTCCGCGATCGCTTCCCAGGTGAAGTGCCGATAGTAGCCGCCGAGACCGTCTGCGCGGCAAACGGGCGGATCGAAGTCGAGAGGTGGAGGAAACGGCAGGAGCGTCTCCGGAAAATAGGGCCTCAGGTCACGTACGCCGCCGACCTCGGTGGCGAAGACCGGCATGCCCGACTCGAGCATCTCGTTGAGCGACAGCCCCCAGCCCTCCGACTCGCTGGTGAACAGGCCCACGTCGTGGCTGCTCAGAAGGCCGGTCAGCTCCGCTCGGGAAAAGTGGGGAACGATCCGGATTCGGCCATGACCCCGCAACCCGGCCGGCAGCGACTTGTCGACGCCGGTGCCAGCGCCGGCGATGGTAAAGGAGTCCTGCGGCCGCGCTGCCTTGCGCTGGAGGAGGAAGTGGACGAGCCGCGCCGTTCCCTTGTGCGTCGCCCAGCGGCCGATCCACAGGAAGCGCAGGCCCGGCCCGGGAGGCGCCGTACGCGCGCGCCGAACCAGCGACAGCTCCGCCTGCTCCGCCTGCCCCACGGCGTTGAAGTAGTGCGCCAGGCGGGAGCGCGTCCAGGGCAGGCGGCGCTCCATCCATTCCCGTTCCGCGGTACCGAGGCAGAGGATGAGCGATGCACGCCGCCAGCCGCGCACCACCGCGGCGCTGAGGCGGGCGTTCTGCACGAGGTGGGCGGCCGTGGTCAGCGGCGCTGAGGCCGCCTGCCGAAGGGCTGCCCGCGCGTCAGCGAGGAAGTAGAGCAGGGCCGGCTGGACGCTCCGAACCACCAAGGGCGCGTGCCGGGCGACGCGGTGACTGCTCGCGAGCGCCGGCAGGTCCACCACGTCGAAAGCGGGGACAGCGTCGAGGTAGTCCTCCAATTGCTTCCGCCGCCAAAGCCAGTCCTGCCACCATCGGACCTCCTGCGGGACCGGTTCAGGCGACCAGGGGATGACCTCGTGGCCGCGGCCTGACAGAGCGTCCGCGAGGTTCAGAGCCATCTGGGAGGCGCCGAGCTCCGCACGGAGCGGCCCGTAGCTGACCATCAGAATGCGGCTCATGGCTTCAGGCCGGCCCGCAGGGCGAGGGCATCGCGCCAGAAGATGTGGCGCACGGCGCCGACGTAGTGGCGCGCCGCCCAGGGCCGGCCCCGGAACGAGGGCCCCAGGGAAACGCGGTCCTCCTCCCAGAGAGCGATCTCCTCGGCCGGCCAGATGCGGGCCCCTAGCCGGTGGTCCATCTCGGCCAGGATCGTCTGCTCGGTGACGCCGATCCCCCGTTCCGCCGCATGCTCCAGGAGAGCCGAGACATCGCAAGCGGCGAGCAGATCCCCCTCGGCGTAAAGGAGGCCGGCGCAGAAGTACGGGGGATTGGCGAGGTGCGGCAGCCGGCCGGGGACCAGGTCCCGGTCGTATGTCGGCTGGTAGTCAGGCGACATCGCGAGCTTCGTCCCGGGCGAGACGAGGAGCCTTTCGAGGGTCGGCGGGAAGCGGAACCACAGGATGTCCACGTCGCTGTAGAGGGTCGGGCCGTCGAGGGCACTGGCGACGACGGCGGCCATCTTGCGGCCCATGGCGTCGCGCTCGGCGAAGCGCACCAGTGTGGCGAATCGCGGCTCTGCCAGGCGCTCCGCGACATCCCGCCAGGACACGCATTCCAGGCTCCCCCGCCACCAGGAGAGGTCCCGCCGGACGACCGCCGGGTCCAGTACACCGTCGGTGACCACCCGCACGCGCGGCAACTGAGGCCAGGCGAGCTGCAGGGAGGCGAGGCATTCGCGGATCATCGGCCGGTGGGCGTCGCCGCCGAAGGTCAGAAAGGTGAGAGGCATCCGCGGCTTTTCCAGCGACGGCGGCGGCAGCCACTCCAGGACAGGCCGGTAGAGGAGCATGGAGCGGTAGGCGAGCGAGCCGCGCACCCGGGCGAGGGCTTTCATGGCAGGACGGACCGGTACCCTTCCAGCGTCTCACGCAGCCCGCCATCGAGATGGGTGCTCGCCTGCCAGCCGAGCAGCTCCTCGATGCGACGCGTATCGCAGAGGAAGTCGCCCGTCTCCACCTTCTGATGCCCTTCCGGCCAGGGCGTGTCCTCGATCCGTCCTGCTCCGGCGAGCTCCACGATCCGCCGGGCGACTTCGCCAAGGCTCACCGACTGGCCCGAGCCGACGTTGAGCGTCTCGCCGACGGCGCGCTCCTCGGCGCTGGCGCGCAGCACGGCCTCGGCCGCGTCGCGGACGTGGATGTAGTCCCGGAGCTGCGGCCCGCCACCGTAGAGCTGAATCGTCTCGCCTGCGATCGCGGCCATGATGAAGCGGTTGACGATCCCGTAATGGCGCCGGTGGGGAAGCTGGAAGAGCCCATAGGGATTGGTCAGGCGCAGGATGGTATAGGGGATGCCGTAGTGCTGATGATAGATGCGGTAGTAGTGCTCGACGGTGAGCTTGTGCAGGCCGTAGAGGCTGGTGGGCCGGAGCGGGTGCTCTTCGTGGACGGGAATGGAGCCGGTGACGCCGTAGACGAGCCGGCTCGAGACGAACACCACCCGCGGCGACGAGTCCCCGACCCGGATGGCATCCAGCAGGTTGAGGTGGCCGGCGATGTTGACCTGCATGTCGGTCTGGGCTTGGCGCAGGCTTTTCACGGCGCCCGACTCGCCGGCCAGGTTGATGACGAGGTCCATGCCGTCGAGCCAGCCGGGCATGCGCTCCGGGTCGGCGATATCTCCTTGGATGATCTCCACGGCCCGGCCCGCCCGCAGGTGGTCCAGCCAGGAGAGGGCGAGGTGATCGAGCGTCCGGTTGAGGACGCGGACCTCCGCTTCCGCGGCGAGCAGGGGCGGCACCAGGTTGAGGCCGAGGAAGCCCAGGCCGCCAGTGATCAGCACCCGCCGGCCCGCGAGCCCTTCCATTCCAGGGATCCGATCCATGATCATGACAGCAGGGCCCGGACCCGGTGGAGGAGCCGGCGCAACTCGAGCGTCACGTGGCGCATCAGGAACAGATGGATGCGCGGGACCAGCCCGAGACGGTGGCGCCGCCGGTTGATGAACAGGGTGTCGGAGTGGTCGCCTCCCGGGCGGGAGGCCACGACGCAGAGGAAGCCGGCCCGCTCCAGGCGCCTCTTGAGGGCCGCGATGGGGGCGCCGTCACGGAAGCCGTCGAGAAAGTCGTGGAACTCCACCGTGATCTGCCCAATCCGGCGGAGGGTGCCGTCGCTCGCGCTTTCGAGCACCGCGATCTCCGAGCCCTCGATGTCCAGCTTGAGGAGGTCGGGCTCGGCGACGCCGATCCGCTCGAGAAACCGCTCCAGAGAGGTCAGGCTTGCCACGACGGTGCCCCGGCTGCCGAAGCCCTCGGCGATCGCCGCGTGGACGCTGTTGGCCTGAGGGTTGCCGGAGAGGTGGAGCACTACCTCGCCGTCGGAGCCGCCCAGGGCCAAGGGAAACCGGCGCACCCGGGGGTGCTCGGGGATACGGCCGAAAAGCTCCGGCACCGGCTCCAGGGCATAGCAGAGGCAGCCGAAGCGCTCGACCATCTCGCGAGAGAACTCGCCGACGTGGGCGCCGGCGTCTATCACCACCGACGAGGAGGCGAGGCCCGGCGCGAAGAGGTGGTGCCCGTGGATGGACGCGAGCCCGGCGCTCCGGCTCTGCCAGCGCAGGCAGGAATCGAGGAGCCGCCGGGGCAGGACGCCGGCGCGAATGAGCGACCTCTTCATGCATACCTCCAGTGGACCCAGGCCGGCCGGCGGAAGCCGAGCGCCAGGAGGATGCACTGGCACAGCAGGCCGGTGGCCGCGCTGAGGAGGGTGAAGCGCAGGACTCCCGCCGTCGACGACAAGGGCAGGAGCTTCACGAAGAGGATCTGACCCGCCAGCTCCACGAGCACGGTGATGCCCTGGAACCGGGTCCAGCCGCGGGCGAGGTTCACGTTGACGAAGTAACTGCCCAGAACGGAGAGCCCCGATCCGGCGACCATCAGCAGGAGCTCGCGGTGGAGGCCGCCGTAGTGCGGCCCGAGCAGCATCAGAAACAGGCGCGGCGCCAGCGCCGCGGCGGCGAGGAGAGAGGCCGCCGCGAGGGTGAGTAGAAAGCCGTATTGGAGGCACCGCCGCCGGTACAGCCCGTCGTCGGTGATCGCCGCGAGGCGCGGCAGGAAGACCACCCCGGTGAGGCCCGAGAGCATCCCCACGACGAGCGCGAGCCGGCCCAGGGCCCCCACTTCCGCGATGTTGCGCGTCGAGCCGAAAGTGGCCGAGAGCCAGACGATCAGCGGCCCCTGCATGGAGAAGTACAGGGCGCTGGGCAGAGTCGGCAGCAGATAGCGCAGGATCTGCCGCCGGTACGGCCGCAGGTCCTCGACAGGGGCCGCCGGTCGTCCGGGCCGGGAGAGCGCCGTAGTCAGCCCGGAGGCCGCGGCGGACGCCGCGACGCCGAGCCAGGCCCCG
>Ga0126305_10001173_pt1 | contig 11606 bp, 9 predicted proteins | sample Plot26_FD_92536 | JGI IMG/M metagenome (GOLD analysis project Ga0126305, IMG submission 92536) | Serpentine soil microbial communities from UC McLaughlin Reserve, CA, USA - Plot26 | ecosystem: Environmental > Terrestrial > Soil > Grasslands | place: USA: UC McLaughlin Reserve, Lake County... | reverse complement strand
GCGCCAGACGAGCAGGCGGGCGGCGTCGATCTCGAGCTTCATGTTGGCCAGGTCGAAGGCGATCGACTGGTTCTCGACGATCTTGCGGCCGAACTGTTCGCGCTCTTTGGCGTAGTCGAGGGCGTACTCGTAGGCGGCCCGGGCGATCCCGAGCGCCTGCGCGCCGACGGTCGGCCGGCTCGCCTCGAAGGTCTGCATCGCGGCCTGCGACTTCGCCTTTTTGCCCTCGCGGACGCGGGCGAGCCGTTCGTCGAGCTTCTCTTTGCCGCCCAGCAGGCAGGAGCCCGGGACGCGGCAGTCATCGAGGTGGACGTCGGCGGTGTGGGAGGCGCGGAGGCCGTGCTTCTTCACCTTGGCGCCCTGCTCGCAGCCCGGCGTGTTCGGCGGGATGACGAAAGCGGCGTGGCCGCGCGAGCCGAGCTCACGGTCGACCGTGGCGATGACGACGTGGACGTTGGCGATGCCGCCGTTGGTCGCCCAGGCCTTCTGGCCGTTGAGGACCCATTCGTCCTTCGCCTCGTCGTATTTGGCGCTGGTGCGGATGCCGGAGACGTCTGACCCGGCGTCCGGCTCCGAAGCACAGAAGGCGCCGAGCTTGACATCGTCCGCGTCGCCGTAGCACTGGGGGATCCACTCCCCCATCTGCTCCGGGGTTCCCTGCCCGAAGATCGCTGCGACCGCGAGGGTGGTGCCCATGATCGCCATGCCGATGCCGGCGTCGCCCCAGAAGAGCTCCTCGTTGGCGATCGGCAGCGTCAGGCCGGTCTCATCAGCCCAGAACTGGCCGACGGCTTCGAAGCTGTAGAGGCCGATCTTGGCGGCCTCCTGGATCACCGGCCACGGCGTTTCCTCGCGCTCGTCCCACTCCTCGGCGGCGGGACGGACGACGCCCTCGGCGAAGCCGTGCACCCACTCGCGGATGTCCTTCTGGTCCTGGTTGAGCTCGAGCGTGAACTTCGGCTCGCCCTGAGCGTCGGACGTGGAGTTGGCCTCGTCGAGCAGTGCTTGCGCGTCGACGTCGGCGACGGAGGAATCAGCCATGGCGGCGAATTCTACATAGAACGATGTCGTGTCACGAAAAGGCGACGAGATCGCGCCGTCTCGTCTGGGAACGGCTCAGATGTCGCGGAGGTCGAAGGCGCGCAGGCCCTCGCTGCCCTCGTCTGAGCAGTCGAAGAAGCGCTTGTTGACGCAGCCGTAGGAGCCGCCTTCGCCCTCGTAGGCCTGCTCGACCGAGAACTGGCAATGGGGCAGCGGTTCGCCGGTCATCTTGACGCCGCCGAAGCCGCCCTTCTCCAGCACCGCGCTGAGCTCGATCTCCGCCCCGTAGACCTCCTGCATGCAGCCGACGTATTGCTGGCCGCTGAGGCGGTCGACGTAGCTGTAGAGGTAGCGGCAGCCGAGCTCGATGCAGCCGCGCGGCTCGACCATCTTGTCGCAGAAGGAGCGGCACTGGCGGCACTCGCCGACCGTGGTGCGCGTAGCGGTCATTCGAAAAGCTTAGGGATGCCGGAGCGCGGAACCAAGCGGTTTGAGGACCTCAAGCAGCGATAGCGGTCGAGTTGAGGACGTGGTCCAACTCGGTGCGAAGCATTCCGGACGGCTTCACTCGGTACCCCTCTCCGACCTTGAAGCGCCGCTCGCCGACGACGAGGTAGACCTCGGCGTCGCCTGCGTGATGCTCGAGCACCGCCTTCACTTCCTCGCAGAGCTCGTCGTTCCAGCGGGCGAGGTCTATCGGCACCTCGAACGGGCCCGCCGGCGCCGCCGTCGCGACCGGGGCCAGCTTCGCCGCCTTCGCGATCTCCGCCTCATCGGGTTCGAAGCGCTGCGCCTCCTGCACGACCAGCTTCGTCTCGCCGCGGTCCTTGTGGTCGAGGCGGCCGCGGACGAGGACGATCGCGTCGGGCTCGATGATCGAGGCGCTCTCGGCCTGGTCGGCCTTGAAGACGAGCATCTCGACCTGGCCCTCGACGTCGTCGAGGGTCGCGAACATCATCTGGTTGCCGCTCTTGGTGCGGATCTTCTTGCAGTCGACGACGATGCCGCCGACCGTCACCCAAGCGCCGTCGGGCTTGCTCGCCAGCTGCGCGATGCCGCAGTCGACCCGGGCACGCAGCGCCGGCCCGACTTCGGTCAGCGGGTGCGAGGAAAGGTAGGTCCCGAGGGTCTCCTTCTCCATCGAGAGCATCTCGGCCCGGTCGAACTCGGCGCCGGGGATCGGCGGGCGGTGATGGGCCTGCGACTGCGCTTCCCCGCCCCCGGTCTCTTCGCCGAAGTCAAAGATCGAGCCCTGGCCGAGCTGCGCGTCAGCCTGCGCCTTCTGTCCCGCCGACTGCGCCGCCGGCAGCGTTTCCAGCATGCCTTTGCGGCTATCGCCGGTTGAGTCGAGGGCGCCGCACTTGACCAGGCATTCGATTGCCCGTTTGTTCACGGCGCGGCTGTCGACCCGCTCGCAGAAGTCCCAGATCGACTCGATCGGTTGCTCCTCGCGGGCGCGGAGGATCGCCTCCACCGCCGCGTGGCCGACGTTCTTGACCGCATCGAGGCCGAAGCGGATCGCGTTCTCGGAGACGACGAAGCTGTGGCCGGAGGAGTTGACGTCGGGCGGCAGCACTTCGATCCCCATCTCCGCGCAGCGGTTGACGAAGAACGGGACCTTGTCTTTGGTGTTCATCACCGAGGAGATCACCGCCGCCATGTACTCGGCCGGGTAGTTGGCCTTGAGGTAGGCGGTGCGGTAGGAGATCAGCCCGTAACAAGCGGCGTGGGACTTGTTGAAGGAGTAGTCGGCGGCGGCTTCGTTCAGCTTCCAGAGGTCCTGGGCGACTTTCCGGTCGGTCCCGGACCCGGCCAGGCCTTCCATGAATTTGTCCTTCATCGTCGCCATCAGGTCGCGCTTCTTCTTGCCGATCGCCTTGCGCAGGTCGTCCGCCTCGGCACCCGAGAAGCCGGCCATCTGGCGGGCGATCTGCATCAGCTGCTCCTGGTAGATGACACAGCCGTGGGTCTCCTGGGTGATCGCCTGCAGGCGCGGGTCCGGGTAGCGGACCGAGGAGGGGTCTTTCTTCCCTTTCGCGTAGGTAGGGATGTAGGCCATCGCGCCGGGCCGGTAGAGGGCGCCGAGGGCGACGATGTCGGCGAACTCGGTCGGGCCCACTCGCCGCAGCGCATCCCGCATCCCCTCCGACTCGAACTGGAAGACCCCGGTCGAGTCGCCGGCGGCGAGCATCCCGTAGGTCTTCGCGTCGTCGATCGGGATCTGCTCCATGTCGACCCGCTCGCCGCGCGAGCGCTCGATGATGTCGATCGCGTCCTCGATCACGTCGAGGTTGCGGAGGCCGAGGAAGTCCATCTTCAGCAAGCCCATTTCCTCGATCGGGTTCATCGAGTACTGGGTGACGATCTTGTACTGGCGCTCGGGTTTGCCGGATCCGTTGCCGTTGCCGTTCCCGTTGGCGGGGGGCGGCGCCGGGGCGGTCTTGTCCTCGGCCAGCTGCAGGGGGACGATCTCGTGCAGCGGCCGATCGGCGATGACGACGGCGGCGGCGTGAATCGAGTTGTTGCGGATGATCCCCTCGAGGCCCTGGGCGACGTCGAGGACCTTCTTCGCGTCGGGATCGGAGTCGTAGGTCTTGCGCAGCTCCTGGCCGCTCTTCAGGCATTCCTCGAAGGACGGGCTGCGGCCCATGATCGGCTCGGGGATCTGCTTCGCCAGCCGGTCGCCGGTGGCGTAGTCGAAGCCGAGCACGCGGGCGGCGTCGCGGGTGGCGGCGCGGGGCGCCATCTTGCCGAAGGTGATGATCTGGGCGACGGACTCGCGGCCGTATTTGTCGCCGACGTAGCGGATCATCCGCTCGCGGCCGCGGACCGAGAAGTCGATGTCGATGTCCGGCATCGATTTGCGGCCGGGGTTGAGGAAGCGCTCGAACATCAGCCCTTCGGCGAGCGGGTCGAGGTCGGTTATCCGCAGGCAGTAGGAGACGATCGAGCCGGCGGCCGAGCCGCGGCCCGGGCCGACCGCGATCCCGTTCTGCTTCGCGTAGCTGACGAAGTCCCAGACGATCAGGAAGTAGGACTCAAAGCCCATCTCCTCGATCACCCCGAGCTCGAACTCGAGCCGCTCGACCGCCTCGGCCGGCGGCGGGTCGCCGTAGCGGGCGCGCAGCCCCTCCATCGCGATTCGCCGCAGCATCGCTCCCGGCTCCTCGCCGTCGGGGGTCGGGTATCGCGGCAGCAGCAACTTCCCGAGCTCGATCTCGATCTCGCAGCGCTCGGCGATCTCCAGCGTCGTCGGCACCGCATCGGGCCACTCGGCGAAGGAGTCGGCCATTTCCGCGTTGTCCTTGATGTAGAACTCGTTCGTGTCGAAGCTCATCTTCGGCATCTGCAGCGTCGACTTCGTCTGCACGCAGAGCAGCGCCGCGTGGTTGTCGAAGTCCTCGCGCCGCAGGTAGTGGACATCGGCGGTCCCGACCAGCGGCCGGTTCAGCTCGCGGGCGAAGCGGACGATCCCCTGATTCGCCTTGTCCTGCTCTTCGATCCCGTTCTTCTGCACCTCGAAATAGACCTGCTCGGGGCCGAAGGCCTGGATCAGGTCGTCGAGGTGGGCGCGGGCGTCGTCGTTGCGCTCTTCGATCAGGCGGCGGCAGAAGCGCGACTGCAGGCAGCCGGTGAGGACGATAACGCCCTCGCTGTGCTTGGCCAGGAGGTCCATGTCGACGTTGGCCTTGCCGCGGGAGAAGCCCTCGAGGAAGCCGGCAGAGGTGAGCTTGACCAGGTTCGAGAAGCCCTGGTCCGATTCGGCCAGCAGGGTCAGGTGGTTGCGCTCGTAGCGAGTCTGTTCCTTGATCGCGTGGCGATCCTCGACGAGGTAGGCCTCGAGGCCGACGATCGGTTTGATCCCGTGCTTCTTGCAGGCCTTGTAGAGGTCGACCGCGCCGTTCATGACGCCGTGGTCGGTGAGGCCGAGGGCGGGCTGGCCGAGCTCCGCGGCCCGCGCTGCCATCGCGTCGATCTTGCAGGCGCCGTCGAGCAGCGAGTACTCGCTATGGGCATGCAGATGTACGGCAGCGGGATTGCTCACGGGCGGGATCGAGCATGCCAAATCGGCCTGTCGGAACCGTGGGGTCCGGTGACGCTTTCGCGCTACTTCCGTGCTGATCCGGTGCGTTGATCCGGTGGGTTGGGTCTGCCCTTTACCCGCAAACCCAGGCGCTGGTTCCGGAATCAGCCCAGATTTCGGCGGCGATCCGGTCCTGTTCGGCCTTCGGGGCGTTCTGCGGTTCGCCCTGGCCGCCGTACAGTTCCCAGGTCGAGGGGAGGATCTGGTAGGCGCCACCCGCCCCGCTGGAGGGATTTACGGCGCTGTAGTTGCCCCCCGACTCGCACATCACGATGTAGGTCGGGATCGAGTAGGGGCCGCCGAGCCAGCGGCCGACTTCTTCTTCGGCCTCGGCTTCCGATTCGGCGAGGCGGGCCCGCTGGATCTCGTCGACCCACTCGGCGATGTCGGATTTCAGCGTCGCCAGCGAGGCTTCGCGGCTCGCGCTCAGCGATTCCAGCCGGGGCGCCGCGGCCTCGGCGGCGGCGCGGACTTCGGCGATTTCGGCGCGGGCCGCTTCCAGCCGTTCGTCGTAGGCGACCGCTTCGGAGCGCAGGTCGGCGACGCGCAGCACCTGGCGATGGACCGCAGCCCTCACTTCGGCTACCCGGTCGGCGAGGGCGCTGTCGGCTTCGGAGATCGCCCGCAGGTAGTCGCTCTGGGCGACGAAGTCGTCGTAGTCGCCGGAGCCGAAGACGAGGTCGGCGGTGCTCGGAGTGCCGCTCTCGTAGATCGCGACGAGCCGCGCTGCGAGGACGTCGCGCGAGCGGCGCAGCCGCGCCTTCTCCCGCGCAAGCTGGCGCTGGGTCGCCTCCAGCTTTCGCGCCAGCTCGGCGGCGCGTGCGCGCCCCTGCGCCAGCAGCGTCGTCAGCTCTTCCTCTTCGACCGCCGCGTCCTTCGCTTCGGCTTCGGCGCTCCCCAGTTCGGCCGTCGTCGCCTGCAGCTTTGAGGCGAGCGAGCTCGCCTCGTCGCGAGCCGACGCCAGCTTCGATTCCAGCTGCTCGGCTTCGGTCGCGCCGGCGCTGCCGACGGCCACAGCCAGGCCCGCGAGCAGCACGCAGAGCAGCGCTGCAACGCAGATCCGACCTAGATCTCTATTCAGCTGAAGCGGCCGCACGACGAAGGCCGAGGCTAGCGAGGCGGCCTGGAAGCCCCTGCAAGTCGACGATAACCCGCAAGCGAACTTGCGGGCGGCCTGTCAGCCTTCGGGGACTTCGCGCGTCGCCAGGTAGGCGACGAGCGCCGCCGCGGCCACACCCGCGACCCCGAGGCCGATCCGCGCCTCGCGACGGTAGCGGCGGCTCAGGTAGCGGAAGGCGAACTTGACCGACGCTTTGCCGAGGCGGTTGTACATCAGCCCTCCCCCCGCTGGCGAAGGTGGTGCGCCATCCGCGACTGCAACGACCAGAGCTCGATGAAGCCGGGAGAGGCGGTCTGCTTGAAGAGGCCGCCGGACTCGGCGAAGCCGGCCAGGCTGGCGTCGTAGACGGCGTTCGGTGAGGAGCGGGTGACGACGCGGACGCTGCCTTTGTAGAGCCGCAGCCCGATCTCTCCGGTCACCTGGGAGTTGACCGCCTCCATGTAGGCGTCGAGGTCTGAGCGCAGCGGCTCCCACCAGAGGCCCGCGTAGACGAGGTAGCCCCACTTCTGGTCCAGCGCCGGCTTGAACTGGTTCTGGTGGATCGTCCCGACCAGGCGCTCGAGCTCCTCGTGGGCGCTGAGGACGATCGCCGCCGCCGGCACCTCGTAGATGTCGCGGACCTTGAGGCCGACGATCCGGTCCTCGATGTGGTCGACGATGCCGACGCCGTGGCGGCAGCCGATCTCGGCCGCCCTTTCCAGAAGATCCACGAGCTCGAGGCGCTCGCCGTTGAGGGAGACCGGGAGGCCGCGCTCGAAGCCGAGCGTCACCGTCTCCGGCTCGTCGGGCGCCTCCTCGGGGCGCGTCACCAGCTGGAAGACGTCGTCCTCGGGGGCGCGCTCGAGATCCTCGATCCAGCGTCCCTCCGACGACCGCCCCCACAGGTTGTCGTCAATTGAATAGGGCGCGACCTCGGTTCCGCCCTTGACCGGGATTCCGTTCTCCCGCGCGTAGGCGATCTCCTCGTCGCGGCCCATCGCCCAGGTGCGGACCGGCGCGATCGTCTTCAGCTCCGGCGCCAGCGTCGCCACCGTCGCCTCGATTCGGACCTGGTCGTTGCCCTTGCCGGTGCAGCCGTGGGCGATCGTGTCGCAGCTGGACTGGCGCGCGTACTCAACCGCGAGCTGGGCGATCAGCGGCCGGCCGAGGGCCGTGAAGAGCGGGTAGCCGTTGCCGTAGATGGCGTTGGCCTTGATCGCCGGGGCGACGAACTCGGCGGCGAAGCGCTCCCGCGCGTCGACGACGTGGCACTCGACCGCCCCCAGCTGCAGCGCCTTCTTTTCGATCACCTCGTAGTCCTCCCCGGGCTGGCCGAGGTTGACGGTGAGGCAGACGACTTCGGCTTCGTAGTTGTCCTGGATCCACTTCAGCATCACGCTCGTGTCGAGCCCGCCCGAATAGAGCAGGAGGACGCGATGGACGTTGGCGGGGTCCGCCTCGTAGGTGGCGGTGGGCTGGGGCTGAGGTGTCACGGGGGCGAAAGTCTCGCACGCCGCCCGAGATCGGGACTTCTAGGGAGCTTCGAGCCCGCCCGAGCCGCCCTCTTCGTCTTCGACCGGCGGCACTTCTTCTTCCGGTTCTTCTTCTTCGGGCGCTTTTTCGTCTTCTTCGACCGTCGGTTCTTCTTCGGTCGTCGTCGCCGTCGATTCCGTCGTCGTCGTGGTCGAGCTTTCGGTCGTCGTCGGCATCGTCGAGGTCGTTTCGATGCTCGAGGTGGTGGTCTCGCCGCTGTCGTCGCCGTTGGCGATCACGATCACCGCGATCAGGAGGCCGACGATGACCGCGATAAGGCCGGCAACCAGCAGTCGCATGTTGCCGTGGGGGCGGTCGCCGTCGGGTCCATGGCCCCCCGGGCCGCGGTCTTCGGGTCCCATCAGGCGCGTCGGGTCCTCATGCATCAGCCTTAATCCTCCGGTCCCAGGATCGCGTTGAGAATCCCGTCGGCGTCCTCGATCTCGAAACCGTTTCGCAGTCGCTCGGCGATCTCCTCTCTGCTGCTGCCGGAAACGGCGAGCTGCGTGGCCAGAAGCCGGGCGCCGGCAGGATCGCTGCGGCGGGCATCGGGGCCGGGAACCACGGCAGGGACCTCCGGTGGCGAGACCGCCCGCAGTCGAGGGGCCTCGGAAACCTCCTCGGTGCGGGGCTGCGGCTCACGCGGCGCAGATTCAGGCGCCGGCGCGGGCGCCTCCTCCCCGTCGATCCGCAACCTGGCCGCTTCCAAGGTCTCCTGCAGGCGCTCGGCCTCCCGTCGCAACGAGATCGCCTGGCCGAGCAGGCTGTCGATCAGCTCCGAGAGCTCGCCGATCCGCCCCGCGCTCGCACGACCGGCGTCCGCCTGGGCCTGGGCGAGGTAGCGGCGCGCCTGCGCTTCGGCGTCGTCGATGACGCTCTGTGCCGCGCGCTCGGCGGCCTCGACGATCGCCTCCAGCCGCTCGGCGGTGTCGGTGCGCAGGGCGCGCTGCTGCTTGGAGATGTCGCTGGGCTTGCCGCGGCGGCTCATCGCGATGCGAACCCTAGAAGCGATTCACCGATCAGGTTGACCGCTTGGTCGACATGGTCGGAATCGATCAGCAGCGGCGGCAGCAGGCGGAGCGTGTCCGGGCGGGGAGCGTTGACGACGAGGCCGCGCTCGAGCAGGTCGGCGGTGACGGCGGCGGCGTCGATCCCCTCCTCGAGGCCGACTCCGACCATCAGCCCGCGGCCACGGGTCTCCCGCACGCCATCCAGGCCATCGAGGCGCTCGCAGAGGTAGGCGCCAAGCTCACGAACGCGCCGGAGCAGCGCCGGGTCGTCGACGATCGCCAGCACCGCCGACGCCGCGGCAGTCGCGACGGGACCGGCGGCGAAGGTCGAGCCGTGGTCGCCCGGCTCGAGCACGTCGGCGGCGGCGGAGCCGGTGATGCAGGCCCCGATCGGGAAGCCGCCGCCCAGCCCCTTGGCGCTGGTGAGGACGTCGGGTCGGACCGGCGTCTGCTCATAAGCCCAGAGTGAGCCGGTGCGCCCGATCCCGGTCTGGATCTCGTCGAAGATCAGCAGCGCGCCGACCTCATCGCAGGCTTGGCGGGCAGCCAGCAGCGCGTCGGTGTCGATCGGAAAGACGCCGGACTCGCCCTGGATCGGCTCGATCAGGACGGCGGCGGTGTTCTCTCCCACCGCCTCGCGCAGAGCAGTGGCGTCGTTGCGCGGGACCGCCCGGAAGCCCGGCAGCATCGGCCCCAGCGCCTCGTTTGCCGCCAGTGCCGGGGTGGCGGCGAGGGCACCGTAGGTGCGGCCGTGGAAGTCGCTCTCGAAGCTGACGATCTCGGGGGTCGCGACCCCGCGGGCGTGGGCGTGCTTGCGGGCGATCTTGATCGCGCACTCGTTCGCCTCGGTGCCGGAGTTGGCGAAGAAGACGCGGCCGCCGAGGCTCGACTCTGAGAGCCGCTCTGCCAGCTGCGCCATCGGCTCGGTGTAGAAGAGGTTGGAGACGTGCATCAGCCGCTGGGACTGCTCCCGCACCGCCTTGACGACGTCGGGATGGCAATGGCCGACCGAGCAGACCGAGATCCCGGTGAGGAAGTCGAGGTAGCGCTTGCCCTCGGCGTCCCACAGCAGCGGCCCCTCGCCGCGGACGAAGTCGACCGGCGCCCGTTTGTAGGTGCGCATCAGGTAGCGCTCGTCGAGCGCCTGCGTCTCCCCCAGGCCGATCCCCTCGGCGACGTCGCTCATGGAGTGACCATGGTGCCGATGCCGGCGTCGGTAAAGAGCTCCAACAGGAGGCTGTGGGGCGCGCGGCCGTCGATGATGTGGGCCGACTGGGCGCCGCCGCGGATCGCGTCGGCACATGCCTGCAGCTTCGGCCGCATCCCGCCTTCCAGGTTCGACAGTTTCTCGTCGACTTCGGCGACCGTCGCGCGGGAGATCCGCGAGCTTTCGTCGCTCGGGTCCTCGAGCCAGCCGACGACGTCGGTGAGAAAGATCGCCTTGTGGGCTCCGAGCGCGGCCGCGACCTTGCCGGCGGCCTCGTCGGCGTTGACGTTGTAGGACTGGCCGCTGCGGTCGGAGGCCGAGGAGGCGATCACCGGGATGTAGTCGGCGGCGATGTGGTTGAGGACGTCGACGTCGACCCGCTCGATCGAGCCGACGAAGCCGACCTGCTCGGCGTTGGCGACCGGGGCCACCTCAAAGAGGTTCCCGTCCTCGCCGGAGAGGCCGACCGCGGCCTGACCGTGGCGGTTGAGGCGCTGGACGATTTCCGAGTTGAGCTTGCCGGCGAGGACCATCTGCGCCACCTCGACGGTCTCTGCGTCGGAGACACGCAAGCCCTCGTGGAAGCGGACCTCGAGGTCGAGTTTCTCCATGTAGCGGGTGATCTCGGGACCGCCGCCGTGGACGATCACCGGGTTGAGGCCGACGTACTTGAGGAGGACGACGTCGGCGGCGAAGGCTTCCCGCAGCTCCTCGTCGAGCATCGCGGCGCCGCCGTACTTGATCACCACCGTGCGCCCGTGGAACTCGCGGATGTACGGGAGCGCCTCGAGGAGGGTGGCGACGCTGCTGTCGTGGGCGCCGACGCTGTTGCTCTGAGGCGTGTTGATGTCGTTGCTCACGTCGTGTATTCCGCGTTCAGCTTCACGTACTCATAGCCGAGGTCCGAGAACCAGACGTGGGCGTTGTGCTCGCCGCGGCCGAGCCGCAGGCCGATCTCGGCCTCCTCGACGTCGGCGCCGAGCTCGTCGGCGTCGATGTTCTCGGCGCCCAGCTCCGGCAGCTCCTCACCGGCGAGCGCGGCGCCTGCGGCCTGGGCGATCCGGCCCCAATTGGGGTCGCGGCCGAAGAGCGCCGTCTTCACCAGCGGCGAGTTGGCGATCGCGCGGGCGACCCGCTCGGCCTCGGCCTGCGTCGCCGCCTCGGTCACCTCGATCCGGCCGGTGCGGACCGCGCCCTCGCCGTCGCGGACGATCTCGATCGCCAGCTGAATCAACACCGCCTCCAATAGGCCCTCGGGGAGCGGCTGCCCGGAGGCGCCAGACGCTTGCAGCAGGACGGTGTCGTTGGTGCTCATCTGGCCGTCGACGGTGATCCGGTTGAAGGAGGCATCGACGGCGGCGCGCAGGTGCGCGTCGGCACCCTCGACGACAGCGTCGGTCTGGACGAAGCAGAGCATCGTCGCCATGTTCGGCTCGATCATCCCGGCCCCCTTCGCCTGGGCGGAAAGCGTCACGCCGCCGGCGCGCAGGGTGCAGTGCTTGGGCCAACGGTCGGTGGTGAGGATCGCGTCGGAGAAGGCGCTGCCGCCGTCGGGCGCGAGCGTCTTCGCCGCTTCGGCGATGCCGACGAGAACGGCGTCGACGGGCAGCGGCACGCCGATCGTCCCGGTCT
>Ga0126305_10001172_pt1 | contig 11608 bp, 12 predicted proteins | sample Plot26_FD_92536 | JGI IMG/M metagenome (GOLD analysis project Ga0126305, IMG submission 92536) | Serpentine soil microbial communities from UC McLaughlin Reserve, CA, USA - Plot26 | ecosystem: Environmental > Terrestrial > Soil > Grasslands | place: USA: UC McLaughlin Reserve, Lake County... | reverse complement strand
TTCAGGAAGGCGGCGAGGGCCTCGGCGTTGCGCAGGTAGGACGCGACATCGGCATCCGACGCGCCCTTGATCTCGATGTTGATCGGCACGTCCGGGTATGCGCGCATCACCTCGCCGAGCGTGGTGATGCGGAAATCGCGGCGCTTGAAACCCGGCGGCGGCTCGCGCTTGCCGGTGCGGACGCCGCGGAAGACGTAGTCGGCGGCGGGCCGGCCGCTCTGGGCGCTCTCGCCGGGAACGAAGTTGTAGGCGGCGTCGAGCGCCCGCACTGCTTCAGCGTCATGTCGTAGACGCTCCCGGAGCCGTTAGTCGTCCGGTCCACGGTTCCATCGTGCAGGACGACGAGCCTGCCATCGGCCGTCGTGTGGACGTCGACTTCCAGCATGTCGGCACCGAGCCGCAGCGCCCGCTCATACGCGTACATCGTGTTCGACGGCGCCTCGTCCTCGCCGCCCTGGTGCGCGATGTCGATCTGCCGGAGCGCCGTCCAGTCGGTCTCCGCCGCCGCGGCCGAATCCGTGAGGAGGAAGAGGGCCGCGGCCAGGGCCACCGCCCCGAGGCGCGCGCATCGCGGCTGGCGGCGGTGACGTGAACCAGGCATCGAGCGGGCGGAGGCTAGTCGCCGCGCACCACGGTCCGCATCTGGCCGACCACGGTGCGGAGCGACTCGGCGTTGCTGGCGGTGTGCCCGCTGAAGTTGAACCCCATCAGCTCGATCTCCGAGATGACCGGGTCGTCTCCGTGCTCCTCCTTGACCTCCCCGAGCAGGCCGTTGAACACTCGGCCGAGGGCGCCGTTGTCCCTCAGCTCGCCCTCCTGCTCGCCAAGGTCGTCGTAGAGCTCCGTCAGGCGCGTCTCGAGGTCCATCCCGGGCCAGCATACGGTCTCCCGTCGCGGCCGATGCGGGTTGGCCCGGTGGAGCTTTCGCAGCTCACGCCCCGAGATGGCGAAGGGCCGCCTGGGCCGCGTTGTAGCCGCAGATCCCATGGACGCCCGCCCCCGGAGGTGTGGCGGCCGAGCAGATGAACACCCCGGGGATGCCGGTGCTGTAGGGGTCGAGCGCCAACCGGGGTCGGATCACGACCTGAACGGGGGTGTTCGCTCCGTTGATGATGTCCCCGCCCATGTAGTTGGTGTTGGCGACGGCGATCTGGGCCGTCGACCGCGACGTGGAGGCCACGATCCGCCCGCGCACTCCCGGCGCGAAGCGCTCGATCTGATCGATGATCGACTGCTCGGCGTCCCCGTCGTAGCCGTTCGGGACGTGCGCGTAGACCCAGACAGGGTGGACGTTCCCGGCCGAGCGGTCAGGATCCGCGAGGTACTGCTGCGAGACGAGCACGAAGGGGCGCTCGGGCATCCGGCCCTTGTTGACCTCTCGCTCTGCCGCGCCCAGCTCCTCGAACGAGCCCGCGACGTGGACGGTCCCCGCCCTGCGACATGCCTCGTTGGTCCACGGGACGCCCTCCTCGACGGCGAGGTCGAGCTTGAACGCGCCCGGTCCGTAGCGATAGCGCCGGTAGGCGCGCTCGACCCGCCGGGGAAGCCGATCCCGGGCGACGTCCACGACTGCGGCGGGCGACAGGTCGAGCACAACGGCGTCGGCCCGTGGAAGCTCGGACAGCGACTTCACTCGCGCCCCCGTCTCGATCCGGCCGCCGCACTCCAGGACCACCGCCGCCAGGGCGTCGGTGATCGACCGCGACCCGCCCCGCGCCACCGCCCATCCGAATGCGTGGCCCGCGCAGACGAGCGCCATCCCGACCGCCGAGCTCATCGGCTGGCCGAACGGGCTGAAGGAGTGCGCCGCGACCCCCGCGAACAGGGCCCGCGCCTGCGGTCCCTTCCAGGCCCGCGCCAGCACCGCGATCGGCATCGCGGCGCCAAGGCCGAACCGCACGAGGCGAATCGGATGCCTGGGGACGTGCAGGATCGGTCGGAGCAGATCCTCGTTCAGGCTCTCGAAGGATCGTGAGGGGGCGCCGAACAGCCGCCGCCACGCGTTGCCGTCCTCCCCCAACCCCGTCGCTGTCTGTTCGAGGGAACGCAGCATGACCCCCGCGGTCCCGTCGTCGAGCGGGTGCGCAAGGTCCACCTCCGGCCAGCGCCACTCCAGCCCGTGGCGTTCGAGGCCCAGCGACCTGAGGAACGGGGAGCCGACCGCCATCGGGTGCACCGCCGAGCACTCGTCGTGCAGGAGGCCGGGCAGGGTCAGCTCGCTGGTGCGGGTGCCGCCGCCGATGGTCTCCTCGGCCTCCAGCACCGTGACCTCGACGCCCTGCGTTGCGAGCGCGGCGGCGCAGGCCAGCCCGTTCGGGCCGGAGCCGACCACGATCGCGTTGCTCATCGGGTGGCCGGGGCGACGGGTTGCAGCCTGGCCTCATGCACGATCTCGACCGGGAAGTCCCAAGACTCCTCCAGCCACGGGCCGCGCCTCACCATCTCGGCGACGTCGACCCAGCCCTCCTCGATCAGTCCCGTCGCGGCGTCGTAGATGCGATAGCGCTGACGCTGCACATGCGCAGGCTGGGACTCGAGGTATACGACTCGCAGGTCGCCCTCGGCGAAGCCGCACCGCTCCTGCACGGCCTCCAACAGCTGCTGGTCGTGGAAGTGGCCATCGCCGAAGTTCCAGCCGTTGACGACGCCGGACACGAGCTCACCGTCGCGGAGCTCGTAGTCCTCGACGTCGCCGGTCGCCCGGTGAGCCAGCGCGAGCAGCGCGCGCCCGTGGCTGTGAAGCGCCCGAAAGGCCAGGGACTTGTACATGAGGTATTCCGCCGTCTCGCGGTCGTACATCGCGGCGAGCTGCTCAATGACGACCGGCGCGACCCGGCAGATGTCGCGGTTCAGCTTGTCCTCGGCCTTCGTGTCCTTGCGGAACAGCCATAGGCTCGACGCCCAGTTTCCGGCGTAGTAGCGCATGCCGGGAAGGAAGGAGATCTTGTCCGGCCGCAGGTTCCCGGCGATCGGAATGACGACCCCGATCAAGACCAGCACGGCGATCAGGAGTGGGTCGTCGAGGTTCGAGAACGGGACGTCGCCGTAGTGGCCGAACAGGAAGCCGAGCCCGAAGATCATGAAGAGGTTCCATTCGAGCGGGACGCCGAGGGCGAACGTCGAGGTGATGTGGATGTGGAACAGGAGCATCACGATCAGGGCGATCGTCCCGACGATCCCCCCGCGGGAGACGATGAGCACGAGCGGCGCCACGAACTCGATGACGGTTCCCAGGTGCGCCGCTCGGGCCGCGTTCTTTCCGGGACGCAGGTCCTCCGGATAGCCCTTGTACATGTTCGCCTTCGCGGTTTTGGAGCGATTCCACGGTGTGTTGCTCGCCATTACCGACGTCACGTACGGGAAGTGCCGGTTGAGCTTCGAGGAGGCCGCGCCCCACCAGATGAAGAGGAAGACGAACTGCCAACCGATGATGACGTTGGACAGCGGAAACAGCGCGACCACCAGCATGAAGCCGTAGACCTCGGGCCGAGCGGAGAGGAACGAGATCTTGTCCCGCAGCCCGAGCAGCACCAGCAGCCCGAGCAGCACGCCGATCGCGACCGGGTCGAGCCTGCCCGCGGCCGCGCCGGCGACCGCCTCGCCGTCCGAGACGAGCAGGTAGATCAGCATCCCGAGCACCCCGGCGTAGAGCGCGACGTCCACGAGCGTTCGCCGTGTGCCTCCGGTGAACGGCACCTTGTCCGGCCACGGCGCGAGACGGACCGTCCCGGGCCGCAGGCGGTAGAGCACGCCGCCGATCGGGGGGTTGTACCTCGCCGTGAGCGCCATCGATCCCGAACCGAGCCCCAGGATCTCCCAGAGCATGGTCCACACGACCGCCTTCTCGAAGACGATCGGCTGCGTCCACCAGTCGGTGACATCCCCCAGGCCGCCGATGCCCGGTGTGGTCGCCGAGATCACCAAAGCCGCTCCCAGGACGAAGATGATCAGCTTGATGACGTAGAGCAGGTAGATCAGCCCCGGTGCGCCGAAGCCGTTGACCACCCAGTCCTGCACCACCGGCTTGAGGCGGGACAGGAACGGCTTCGCATTCCACTCGTCCAGGTCGAACGGCGGCGGGTTGGGCTGGAGGAAGCTCATCGATTGCCGCTCTTATATCGCCGCAGCTTCACCGTCGTCACCGAATGCGGAGGAAGCCGCACGCGCATCTGGCGGGCGCCAACCGAGCGCTGGTAGCTGCGGATCGAGACACGGTGGGGGTGCTTGACGGTGTTGTAGGCAAGGAAGCTCGGCCCCATCAGCCTCTTCACGACTGCCGCCTTGATTCTGCGTCCCTCGACCGCGACCGTGGCGGGAACCGATCGCGATCGATCCTTGTTGACGACGATCAGGTAGAGCTCGCCCGTGGAGCTCTTGGTCGCCACGGTGCGCAGCAGCTTCAGCCGCTGTCCCGTGTAGATGCGTCGCGAGGGATTGCGGCGCGTGCTTGCCCGCACGACTCGCTTGCCCGAGGCCGCGGTGAGGAGCCTGAATGCGCGCGCCGTCGCCGATGTCACGTAGTGGGGCGGCGGTCCGATCAGCCCCTGTTCGCCCAGCCCGAGCGCGCTCGCCCCGCGCGGCGCGTTCGACCGGCCGAAGTCGATCAGGGACTGCTTGCCCGCCAGTGGGACGCCCAGATGCATCCATCGCTGTAGCTGCATGGTCGTGTAGAGGGCCTGGTCCATGGAGCGGAGATAGTTCTGGGTCGGCCCCGGCCACCGGCGAAATGACATCCCGTACTCCGAGACCACGACGGGGATCTGCTTCGCCCGTGCGGCGCCGGCGTTGCCGATGATCCCGTGCCGGACGACCGACACCCCGTTCGCCCGGCGTCCGGCCAGCCGCATGACGCCGTCGTGGAAGTTCCCCGCGTTGCGAAAGCCGCCCTTGGGCCGGTGGCTGTAGAGGTGTGCGACGACGAAGTCATAGGGATGCTTGTCGCCCATCAGGGAAAGGAACTTCCCGTTGCGGAACGAGCTTCCGACCTCGATGCTGGGATCGGCGGCCTTCATCTCGCGGTAGAAGTCGACGAAGCCATCGTGCGGGCCTGACCGGTAGGACGCCCGGATGACCGCGCCGTCCGGCGGGACTGCGCCATGCACCCCGTCACCGAAGCCGATCTTCCCGCTTCCGGGATCGAGCTCGTAGACGGGGGCGCCGGGCGGCGTCTGCGCGACGTCGGGGACGGGGGTCCAGATCGAATTTCCGACCTTGAGGGCAAAGGGCTCGGTGGCGTCGACCGGCGGGTACCGGACCTGAAAATGCTGGTCGGCCGACCCGTCGCTGACGGCCGCGGACTTCCTGTGGTCCCACGGCTTGCCGACACGCTGGCCAGGGAACCGGGTGGAACCGCCGAAGGCGTACTTCCGGGACCGCTGGTCCAGACTTCCCTCACCCATCCAGTAGGACTGGCCGGGCAGGTAGACCTCGTTTCCGATCTCCCAGTTGCGCGCCCCGTATGGCTGCGCGTGCCCGTTGGCGGCGCGCATCTTCGCCCAGGCGAAGCCGCCGTTTGGATTCGTCCCGAGCGGCGCGTTCATGTACTCCACCCAATCGGCCGCCTCACGAGCGGTCCCGGTGCCGAAGTTGGCGAGCATCATGGCCTGCAATCCGCGCTGGTCGACGAACTGACCGAACTCGTCCGGACCGAACTCGTTCGTCAGCGGCTCCCCCGTCCGTCCGTGCACGTTGAGGGCGCGCTTCGCGACCGGGCCGATGGCCCGAGTCCAGTGATACGTGTTGGCGACCGATCCGCCTGGGAAGCGCACCGCGGTGAACCGGGCGGCGGCAAAGCGATGGCTGAACCGCTCCGGCACGCCCGGAATCGACGGGTCCCACATACCGAAACCGTCGAAGGGGTAGCGATGGTTGACGCCGAACAGACCCGGATGGACCAGCCGCTTTCCGCCCTCATCGGGACTGACGGTGATCGTCGTGCGGTGGGCATGGTGCCGGTGTCGGGCGTGCTGCCGATGGTGGGTGGATTCGGCCGCGGTAGCGCCGAGGAGGACGAGCACGGCCACGAGCGATCCCACGACCGCGATGGCCGGTCGGCGGCGGCGTCCATTCGTCCGGTCTGCGGCCTCTCCCTCCATGCTCGAACCCCTGGGGAACCTATCCGCTTGCCGAGCGCGAGGAGACGTCCGCTCAGGCACAACGCAGGCGTCTGGCCGACGAGCTAGGGTGCCCGGCCGAAGAGAACACACGCCGAGTCCCTCCATCACAGACGGGGGGAGCGGGGGAACCGAGGGGGCCCATTCGGGTCCGGGGGCGAATCGGAACTGAGTCCGTAGCGCCGCTCTTTCAGCGCGAGCCCGACAGCTAACCCCGTAGGCCCCAGAAAGAGAGGTTCTCGATGACAGAGCGACTGCTCGACCTGATCGAGCCACGCGGAGTCGATAGGCACGCGTTGATCGCCGGCTGGATCGCCGGCGGTGTCGCGGGAACGATCGTCGCGATCGCCGCGCTGCTCGTTCTCACCGGGGCGCACATCGGTACCTAGGCAGCACGCCTCGGAGCAGACTCAGGGCAGCGAGCCCAACGCTCGCCGCGCGCCCCCCTCGCGCGGTACGAGAGGGCCAAGGACGGCCCCTGTCCATAGGCGGTAGGAATAGGCCGTGGACCGCGAGCATTCCAACGATCCAGGGCTTCTCGCTCCGGCCGACGTCGGCCTGCTCATCGACCTGTACGAGCTGACGATGTCGGCCAGCTACCTGGCCCGGGGGATGAACGACGAGGCGATCTTTGAGCTGTTTCCACGGCGGCTGCCGCCGCGGCGCGACTGGCTGCTGGTGGCGGGGCTCGGCCCGACGCTCGAGCTTCTGCGCGAGCTTCGTTTTGGTGAGCGCGAGTTGGACTACCTGAGGTCGCTCGAGATGTTCGACGAGGGGTTCCTGGACTACCTGGCCGGATTTCGCTTCACGGGTGACGTCGAGGCCATTCCGGAGGGGACGATCACGTTCGCGAACGAGCCGCTGCTCCGGGTCACGGCGCCCATGATCGAGGCCCAGCTGATCGAAACGGTGCTGCTCAACCAGATCAACTTCCAGACGATGATCGCCACCAAGGGCGCCCGCATCGTGCTCGCCGCCGGTGGCGGCGAGCCCGGTGCCGGCGAGCGCGTCGTGGACTTCTCCCCTCGCCGCGATCACGGTGTCGATGCGGCGATGAAGGTCGCGCGCTCCGCCGCCGTGGCCGGATGCGGGGGCACGTCCAACGTGGCGGCTGCAATGCGCTACGGGCTGCCGCCCGTGGGGACCATGGCGCACTCCTATGTCCTGGCGTTCGACACCGAGGCTGAGGCCTTCCGTTGCTTCATCGAGAGCTTCCCGAAGGAAACGGTGATGCTCGTCGACACCTACGACACGCTCCAGGGCGTCGGGAACGCCATCGCCGCCGCGCGGGACGCGGGAGTCCCGCTGGCGGGAATCCGGCTCGACTCGGGTGACCTGTTGGCGCTCTCGCGCGAGGCGCGCCGGCTGCTGGACGACGCCGGCATGACGGACACCCGCATCGCCGCCAGCGGCGACCTCAACGAGGAGCGCATCGCCGAGCTGGTGGCCGCCGGCGCCCCGATCGACCTGTGGGGCGTGGGAACCGATCTCGGCACAAGCCGCGACTCACCGGTTGTGAACGGGGTCTACAAGCTGGTCGCCTTCCGGCGTGACGGCGAGTGGCATGGGGTCTGGAAGCACTCGGCCGACAAGGCGACCGTACCCGGGCCCAAGCAGGTGTTCCGCAGCCATTCCGGTGGCGCGATAAGCGGCGACGTGATCGCGGCGGCGGACGAGGAGCTGGACGGCGAGCCCCTGCTCCAGCCCGCGATGCGCGGGGGCGAGATCACCGGAGCCGAGTCGCTGGTGGAGATACGAGAGCGAACGGAGGCGCAGCTGACGGCTCTGCCGGAGGACCTGAGGCGTCCAGCAGCCGACAGGGCGGCCGAGCCATACCCCGTTCGCTACTCCGAGCGTCTGCGGGCACTCGTCGACGCCGGCTAGCGACGCCCCGCGAAGAAGGCCTCGAGCAACGCGGCGGACTCGGCGGCGAGCACGCCGCCCTCCACATGCGGGCGATGGTTCAGCCGTGGCTCGCCCAGGACGTCGAGAACGCTTCCGGCCGCGCCCGCCTTGGGGTCGGTGGCCGCGTATACGACGCGCGGGACTCGTGCCAGGACGATCGCGCCGGCGCACATGGCACATGGCTCCAGCGTCACGTAGATGGTCACGTCGGGGATCCGCCACCCGCCCAGCCGCTCCGCCGCGGCGCGCAGCGCCAGCACTTCGGCGTGCGCGGTGGGGTCCGCGCGAAGCTCGCGCTCGTTGCCGGCGGTGGCGAGGACTTCATCCACCCGCACGACCACTGCTCCGATGGGTACGTCACCATGCGTGGCCGCCCGCTCGGCCTCGTCGAGGGCCAATCGCATCATGTCCGCATCCGAACGCGAGATCGTGTCATCGCCGCTCATTCGGGCACCAGTATCGGCAACTTCCGGGCCTCACTCGTGTTACAGCTAGAGACCATGCCCATATCGTGCCTGGGGCCCCCGAGGAGGGTGCGCAGGGCCATCATGTCCCTGATTGTGCTTGGCGGCCTCCTGGCCGTCCAGGCTACGCGTGCGCCCGCGGCCTCGGCAGCGCGTTCGTTCGCCCCCGACCAGGTCCTCGTCCACTACCGGGGGGATCCCGGGGAGACGCGCGTGAAGGTCCCGCCCGACGAATCCGTTGCGGGCACCGTCGCGAGGCTGCGCGAAGACCCGGCCGTGGACTACGCGCACCCCGATTACCTCGTGCGCGCCGCGCGGTTCTGGCCCAACGATCCGGGCAGTGCCGGACGAGGTCGCTGGTATCGAGACCAGTGGAACTTCCTGTCGCCCACCCTTGTCCCAGGGGGAGTCGGGATGCCGGGCGGGTGGCAACAGGCGATCTGGGATGGCGCTCCGGGCGGCCAGGGAGTGACGGTCGCGGTTCTCGACAGCGGCGTCGCATACCGCAAGAAGGGACGTCGGTATCGCAGGGATCCGGACCTTCCCCCCAGGAAGCGCTTCGTCGATCCCAAGGACCTGGTGGGCGGCGATCGCATCCCACTCGACCGCGACGGGCACGGCACCCATGTCGCCAGCACGATCGCCCAGACCACCGATAACGGGCTCGGCCTGACGGGGATCGCGTACGGAGCCAGGATCATGCCGATCCGAGTCCTGAACCGCAGGGACGTGGGCAAGGGCAGTGACGTCGCGAAGGGAATCCGCTTCGCAACGCGTCACGGCGCGGACGTCATCAACCTGAGCATCGAGTTCGAGCCCACGGTTCACCACTGCCGCCAGATCAGGAGCGTCTGCGACGCGATCCAAGGTGCGGCGGACAGGGGCGCGACCGTTGTCGCCTCCGCCGGGAATCACGACGAGCACCGCGTCGCCTACCCGGCCGCGGCCCACGGCGCGATCGCCGTCGGCGCGACGACGTACCGCGGTTGCTCCGCGGACTACTCGAACTACGGCACCCGGCTGGATCTGATGGCACCCGGTGGTGGCACGGACAAGACGAAGGCGGTGACCAATGACCGCGGTTGCCGCCCCAACGCCCCGGGGTATGAGGTGCGCCAGTACAGCCTCCTGCCCACCGCCGCGCGCAACGGGAACTATCGGAAGTTCGGAATCGTCGGCCGCAGGGGGACGTCGATGGCGGCGGCGCACGTGAGCGGCGTCGCCGCTCTACTCATTGCCGACGGGGTTTGCGGGCCTCACCCGACGCCATCGAAGGTGGCGAAGCGGCTCGAGGACAGCGCCGTGGACCGCGGCTCCCCAGGCCGCGACGACATGTACGGCCATGGCCTGGTGGACGCGGCGCGCGCGACGAATCCCAGGGACGCCTGCCGCCGGAAATAAGCGCGGCCGGCGCCCGCCCCTAAGTGGTGCGGACGATGTAGACGCCGCTGGGCGCGTGGTGGGAGACCTTGTTCGGCACGCTGCCGAGAAGGAACCGCTTCGCCCCGGTCATTCCCTTGTTGCCGACGACGATCAGGTCGGCGTTGCTCTCCTCGGCGACGTCGAGGATCGCGTCGGCCGGGTCCCCTTCGCGTGGGAACGGCTTGGCGTCGACGCCCTCCTTCTTTGCCAATCCAACGGCCGAGTCCAGGATCACGTTCACGTCCTCCCGAGGTCCGACGGCATAGGAGACGTCCCCCGGGAGCTCCGCCTGCTCCTCGCGAAGTCGCGTCTCGGGGATCGGTTCGAACGCCGCCACGATGCTGAGCTCTCCGCCCGAGAGCTTTGCGAGCTCGATCGCGTGACGCACCGCCTCGCTGGCGGTGTCTGAGCCGTCGGTACCAACCACTATGCGCTCGAACAAGCCATCCCCCTTCGTGTCGCGCGGGTTCGCGGGCATCCTATCCCGCTCGACTAGATAAGCCTCACTAGCGCGATCACCATCGACGCCAGCAGGCAGAGGATCAGGATTATCATCGCGATCGCCCAGGTGCGTGGCACGCGCATAGGGTACGTTCCGGCACCGTGGCGATGGTCCAGACAGTCACCGGCCCGATTGACGCCGAGGAGCTCGGCCAGACCCTCATCCACGAGCACCTTGTCTTCCGCGACGAGGCGGTGCTGGCCCAGTGGCCGCACGCCGGCACGGTCAGGGAGTCCGAGCCGCCCGAGGCGGTCGCCCCCGGCGAGGAGCTCGGGGTGGCGATCGACTGCGCCAGGTCCGTGGTCGAGAGCGGAGTGAAGACAATCGCGGAGCCGACGGCGATGTTCGGCGGTCGCGATGTCGAGTTCTCGCGCCGGGTGGCCGAGGAGACCGGGCTCCAGGTCATTCCCTGCACCGGGATCTACACCTACGACTACCTGCCCCACTACTTCCAGTTCCGCGACGAGGACGCGATGGCGGAACTCTTCGTCCACGACATCGAGGAGGGGATCCAGGGGACTCAGATCAAGGCGGCCTTCCTGAAGTGCGCAGCCGACGAGCCCGGCATCACGCCGAACATCGAGAAGGTGCACCGCGCCATCGCGCGGGCGAGCGTGCGCACCGGGACGCCCATCATGGCCCACTCACGCCCGGCAAGCCAGACCGGGCCGGCGCAGGTGGAGATCTTCGAGGACGAGGGCGTCGACCTGTCCCGGGTGCAGATCGCCCACACAGGCGACACGGACGACCTGGACTACATCGAGAGGCTGCTCGACAAGGGCGTGTACATCGGCATGGACCGCTACGGGCTGGAGATCTTCCTGCCCACCGACCGTCGCAATGCGACCGTCACGGCGCTGCTGGAGCGCGGCTACGCCGACCGCATGTTCCTGTCTCAGGACTTCTGCGCAACGCTTGACTGGTATCCGCCGGAGGTGGGCCAGCAGCTGCTGGAGGGCGGGGCGGCGAAGGACTGGAGCATGACGCTGGTGGTGGATCAGGTGATCCCGACGCTTCGGGAGTCCGGGATGACTGACGAGCAGCTTCAGACGATGATGGTCGAGAATCCGAAGCGCTGGCTGACTGCCTGACGCCCACGTCGACCACGAGCGGGCGCCCGACGTTGCCCTGCTCGTCCACGGCTCGAATCGCCACAAAGCGCATTGCGCGCCCGGGGATTGTGTAGGTCTGCGACCCGCCCG
>Ga0126305_10001171_pt1 | contig 11611 bp, 14 predicted proteins | sample Plot26_FD_92536 | JGI IMG/M metagenome (GOLD analysis project Ga0126305, IMG submission 92536) | Serpentine soil microbial communities from UC McLaughlin Reserve, CA, USA - Plot26 | ecosystem: Environmental > Terrestrial > Soil > Grasslands | place: USA: UC McLaughlin Reserve, Lake County... | reverse complement strand
CCTCCATCCGCGTCGGCTCCGGGTTCCCGACGAGCCCATCATCGGCGCCGCCAAGGTGCACGCCGTTCTCGCCGGCTGGAGGACGGAGCTGGACGGCACGGAGAGCTGATGGCGGCTTCCCCAAAGATCATCTGCATCGGGCTCAACTACCACGACCATGCGCTCGAGCAGGGCGCTGAGCTTCCCAAGGAGCCGCTGCTCTTCGGCAAGTTCGCGAGCGCGCTCATCGGCCCCGACGAGGCGATCGTCCTCCCGCCGGAAAGCACGCACGTTGACGCCGAGGCCGAGCTCGCGGTGATGATCGGAGCCGAAGGACGGCGAGTCTCCGAGGCCGACGCGCTCGAGCTCGTCGCGGGCTACACGGTCGCCAACGACGTCACCGCGCGCGACCTGCAGAAAGGCGACGGCCAGTGGCTCCGCGCCAAGGGGTTCGACACTTTCTGTCCGCTGCTGCCCGGGGTCGTCCCGGTCTCGGAGCTCGGAGACGGGTCCGGGCTACGAATCGTGCAGCGCCTGAACGGCGAGGCTCTACAGGACTCCTCGACCTCCGACCTCATTTTCGGCGTCCCGAGGCTGGTGTCACACGCATCGGCGGTTTTCACGCTTCAGCCGGGCGACCTCATCCTCACGGGAACCCCGGCCGGGGTGGGCGTTCATCGGACTCCGCCCGTCGCGCTGGCAGACGGCGACGTCGTGGAGATCGAGATCGAGGGGATCGGGACTCTCCGGAATCCCGTGACCGCCTAGCCACTAGCGTTAGTGGATGGCCGTCGTCGCTCGGCTGCTCGGGCAGAACTTCTAGCGAGGTCTGAGCGATGCTTGTGCTGCGTCGTGTGGCCGGAGAGCCTTGTCATCACGGCCAATCGCACATAGGGCTAACCGTTCTCGATCAGTCCGGACACAAGGTGACGCTGTTCGGCCACGGAAGTTCAACCGCTCTGGCCGATTTCACACGTGGATTCGTGCAGCTTCTGCAGATCTCCTACTCGGAATCCTGCGATCCAGCCGGGTCGTATCTCGCGGTTGCAGCGCTCGGCCGGTACGAGGCTCGTCGCACAGTCTCAGGGACAGAAATCGTCTGTAACCACGGATAGGAGCCGGTGGTGGAACGAGCAGCGAAGCGGAGCCGGAACGCTTGCGGAAGGGCGGCGGAGTTACGGTGAAGGGGTGCGCCTTGGCCGAAGGAGACAGCGAGACAATTTCCTGCCCATTCCCCAGTGCGGAGAACGTGCAATTGGTGAGCGGCGACGATCGGTACCTAGTGCCGGACGACTTTCTTGTACGAGCTGTGGCTGAACCTCAGGAGCGGGTTCTACCGCGCTTTGAGGTGCTGGGTCCATCGGCGCAGCTCAGATCATGGGGCCATCCGAACTGCCGTTAGAAGATTCGGAGAAGTCGTGTTGGTGAGGACACACCCGATGACCTCGAGCCATCGCCAGGAGAAGGGCGCTGGGGGCGTTGGCGAAGTAGCGTCGCCCGCCGATCGTGTGTGGATGTTGGTCGACGGAAACCGAGGAGGCCCATCGCCTGATGGGCGAGATCTTTCAACTCGCGCACGGACTACCCCTCGCACTGCAGGCTGAACCAGAATCACGGCCCGGCGGCTAGAAGAACCAGCAGAGCGCGAACGTTTGCTAAAGGGGCGGGGAGTTACCGATGCCGCTCGGTCAGCGCCCCGCTCACATGCGCCCAAGCGGCTCCCAGCCTCCCTTCACAAGGCCAGGCTCGCTCTAGGTCACGAAGCCGATGCCGGGTCGTACTTCTGCTCCCAGGGCGAGACCCCGAACGCCTCGCCGGGAGTACCTCCCAGGCAGAGGATGGTCGTCCCGACCTCGTGCGCCAGGGCCGAGCGGATTGACCCCGGGTCGGGCACGTAGACGAAGGTCCCCGCGGGGGCCTCGACGGTCTCGCCGTCGACCGTAAACGTCGCGCTCCCTGTGGAGACGTAGTAAAGCTCCTCGTGCTTCGTGCCACTGTGCTCGATCTCGTCGTGCTCGCCGACGATCTCGCCTTCCTGGGTGGCCGTGTAGGCGTTGACGCCGAAGGACTGGATCCCGAAGTGGATCCTGACCGCGTGCCAGTCCGGCTCGCCCTCTTCCTTCTCCCCCGGCGGCTCGGGAATCTGGTCGATGTGAGTCACCTGGTAGCCCGCTTCGCTCATGCGTCCTCCCTCGTCGTCTGAACCCTTACAGAAAGGTTATTCGCAGCCCGTCGCCCGGCGCCCTCGCCCCGATCCTCGGCCCGACGACGATCGTGCGAGTCATCGCGGAGCTCTTGTGCGCTGGTCGCGGGAGGCGTAGAACTGCTCATCGTGGAGTCACGCCTTGAGCGGCAGGCGCGGAACGAATCGCTCATCCGGGAAATGAACGAGCGAATCGAACAGCTCGACAGGGCGGCCGAGGCGGGACTCGAGGGCGAGCACCTGGTCTTTGAATTTCTCTGCGAGTGCGGTGCAGGTGAAAGGGGCGACGCCGGCTGCGAGGAGCAGATCGAGATGACCGTGGCCGAGTACGAGGAAGTTCGACAGCAGGATGACCGCTTCGCGCTTCTTCCTGGCCACGAGACCGAAGAGCTCGAAACCGTGCTTCGGCGGACGAAACGGTACGTAATCGTCGACAAGAAGCCGGAAGCGGAGTCGTTTGTCGAAGACGACCCTCGCGGCGCGTCCTCGAAATAGCGATGCCCACCGCCCCCGACAACGCCAGCGCTTCCTGCGAAAGCCTCCTCCGCGCCGTCGTCTCTCGGTCCCGCGGCGGAAGCCCTGAATCGTCTGCCCTGGCTTAGGGGCTCGGCTTCTTTGAGCCACACTCGCCGCAGGAACAGCTACCGGTGAACAGGTGAACCGCTCCTCTGGCCGCTTCCTCGTTTGAGTGGAACCGCGGCGAGTGCCCATCGCGATGGACGAACGAACTAGGCCGGCGATCGGCGGTTGCGCGGCAATCGCAGGCGGCGGGGCTTCCCACGTTCGCCGAGCACCGAGACGACGGTCTGCGCAAGGTGCGGGCAGCCGACTCGCGGGAACGCATCGCGTCGGTGGCGGTGGAGAACGAGGAAAAGATCCCCGGACGGCGCGTCCCTGTACAGGCGGGCGAGGCTCAGGCGTTCGATCGCCGCCTGCGTCGCCATCCAGATCGCGTCGTACCAGTCGTCCGCGATCTCCGCGTCTTCGAGCACCCGTCCGAGTTTTCGCATCCCGTGGTAACCGTGCACCTGGATGTTTTCGAGCAGCTCGAGGTAGTGCGCGGGCCTGCTCACCGGGATGCGCACGCCGGGACGCGCCTGGGCAAGCCCGCTGTCCTCGAGAAAGATGCGCTCGAGCTGGCGGAGGACGACCTCGAGCATGTCCGCCCCGGCCGGGAGCGGGACACGCGCGATGAGCTCGGTCACGTCGGCGTCAATCATCTCGGCGCCTGAGCGCCGGGCGAGGGCGGTGCGGTGGTGGCCGTCCATCACGAAGTACGTCTCCCCCAGCTTCACGGTGACGATGGGCGGGAACGCGCCATCAGCGAATGCCATCTCCAGCGAGCGCAACCGCTCCCGGCTAAAGGCGTGAAGCGGGCGGAAATCGCGGGTGAACGAACTGGCGCGGCTGTCCGTGCCGACGAGCGAATGAAGGGGGATCGGACGAACGCCGAGGTACCGACGGCCAAACGGCTTTAGTCGCCTCTCGACGTCGTCGAGGTCGAGCAGGTGATCATCGCCTCGGGCCCTGCTTAGCTTCATCTGACCAGCCTACAGCGGTCCTTTGCCGCAGAAGAGGTCCCGCTGCTTGTGGAGCGCGCCGACGCTTTCTCCAAGGCGTGGACGGGGCGATACGCGGACGAATGTTTCACCTCCGAGATCGGACTCGATCGTCTTGCCCGCTGTCGGGCGGAAGCACTAACACACGCCCAAACCGCAAGATTTCCGGATCGTCGTCATCTCTATGAGTAGGAGGGACGGCCAGGAACTCCCGAGTCCTGGCTGTCCCTCGCTACGGCTGATGCCGGCGCATCGTCGCTCGGCTGCTCGGGCGGAAGGTCTAGTCGAGGAGATCGATCCGGACACTGACGCCGTGAAGAGCCTGCCAGAGACGGATGTAGAGACCGAGTTCCATACGCGCCTGCTCCTGATGAAGGACATGCGGCAACTCGACGATGACGCTTCCGTCTTTGGCCACTTCGGCAAAGCATTCGTGCCGGCACAAGAAAAGGGCGAGATCATCGCCAACGTCGGGCTCACTGGGGTACAGGCGAAGCGCCATCGAAGCATCTCCGGCGGCAGTAAGGGGGAGGAGGCGGCAGTAAGGGGGAGGGGGAGCCACCGAAGCGGCTCCCGACTCGCCCCGAAGGACGCACCAGCTCCCGCCGCATGGGAGCCCGCGCGTCTTAGGCGCACTTTGGCTGTAGACCCGCCGCTTGACCCATCCCCCTTTTGCTGGTTCACGGCTTGGCTTGACCAATCCCCGTAACGGGGGATGTTGGCCGCGGTGCCGCCGCTACGTTGAAAGGGATCTGAGAATGGCGTGCGTGGCCGCAACTCACGCCACTTGGATTCCGAAGGAGGCGGAGCCGCAGCCGCCTCCTTCTGTTTAAGGGCTGCGAACGCCGGCCTCGCGACTGGTGACCAAGCAGCCGAGCGACACGGCGCGTAGGAGTGCGCACGACCGGTCAGCCCGCCACCGAGCGACATCAGCTGTCCACCCGGGCAGGGTCTCGAGCTCGCAGAGGTGACGTACGCGAACGTCACGCGCACCGATAGGACGAACGACGTGAGCATCGCCATCGGCGGGACGTTCGCGTCTGGCTGTCTCCTCCCGAACGTCCGAGGAGCTTGCACCTCGCAACAGCGAACGACAGCCGCTGACCCGGAGGCTTTGCGAGAGTAGTCGGGCCGAAATCCAGATCCACCCCGCCGGGGGGTGATTTTGGCCCCGGCCCCTCTCTTCATGAGCGAATGACTTTCGCTCGAAGCGGGGCCGAGCCTGCGGCCCCTAACGCGTCTGGCGCACCCGCAGGCTCTCGCTCAAAGACGGAAAATGAGTCCTGCCCCGCATCCGAGACATCGAGCAAACGATTGAGGGTCTTACCCCCACCGCCCGCCGGCGCCGAATCCATAGCGTCGGTGGCGATTTGCGCGGGTGGGCCTTCGAAGGTTAGCCTTCCATCGCGCTTATCGTTCGGCAAGAGGCCGCCTCCGGGCGGCCTCTTCTTACTCAGTCTCCCAGCGCTGGGGATGCTTGCGGATCGGCGTACGATGGAAGGGAGCCGGACTCTAGCCTCTTGTCCCGGAGGCGAACATCGAGGGGTTTTGCCGCAGTGCTTCTCGACCGAGCCCGGCTCACTTCGGGTAGCTACTCGGCTCGGGTCGTCCCGGATTGCCTCGGGCTCGAGTCTGGCCCGAGATCTTCTTGGAGTTGCAGCGCCTCACGCACATGGCCGCAGAAGGGCGTCGACGCCTCCGCGATCTGGGTGGAGCGCCCCACCCGGTCGGCGCGGGAGATGGCCTGCCCGAGGTGGAAGCGGGGAAGATCCGGGCGCCTGGTAGCGCTTCCGTCGCGACAGGACAAATTCCCGGACTCGGTGCTCGGCCGTGCCCTCGACGGGTGGCCGGGCGAGCGGTGGCTCGACATCCGCCGGATCGGCGTCCTCACCCCGATCGTTAAGGCGCGGATCGCGAAGTGCACAAGGAAGGGTTCGACGCCCTCGAGCCCGACAACATCGACGGCTATCAGAACAAGAGCGGTTTCTCGCTCTCCGGAATTCGCGATCGCGGAGGAGTGTTTCCAGTACCGCGAGTGCGGCAAGGCCGCGCCCTTCATCGACGCCGGCAAGCCCGTACTCGAGGTCGAGTACAAGGTCGACCGTGCGGATTTCTGCCCGAAGACCCTGGCCCTCGGCTTCGCTCGATGAAGAAGCGTCTCTCGCTGGGTCCCTGGCGCCGGGCCTGCTAGTCAGCCGAGCCGCCAGAAGTCCCCGGTGAGTCCGAGCCGTTCCAAGATGGCCTGATTCTGCTCGAACGTGTGTGGGTGCCAGTCGGGCGCGAGGCGGTCGCCCCACCACTCCTCCGCGAGCTCGGCGAGCTTCGCAACGAGGACCGTCCCCCCTGGTTCGCGGCCTCCGAGCCAGCGCTCGATATGCTCCTCCGACCGGAAAAGGTTCATCGTGCTTCAGGTGAAGACGATGTCATCCCACCAGTGCGCGGCGGGGACGAGGCAGTGGAAGAGAAGGCTTTCGTCATCGGGCCGGTTGTCGCGGACTTCGACGCGGATCTCCTCGCCGCAGTCCGGACAGGACGTCTGAATATGGCCGTCGGCCTCGAGGACGACGCAGATCCCGAAGGCATCCCACGCGCAGTTCGCGTACCAGTCGCGATCCGCGGCGTGGACCCGAAACGGAGTCGGGACGGCCGAGAACGGATTCGCCATCCGAATCGCCGCGCGGGGAACGTCGAGCACGAGCGCGTGCGTTTCGTGAAGCCGTCGCCAGCCCTCCTCCACCTCAGAAGCGGTGGCTCCGACAGCCTCGCCGGTCTCCTCGAGCGTGGGCGCGCGACCGAGCCCCACGAAGAGCGCGTACGTTGCGTTGCGGAGCTCGATGTCTCGCTCCTCCACGGCTAGGGCGCAGCGGGCAAGAAACTGCGCCAGTCGATCCCGAAACGTCCACCGATGTCGGCCAACGCGACGGCGGGGAGCTCTTCGAACCGGTCCGGGTTTTCGAGTACTTCTTTCAGCTCCCATCCGACCTCGTCCTCGAGCGCGGCAAGAGTGACGGCGCCTTCGGCAACGAGCTGATTGAGGCGCGCGGCAAGATCCGGGAACGTGCACGTCTCCATTTGCTCTCCAGCCCCGAAGAACGACCGCAGGTCGAGGTGCACCGCGCCGGCCAGGAGGACGAGCTGGCGGAAGGAGATGGTGTCGACGATCTCTTCGTCGAAGCTCTCCAGATCCCGGTACGCCTCATAGGAGATCCCGAGTAGGTCGGCGAGCTCTCCGGGATCGCGACCGCTCGATTTCCGAGCCTCCGTCAGGCGCTCCGCCTGCCCCGTGGCTACGAGATTTTCAGGTTGGAACACTCTCACCCCCTAACGGCCCTAAGCCTATGCGTCTGAGCGGCGAGCCTCCCGATCGGCCACGTTAGTCCGAAAGGGTGTCTCACTCCGAGATGCCTGCCGATAGTCACGCCATGAAAATGATCGGGGTCGCCGGAGTCGCGCTCTGCGCAGCGGCCATGCTCGCTGCCGGCTGCAGCGGCGGCCGGGACATCGTCCCGCTCGAGACGGTCGCGAACGCCGCCTTCAAGACAGAGTCCGTCGGGACTGCCCGGCTCTCGTTCGAGGGAACGGTCACCTTCAATCACGACCACGCGCAGCGGTTCAAGTTCACGGGACACGGGATCGCCGACTGGCGGACGGGCTCCTCGAAGATGACCGCGGCGTACAAATTCCGGGGCCCGGTTCAGGAAGTCATCAAGCAGCAGTTCGGCCGCCCCGTCAGCGCGAACCCGATCGTCGACGGACGCAAGGGCATCGGCAAACCCAGTTCCCGCACGCCGCGTCGCGGGGTCTCCTTGCGTCCTGTCCACGGAGCGGCCCGCAGGCAAACCCCGAAGGAAAGGAACCTCGGGCGGCTACTGGGCAGCGGAGCGGCATGGACACAGCCGCTTTCCGCGGCAACGAGCTACCGAGCAGCGGCGGGCCGGTCAGCCCCTGGGACCGACCTACTGAATCCGAACGTTCGCGGCTAGCTAGGAGTCATAACCGCCACCCGCTGGATCAAAATGGAGGGGGGAGCCTGACGGCTCCCCCCTCCACAACCGGTTCTTACGGGTGCGTCGTGAAGCTCCAGATATCGGTATCGCCGAAGCCGACCGGGCAGTCCTCGACCGGATTCGGTGCCTCTGCCTCTGCCGCACCTTCTTGCAGGTCCATCCGCCACTCGTTGATCGCTGGGCAAACGGTTGCGTTGCGGGCGTCGTTCCACACCGTAACGCCGTAGTCATTCGTCGCATCCGCGTAGACGTAGTCGCCCAGGAACTCGCTGATGAGCGCGTTCGCACTCGATCCGCGTGGATCACCGACTGGGCTTCGGTGAAGCGTCGTCCACCCGGACGGGCCACTGTCATCGAAGGCAGCCCAGCGGGTGACACCTACGAGACCGCGGGCGGTGAACGTCGTTTGCCGGAACGGTGTCGTGAAGGCGTTGTAGACGACATAGAGGCCGCTCCCATCGGGCTCGAAGGCCGGCGCCGTGTAGTAGCCACGATCGCCACCCGTCGATACCTGCTGTGGACCGCTCCAACTTAGCTGAGCACCACGGCTACCAGGAGCGACTCGGTGCGGGCTCTCGTCCGCCGACGACCACGTGAGGTACACCTTCTCCTGGTTCAGCGCCGGTCCGGTGACGTAGTTGTCGACGATCGCGTTGGTTGCGCCCTCTCCGGTGGGTGAGCCATTGGCAATATCCACGTTCGGGGAGCCGCTGAGGTCGTTGCGGGCACCCGCGACTCCATCTTCAACGCACCGACCCTGGACCGGGTCAACCACGAAGCAGTTGTCGAGCAGTGAGGTGACGACTCGAGGCCGCGTCCAAGTGCGACCGCCGTCGTAGGAACGGACGAGCTCATGTCGGGACGTGCCGGGCGTGAACGCCTGGAACGTCTGGTACATGAGGTAGACAACCCCGTGACTGTTCGTGCGGACCGTGCAACCGGACTGGCCGAAGTGGATCGGCGAAGCCGCCGCCGCCCGGCTGACCTGCTTCTGGTGCCACGTCGCCCCTCCGTCCCGCGAAACCGACACAAAGAGCGGCTCCGCGCCTCCGCCGACGAACTTGCCGTAGCAGACATAGACGTTGCCGAAGAAGGGGCTCGACTCGGCGTTATCCGCCCAGATCTGCTCTTTGTCGGCGAACTGCGTGTTCGACGTCGTTTGCGAAGCGATCACCGGTCGCTTCCAGACGTTCTTGTTGTTGTAGTTGCTCGCGTCCACGTTGTCGGCACGCGAGACGGCGATACCCTCAACCCCCTTCACGGGTCCCGGCTCCGCAAATCCCTGCTCGCGGAGTTCGAGTTGCCGCTCCGGGGCCTCTTCTTCCTCCAGCCCCTCGGGCACCGCACCCGAGGCGTACAGCTCGTTCGGGAAGTTCGAGGTCAGGTTGGCGTAGTAGAGCCGCGATCCATTCGCCCACGAGAACTCGCCGCCGCTCGGAATCGGGCCGAAGGCAACGGCAGGATCACCGTCGGAGACGATGCCCGTCTCGTAGTACCACGGAAGCGTCCCGATCGGGCCAACGCTTGGAGTGCCGTCACGAGCCGACCAGCCGGTGTACGTCGGCTGAACCCACGTCTTGCCACCGTTGAACGAGAAGTGGACACCCGAGACGCCCACGCCCGGCGTGAACGGACACGGTGCCTCCTCGGTGGCGAAGATCGTCGTGCCGCAGGGCGCCAAGTCGATCTCGTCATTTGAGCCCGCGGCAACGATGTCGGGCCGCGAGGCATCGATCGCGACCGCAGGCTCGTTTTGCTTGTTGCGCGGGAACGGGTCATGTGGACTGCCGACTGTTACCTCGGCAGTCGTTGCGGCCCTCGCCGTCGCGGTGAAGACGAACGCAACAGCCGCTAGGACAACGAAAAGCCAGACAGGCTTCACCCTGTTCACGTCTCTCCCCTTTCGTGAATGTGCATGACGGGCAAGGGCCAGGGATCTAGATGAGCCACCCCCTTCACGCAGAAACAATCGGATCCCGGTAATCCCCCACCAAAACAGGTGAGATCGTATACCTCCCGATGAGTCGGCGGGCCGGGTGCTGCCTACGCAGCGCCGCGAAGTATCAAGCTCCTCCGAGTCACCGACCCCAAGGAGAGCCCGAGGCGACGGATCGGAATGCCCGTCTCTTCGAGTTTGGCCGACAGGCAAAAACCGCTCGCGAAGCCGCCTTCCGCGGCTGTGTTATTGACGGAATCGGACAAAAATCGCGCGGCGTCTAGCGGTGCGAAGCCCACGGATCGCCTGGGGCCTTGTCGGTGAAGCGGGCGCGGCAGTGAGATCTTCAGTCGGTTTCGGGGCATAGGGCACGTGCGATGACCACGCAACGAAGCTCCCGTCGCGTGACCGAGGGAACTCCGTAACGCCCAGGCGTTCAAGCCGTCGTCGCGACTCTGACGAGCCTTTTCTAAGTCCCGATGACGCTCGCCGAGTATGTACGCCTGAGAGATCGAGGCGAGGCTCTCTTCGCACGCGAACACAAGGGTTTCATGGCCTAGCCACGCCGCGCCTGTGGGTCGGGGCCGTCACTGCCCGCGGTTCTAAGACAGGTCAACGTCTCCTTTCGTAGGGGTCGCGCCACAACCTGTAGCCCAGGATGCCCGCGGCGAGCAGGAGGACGGCAGGGACCGGGAGGGCGGCCCAAACAAGCGCGTGATCGCCTCGCCGGCTGAGCAGACCGACGATCGCGAGCAATGTGAGCAGCCCAAGCGCGAAAGACGCCAGGGCTCCAAAGAGAAGCGCGTTCCGGTCTGCCGGCCCGGCCACGTCGCCCGTCGGCACGTAGCTCGGCTCATCCGGAGATTCGGTTACACGCCGCGCCGGGGCAGCATCGTCCTCGCGCCCTGCCTCCGAGAGCCGGGTGAGGTTCCCCGCTGCGGACGCAGCCACAGTGACTACCAGTGCATCGTGGTCGACGTGCTCTATCTCGCTCCAGGGAATCGCACGGCGGTCGCGCTTCACCGGCGGGAGGCCCGTTTCGACGACGAGCCAGCGCTTGCCGTCTTCTTCTACCGAACCGACGATCGTGCCTATCCTCTCGCCCCCGCGCAGCTCGACGCCGTAGTCCTCGAGCCCCGCAGAGTCGGCTCCTCCGGGCGGGACCTCGAATGTCCTTGGCGAACCGTCTTCGACCACGGGCCGGGACTACCCCCGTCCCTGGTGCCTAAACGGTCGCGTGGCCAACCCGAGCCCGGCGAAAGGGAGGCCTGCCGCCCAGAAAGACCGAAGACATAATGGTCGGGCGAGTGATCTTCTTCGCAGTCGTCTCAGACGAGATCCAGCAGGTGATCGAGTTCTTTAGCACGCCATGCCAGCCGCTTGTTCGCCTGGGGAGGAGCCACCGAGCCGGAGAATGAGTTCTCGACGTCGCCAAGATGAGGCGACCGACCTGCTGAGCGCGAGTGGGCTTAGCGGTCTTGGAGGGCGTCGAGCCCGACCGCGAAGGCGACGATCAGCCGCCGGTCGACGTCCCGAATCTCCGGATCGAGCTCGAGCATGTAGCGGTCGCGAAACTTACCGAGAATGCGCTTGTAGGTGCCCATTTCCTGCTCGCCGCGGCGAAGGACGAAGTTGAACGGCAGCCACGCCAGCAGCGAGAACCAGTCCGGCCCCAGGTCGGCGAACCGGCGGAGAAGCGCGATGATCCAACTCGCCTCGTAGGCTTCAAGCAACTCGGTGCCCGAAGCATCACGCACCTGCCAGTGGCTGCGCAGCAGTGAACGCGTGAAGTCCTTCACAAGGACCCCGATCACAGCGCCGTCCGCATCGAGCACCTCGTGCCGCCCGCGAAACTCGAACACCGACTTCGACTTAATCATGAAGAGGTGCGCTTCGTCGTCGGGCGAGACGCGGAAGCGAATGTCCT
>Ga0126305_10001170_pt1 | contig 11613 bp, 13 predicted proteins | sample Plot26_FD_92536 | JGI IMG/M metagenome (GOLD analysis project Ga0126305, IMG submission 92536) | Serpentine soil microbial communities from UC McLaughlin Reserve, CA, USA - Plot26 | ecosystem: Environmental > Terrestrial > Soil > Grasslands | place: USA: UC McLaughlin Reserve, Lake County... | reverse complement strand
GCGAGGACGTAAGGGGTCCGCGAGGCGCGGGCCTGGAGGGCCTGCAGGAGGACGCCGACGTCGCGCCGATCGTCGTTGGCGACGGCGCTGCGGTCGGGGGCGACGACGCCGTTCTGCGGCCGCTCCTCGGCGGGGCGGCGGGCCGCGGGACGGGCGATCGGCGCGGGGGCGGCGCGCGGGCCGCTTGCCTCGCCGAGCTCATCGTCGGGAACCTCGGGCAGGCGCGGTCCGGAGGGCGTGTCCTGCGCCGCCTCTTCGCTCGGTGCCGGAAACTCCGTGCTGAGCGCCTGCTCGACCGCCGACAGCGCCGCTTCTGTCGGGTCTTGCTTCAGTTCCCTGGCCATTCTGGTCCGCCTCGATGACGCAACGCGGCGGACGCGGACGGAGGGGCTTCGCCGAACGCGGCGAGAGCCCTCCATCAGCAAGCGACAGGCCGGAGCCTCCTCAGACTATCCGGCCGGCCGAGAATCCCCGCCATTTACCAATCGACTCTACCCCGGCGGCCGGGGTCATGGAAACCCGAACCGGGGGTGCTCGGGCGATATCGTTAACGGCTTGGTTACCATGACGGTGTTGCTTGGCGCCGCTCTCGGGGGCGGACCAGATGCGGGTCTCCACCGAGGCAACGGTTTGGTGGGGAAAAGCGGGGGATAAGGTGCGCATCGTCAGGTCTTCCGAGGTCGATTCCATGCCGCCCCCCGTGCCCGAGAGCTCCGCCGAACAGCGCGTCCTCGATCTCGTCCACCTCGCGCGCCAGACCTTCGGCGACCGCGACCTGGAGCGCGAGGTGCTGGCCTTGTTCGAGGCGCAGTGCCGGCGCCTTCTCCCCGTCCTCGCGGGGGCGGGCGAACGCGAGCGCGGCGACGCCGCCCATACCCTCAAAGGCGCGGCGCGGGCCGTCGGCGCCTGGCGCCTTGCGGCCGTCGTCGACGAGTTCGAAACGGCGCTCGGCACCGACACGCCCGAGGCGCTCGAGGCCCGTCTTGCCCGCCTCGATCGGGCCATGCGCGAGACGCAGGCCGCCGTGGCGCTCAGCCGCGCGGCTTGAACGCAACGCCCGCCTCTCGCCATTCCGGCGCGCTTGGCGTAGACGACCTCGCCCCGCGCTCGAGCCCGCGGGAGGAGCGGCGGCATGGTTGAGATCACCTACATCGACGTGGACGGGACGGCGCGCACGGTCGAGGCCGAGGCCGGCTCGACGGTCATGGAGACGGCGATCCGCAACGGCGTGCCGGGGATCGTCGCCGAGTGCGGCGGCGCCTGCGCCTGCGCCACCTGCCACGTCTACGTCGACGAGGAATGGCGGGCCGCGACCGGCGAGCCTCAGCCCATGGAGGAGGACATGCTCGACTTCGCCTCCGACGTGCGGCCGAACTCGCGCCTGTCGTGCCAGATCAGGGTCAAGCCCGAACTCGACGGCCTCGTGGTCCGCACGCCCGCGCGCCAGGGCTGATCTCGCGAGGGCTGACGTCGCGCCTGCCCGTTGCGCGGCCCTCCTTGGGACGGCAGGCTGGAGGCTCGTGCAGCGGAGGGCCTGCCCATGTTCAAGACCATCCTGGTTCCGGTCGATATCCTCGACGTCGACACCGCCCGCCCGGCGCTCGCCCGGGCGACCGCGCTCGCCGAGGTGTCGGGCGGCACCGTGCGCCTCGTGCACGTGCGCTCGCTCGTGCCGCTGACCTACATGGAGTTCGTGCCCTCGACCTTCGACGAGGAGCAGCAGCGCGACGCGGAGGACAGGCTCGCCAAGCTCGCCGCGACGGTCGAGCTGCCCGCCGAGCGCGTGTCGAGCGTGGTGCGCTTAGGCTCGGTTTACGCCGAGGTGCTCGACGAGGCCGAGAGGACCGGCGCCGACCTCGTGGTGGTCGGCTCGCACCGGCCCTCCATGGCGACCTATCTTCTCGGCTCGAACGCCGCGACCATCGTGCGCCACGCCACCTGCTCGGTCCTGGTTGTCCGCTAGGTCGCCAGGCACGTCCGAGCCGCTGCATGCAGCGGCTCGGAGCAAGCACCGCCGGTCAGGCCCAATAGAGCCTGACCCGGCGCCAGTAGCCGGCGTTCGACGAGGTATCCTCATCGGCCCTGTGGCTCGGCGCATTTCTCAGCCGATCCTTGCTCAAGCTCACCACGTATCCGCCGAGATCGGTGTCGTACGTGAGCGTGTTCCACGGCAGCGGGTGATAGCTCTCGCCCATGCCGAGCCAGCCGCCGAAGCTCATGACCGCATAGGCGACTTGCCCCGAGCGCTTCCCGACCATGAAGTTGTAGACCGAGCCGAGGCGCTCGCCGCGCCGGTCGTAGACGGCCGTACCCTCGACCTTGTCGGAGGCGATCAGGTCCCAGGTCTCGTCCGTCGCGACGGAGCGGTTGCCCGGGGTGGCGTAGTGGCTTCGACCCGCATCGGACCAATCGTCCTGGCGCGAGCGCCGCCGCGGGATGTCGTAGCGCTCTTCTTCGCGATCGTGCCCGCGATCGCCCGAGAACATGAAACGGGACATCAGCCACCCGACCAGGAGTGCGCCACCGACCCCGAGTGCGACGGTCTGGACGGTGTTGTCCTCGTGCCGCTCAGGACCGGTATTCCTTTGAGCGTAGCGGTGCTGTCCCGCGCGGGTGGTCTCGTCCCGGCGGGTCGGCGTCCGATGCGGGAGGTCGACATGCCTTGGCTCAGGGCGATGGTCGTACCCCATCCCGGAACCGGGCATCGGAGGCGGGCTGCTGATGCCCGGACCGCCCATGCCGGGCGTGGGGCCGCCCAGAATCGGAGAGTTGCCGCCGGGGCTTGCAGTCGGAAAGCTTCCTCCTCCCGAGGGCGATGCCCCGGTGCTCTGCTGTTCGTTCATGCCGCATCTCCTGTCGCGAGCCGGGCCGGACCTGTCGCCGGCCGATGGCTCCTCAACGTCCCTGCGGAGGGGTCGTTTCAGCTAAGCGGTTCGATATCGAGCGTATGGGCCGCTTGCTGCTGCGACGGCGCGCGGGGATGACGAGCGGGAGCGCGGGCGATATCTCTCGCTGCGGAACGATGTGGCGGCAGACATGACTCCGGACGAACACCCTGAGCGGCAGGATCCCTCGATCGGCGAGGGTGTGAGCACCGAACCCGATGAGGTGCGCGCGGCGATGGAGCACACGCGCGAAGCACTCGAAGCCTCGGCGGTGGAACTCGAGCGCGCCAAGCGCCTTCTGCGCGAAACGGCGAGCCTCGTCGACGGCGAGACGCCGCCCGATGGCGATCCTTCCGCTGCCGCGAGCGGGTCTTCCTGAGACAGGCGCGGTCGGGCGTTAAGGCTCTTTGTTGCGGTTCCGGTTACCGGATTCGATCACATTCGACGCATGGGTCCCCCGGGCCCGGCGGGGTTGAGCACCAGACCGCCCTCCTTTATGCAGCGGCCTGGCCCGCGCCGCGCTTGTTGGTTTGGAGTTGCGTGATGTCGAAGGCATCTGTGCTGGTGGTGGAGGACAACCCTCTGTCCCGCGCCACGGCGGTCAGCATGTTCGAGGCGCTCGGATTTGCTGTGTTCGACGCTTACAGCGGGCACCACGCGCTGGCCCTGCTCGAGGCTCGCCCCGAGATCGGCGTCCTGTTCGTCGACGTGAGGATGCCCGGGATGAGCGGACCCGAGCTTGCGGAGATCGTGCGCAGGCGACGCCCCGACATCCGCATCGTACTCACCTCCGGGTACGTCGGCGAGGACGCCGTACCGGACGGGCTTCATTTCGTGCCCAAGCCGTGGCGGGTGGAGCAGGTCGCCAAGCTGGTCGGTCCCCCACGACGCTGACCGGGGTGAAGACCCCGATCGTCCGAACATCGCACTCAAGGACCCGGGAACGGGCGGGGTTAGCGAAAGTTACTCTCGCTCCTGGTTCGTGGCTGAGCGCGTTGTTTCCAAAGGCTTCCGCCTCCGACATCACAGAAGCCGTCGCCGCGCTCCAGCTCAAGGTGGAGGACGTCGCCGAGAAGGCGGGGATGCGCAGCACCGGGCGTGATCTCGAGGCGACGTTGGAGACGCTGCCCCCGTCGAAAGCGCCGGCGCCTGACCGTTCTTCTGGATGCCGTGCGCTTCAACGCCGAGCTGCACCACGACAGCGCCATGGCTTTCGCCGCAGGCTACGTCCTTAGCCTCGCGCGCGACGTGTGGGGGTGGCGGGAGACGCGGCCCGCCTCGTCCGGCTTCGGCTCCGCCAGCGCCTGAGGGGCCGAACGGAGAGCTGCGCCAGGCTCATCCTGATGCGGAACCGGGGGCGAGTACCTACGTTGGCGGCGGACGGAGGTTTGCATGAGATTTGTCGCACACGCCGCAGCTTTGATGCTCTCGCTCGGTGTCCTTGCAGGCCCGGCGGAAGCGCAGAGTCGCCCCGGCGGATGCATCAAGTACGGACTGGGTGGCGCCGTCGCCGGGCACTTCGCGGGTGGACACCGGCTCAAGGGCGCGCTCGCGGGCTGTGCCCTTGGGATCTACCAGCGCCGTCAGCACGAGCGGGAAGCGAGAGAGAGGGCGGCAAACCGCAACAGGACCGCGGAGCGTCCTCGCCCGCAGCGGCAGGAGCGCACGAGCCCGTACGAGGCACCTGGTCGCGATCCGCGCACGACCCGAGTCCCGAGCCCGGAGCGGGTGAACCCGTACGAGGATCTTGGGTTCGACTTCGAGAGGGGTCGCCCAGGTCGACCTGACCAGCAGGCGCAGCGACGGGAGCAGCGCCCGCCGGGGCGTGCTGGCGAAGCCTTTGAACCCGGAGGCTCGTTCCTCACACGCTGAACCCCGGACCCGGACGAGACCGGGGGCATTGGTGGGCGACCCGCCAACCGGTATTGAGCTCGTTCGAGCTCGGAGACTGGACGCTGCAGCAACGCCGGTCTGGGTAAGTCCAGGTCAGGTGCATCCACGTTGAGGAAATCGCCATGGCGCAGATGACCGTCACGACACCGATGCAGTATCTCGAACGGGCCACCTCGGCCCTGCGGGACCTCGGGATCACTCCTCCGGCCGCCGTGGACGCGCCCATCAACGGCCTTCTGGAGAGGATCTCGGACCTCGACGAGGAGCGCATCGTCGTCATCGCCCGCACGCTCGGCCAGGCGAGCGTGTTCAACGAGGTCGTCCGGGACCAGGTTCAGGCCATGGAGATCGGCGAGCGCTATCGCCAGATCGCCGAGTCGTTCAACTCCATCCGCGACGACTCGAAGAAGATGGTCGACCAGCTCGCGGACGCCAAGGTCGACCTCATGGAGCGCATCACCAACGTCTGGATGAAGCTCTCCCGGGGCGACATCTCGGACCGCTTCGACGATATCAAGCGCGTCTACCTCGACGTGACCCGCTCGACGAAAGACCAGGTCGACCGGGAGCACATCATCCTCGACGCCTACCGGGACTTCCGCGGCGCCCTCAAGCACGCCGAGGTCATGGCGCTCGAGGTGCTCAAGACGGCGGAGCAGAAGCTGGAGGCCGCGAAGGCGGACCTGAAGGGAGCGTCGGATGCCGTCGCGGCCTTCCAGGGGCCCGCCATCGCCGACCGCGCTCGCCTCGAGCTGACACGGGACGAGCAGCTCCGCCGCACGCAGGACGAGGAGAAGCGCTACCAGATCGCCAAGGACCTCTCGGACAACCTGACGATCAGCTACAACACCTCCGAGGTCATCATGGCCCGGCTCATGCAGATGACCAACGCCAAGGAGCGGGTCTACTCGCAGGCGGTCAGCTTCTTCTCGACCAACGACTCCGTGCTGACGGCGCTCAGGGCATCCTTCACCGGCATGTTCGGGTTGAACGAGGCCACGCAGACGCTGGAGGTGATGAAGGAGGGCGTGTCCCGCAGCATGGAGGTGCTGGCCGAGATCGGCGATCAGGTGGGTGAGGCCGCCGTGAAGGCCGGTTACGGCCCGACGATCCGGGCCGATGCGGTCAAGAAGCTCGTCGATTCCGTCGTTTCCTTCCAGGAGCGTTCGCTCGAGATCGTCAGCGAAATGCGCAGCCTCTCAACCCAGAACTCAGCGGAGATCCGCGACGCGGTCGAGGACGCCAAGCGCCGCATCGCCCGCCTCGTCGCGCAGGGGAAGACGCTGCCTGCGCCCGGCTAAGCCGATGGCCAGCACCACGGCCGCGACTGCCCGCGAGGTCGGAGAGCACGCGCCGCGTGGGCTCGACGACCTCATGCTGGCGATGGACGTGGTGGATACGCTCCGCCACCAGGACAGCCTCGTCAGCCGTGAGCTGAGCGCGGACAACCGCGACGCCGAGCTTATGGACCGCCTGCGCAAGATCTACCGAGGGCAGGGCATCGAGGTTCCCGACCGCATCCTCGAAGAGGGTGTGCAGGCGCTCAAGGAGCAACGGTTCGTCTACACGCCTCCGCCGCCGAGCTTGACCCGGACGATCGCGACCGCGTGGGTCAATCGCGGACGCGTCGGGCGGTTGCTCCTGACCGTGCTCGTCCTGCTGGGCGTCGGCTGGGGCGCCTATCAGCTCGGCGTCGTCCGTCCGGCGCAGGAGCGCGCCGCCCAGGAGCAGGCAAGGGCGGAGAGGAACCGCGTCGAGCTCGCCGAGCTGCTGCCGGCTGCGCTGGAGCGAGGGCACGAGGACGTGACACGCGAGGCGAAGGTCGCCGCGGCGCGCGAGAAGGCCGACCAGATCCTTGCCGACGGCCGGGCCGCTCTCGCCAGACGGGATGCCGAAGGGGCGCGGCGCGCCATCGATGACCTCGAGGTCCTGCGCGCCGACCTCAGGCGCGAGTACACCCTCCGGATCGTCTCGCGCCCGGGCGAGCCGACGGGCGTCTGGCGCGTTCCGCCGCGCAACCCTTCGGGGCGGAACTATTACCTCATCGTGGAGCCGGTTGCCCCCGATGGACGCATCCTCACCGTGCCTGTGACGAGCGAGGAGGACGGCCGCACGGCCCCCGCCTCCAAATGGGGCGTGCGCGTCGGCGACGACGTCGCCGCGCAGGTACAGCGCGACAAGAACGACGACGGCATCGTGCAGCGCAATCGGCTCGGCGAGAAGCGTCGCGGGTATCTCGAGGTCGAGTACCTGATGCCGGTTGCCGGCGGGGCGATCCTGAGTTGGTGACCGCATGATCTCCGGAAGGCAGGCACGCGCACGCCTCGAGCAGGCGATCCGGACCCTGCGCGAGCGCGAAGCCCAGCTGCAGCAGGCGTGGCACGCTGCTGCGGAGGAGGCCGCGCGGCTGCGCGTCGAGAGGACGGAGGCCTTCCGGCAGCTCGCCCGCCTGAAGCTCGACGCCCTGACCAGGAACGAGGTGGACGGAGAGCTCGACGGCGCCGAGCGCCAGGCGCTCGCGCTCATCGAGAGCCGCCGAAAAGCTCTCAACGCCTTGGGCGAGAGGCGCCAGGCTGCCGAGCAGGAGGTCCAGGAGGCGGAGCGCCGGCGGCATGGCGCGGCGGAGACACTGGAAAGGGCTCTCGCCGATCTCGACGCGCTCCGAAAGAGCGTCGAGGCGCAGGCGCGGGTCAGCCCGGAGTGGACGACCGCCCGGGCGCGGGTCGATGCGCTCGCCAGAATGGCCGAGCAGGCGCAGAGCAAAGCGGTCCAGGCAGAGACCGATCGCGAGCAGAAGCGCAAGCCCTATGAAGCCGACCCGCTGTTCATGTATCTCTGGCAGCGAAGGTTCGGCAGCTCGGAGTACAGGGTCGGTCACCTGACCCGCTTCATGGACCGCCTCGTCGCCCGGGCCGTCGGCTACGACAAGGCGAGGGCCAACTACAGCCTTCTGAACGAAATTCCGGACCGGCTTCGTGAGCACGCTGAGCGCATCGAGGCCGAGCTGAGGGAAGCGCAGGCGCAGCTGACGTCCGTCGAGCGGGCCGCCCTCGCGAAGGCCGGGACCGAGGCGGCGGAGACGCGAGCCGCCGACGCGAAGGCAGCATTGGGCGAAGCCGACGGGCGTCTGCACGAGGCGCGCAGTCTCGCGGCCGGTATGGACCGGGCCTACGAGGGTTCCGTATCGGCCAACGACACTCCTTTCCGAGAGGCGGTGGAGGTCCTGGCAGCTGCCGACGAGCGGCAGGATCTCAAATCGCTCTACGAGGAGGCCCTTCGCACGCCGACGCCCGCGGACGAGCAGATCGTCCGGCAGCTCCAGACCATCGATACCAAGATCACCGCCGCCGTGCGCCGGGCCGTGGACGCGCATCAGCAGCTGCAGGAGACTGCAAAGCGGCGCGCGAGCGTCGAGCAGGAGTGGAGCGAGTTCCGGCGCCGCGGCTATGACAATCCGTCCGGGAGCTTCGGCAACGAGGGCGTGCTGGGCAATGTCCTCGGCGGCATCCTGACGGGAGCGATCAGCGGCGCCGTGCTCGGCGAGGTTCTCCGCGGCGGGTTCCATCAGGGACCGAGCCCCTGGGACTCCGACTTCGGCGGCGGTCTGCCGTTCCCACAGCCAGGCGGATCCGACGACGATGGAGCGATCGGCGGCGGCGGAGACTTCGAGACCGGCGGATCCTTCTAGCGCACAGCGAAGCGGCTCCCAGGCTGAGGGTGCTTGTGTCCCAACGCTGCCGGGCCGGCACGTCTTTGTTGACGGTCCTGTCTGGCGCGCCGGCACCAGTGCGAGCCCGAGCCTTAAGGGAACGTGTGCTTTGCGTCGTCGTTGATGCCTGAGGGCCGGACCCGCCGGCTCCAAAAGCACACGCGATTGCGTTGTTGCACACCTCGGGCCTGATGTGACGGCAAATGGCAAGATTTGTACAGCCGTTCGAGTATCGCGCAGGAGAATGGCGTGTTGCGGTCAGGTGGAAGCGCGAGGACCCGTTCAAGTTGCTCGAGCCTAAGGCTGCGCTGCAGCGCGCCCACGACGCTGAACGCGAGGGCGATGAGGAGTTTGCCGAAGCTCTACGAGCCGCAGCTGTCGAGGCAGAGCGCGAGAGCGCGCGTCACTGCAGGTAAGCTGCATGATCCCACGCCGTTGCAGAACATCACCTGGGGCAGCATTGCCCTTGCGTTCTCCCTGGTGGTGGCTGGAGCGACGGCGTTGCCTTCTTCGCCGTTGGCGCGAGATGAATCGGCGTTCGCCGACGTGGCGGCACGCGAAGACCGCGGCCCGATCAATCACCGATTCGACCAGGATCTGGAGCGCCTGCAGAGTCGTTATGCCGTCCCTAAGGATCAGCTCGAGATAGACCCCCGCCTGCTCGTGGGTGCGTTGAAGATAATCGTGCGCCGCGCACAGGAGCTCCCGGAGAGCGCCCTTATTTCGAGCAGATTTGGCCAGCCGCTACCTGCCGGCATCATTGCCGCGTTCCGCGACGCGCTGGAACGAGTCTTTCGTGTCCGGCTTGAAATGCCGGAAGCCACGTCGCAGGCGCTTGCAGATTACCTCGAAATGCAGGTCGTCGCGGCTGCCGGGGTCAACGACGCGGAGTACAAACAGGTGGTCCCGCGCGTCGCAATCCCTCGCAGCGCTTTGCATCTTCTTGTTCGCGAGATGCTCGATGCACAGACTGTCAAGGTGTCTATAAAAGACAGATGTGACATTCCGTTCGTTGCAGGCTACTCCAATGATGCTCGCGTCGTGTACATCGACCGATCAGTCCCGCGAGACAAATCGTTCAAGGGCGTCCGAGTACCAGTTGCCAAGCTGTTGAACCTTCACGAGCGCGTCGAGAAGGCCGTCCTGGACGAGTTCGACTCATCCTACCCCCACGCGCATCAGATCGCTCTTCGGGTCGAGAAACTTGCCGCTGAGGCGATCGGGGCGCCCTGGGTACCCTACAACGCCTATTGGTCGGTTGTGGCCGATGCGATGGAATCGAAGCCCATCAAGCAAGTTCCGCGCGACCTCGATATGACGCCCTACCTCACATTCGCCGACCCGGACTCCAGGCGAACTGTCGAGCGAATGAGGCGGGCTTTCGTGAACCCCGACGTGTGTGGGAAACCGTCTTAAGCCAGGGCGCTGGCAGGAACTCTGCTGGCCGCAGGACGTATTGCATGGATGGTACAAGTCTCGGACCAGCCGGGCTCAACTGCGCTTAACGGGGCTCGCCGCGGGTCTGCGCTAGCGACCCTTAGGCGCTTCAGGTCCCGCATTACGCTCACGTATGCGCTCACGCTCGTCGAAGACCTTCTCGAGCTGTCGTACCCATGGGCCACAGGTGTCGCGATCAATGGTTTGATCGAACACGACTGGACCATGGCAATTCCCATTGTAGCGGCCTGGGGCCTGCGCTCTGCGATCGGACTTGCGCGGCAGATGTACGACACGCGCGTCTATACGACTATCTACAACGCCGTCGTGGAAGACACGATCCTGCGGCAGCGCCGCGGGGGCGTTCTAGCGACCAGCGTCGCAGCCCGTTCCGCAATGTCACGGGAATTTGTGACCTTCTTTGAGAAGGACATCCCGGTACTCGTCACTTCGATCGTGGGAATCGTCGGCTCGGTCGCGATACTGTTTTGGTATGATTGGATGATCGCGAGTCTGACGGCTTCCATATTCATCCCCGTTTACCTCGTGAACCGCATCTATTTGCGCTACACGCGGCATGGCAACGAAGGGCTGAACAACCAGCTAGAGCTCGAGGTGCACGAGATCGAAAAGGCTGATGCGTCCACGCTTCGGCATCACTTCGAGCAGGTCCGTTGCTGGCGCGTCCGCCTGTCCGACGCCGAAGCGTACAATTGGGCGTTCATCGAAGTCGTCTCGGTGATCGTGTTCGTGCTGATCCTGATCAGGGCCACGTATCTTCCCGAGACCGACTCCGGCGATATTTTTGCGATCCTCGTCTACGTATGGCGCTTCATGGAGAATATCGATCACGTCCCGCAGATCGTTCAACAGCTCGTTCGGTTACAGGATATTCGCAAGCGCATCGAAGCCGGCGCCTCGATTGAAGACATCAGCATCGAGATCGAGAAAGAGCACGAGGAGGCGAGCGAACCCAAGCTCTAGGCCTGGATACGACGTTTCGCTCGGCCGGCGTGCCCCTGGCGCTTCACACCCCGGAACCTCGGGAGTTGGGCGGCCGTTCTCAAGGTGCCGCAGGCGGAGGTCAGAGCGTGCAAATCAGGCGAACCCGAGCCGCTGATATCGATGCCCTCGCGGGTATCGAGGATACGGTGTTTCCATCCGACCAGATGAGCCGGCGGTCGTTCCGGCGATCGATCAGGTCTCCGACAATGACGATGCTTACTGCGGTGTCGGACGGCAAGCCGGTCGGCTATGCTCTCGTGCATCGCAGGCGAGGGTCGAAGGTCGCCCATCTAGCCTCCATCGCGGTTGGGCCGGACATGGCGGGGCACGGCGTCGGAAGCGAGTTGCTGCGGCGTGTCGAGACGGACGCGGCTCGCCGTGGGGCAGCGTGCGTCCGCTTGGAGGTTCGCAGCGACAACTCGGTTGCGCGGCATCTCTACGAACTGGCCGGCTATCACGTCATTGCAACGCTGGACGACTATTACGAGGACGGCACGTCGGCCATTCGGTACGAAAAGCTACTCGCCACTCGGAGGGGACGACGCGAACGTAAGCCGGAGACACCTCACCTCACCGCGTGATACCGGCTGAAGGCGAGCGAAGGATGAAGCAGTCCTCGATCTCCCAACCTCCCTCCGGCCGGATTCCCGTCTCGGACGTGCGGACCCGATCGTACACATCACT
>Ga0126305_10001169_pt1 | contig 11614 bp, 9 predicted proteins | sample Plot26_FD_92536 | JGI IMG/M metagenome (GOLD analysis project Ga0126305, IMG submission 92536) | Serpentine soil microbial communities from UC McLaughlin Reserve, CA, USA - Plot26 | ecosystem: Environmental > Terrestrial > Soil > Grasslands | place: USA: UC McLaughlin Reserve, Lake County... | reverse complement strand
GAACGTGAGCGAGTCGGAGAACGCGATGTCCGCGGGCGCGACTGTGACGTCGCGGGGCGGGGGCAGCTCCTGCTTGACGTTGTCGACGTGGAACTGCGTCACCGCTCCTGCCGCCAGCCGCGCATCCAGCGCGTCGTCGCTCCACTCGAGCAACGCCAGATCGTTCAGATACTCGGCGGTGCGGGCATGTGCGACGACCGGGATGCCGAGCTCGGCCGCACCGAGAACGTGATCCCAGTGCGAGTGCGTCAGGACGACGAGGCTCGGCGGTGCAACGCCTTCGGCTTCCAGCCCCTCGAGGAACGACCTTGCGTGCGCCGCCGACGAGCCGGCATCGAGCGCCAATGTCGATCGCGAGCCCGCAACGGCGCAAAGCGACGGGCGGTCCGGCGGCGCCGGCGGTAGCCAGTAGACGTGCTCGCTGATCCTCCGCAGGGCTACAGTCAGCCAACCTTGCCGAAGTAGCCGTACAGGCCCGCGCAGACCACGCCCATCAGGCAGAGCGCGGCCCGATCGCCCAGTCTCCAGTCCAGCTCGGGCATGTGCTCGAAGTCCATGCTACGGCCTCGCTGTCGGTTCTGTCACGCTGCCGTTACGGCCTGTTGACTAACAAGGCAAACGGTGCGGCAGTCACCAAGTCAGAGCTCACACCGGCCTGACGGCCGTCGCCGTCAGTCTGGTTCGGCTGTTGCGGCGAGCGCGACGGCTGCCGCCTCGTCGAGCGACAGCTCCCGCCCACGCTGGATCTCGGCGTCCGCGCCGGCGCCGAGCGACTCGCGAATGGATTCGATCGCCCGCTCGAACCAGCCTCCCTCGAACGAGCTCCGGACCGCGCCGAGCTCCTCCTGTAGTCGCGAAGCCGCCCCGGCGAGGTGTGCCGCCTCGTGCATCTTCCCCCGCGCGGCCGCAAGCTCGGCGGAGAGGTCGAGGCAAAACTGCACGACCGTCTTCGCGTCGGTCTTCATGCTCGTGTCGAGTGCAACGCGCAGGCTCGACGCGGCTGAGGTGAGCCTGCCGAGCCGAAGCTCGGAGAAGGCGACGTTGCAGAGCGCAAGCGCCATTCCCCATTCGTCCCCGAGCTCGCGACGCAAGGCGCTGCTTCGGCCGCAGAGCTCGACGGCCCGCTCCCAGTCGCCGGACTGATTCGCGGCGTCGCCAAGGTTGTTCAGCGCGATCGCGCCGTTCCAGCGATCGCCGATGCGCTCGGCGAGCTCGGCCAACTCCGTGTAGATCGCATTTTGTTGTACGACATCGCCGCGGGCCGAGGCGGTCTTTCCGCGCTCCCGAAGGGCGTCGGCCATTCCTTGCTCATCCCCGATGGCGGCGAACGCTGCGTAGGCTGCGTCGGAATGTCGAGCCTGGCCCGCGATGTCGCCGGTGCGCTCGGCGATCACGGCGGCGCACACGTGTGCCCGGCCGAGCAGGTCCTGCGGCTGCCCGGCCGCGCGCGGCAGGACCGCGTCGAGCCACTCCCTGGCCTCGGCGAAGCCGCCCCGAAGGTAGAGGAAGAACATGATCCGCCCAACCAATCGCAGCCCGAGCGTGAGATCGTGCTCGAGCGCGAAGCTCATCGCGGCGCGGACGTTGTCGTAGTCCGTCGCCACGCGCTCGATCCACTGCTGCTGATCGGGGCCGTGCCGCAGGTGTGGATCGGCGCGCTCCGCGAACCTTGTGAAGAACTCGGCGTGATGCCGCCACAAGGCGTCGGTCTCGCCGGACGCCTCGAGCTCGGCGGCCGCGAACTCGCGGATCGTCTCCAGCATCCAGTACCGATCGCCGCCCGCCGCCTCGCGGCTGCGGACGAGGCTCTTGTCGATCAAAGACTGCAGCGTGTCGGCGTCCGCCGTGCACACGGCCTCGGCCGCCTCATACGTGCATCCGCCCGCAAACACCGCAAGCCGCGCGAACAGCCGCCGTTCCTCCGGAGCGAGCAGGTCATACGACCAGCGGATGGTCGCGTCGAGGGTCCTCTGGCGCGGATCGGTGTCGCGCCCGCCCTTGAGGTCGACGTCCTTCCCGAGGCGCTCGAGCAACTGGTCGGGCGAGAAGATCGGAATGCGCGCGGCCGCCAGCTCGAGCGCGAGCGGGAGGTTGTCGAGGCGCGCGCAGAGCTCGCCGATCGCGGGTGTCGCCTCAAACGCCGGTCGCAGGGCGCGCGCCCGCGCCGTGAACAACGCCGTGCCGTCGTGGTCGTCCAGCGACGGCACCGACCACGCCTGCTCGCCCTGTAGCTGCAGCCGCTCCCTGCTCGTCACGAGCAGCTTCGGACCGCCGGACTCGCGGAGACGTGCGATGTTGGACGCGACATCCGGCAGCAGGTGCTCGGCGTTGTCGATCAGCAAAAGTGCCCGCTTCCCGGCAAGCGCGTCGACGAGCGTCTCCTCGACCGTGAAGCCCGGGCGCTCCCGCACATCGAGCGCCTTCGCGACCGCGTCGAGCGCGAGCGCCGGGTCGCGCAGCGCGGCGAGCGAAACCCACCAGACGCCGTCGGGGACGTCATCGGCGAACTCGGCCGCCGCCTGCAGCGCCAGCCGCGTCTTCCCCGTCCCGCCCGGGCCAGTGAGCGTCAGCAACCGAACGTCCTCGCGTCGCAGCAGGCCGACCACCTCGTCGAGCTCGCGCACGCGGCCGAGAAACGGCGTCGCCGGGACAGGGAGGTTCGTCTGGTACAGCGTCTTTAAGCGCGGGAAATCGCCGTCGCCAAGCTGGAAGACGCGCTCCGGCGCCGAGAGGTCCTTGAGACGGTGCTCGCCGAGGTCGATCAGCTCGACGTCGACGAGGGCCGCTGTCGAAGTCGAGATGAGCACCTGCCCGCCGTGGCCGGCGGCCGCGACACGTGCGGCCCGATGCACGTCGTGGCCGACGTATCCCTCGTCAGTGAGAAGCGGGGTTCCGGTGTGGACCCCCGCGCGCACCCGGATCGGCCCACCGCCGGCAAGGCGTTCGGTGAACTCCGACGCGGCCGAAAGAGCGCCGGGAGCAGTCGGGAACGCAAAGAAGAAGGCATCCCCCTGCGTATCCACCTCGACTCCACCACGGGTGACGCACGCCTCCCGAACGATCTTCCGGTGCTCGGCAAGCGCTCGGGCGTAGGCCTGCGCCCCGAGCTCGATCAGCAGTCGCGTCGACCCCTCGACGTCGGTGAAGAGGAAGGTGACGGTGCCGGTCGGAAGCTCAGGCCGCACGCGGAGATCATCCGCCGAGCGTGACCTCCCGTCCAGTCAGCGCTCGACTCCAGATAACAATCGCCGCCTACGCGCGCCGACCTACGCCCGGGCCGTATCGTCGTGCGGGCGTCGTCGCGAGCAGGCCGACCGCGATCACTCATTCTGCAAGCCGGTGCGTCGTCACCTGTCCCGGTCGCCTATGCGAGTGTCTTTCGGTCGGCGCGGCTCCATTGTCATCTCAGTAAACACGTCGGCACACCACGCAGTACTGGGGTGGCGCACATACTGGCGCACGAGCGCAAAAAGACCTGCAAATGGGCACACTAGTGTCGGTCTCGAAAGCCGTTAACCGTCACTGGCGGTTCGAGGGTTCGAATCCCTCCCCCTCCGTCTCCGCCCAGAAGCCGCTTGACTCAAAGCGGCTTGTGGGCTGCTTGGTGTTTGGCAGACCTACGGCCTTGCTGTCGGTTCTGTCAACGCTGACGCTACGTCCGGTTAACTGGCTAGGCAAACTGTGCGGCGACGAGGTCGCCTGCGCGACCCGGACCTTTCCCACTACTTCACGACCTGCCCGGCGTTGGGGCAACGCCGCCCGAACGCCGTGCGCGCACGACGCGCCGAACACGAGCATCCGCCGCTGGGCAGCCGCAGCGCGACGCGCGCGGGCACAGGTTCATCGTCTCTGGCCGATCGCAGTGCTCGCTGCCAGCCGACCGCTTGCGCGCAACGCGTCTCGGACAAGGGTCGACGGGCAGCGGGGCTTGGCTGCGAATCCGCCGCGATCGAGTTTACGAACCTACGGGGCTCGGGTTCGCGATGCCCGGCGCCGTCGGCGTCCGCATGGCGCTGCCAGACCGGCCCGTCGTCGTGATCGTTGGCGGTTCCTCGCTCTACGCCATTCAGGCCCTATGGAGTGCGGCTGAGTACGACGCCGGGGTGCTCCCCTCGTTCGACGTGGACGTCTGCTCGTTCGCGCGGGGACTCGGCTGTCCGGCGGAACGAATCGACGACCACCCGGGCCTGATCCGTGCGCTGGACGAGGTTCTGCCGGCTCTGGCCGATCGATCGGAGCCGCTGCTCCTGGAGGTGGCCGTCTCGCCTGGGACGACGTTCCACCCCTGACCTCCGCGGAAGGGTTCAATCGCGCGTGGGTGGGAAGGCCAGCTAGTGACGAGGAGTACTAGTCTCTCGCGCGGTTCTTGGTTTGCCCGAAGTCCGAAGCTAGGGGGTTCGACGTGGCAACCGAACAGCATTTCTGCAAGCGTCATGGGCGGCCGGCGGTCGCCTCGAGGGTGCGGATCAATCCCGACGGAACGCGGGAGGTGGAATACCTCTGCGACATCGACCTCGCTGAAGAGCGCATGTCAGGTGGCGGCGGTTTCGGCGGCCGCAGCTTCTTCGACGACTTCTTCTCCGACTTCTTCGGCGACGGTCCGGCGGGCGGCGGTCGTAGGGCCGCGCCTGCACAGCGCCAGGCGGAACGGGTCGACGTTACCCAGTACTTCAGCGACGCCACGCGCGAGCTCCTGCAGCGGGCGGCGCGGACCGCAGTCGAGTGGGGCAGCCTCGACCTCGACACCGACCACCTGCTCCACGCCGCGCTCCAGGACAACGTCGTCCGGCACGTGCTCGACCAGGTGGATGCCGATCCGGAGGCGATCGCCGCTCAGGTCGAGGAGGAAGCCGAGAAGGGCGGGCAGACCGACGTCTCGCCCTCGCTCTCCCCGGACGCGAAGGCGACCCTGATCGCTGCGTACGAGGAGTCGCGCGACCTCGGCGCCTCGTACGTCGGTCCCGAGCACGTCCTGCTTGCGCTGGCCCGCGACGAGGAGACCGCGGCAGGCGAACTCCTGCAGCGCTTCGGCCTCTCGCACACGAAGCTCCGCGGCGCCGTGATCCGCGGCGTCGACAGCGGGACGCCGCGCGAGACCTCCGAGACGCCGAAGCTGGACGAGTTCGGCCGCGACCTGACCGCCGAGGCACGGGAGGGCAAGCTCGACCCCGTGATCGGCCGGGCCGACGAGATCGACCAGACGATCGAGATCCTGTCCCGCCGCACGAAGAACAACCCCGCGCTCCTCGGCGAGCCGGGCGTCGGGAAGACGGCAATCGTGGAGGGGATCGCCCAGCGGATCGTCAACGACGAGGTCCCCGAGACGCTCGCGAACAACCGCGTGGTCGCGATCGACCTCGCCGGGATGATCGCCGGCACGAAGTACCGCGGCGAGTTCGAGGAGCGGCTGAAGACGGTCATCGACGAGATCAGCGCGACCGAGAACCTGATCGTCTTCATCGACGAGATGCACACCGTGGTCGGCGCCGGGGCGGCCGAGGGCTCGATGGACGCGTCGAACATGCTCAAGCCGAAGCTGGCACGCGGCGAGCTCCACGTGATCGGCGCGACGACCCTCGACGAGTACCGCAAGAACGTCGAGAAGGATCCCGCTCTGGAGCGTCGTTTCCAGCTGGTGTTCGTCCGCGAGCCGACGGTCGACGAGACGATCCAGATCCTCCACGGCCTCAAGGACCGCTATGAGGCGTTCCACCGGGTCCGGATCTCGGACGAGGCGATCGTCGCCGCCGCCGAGCTCTCCGACCGCTACATCCGGGACCGCTTCCTCCCGGACAAGGCGATCGACCTGATCGACCAGGCGAGCGCGCGCGTCCGCCTGCGAACGAAGACGAAGGACGTCGACACACGGTCGCTCGAGGAGGACCTGCGCCGCCTCGCGCGCGAGCGCGACCAGGCGAAAGCCGCGGAGGACTACGACCGCGCCGGCGACCTCAAGGACAAGATCGACACACGCCAGGGCGAGCTCGACAACCGCCAGAAAGCCCGCCAGCGGGCGCCGGAGGTGACTGCAGAGGACATCGCGGAGATCGTTTCCCGCGCGACCGGCATCCCCGTCTCCCAGCTGACGACCGAGGAGCGCGAGCGGCTAATGCGGCTCGAGGAAGAGCTCCACGGGCGGATCGTCGGACAGGACGAGGCGGTGGCCGCCGTGGCCGAGGCGGTGCGCCGATCCCGCGCCGGCCTCTCCGACCCGAACCGGCCCGACGGCAGCTTCCTCTTCCTGGGGCCGACGGGCGTCGGCAAGACCGAGCTCGCCCGCGCTCTCGCCGAAGCGCTGTTCGGCGACGAGAGCCTGATGGTCCGGTTCGACATGAGCGAGTTCCAGGAGCGGCACACGGTCTCCCGGCTCGTGGGCGCACCGCCCGGCTACGTCGGCTACGAAGAGGCGGGCCAGCTCAGCGAGGCTGTCCGTCGGCGCCCGTACGCGGTGCTCCTCTTCGACGAGATCGAGAAGGCGCACACCGACGTGTTCAACATCCTGCTCCAGATCCTCGACGATGGCCGGCTGACCGACTCCCAGGGCCGGACGGTCGACTTCAAGAACACGATCGTGATCATGACCTCGAACCTGGGGGCCGACCGGATCCAGCAGTACGCGCGGACCGGCGGGGACTTCGAGCAGCTCAAGGAAGACCTCATGCAGATGCTGACGCAGAGCTTCCGGCCGGAGTTCATCAACCGGATCGACGAGATCATCGTCTTCCGCGCCCTCACCGACGAGCAGCTGGCCGAGATCACGAAGCTGCTCGTCGACCAGGTGGCAAGGCGGCTGCGCGCGCAGCGGATCGAGGTCGAGTTCAGCGACGAGGCGGTCAAGCTGATCGCTCGAGAGGGCTTCGACCCGGAGTTCGGCGCCCGCCCGATGAGGCGGACGATCCAGCGCCTGGTCGAGAACGAACTCTCGCGGATGGTGCTCGGCGGCAGGCTCCAGCCCGGCGACAAGGTCAGCGTCGACGCGGACGGCGACGAGCTCGAGTTCGAGATCGAGACGGGCGCGGCGCAGTTCGCCGACGAAACCAGCGACGGAGAGCGCGTGGACACGGAGGCCGCGCAGCCCGCAGCGACGCAAACGTGACCGCGGCTTGGTAGCCGACGAGCCGACCAAGGCAGCCGCCGTCCTGGGGGGTCGTAGTGGCCCCGGGGCTCGCACACGACGTCACCTCCAGTGTCCGTGGACGAGCTCGTCGAGGATCTCCGCGAGCGCCACGGGGCGATCGATTGGCGGACGGAGCTCCTGGTGGACCGGCTCGTCAACCCGACGGGAATCTGCTTCAGGTGCGAGAGGGTCGCGGGAGTTTCGGCTCTGAACGACCGCAGATCGTCACGGCATGGACAGGGGGCCTCTTTCGGAGGCCCCCTGGCGTTCCGGCTCGATTCGTCGGCCGACGCGAGAAAACCGCCAGAACGTCTCGTACTCGGGCCCCGGCGACGATCAACGCCTTCACGGAGGCGCCGGAAACCGTTTGTCCATGCGCTTCCCGGCGCCCTCGTCGTCGGTCCTATTCGCTCCTCGTCCCGCTCCGGCAGCGCAAATCTCGGACGCGAGGCTGGCCTTGCTCTTCGTCGCCGATTACAGAAAGATGCGGAGCGCGGCCGAGGTCGTCGTTGATGACGAGCCGGACCTAGCTTGTCGGCGGCCCGGCCACTCGAAAGCGTATGTCCGTGAGCATCCCGCTCGTACCGACGTACGTGCGCTCCAGCCTGACTCGAGGAGCCGGCGACTCGCCGAACAACCGCACCCCGTCCCCGAGCACGACGGGGACGATCTGGACGATGACCTCGTCTAGCCGACCAAGCGCCAGCACCTGCCGAGCAACGCCGGCACCGAAGATGCTCACCGCTCGACCCCCGGCGAGTTCCTCCGCCCGCGCCAGCCCGGTCTCTAGATCCGAGACCGCCTCCACCGTACGGTCGGGTAGGAGCTGTTCCGGATGATGCGTCAAGACGAGAACCGGTCCTGACCAGGCGCCGCCGTAGATTCCGGCGACAGCGCCCCCCTCGTCCGCACTCGCAACCTGGTACCAGCCGCGGCCGGCGAGTACGACGCCGGTTGAACGCGCGACCGCGTCTGCGAGCCGGCTGGAAATGTCGTATTCGGCTCCGCCGGTCCAGGACATGTCGTGCCCGGGGCCGGCGATGAACCCGTCGAGGGACATCGCAACGTGTAAGAGAACCATGCTGCTCAGACCGCCTCCGAGGCCAAGATTCATCGGTCGCGAGGCGCCGGTCAAAGTAGTCGATCGCCGCCAGGCGCACAGGTCGACGAAAGTCGACGCCGCAGGCGCTCGCAAGCGAAAGTGCGATCCGGCGGGACTTGGCCGACCTCGCCGTGCGCTGCGGGCGCCCGTGCGCCGGCAGCTCGAGGCCCTGAGCGAGGAGGGACGGCGTCCCCCCAAGGCCGACGAGCCTGCCCCGGCGAGCGTCCTCTCGCCAGACCGGCGACCTGAACAGTCGCGAGACGGTTCACTTCACACGACCGGCTCAGGTCGAACCGCGTGTCGACGCCCCTCGATGACGCCGGAAACCGCAGTTGATCGTCCCCGGCAACGCGATCAGCGCCGGCGAGGCGGGCCGAACCCCCGTGGGCAGAGCAGTTCAGTTCAGCGCGTCCCCTGCGCCGACTCGTCTCGCGCTGGCGCATCCAGTGGCGCACCGCAAAGGAAATACCCTGCAAATCGGCATGTTCGAAGCGGTCTCGAAAATCGCTAGGGGCCGTTAGGTCCCTCGAGGGTTCGAATCCCTCCCCCTCCGTCTCCGCCCAGAAGCCGTTTGACTCAAGCGGCTTGTGGGCTGCTTGGTCTCTGGCAGACCTACGGCCTTGCTGTCGGTTCGCTCGCCTCCGACCGCGGGGTGGCCTCAATGTCGGCGGGTCGGGTCTACTGCATTTCGTTGGCTAATGGGGCGTGGGGTGCTGAAGCCCGCGGCGCGCCTACGCCTGCGCTGGCTCCGGAGCCGCCGTCGGGCTCTCGGCGGCCACGAAGTCCCGCGAGCGCACCAGCGCGTACCCGGCCACGGATCCCAGCGCCGCCACGGCGACGCTCACCAGCGCGATCGTGTTGAAGCCCGTCACGAACGCGTGGTGCGCGGCGGCCACCACCTTGTCGCGGTCGGCGGGCGGCACCGCCTGCAAGACGCGCCCGGTCCCGCCTGACGCCACAGCCCGCGAAAGCTCTTGGGCGTGCGACGACGCGGGCATGCCCGCGACCAGTGGGGTGAGCGTCGACTCGATCTTCGACTGGAAAATTGAGCCGAGGCCGGCGATCCCGGTGGCCAGCCGAGCTGGCGAGCCGTGTTGTTCGCGCCCGACGCCATGCCGCTCAGCTGCGGGCGGACCACGCCGACGGCCCTCGACGCCAGCCCGGGAGTGGCCAGGCCTATCCCGATGCCGGCCAGGATCTGGCCGGGCAGCAGCGCGGTCCACCCGGACGAGTCGGACAGGTTTCCCATCAGCAGCAGCCCGACCGTCACGAACCCGAGCCCCGTCCCGAGCAGCAGCCGCACCGGCACGCGTGCCGTCAGCCGGCCGCTCAGCGGCGAGACGAACAGGATCGGCCCGGTGACCGGCAAGGACCGGGGCCCCGCCTCGAACGGCGAGAAGCCCAGCACGTTCTGGAAGAAGAGCGTGATGTAGAGGAACATCGAGAAGATCGACGCCGACAGCGCGAAGCCGACGATCGTGGCGCCCGTGAAGGCCGGCTTGCGGAACCGCGAGAGGTCGAGCAGCGGGTCGGCGGCGCGGCGCTCCACCACCACGAACAGCACGAGCAGCAGTGCGGAGGCCGCGAAGCAGCTGACGATAAGAGCGCTCGCCCAGCCCTGCTCGTTGCCGCGGATCAGCGCGTAGACGAGCAGGAAGAGCGCAGGACACAGCAGCGCGACGCCGCGCAGGTCAACGCCGGCGGCGGCCGGGTCGCGCGACTCGCGCAACCGCAGCCACGCGAGCACCAGCGCGCCCAGGCCGATCGGCACGTTCACGAGGAAAACCTAGCGCCACGACAGCGCGTCCACGAGCGCACCGCCCACAAGCGGCCCCGTCGAGACCGCCGCGGCCGTGGTCGCGCCCCAAATGCCGAGCGCGGTCCCTCGATCGCGACCCTGGAACTCCTGCGCGATCAGCGCCAGCGAGGTGCCGAACATCATCGCCCCGCCGATCCCCTGCGCCGCGCGCGAGACGTCCAGGAAGAGCGGGTCGGGAGCCAGCCCGCAGGCCAGCGACGAAGCGGTGAAGATCGCCAGCCCGAGCATGAAGACGAGCCTGCGGCCGACCTTGTCGGCCAGCGACCCCGCCGCCAGCAGCAAGCCCGCGAGGGTCAGCGCATAGGCGTCGATCACCCACTGGAGGTCGCTGAAGTCGGCGCCGAGGTCGCGCTCGATCGACGGCAGCGCGACGTTCACGATCGTCACGTCGAGCAGCAGCATGAAGATGGCGATACAGCTCGCGAGCAGGGTCCACCACTTGCGCTCCACTCGGTTTCGAGACTACACGCGGGGTGCGATTCACCCAGTTAGGGTGACGACAGGTCACGCCGCCCGGCGAAGCATGAGCGGCCGGCAGCCGGTTAGCCAGTGTCTGGGACGTCCGAGGTCCTCGCGCACTAGCACGCGGCATCGACCACCAAACCGCACCATCAAGGGAGTAGGTCCTGCGTCGAAGGAGGAGGTCATGAACGGTCTGACCCAAAGCGTCATCGTGAACCCGAGGGCCCGTCTGCTCTGGTTCGGCGCGCTGATCGCGGCCGCCTTGATGCTCTCGCTCTCAGCTTTCTCCCCCAGCGCGCGAGCGGCCAAGTCGGACCCGACGCCGACGATCGTGCTCGTGCACGGCGCCTTCGCATCGCCTGCCGGATGGGACGGGGTCGCCGACGCGCTGCACAAGGACGGCTACCGGACGGCGGCCCCGGCGCTCGGCCTGGCTTCTGTGTCGGACGACGTGGCGGTCGTACGGTCGACGCTGGATTCGATCCCGGGAGACAAGATCCTGGTGGGACACTCCTACGGCGGGTTCGTGATCACCAACGCCGCCAGCGGGCGCAGCGATGTCCGCGGACTGGTCTACACGGCGGCGTACGTCCCGGAGAGCGGTGAGACGATCACCGACCTGGGCGTTGGCTACGCGCCAGGGGCGTTTCTGGCACATCTGGTGTTGGCCCCGTCGTTCCGCTTCTTCATCGTCGACCCGCAGTTCTTCCCCGAGGACTTCGCCCAGGACTTGAATCCGAAGCTGGGCGCCGAGATCGCAGCCCAGCAGCGCCCCACCAGCCTGGGCCTGTTTGTCACTCCATCCGGCCCTGCCGCCTGGCACGCGCTCCCGTCGTGGTACGCAGTTTCGGCCCACGACCGCGCCATCGACCCTGCCCTGCAGCGGTTCATGGCCCAGCGCGCTGGATCGACGACCGTCGAGTTCTCCGCCGCGAGCCACGTGGGCGGCCTCACCCACTACAAGGCGCGGTTCGTGAAGCTGATCGAACAAGCGGCTCAGGCGACCGGAACCTGATCCCCGTCGTTGGCCTCCTCCGCCCTCCAGTTTTTGAGTCAGGGGCTGGGGGAGGTCACCCGAGGGCGCGAGCGGAGCCCCCGGGCGGGTTCAGATCCT
>Ga0126305_10001168_pt1 | contig 11614 bp, 10 predicted proteins | sample Plot26_FD_92536 | JGI IMG/M metagenome (GOLD analysis project Ga0126305, IMG submission 92536) | Serpentine soil microbial communities from UC McLaughlin Reserve, CA, USA - Plot26 | ecosystem: Environmental > Terrestrial > Soil > Grasslands | place: USA: UC McLaughlin Reserve, Lake County... | reverse complement strand
CGGTGAGCCGCTGACCCCACGAGTGTGCGTTCTTTCAGAACCAGACTGAGCAGGTTGATTGGCTCGGGCGACGGGCTCACGCCGAGAGCGACGACCGTGCCGGCGGGCGCGACGAAGTTCAGCGCCTCGGCGACACTTCCGGGCCGGCCGACGCACTCGACGACGACATCGGCCCCGTCACCGCCGGTGAGGCGGTAGATCTCAGACCGGCGGTGGGCGGCGTCGGTCTCCCACACGGTTGCCACACCCCAAGCTGCGACCAGCGCGCGACGTCCGACGTCGGGTTCCACCACGGCCACGGTCGCGGCGCCATAATCCACTGCGACCTGTGCGCAAAGCATCCCGATCGTCCCACCGCCGACGATAACCACCCGCCGGCCCGCCAGCGCTGGGGTCTTGCGGAAGGCGCGCACGGCGACGGCAAGCGGTTCCGCAAGGGCGCCAACGCTGAACGGCATACCTCCGGGAAGCGAAATCAGCCGGCAGGCCGGGGCGACGACGTACTCCGCCAGACCGCCATCCAGGTGTAGCCCGGTCACCGCAAGGTCTGCGCACAACCCCTCCTCACCGGCGCGGCACCATCGGCATCGGCCGCAGCCGTTCACCACATCGACCACGACACGCGTGCCCTGGGGCGGGCCCGAGCCATCGGCGGCCGCTTTGATCACTGTGCCGACGATTTCGTGCCCGAGCACCGTCCCGGGCCGGGCAACCACGGGACCGTCGAGGTATTCCTCGAGGTCGCTGCCACACAAACCGCACATCTCGACACGCACCAAGGCCTGATGCGCCGCGGGGACAGGAAAGGGGCGCTCCTCGAGAACGACCCTTCGCTTGCCGTACCACACCGCCGCTCTCATAACCGCTCCAATCGCGGCTCTGCGTTGAGGGCGAAGACCGCTGACAAACAAAACCCTAGGCCCGAGCATCCGATGGGCTTCCGGGACGGTTGACGGGCAGTGGCGCCTTGTGATGATCTGACCGGTAAGACCAATCAGACCAGCGCGATGCCGAGGTGATGGTTACACCGAACATGGCGGTAGAACTAGCGCCCGTGGCGGCAGCGGCTCGGATCGTGGCCGTTGAAACTGTTCGTATCCCATTGCAGGCGAATGTCCTGTTCGTCCGGCTGCACGCTGCTGACGGCCAGGTGGGGTTGGGGGAGACCTTCTATGGAGCGCAAAGTGTCGAGGACTACATTCACGAGACGGCGGCGCTGATCCTGGCCGACGAATCCTGCGCGGCCCCGGCCCGGATCGCCGGGTCCCTTCCTAGCTATGTCGGCTACTCCGGTTCGGGAGCAGAGGTGCGGGCCAATTCGGCGATCGATATCGCGCTCTGGGACTTGTTGGGCAAGCGGTCAGGACAGCCGCTGCGCCACCTTCTCGGTGGTCCGGTCGTCGACACCATTCAGGTCTACAACACATGCGCCGGCGGCAACTACGTCCGTACCGAGTCGCGCCAGGCTTCATCGAACTGGGGGATGTCCAACGGTGGTCCCCGCCGGCCCTACGAGGACCTGTGGCGTTTCCTCAACGAACCTGGCCCACTGGCACGTGACCTCTGGGACCAGGGGTACCGCGGGATGAAGGTGTGGCCCTTCGACCTGGCAGCCGAGGCTGCCCGTGGGGCCCATACCGCCGATCTGCGGCCTGGACTGCGGGTCCTCGACCAGATCCGCGAGGCCGTCGGCGAAGAAATGGCTCTGTACGTGGAGCTGCACTCGCTGTGGCAGCCAAAGGGCGCCGAACGGTTGCTCACCGCGTTGCAGCCCTATCGTGTCGCCTGGGCTGAGGACCCGTTGCGCCCAGATCACTACCTCGCGCTCGGAATTTTGCGGGAGACTTGTGGAGTGCCTATCGCGGCCGGCGAGAACGTCGGCGCTGGCTACAACGCCTACAAGCCGCTCCTGGATGCCCGTGCGATCGACGTGGCCATCATCGACATCGGTTGGAGCGGCGGGATCACCCAGGCCATGAAGACTGCGGCGCTGGCCGAGCAGTACAGCGTCCCCGTCGCCCCGCACGATTGCACCGGCCCGGTGGGCCTGGCCGTCGCCAGCCATTTCGTCACGACAGTGCCCAACGGGTTCGTCCAAGAAGTTGCCCGGGCCTTTTACCACGGGTGGTACCCGGAGGTCAGCACCGGCTTCCCCGTCATCACCGACGGCTACATCCGTCCAGCCGACACACCAGGGCACGGAGTCTCGCTCCCTGACTCACTCCTGTCCTCATCCACCGTCGCCCGGCGGCTTACCCGCGTGGCGTCCCGATGAGTCCGAAAAATGCCATGGCTGGCAGCATGGCCGCTCCGGAGGACCGGGAGTCGGAAATGACCGTCACGGTACTTCCCACCCGCCAGCACGCACTCGCGGAAGGTCCGCACTGGGACGGGGATGCAGGTTTGGTGAGCTGGGTCGACATCGAAGCCGGCGAGATCTCGGTCGCGGTCTTGAGCCCGTCCAGTGAACTCTCCGGGCAGACCACCCGCACGCTGGACGAGCGCGTCGGATTCGCGCTTCCTACCGCCGATGGGGGCTTCATCGCGGGCGTAGACGACCGGTTGTGCCTCGTGGCTGACGACGGCCTGGTGAGCGCACGATCGCGCTCACTCCTGCCGGCCGGATGCCGCTTCAACGACGCGGTTGTGGACCCGGAAGGCCGGCTACTCGCAGGCGGACTCGACCTGACCGAGGCTGGGACCCTCTGCCCCCTCGTACGCCTTGAGCTCGACGCTACCGTGACTGTCATCGACGAGGACCTGCAACTTAGCAACGGTCTGGGCTTCAGTCCGGACCAGCACACCCTCTATTCGGTGGACAGCCTCGCGCACGTCGTGTACCGCCGACCCTACGATGCTGGTTCCGGCCGGGTCGGTGACCGGCAAGTCTTCGTCAGAGTGGACGATGCCCAACCTGACGGGCTGGCCGTAGACGCTCTGGGGGGCGTTTGGGTGGCGCTCTGGGGTGGATCGGGGGTGCGCTGCTTCACACAGGACGGCACAGCCCGGGCCGAGGTGACGTTGCCCGTCAGTCAGGTAACGAGCCTCGCTTTTGTCGGCCCGAGGCTTGACCGGGCCGTTGTCACCACGGCCGCCTTCGGGCTGACTCCCGACGACCTACGTCCTCAGCCCGACGCCGGCCGGCTCTTTCTCGCAGACCTCGGGGTCTACGGGCAACTATCGACACGCTGGCGTCCCGTGCCACTCCCGAAATGAGCGGCTCAAGAGCGTTTCTGGACGAACCGCGCCCACACAGCTGACAGGAGGCATGTACATGAACAACCCAGTAAGCAATCACGGAAACTTGACGGATTCAGCGGCCGTTAGTTCGCTCGGTGGATTTCAAACAAGCCGGCGCCGGTTCCTCGGTCTGGCGACGATGGCGGTCGGTGGCGCGTTGATCGGCGTCGGTGCCGCGGGCTGCGGCACTGCCCAGACTGGCCGCCAGCAGGAGCCCGGCTCCGAGGCGGGACGCGCTGGAGTTGCGGGTGAGACCTTGTTCATCGCCGGCTTCCAATGGGGGCCGCCGTCGACGTTCAACCCCTTGGCACCGAACCCAGGCTTCCCGACTGGGACGCGGCAGATCCAACTCATCTATGAGACTTTGCTGCGGTTCAACATGCTGGACGGCTCGATCCACCCCGGGCTCGGCAAGGAGCTGCAGGAGCCGGATAAGCAGACAATTGTGGTTCCTCTTCAGGACGGTACGAAGTGGTCCGACGGCAGCGAGTTGACCGCGGAGGATGTCGCGTTCACCTTCGGCCTGGCCAAGACCAGCGAGGGACTTTGGTTCTCCACGGTGTGGTCGTACGTCGACTCCATCGAAGCAACGGATCCGCGGACCGTGACGTTCAAGCTCAAGACCGACCCGTACAACCCGAACCTGGTCAAGGACTACATCAACAATGTGTTGATCTTGCCCAAGTCGGTGTGGGGCCAGATTTCAGGCGCGAACCTGGTGAAGGAGACCAACCTGAAGCCCGTCGGCAGCGGCCCGTTCATGATCGACAAGGCCGACCAGACCCAGATCAACATGGTCCGCAACGACAACTACTGGGGTAAGGCGGTCCACGGCGAGCCGCCGATGCGGATCATCAACCACCCCATCTTCAAAACCGGGAACGATGGCGACATCAAGCTGCAGTCCGGTGAGATCGATGCCAGCCAGCAGTTCACTCCTCAAATCTGGAAGATGTGGGAGCAAGGCCGGCCGGTCAGCACCTGGATGAAGGAGAAGCCCTACCACCTGCCCGGCAATATCCCGTTCCTGATTCCCAACCTGAGCAAGCCGGGTCTGGACAACGTGAAGGTGCGCCAGGCGCTTGCCTACTCCATCGACTACCCCAACATTGCCACCACGGCGATGAGCGATTACTCCGAGCCGGCCAAGGCCAGCCTGATCGTGCCGCTGGGCTTCGAGTCGAAGTATTTCGACCAGGCCGCTGTCGACGCTGAGGGCTGGACCTTCGACCCGGAGAAGGCCGTGCAGATTCTGGAGAGCGAGCTCAAGGCGAAGAAGGGTTCCGATGGCATCTATGAGCTGCCTGATGGCACCAAGCTCGGCGGCTGGACATTGGTCACTCCGACCGGCTGGACCGATTGGAACACCGCCTGCGAGGTGGTTGCCAAGAGTGCCACCGAGGTGGGCATCGGCATAAAGACCCAGTTCCCGCAGGCGCCGACCATGACGAGCCGGATGCAGAACGGTGACTTCGATCTCTGCATGTTCAGTTACACCGGCGTCAACGCAGCCAGCCCCTGGGTTCGGTTCCGCGACGCGATGGACGACCGCGGGGTGCCGGGCCCGGGCAAGACGGCCTTCTATAACTACAACCGGTTCAAGCACCCCGACGTCCCTGGGCTGCTGAACGCGGCGGCGGCAGCCACGGATGACGCCGGCCGCAAGACCGCGCTAGCGGAGCTGGACAAGATCTACCGGCAGCAGATCCCGGTGATCCCGCTGATGTACCGGCCGCTGGAGTTCTACGAGTTCAGCGAGACGAACTGGACGAACTTCCCAACCGAGGCTAACCCCTACGCACCTCCGATGTGGCAGGGGGCCGGCATCCAGTGGTTGTTCAAGATCAAGAAGCTCGGCAGCTAGAAACGAAAGTAGGGCAGCCGGGAGAGCGCTTCAGCCTCTGAGCGCAGCCGAGTGGTCATCAGCGACGAGTCGCTCGGATGTCTTCGTCGACGTTCGCAGACTTGATCAGCGTCGTCAGCCGCAGGTGCCACTCGATCTCACGCCACATACCGGCAAACTGTGGTCCGCAGAAGTTGCTGGTCGCCATGCCGACGAATCGGCCCCTGGACGCCGCGTACTCAACGGCCCGTGCGTTGATGTCGAGCAGCCAGTCCCACTCCAACCCGGGCCAGTCCTTGTAGTCCACCAGCGACCAGCATTCGGTGATGTACAACGGCTTGCGGGTCGAGCGGGACCACTCGACCGCCGTGTCTATCGCGCGAAAGAGGGCTGCGTCGTAGAAGTCCTGCCGGCTCCGGTACTCCTCGCGACCCCGGGCCACCACGTTGTCGTATCCGCTGGAGTCGAATCGTTCGAAGTGGTAGCCCACCCGGTCGTAGTAGTCCGAGTATTCATTGTTCGCCATCCAAATATGCGGCTCCAGGACGTCTAGAGCTGTGACGTCTTGATTCCGCCACGTCGTCAGCTCGGTGACGAACGAATAGGTGAAGTCGAGTTCCGGAAAGGCCTGTCGGACAACCGAGATCGACGCGGCCATCCACTCCGCAAGGCGGGCCTCCGTCCTGCTCGCCTCGGCGGGCATGACCTCCACCAATGGGGCGCTTATCGAGAGCCCGCTGCGAAAAGCGTTGCGCGAGAGTTGATCTGCGTAGAGCCATGGTGCCCAGATCCGCAGCGGGAATTCGTTGCACAAGTCGACGAAGAGAATCTCGTCAAGCAGGCCGGCGCTCTCGATTTGTCGCAGGGTCTCGACCCACATACGGCCAAAGGCCTCCGGCGTGGTGAAAGTTACCCTCGTATTCTCGCGGTCCTCGCGGAACCAGCTCGAGAGGGAGACTTTGATGCCGGCCCGACGTGCGGATGCGATGAAGTCAGTCAGCTCAGGAAGAACCCGCACTCGGACGATTGACGAAGCGCCCCAATTCTGCTGGTTCCAGACCGGGAGCAGTTCCCACTCACGATCTGGATCCGTCGCGACGAGATGAGGGAATGCGTCGATGCGGACAGCGTCGTAGCCGCGCTCCGCGAGCTCCCCGAGGGCGTTGTCCCAGTCCTCATATCCGGCGCCTGGCCAACGTCGTTCGAGCCAGGAGAAGTCCCACATGGTCATCGCGTGGGGATGGGAGAAGTTCGGGCGCATGATCATCTTTCCGTCGGTGTCTGAAGTCAGTCTCAACCAGCTGGCTCAAGCATGCACGGACGAGGAGAGCGACGTCCCCGCCCAGCTGGTCTCACCGAACGCCAGGTGAAGGCGCGTCCTACGGGCAGGCGCTGCACTCTTCGCTATCGAGCACGGTCTGGTGGCCAGATCTGGGTAGATCTGCCTAGGCGATGTCGGCTTGCTTCCATCAAGCTGGGCCCATGGCTGACGAGTCGCAATCCCCGGCCGGCGTGGGCACCGATCGTTCGACTGTTCATGAGGACCGGCTGCTCACGGCGCCCTTCGTCCGCCTCGCGCTAGCCGACCTTGCCTACTTCACAGCCGCTGGGGTTGCGATCTATGCCTTGCCGCTTTATGTGACGGGGCCGGTGGGTTCGAACGAAGCAGGAGCTGGTCTGGCGTTCGGGGCGTTCGCCGTTTCGGCACTGGTCCTCCGTCCGTTCGCCGGTCGTCTCGCGGATCGGTATGGCCGTCGCCCGCTGATGGTCGGCGGGGCGGTGCTGTGCGGATTGGCAATGCTTTCACGGCCGCGGTGAGCTCCCTGGCGCTGGTCGTCGTGCTGCGACTCGTGCTCGGCGTCGCCGAAGCCGCGTTCTTTGTGGCCTCTCTTGCTGCACTTGCTGACCTCGCACCGCCAAGCCGAATCGGTGAAGCACTCAGCTACAACTCGCTCGGGCTGTATCTCGGGCTGACCGCGGGGCCGCCGTTCGGTGAGTTGCTGGTGGAGCGGATAAGCCTGTCCGCTGCGTGGTACGGCGGCGCGGGCCTGTGCTTGCTCGCGGCCGTTTGCGCGGTCTGGATCGGCGAGACCCGGGCGCCAACCCGAGATGCCGATGAACGGGTACGGCTGATTCACTGGAGGGCGATTCCACCTGGACTTGGCTTTTTCGCATCCATCGCTGCTATGGCTGGCTTCCTGGCATTTTCTTCACTGCATGCCGAAAACATCGGGCTGGCTCGTACCAGTCTGCCCCTGGCGGCTTACGGAATCGTCGTCGTGATCGGCCGTATCGCCTTCGCCAAGACCGCTGATCGGTTTCCGGCACTGCCCTTGGGTGCAGCCGCCTTGGCGACGATCGGCGCAGGACTAGCCGTTTCCGCGCTGTGGACTGAGCCTCTCGGCGCAGTGCTCGGAGCGGCCGTGCTGGCTCTGGGCGTCACGTTCAGCACGCCTGCATTCTTCCGGGCGGTCTTTTCCACCGCACGACCGTCCGAACGGGGTGCAGCATCGGGAACGGCAAGCGCCTTCCTCGATCTTGGCATCGGTGCCGGACCGATCCTGCTCGGGTTCGTCGCACAGTCTGCCGGGGTGCCCTGGGCCTTCGCTGCGGGCGCTGGCGTTGCCTTCGCCGGGGCGCTGTGGACATTGATGCTGAGCCGGCGGCCGGTGAAAGCGTGAAGGGCATCGCCAAGATCAAGATCTGACTAAGATCAAGATCACAAGCGGAGTTGGCAGCACAATGAGGAGGTTAGCTTGGCGTGGAGGTGAGCCGCTGGCCGTGCGCCGTCGCGCCCGTGAAAACTGTCAGACCCTCCCTTTACGGTGAAGTCATGCTCGATCCTCGGGGGTTGCAGGCGGGAGCGACGTTGTCGCTGGTGTCAACGGTGCACCGGACAGTGATCGAGCAGGAGTGCCGGTTAGTCGAGCTGGCGGCGCATTGGGCTGATCTGCACCATCCAGCCAGCCGAAGCAGAGCAGAGCAGATCTTGCCTGGTGCCGAGCAGGCTCGCGTATTAGGCGGCGACGGCACCCCCGAAGTGCTGGAGTTCTCTGCCGCGGAGCTGGGCGCCCGGTTAGAGACCACCGTCGGGTCGGCGCGGGCCTTGATGGCCGATGCGTTGGATCTGCGCCATCGGCTGCCTGGGCTGTGGCAGCTGATCATCGCCAGCCGGGTACGGGTCTGGCAGGCCCGCAAGGTCGCCCAGGCCACCCGGCATCTGAGCCTGGATGCGGCCAAGCAGGTCGACGCTGGCGTCGCCCAGGCCATCATCGGGTTGCCCTGGCACCGGTTCCAGTTGCTGCTACAGGCCAAGATCATCGAGGCTGATCCGAAGGCGGCCGAGGAGCAGGCCAAGATCTGGGAGGCAGAACGGTTCGTCCGCTCCCACAGCTCGGGCCAGTCCGGATTCAAGCTGATCATTGCCCGCGCCAACGCTGGGGATGTGGTGTGGTTCATGGCCACGGTCAACCGGATCGCGGAAATCCTGCGCTTGCGGGGCGATTTCGATTCGGCCGACGTGCGCCGGTCCAAGGCAATCGGCATCCTGGGCCAGCCCGCCGTGGCGCTGCAGTTGTTGTGGGAGTTCCGTGACGAGCACCACCCGGCTGCCGAGCCCCAGCGGCCTGATGAGCCGATAGACAACGAACCTGACCCTAAACCAGACTGCTCGACGCCGGCCCCGGTTGACTCAGTCAGTGCCGTCGGCATCCCCGAGCAGGATGGTGGGGCGCTGATCCTGCGGCCAGCCGGAGTTGATCTGGATCGGCTCCGGCCAAAGGTCGTTCTGCACGTTCATCTCAGCCAGGAGGCGCTGCTGGCGTATCGCAGTGACCATCCCGGGGGAGCTTGCGGTGGGTCGGCGCGGTTGGAGGCCGTCGGCCCAGTCACCCTTGGCCACGTGCACCGCTTTCTTGCCCAGACCGGGTGTCAGGTGACGGTTCAGCCGATAATCGACCCGTCCCAGAACGCGCCGGTGGATAGCTATGAGATTCCGCGGCGGATCCGCGAGGCGATGTTCCTCCGGCAGCCGGCAAGCTGCTTTCCCTACTCGCCTCGGGTGAGCCGCCGGGTCGACTTGGACCACACCATTCCCTACCTTTCATCCGATCGGGGCGGGCCACCGGGCCAGACCGAAGTCGCCAACCTCGGCCCGCTGAGCCGGTTCGAGCATCGGCTGAAAACCCACGGCCGCTGGCAACTGCGACAGCCCGAGGCCGGTGTCTACCTGTGGCGGTCACCTTCGAAGACCTGCTATCTGGTGACCGACAGCGGTACGCACACCCTCGGTGAAGGGGAGTTCGCCCGCACCATCTGGCAAGCGGCCCGACTAGGAGGACCAGTCACGGCTGAGGACGCTGCGGCTTGAGCTGGAACCGGTGGCGTTGACGCCGGAATCAGGCAGTCGTAGCGTCGGCAGATGGAGGCAATTCACACATCTGGGGATCGAAAAGGGGGCTCGACATGTTCGCTCAGGTGATCCAAGGCAAGGTGTCCGATCCGGAGGCGGTTAAGGCGGCCACCGATCGGTGGGTGAGGGAACTGGGGCCAGGCGCGGCCGGCTGGCTCGGCTCCACAGGGGGCACGACTGACGACGGCCGGTACATCACGGTTGTCCGTTTCGAGTCCGAGGAGGCTGCCCAACGCAATAGCAACCGGCCCGAGCAGAGCAGCTGGTGGGCGGAAACCGAGAAGCTGTTCGACGGCGAAGTGACCTTTCAGGACAGCACCGACGTGACTCTCGACCTGCATGGCGACCCAGACAAGGCTGGCTTCGTTCAGATAATGCAGGGCCGTGGCACCGACCCCGAACGGGCAAGGGAACTCATGGCCGAGGACTCAGACAAGTGGGCCGCATTTCGTCCCGACATGATCGGAAGCGTGGCCGTGGGACATGATGGCGGTGCGTACACCATGGTCATGTACTTCACTTCCGAGGCGGACGCCCGGGAAGGCGAACGCAAGGAGATACCGCCAGAGTTGCAGGCCAACATGGAGGAGATGAACAAGATCAGCACCGGTGAGCCCGAGTTCTTCGACCTCCGGCAGCCGGTCATCCTCTCGCCGCAGTAGCGCAGGGAGGGCCTCCCGGCCGAGCTTGGGCCATGAACCAGGGTCACCTATGGCTTCCGTTACTTTGGGTGATCCCATTTCCCATCGGCGGATTGAGTTCGTGCTGACTGGGTACATGCCACGTCATGGCATCTGAAACCCGAACAACCACCGACCGCGATGAGATCCGTCGGTGGGTAGAGCAACATGACGGCACGCCGGCCGCTGTCCGAAGGACTCGCTCGAAGGACTCGCCCGGCGTTCTCCGTTTCGACTTCCCGGGCGGCGCCGGACAGGACGAGTTGGAACACATCGACTGGGACGACTGGTTCAATGCGTTCGACGACAACAACCTGGCCTTGCTCTATCAGGAAAAGAAGAGCAGCGGCGAGGACAGCACATTCTTCAAGCTCGTCAGCCGGGACAAGTCTCAGTAGTTCGCAAATGTGGATCAAGGGCCGGGGAGCGCTGACTACGCGAACCGGAGCCGACCTATTTGGCTGTTAAGTAAGCAAAATTGAAAGCCCGGTCCCTGTGCGCCGATCCTAGGAGGTCAGGGGCCGGGCCTCACTACGCATGTTGGTGTTCAGCCACTCGCCTCGCAACTGGCTGAGCCGGACGGCCACCCGGCTGCAGAACGTCGGTTACCGGGGGGTGGGCAAGTCCTTCCGGACGTTCGCCCATCCCCCGGCAGCCATGGTCGCCGTAGCGCAGGAACGCGGCACGCGCACCGACTACACCTACCAGGGTCCGGTCTGGCAGGTCGTCGGCCTCGCACGAGCAGCTGCAGCCGGCCGGTAAAGCGGCGGGCATCGCAGCAAGAGACTGTGACGGTTCCACGCCCCGCCGAGCTGTTCTCCGAGTTCACGACCCGAACCGGCCTGTCCGAGGCCTAGGCCAGACCCAATACGACCCCAAGGATCAAGAAAGAAAAATAGACACTTTGTGCAGAGTGGACGATGATGCCCAACCAGGTGCTGCGGAAGCGCCAGCTCGGAAATGCGTACAGGAAGACACCGCTAATTATGGACGCCAGGATGCCCCAGGGCTGGTGGAAATGGTAGCAGCCATGTAGCACACCGTTTGCAACCCAACTCCACCTGCCAAATACTCCTTCCATCTTGGGAAGTAACACTCCCCGAAATAGAAACTCCTCCCCCAAAATCGTATTGAAGACCGCGTTGACTACGTACAGACCGAGGAACCACCACGCGCCCGCCAACCGATTCATGGTTTCTTCTGACTCAAAGACGGCAGCCACGCTATAGCCGGAAGGCTCGGCAAAAAGGGGAAGATCGACACCCATAGATCGTCCACGTATGGCTTTAATGCAATCTCATACACGGTGATAGCGATGAGGAACGGGATTACCCACAGCCATAACCTGCGGCGACTTTCACCGGTTTTAGGATCGCGCGGCGTGTTGAGGCGGAGCCTGCGCTTGACCGTCACCCAACGGAGATCGCCCTCTTCCCGCCG
>Ga0126305_10001167_pt1 | contig 11615 bp, 12 predicted proteins | sample Plot26_FD_92536 | JGI IMG/M metagenome (GOLD analysis project Ga0126305, IMG submission 92536) | Serpentine soil microbial communities from UC McLaughlin Reserve, CA, USA - Plot26 | ecosystem: Environmental > Terrestrial > Soil > Grasslands | place: USA: UC McLaughlin Reserve, Lake County... | reverse complement strand
CACGCTGACGGCCAGACGGCCAGACGCGCGCAGGACGCCGACTCGACGCGCAGCGACCGATCGCTCATAGCCGATCGCCCGACGCGGGGTGGAGCAGCGGCAGCTCGTTGGGCTCATAACCCAAAGGTCGGGGGTTCGAATCCCCCCCCCGCTACCCAGGTAGAAAACGCCGGCACCACAAGGTGCCGGCGTTGCTGTTTCTTTCGACATATCACTGTGCTTCAATGGCCCGCGAATAGCCCGACCACTGTTTCGACGTTCGGAGGAATCATCAACTCCTTCCGTCGCACTGGCGAGTTTGCTGTTGATCTTGTCTATCCGAAGCGCTGCGCCGGATGTAGTCGGCGCGGCTTTTGGCTTTGTAAAGAGTGCGCTACGGCGTTGCCGTGCTTCAGCATACCGTGGTGCGATCGATGTGGTGTACCGGGAACATACTCTCGCTGCAAGTGCGCTTCGACACCCGAGAATCTGGATAAGGTGCGATCAGTCGGACCTTTCGACGGCTGGCTGCGTGGCGCTGTCGTTCAATTCAAATATCACGGAGAGTGGGCTCGCGCTGCGCATCTTAGCGAGTATCTAGCGCCCGCAGTCGCACACCTGCAACCAGTCGATGCCCTCGTCCCGGTGCCGCTGCACCCCGCTCGACTCCGCCAACGTGGCTTCAATCAATCGCTGCTTCTCGCACTGCGCGCAGGGGACTTGCTAGGAATTCAGGTCGACGAGGCGCTGATTCGTACCCGCCGTACTGACGCTCAAGTGCACTTAGGAGCAGAACAGAGACTGGCCAATGTCGCAGGTGCCTTCGCGGTGCAATCAGGCTTTCCAGTGGCCGGTCGCTCTCTGGTGCTGATCGATGATGTCGTTACAACCGGGTCTACACTCTCCGCTTGCGCCGAAGCGCTCATTAACGCTGGGGCAACTTCCGTCAAAGCGGCCAGCCTCGCCCGGGAAATGTGACTCACCGTCTCCGCCGGGATTGCATGTCGGTCATCACGTCTCTTGCCGTGGTACGGGCCCACTGGTCCGCTTCCCAGATTGAGTCGAGTGTCACGATTGATGACTGATGCTTGTCAAGCACCATTTCAACCGCTGCTGGAATATCGATAAAGCGCAACGCTCCAGCAAGAAACGTTTTCACAGCCTCCTCGTCGGCGGCGCTGAGAACCGTTGGGTATGTGCCTCCCGCAATTCCAGCTTCGCGTGCGAGCCGCAATGCGGGAAACCGCTCAGTGTCGGGGCGCTCGAAGTGAAGCGCCCCGACCTCAGCCAAGTCGAGACGATGTGTTGACAAGTCCATTCGCTCCGGGTAGGTCAAGGCGTACTGGATGGGCATCCTCATGTCGGGCAAGCCAAGCTGCGCCAACTGTCCGCCATCGATGAATTCGACGAGCGAGTGAATGACGCTTTCGGGGTGGACAAGAACCTCGATTTGTTGAAACGGTAGGCCGAAGAGCCAGTGGGCTTCGATGATCTCCAGCCCTTTGTTCATCAAGGTCGCTGAATCGACCGTAATTTTCTCCCCCATCGACCACGTCGGATGGGCTAGCGCCTCGACAGCGGTGACCTGAGCCAGCTTGGCTTCCGGTAGCGCGCGGAATGGCCCGCCTGAAGCGGTGAGGATAATCCGGCTCACCTGCTCAATGGGGGAGCCATCCAACGCTTGCCATATTGCGCTGTGTTCGCTGTCGATTGGTCTAATGGAATTACCGCTCGCCGCAACGAGCGGAGCAATGATTTCTCCCGCACAAACGAGCGTCTCCTTGTTCGCAAGCGCGACTGTTTTGCCCTCCTCAAGGGCACGGATTGTGGGAACGATCGCGACATGCCCCGAGCTGGCGACCACCACAATGTCGACGGACGGGTGCGTCGATGCCGCAACGAGTCCATCGCCCCCGACCACGACTGAAGCAGTCTCTTTTCTCAGAGCAGGGGTGCATTCGAAAACTGAGGCAACTTCGGGCTGATAACGCGCGATCTGGCCCAGGAATCGCTCGGATGCCACCCGAGCCGCTAGGGTCACGACGCGGAATCGATCCAAATGCTCATCGATGACACTGAGCGTCTGGCGACCGATCGATCCAGTCGAACCAAGCACGGCGACTCCGAGACGGCCCTCGTGGCGCCGGGAAAGCATTAGGCGCCGAATCTCTCGAGGCCAAAGGCCAAAAGGAACCCAGCGGGGAACGCAAAGAGCAGAGCGTCGATACGGTCCAAAATGCCCCCGTGTCCGGGAATGACGGAGCCGCTGTCTTTCACGCCTGCTTGCCGTTTTAGGATTGACTCGGCCAAGTCGCCAACTTGGCCGGCGATACCAATTAGTGCACCGGCAAACAGTCCCATTTTCCAGTCCCCCAATCCGAAGCCCTGAAATGAAGCTGCCCCGACCGCCATTGAAGCAAGGAGGCCCGCTATTGCCCCCTCCTGGGATTTGTTCGGACTGATCAGCGGGGCTAGTTGCCGATTGCCCAATGCCCTTCCCGCGAATAAAGCGACAGAGTCACTGACCCAAATGGCAAGGACGATGGTAAGTACCCAAGCCAGCCCGCGCGGCCACGGCTCCCAAGCAAACGAGAGGCGCCGGGCCGCTTCGGAAAGCCAGTGTGCGTCGATCCCTCCGGCACTGGATCGAGTTGCCACTGCTGCATAGACCGGCAGCCCAAGATAGAGAGATCCTGTGCAGGTGAAGCACCATTCGAAAAATCCACCCGGTTCCGTTGGTCTCCGAAAGAGCAGGACGAGAGGCGACACGACGGCGAGAAATGTTATCAACAGCAGCGAAATGTTCGTCTTATCAATTAGCGCCGCACATCCGAGTGCGACTACGACACCGAAGCCCGCTTGGAAATACGAAACACCGCCGGTTGGACTCACTCTGGCGACCAATTGCAAATATTCGCGATAGCCGGCCAAACCGAGCCCGATCATGAAAAGAGCGAAGACGGGACCACCGATGAATACAGGGACCAGACCGACCACGACCACCAGCACAGAACTTAAGACCCTCGTTCGCACCTGTGCTAGCGATTCACAACGGGGACCGTCGCCTGTTCCTCAGGCACACCACCGAACCGGCGCTCGCGCCGGCCGTACTCTCTGACCGCTTCCGCGAGATCATCGGGGCCAAAATCCGGCCACAGAACAGGGGTGAAGAAGAATTCTGAATAGGCTGATTGCCAAAGAAGAAAATTGCTTATGCGATGCTCGCCCGAGGTGCGGATTATCAGGTCAGGATCAGGTAGGTCACGCGTGAACAGATGGGCTTGCAGAGTTTCTTCGTCGACGGCCGCCGCGGAGACTCCGCTCGTCATGAGGCTCTTGATCGCGGCCAGGATCTCTTGACGCCCACTGTAGTTGAACGCGAGGGTCAAGATCAGGCGGTTGTTGGTCCGCGTGCGTTCGATCGCCGCGAGGACTGCAGCCTGCAGCTCCCGATCCAGGCCCTCCAAGCTGCCAATGTGACGCAGTTGCGCCCCTTGCCGGTCTAGCTCTTCGGTTTCGCGCTCGATAACTCCGGCCAGGATCCGCAGAATTCCATCGATCTCCTCACGGGGTCGGCGCCAATTGTCCGTCGAGAAAGCCCACAGCGTCAGGTATTCCACACCGATTTCGGCAGCGGCAGTTGTTATGCGCCGGATATTGTCGGTCCCGTGGTGATGGCCCGAGATTCTGGGTAGCCCCCGTTGCGCCGCCCAGCGGCCATTGCCATCCATGATGATTGCAACGTGGCGTGGGACATCAGAACGACAGGGCGCCTCGGCTTGACGAGCCACGCTCTCAACGTCGTCCGCGTCCTTCACGACTAATGAAGCCCCGGGCGTAGAAGCGATGGGCACTCCTGATGCTCATGGAGCAAGGCGACCATGGCGACGCTCAAACCTCTAGGACTTCCTGTTCCTTTGCCTTACCCACTCGCTCCGCGTCGGCGACGAAGTGCTTGGTAATATCGTCAACCTGATGCTCAGCGCGGCGTTCGTCGTCCTCACCGATGAGTTTTTCTGACAGTAGCTCCTTGACGTGTGTCACGGCGTCGCGGCGAATGTTCCGTAATGCCACTTTGGCGTCCTCAACATGGCCGTGGACGAGTTTGACCAACTGCTTTCGGCGTTCTTCAGTCAACGGCGGTATTGCAATCCGGACGACCTGACCATCGTTGGTCGGATTCAGCCCAAGCTCCGACTTCATAATGGCCTTTTCGATCGCGGCCATCGAGCCCCGGTCCCATGGCTGAATTACCAACAGTCTCGGCTCGGGAACCGAAATACCGGCGAGTTGGTTGAGAGGAGTGGAGCTACCGTAATAGTCGACTTGAAGTCGTTCCACCAAAGTTGGAGAGGCGCGGCCCGTTCGAATCGAGGCCAGGTCGCGGCGAAGCGCGTCAATCGCTTTCCCCATCCGAACCTCGGCGTCATTCATGACGTCGTTGATCATGCGGTGATCTCCTCAGGCCCATCCTGAAACAGATAATTCGTCGCGGGCATCGACTTGCCTCAGAAAAGCGTTCCCTGATTGTACGACGCAGTGTCCCGCAAAACCTGATGCCGTTGTCAGATGAAACGACAGCTAAAAGAACTCCGATGACCCACGTGTGATTAGCGTTCCGATCGGCACGCCCAGGGCCGCCTCCTCAATGGACGATTGATGACTGATGTCAAAGACCACTATGGGCAGCCCGTTGTCGCGCAAGAGGGCAAGCGCCGACATGTCCATGACCTTCAGGTCTCGTTCAACTGCCTCTTGATGACCAATGCGCTTATACCGGCGTGCGGACGGATCGCTATTAGGATCGGCGGAATAAACACCATCGACGCGGTTCTTGGCCATGAGCAAGACATCGGCATCCAGTTCCAGTGATCGCAACGCGGCAGCCGTGTCAGTTGTGAAAAAGGGGTTGCCGGTGCCAGCGGCGAGAATGACAACTCGCCCCTTTTCCATGTGGCGAATCGCCCGGCGACGAATGTACGGTTCCGCTACCTCGTGCATCTCAATGGCGGTCATGACCCGTGTCTGGACGTCCTGCTTTTCTAGCGCGTCCTGGAGTGCCAATGCATTGAGCACGGTCGCCACCATGCCCATGTAGTCCGCGGTGGCGCGATCCATTCCCTGGCTGCTCGCCGACAGGCCGCGCCAGATATTACCACCACCAATCACGATCGCCATTTCGACGCCGTGATTGGCAACTCTCTTGATTTGCTGAGCCAGCCGATCCACAACCGCCGGATCGATGCCGTAGGCCGACTCGCCGACCATGGCCTCGCCGCTGAGCTTGAGGAGGACTCGATGGAACGGTTCGTTCTCCACGACCCCTCCCAGGACGGCTCGGGACTACCCGAAGGCCGGCGGCCCCGCCGAATTGGCGTTCGCTACTCTACCGCCGCCGCGCTGTTGTCGGCACCGACCTCAAATCGAGCGAACCGCCGCACGATTATGTTCTCGCCCAACTTTCCGATCTGCTCTCGGACGAGGTCTCGGATGCAGAGCTTCGGGTCCTTAATAAACGGCTGCTCGAGCAAGACCACAGCCGCCGCTGCCTTTTCGCGGTCACCGTGCTCCTTTTCGAGTTCGGCCCACGCACTCTCGGGGACCTCATCGATCGAAACGTAGGCCGGCGACGTCGCTGCGACTTGCATCGCCAGATCGTGTGCTAACTCGCGAAAATCGGAGGTGCGAGCCACGAAATCCGTTTCACAGTTCACTTCGACAATTGAGCCAATGCGGCCGGCTCCGTGGATGTAGGGTTCGACCAGTCCCTGTGAGGCGGCACGGCCGGTCTTCTTATCGGCCTTTGCTAGACCCTGCTGTTTGAGAAGCTCAACGGCCTTAGCAATATCACCCTGTACCTCCTCAAGCGCGCGCTTGCACTCCATGATGCCAGCGCCGCTCTTTTCGCGGAGCTCTTTGACCTGGTTTGCAGTAACAACCATTTATTCTCTCTCCAATTTGTAAAGATGCCGGGTGGTGTGTTCGCGAAATGAAAACGCACCCAGCAGAGTGCTTCCAATCGAAATCCTGGGCCGCGTCTCACAGCATTGGCTGAAAGCTACTCTCGGGCCTCTCCGTCAGCACCTGCAGCCGCTTCCACCGCTACAAGATCCAGGCTCTCCTCGTCGCCCGAAAAGAGGTCGGCGAAGTCCGACCTTCGAGACTCGGACGGGGTCTCGCGGTCCGCCTGGGCGATATCGTGACGCGTCTGTCCCTCAATTGCCGCGTCCGCGATCCCAGCTGTGAGCAGTCTGACCGCGCGGATAGCATCGTCGTTTGCAGGGATGAGGAAGTCCGCATCGTCTGGGTCACAGTTCGTGTCGGTGACGGCAATGACGGGGATGCCGAGGCGACGCGCCTCGTGCACTGCTAACTGTTCGCGCTTGGGATCGATGATAAAAATCCCCGCGGGGAGCTGGGTCATGTCCCGCATGCCACCGAGCGTCCGTTCCAGCCGCTCGAGCTCAGCCATCTTGCCCGCAGCTTCCTGCTTCGGAAGCTGGTCGAACGCACCCCGTGCGGATTCCGCTTGGAGCTGCTTCATGTAGCGGAGCCGGTTGCGGATGGTGACGAAATTTGTCAGGGTCCCGCCGAGCCAACGGCGATTGACATAGTATTGCCCGGACCGCGTCGCTTCGCGTTCAACGACGTCTTGCGCCTGCTTCTTGGTGCCAACAAAGAGAATCTTGCCGCCCCGAGACGTTGCGTCGACCACAAAGTCGTGCGCGGCCGCGAGGAGGGGAACGGTTTGTTGCAGATCGATGATATGGATGCCGTTGCGCTCAGCGAAGATGTATGGCTTCATCTTCGGGTTCCAGCGCTTTGCTTGGTGCCCGAAATGCACGCCCGCCTCAAGCAGGGCTTTGAGAGTCACCCTGGGTGATTGCCCATGAATGCTCGTAGTCATAGTGTCCATAGAACCTCCTGCGTGCTGTTAAACATCCGCGTCCTTCTTCCTGATACGGAACTCACACGCGGTGAGCACAGCCGCTACAGTCCAGACGCGTGACACATTGTGGCGCGGCCCTAGGGCCGCGCCACTTGGAAGTATACCAGCCTTACCGCGGCTAATTGAGATGACTCATCTCGCCAGGATCTACGCGGGGGCCGGTTTCAAATACTGTTCTATGACGAAGCCTGCCTGTCCGGTGTCAACCACCGTCACTGGCCACCAGTCGCATTGGCCCGCCTCTTGGAACTCGCCCGTGACTTGCAGGCGAGTGCCCTCGGGTAAAACAACGACGGGTGCGCTATCCGTCGACGGTCCTTCGCGAAGATTGAGCTCGGCAGTTGTTTGGACCATGGCTCCAACCGGATAGACCGGCAGACTCGCGCAGGGATTCGCGGCATCAGCGGCAGCCGCGGCCGGTGTTGGCGTCACCGCCTGAGTCGTCGCCACGGCAGGAGCCGCCGTAGCAGTTGGAGCTGGAGGTGGTCCTGGCGTGGGAGCGATGACGACTGCCGTCGCAGTTGGCGGCGCCGGGGTAGCCTCATTGACACGCGTAATAACGGCGGCCGTCTCTGGCGTCGGCGGTGGCTGACTACCGCCGTCTCCGATCAACGCCGAGGCCCAGTACCACAGGAGCCCAATCAGCAGCAGGAGCCCGATGACGGGCAGCGCGATCCGGAGGTAGTCGGTCCAGTAGCGCTCTTCGGGCTGGTAGCTCACCGTGCGCTCCTCACTCGATCCAGCCCGGCCCTCTCCGTCGGCCATGGTCTCACCTCCAGAGCGCCCTGATTTCTTACCGAGCTCCTGGGCTGAGGTGTCTGGGTGAGCTCGATACGCGGCGGTGCGTTGGCGGGGAATGGCTTCCTGCGCGTCTGCGGGCTCCCAGAGACCCTTCGCCGCGGCGTTCTCGCAATCCAGCGTCCCAGCATCAACCGGGTGGCTTTCTTGAGGTCCATAGAGCCGCGCGTTTCGGCACCATCCCTGGCGCCAGATTGCGGACGGCTCATAGAACCGGCACGTGCCGCACGCCCGCGACACCAGCGGCCGCTCGCCAGTCGAAGCGTACCGCGCCGGCATCTGCGCCTCGAATTGAGAGCGACCAAGACAGGAGGGGATTGTACACCTCGTGGCTGCGCGCTTGACGACCGAGGCTAGCCGGCTGGATCGTCAACCTCGGATGCTTGGTCCGCCGGACCGCTTTTGTTGGTCCCTTCTCCTGATTCCCATGGCGCTTCAGGACTCCCCAGACGCCGGATATATGTCGTGCCGTTTCCCGGCTGGCGCTCATCTGCTCCCAGGTCGCCGCTGCTCGGGGCGATGGATGTCCGGGCCCGAAGAGGCCGTAGCGAGGAAAGCTCTATACCTGCCATCTCAAGCTGTCCCTCGTAGATTGCTCCCTCCTGGATCACGAGTGAACCGGTGGCAACGTTTGCGCGCACTTTGCCACTGGGCAAGATCTGAAGGCGGCCGCGACAATGAATCTCGCCAGTTAGCTCTCCAGCCACAGTGATGTGTTCTGCTTCCACAATCGCGGCGATCGTTGCACCCTCGGAGACAAACAGGGTGCCCTCGCAGGTCACGTTTCCTTTTAGTTCGCCTTCGACCCTGAGGTCGCGCTGTGATCGAAAATCGCCATCAAACGTCGAATGGCGGTCGACCAAACTTGCCGTGTCAAAGGAGGAGATTGGATCATCGGTCCAATCAGGATCAGCCATGGAAAGGTCTCGCATTTCGTATCTCCATGCCCGTGCAGTCGCCGCAACACCAGTCGCTCCCGATGCCCGAAAAGCGAGGCACCAGCTGATCAGTCAATCCCCGCCGCGGGCCACTCGTAGAGGCGGCTCCGCCTGGGTCCTGACGTCATTTGATGGGGCCATCGATATGACGCCGGCGACTATTGCGCCGTCATGGATTGCAATGGCTGGTGCGTGAATGTCGCCAGCCACTTTGCCTTGAGGTAAGACCTCGAACCGCTCGGCACAGTGAACTGAACCGCGTACGTTGCCGGCAATAGTCACATTGGCGGCACGAATGACCGCGTCGACATCGGCCTCCTCCGCAATGAAGATGGTGTCTCGAGCAGTCAGCGACCCTTCGACCCGACCATGAATGTGTAGCGAGCCACTCGACTCGAGATCACCGCTCCACGCCGTTGAATGAGCGATAACGCTCGTGTGCATGTCAATTGCCGGAATCGGCGGGGGCACCGTGTCAGGCAGTCTTGAGTCCATAGAATTGGCAAGCCCCCGGGCGGCACCGGCACGCTCGGACCCGATCGAGGCGAATTCCGGGTACTCAGAGAGATAAGAACTCTCTCGTTCACTGGAACGTAGCCGATCGCGATCCGGCATCACGTCGTCCTCAGCGTCGCCTCCAAGTTGATGACGCAAGGCGCTGATCTGGCGCTGAAATGCATCAACCTTACTGTCCCTGCGAAAGACCACGCGGAACCCTCCTTGCGCCCTGACGATCGGCGAGGGCGTCGGTTCGGCCTGAACCGGACAACGGGGGGTATGCGGCAACCGCTGCAGGGACGGGTCGCGGGGAGAACAGCCGCGCGGCCTCCAGCAACGGCGTTGGGTGGTCGGAAAGACACTCCGAGCCGCCGCGCCTGGAGGCGTACGTACAGGATACCACGCGCTCGCCGACTATTCGCTGATCTTGCACAAGGAGGGCACTACGGCGGATGCGGATGATTGCCGTGTGGTACGCCCGAGAGGACTCGAACCTCTGGCCTCTTGCTCCGGAGGCAAGCGCTCTATCCGCTGAGCTACGGGCGCAGATCTACTGGAGGCAATTGTACCTTAGTTCACGGATCGGCATTTCCATCGAGGTTGGAAACCAAATAAGCGGCGGCTTGAAGTGGCAATCGCCGCCGCGAAGCGGCTACTATTGGTAAGTTATCTCGACTACAAGCGCCGCTGCTTGCTCATTGGAGGATTGATGTCGTCTCGGGATCGAGTGCCCGAGCCGGGCCGAGTCCGGCTCAACGAAGAAGACGTAGCCTACGTAATGAATCTCCTTCGCAACGCTGCCCAGCCGGTAAACACCCAACAGCTCATCGATGTCCTCAGGAAGCACCCAGGTCAATTTCAGACTGACCCCGGATCCGAGGCGAGTTCCACGGTTGAATCGGCAGTTTAGCCGCGGTCGGCGTCGTAATCGACACGGGCCGCCGGCCTGAGTCGTGGCACCGCTACGAAAGATTTTTATTCGGACCTGAATTCAAGGGGAAGGGCGCACATTGGTCGAGCAACAGGTAAAACCTGCCCTGCAATTCGCTGGCAGCAAACGCGAGCAAGCGCTCGCGGAAAAAATCATGGGACTCGTTTCGGCGCGGGGCATGTTTATGTCCTCGAACGCGCCGATCAAGATCGCGCTCGGCTCCCTCGCCGAGTTTCTCGATGCCCAGGGCGAGAAAGACTCACGAGCGCAAATCGACGCCGTGGTAGCGGCGAACCCGTCCATTTTCGCGGTTGAAGATCTCAACGGTGAGCAGTACCTGATCACGACGCGAGAAGGACGCGCGCCGGGCGTCCAACCGATCGAAGGCCGCCACACGTTTGCATCCCGCTTTCATACACCGCTTCCAAAGCCGGAGGGAGCCACGCCACGGCCGCGGCCGCGCCAAGAGGTGGCCCTAGTTGACGTTCTGGCGGAAATGTCCGAACTCGAGATCGAGGAAACGTCTATAACGCAGGAAATCCAACCGGAAGTCGAACCTCAGCCTGCAGAGGAGGCGCCGGCGGTTGTCGCGCGCACCATCACCACCCAAGCTACTAAACCGACTGACGTCACCGAGGTCGATGATATCAATCTCGCCGTTGCGCTGAGGGAACGGCTCGCCGCTGATCCACGGGTCGCAAACTTCGGCGAGCAGTGGCTCATGGAGGACCGGGTTCCTCGATTCAGCCGCGGAGACCTGCGGCGACTTCGTGACTACATGCAGGAAAAGGAACAGCCCATCACAGATGAGGATCTCGCGCAGGACGTGCTCGGCGTGCGCCCGGGGTCTCCAGATTTTGAGCTTGTGCGATTTGCCCTGAACTACCGGCTCTCAAACGAGCATCGGGAATTCGAATTCGTGGGCACGGCGAATCAGCGTTTTTGGAGCACCAGTGGGCTTCCCCAGATCGGGACGACTCGCAGGAAACTCACCGAAATAGGCAGTGATTACCGTTACCTGCTCGACGAAGGGCCCGAGGCACCGGCATACCGTTCACGCGAATCGGTCGATCATACGCTGAGCTTCTACGAATACGTTCACGGTCTGCTCCCGTACGACGCCGAGATGCAAGCACTTTTGCCGGGACCGATGACCTCCAACCAGAAATCGGCGGTGCTGACGTTTGAATGCCCGCAGTCATTCACGACTTACCTGGTTGAATTGCGCTACCCAACTCCGAATCGCGGTGGATTTATCCTGGGTCTCGATGACTTCTACAGCGAGAATCTGGTTCCGGGGGCGGTCATCTCGATCCAGCGCTCAGATAACGATGGACACTACCGGGTTGAGTTTCTCGCCGAGAAGGCGCGCAGTGATCAGCTTCTCGAGTTGGATGAACGCCGGGCCACGCGATACGTCTTCAGACCAACGACATTTGCCTGCGGTGTAGAAGATGCCCAGCTCCTGAGCGAATCTCGATTTGGTGGACTGGCAAACGAGAAACCGCTGGACGAAAAGGTG
>Ga0126305_10001165_pt1 | contig 11622 bp, 14 predicted proteins | sample Plot26_FD_92536 | JGI IMG/M metagenome (GOLD analysis project Ga0126305, IMG submission 92536) | Serpentine soil microbial communities from UC McLaughlin Reserve, CA, USA - Plot26 | ecosystem: Environmental > Terrestrial > Soil > Grasslands | place: USA: UC McLaughlin Reserve, Lake County... | reverse complement strand
TTGCTTTTCAATTTATCATTACAATTATTAATTAATTAATTAGTTATCATTTGAATTAATCTAGTACAGCTTTCGTGATAGAATAATATGTGATAATTAAGATAATTTTATTTTGAAAAAGACAACAACTTGATTATGATTATTTCTTCTTGGATTCTAACAAAGCAGCATAGATAAACGGCAATAGGATAGTTGCTTCGCCATGAATAGTTGTCTGCTTAGCCCTCGTTCTTACCTTGCTCCATGAAATGGCCTCTGCTATAAGGGCGCCGCTCAAGCTCCCGTCCCATTCTGATGCAGTTGTAATGTATACTGCATAATCCAATCCACCTCTAAATTGATTCCACCACAAAGTATGATGTTTTGAAATGCCCCCTCCAATCATAAATGCCCCGGATTTTTTGGCTTCATAAACGAGATCGGACAACATCGTTTCATCTCTTAGAATATTAATCTTAAAATCTTTGTGATGTTGGCTAAAGAACCAGATCTGACTCCCGACTGCACCATCCACTATTCCCGGAATTATAACAGGGATATTGTTTTTATGCGCCCAATACAAAAATGATGATTCATCAAGCATACTCCCAATATGGTCTGTAATTTCATAAGTGGAAACCTCACGTTTATTCTCATTACTGTACATATCCTTTAGGCAAGTCTGTACCTTTTCTTCAATAAGGGGACCATAGCTATTCATCGGAACAAGTACATTGCCTAGGCGGTGAATTTTTTTCTTCAAGAGCATAGAATCATCCATTCTGAAGTCACCCGGATAATATTTATCATAAGTCCTTGCAATGTCGTGATCAAGAGCACCGCATGTGGTAATTATGCAATCAAACATTTGATTTCGTAGCATATCACGTATAATTCCCCGAGCACCTGTAGAAATTAGAGCACCTACAAAGGAAAGAAATTTTGTACATCTTGTATCATTTTGCATTCTTTGTAGAATATTAACGCCATCAGAAAGATTTCTTGATTCGAAACCGCCAGAATCTGCCATACTGTTCAAAATTGTGCTAATGCTACTTGTTTCTATTGAATAATCCTTAATATGGTTGTTTAAAAAATTGCCTTTTACTTTTTTTCTTTGAATAGTCATAAAGCAGTATTGTTATCACTATAGTATAAAATATATTGCTAGCGAATTTACATCTTAGAAATGCCTTAATTATCTATATGCAATTACTTATTCTTGAATTATATAACGTCTTAGAAATAGTCTCTGTGTTGTTGTAGAATGTCTTATTACTTCGCGCTATTAGAGTTCGTTCAATCTTTTAAATGCCATTTAAAGAATAAAAGATTGCTTAGTTGAATTGAATCCCAATAAGTATAAAAATAATTCCATAGCGATTGGATACATTTCAGCACTTGTGGCTGCAATCCTTTTTGGCTCGGTATCTACGATGGGAAAAACAGCATTAGCTACAATTGACCCACTCTTGCTCTCCTCTCTAGTTTATCTCATATCTGCAGCTACATTGACGCCATTAGCACATAGAACAAAATTTACATTTAAAAAAAAAGACTATCTAATTGTTCTTGCAACTGCAGTTTCTGGTGCTGCAATAGCTCCAAGTATGTATTTCTTTGGACTTGAACTCACTACTGCCACAGATACAGCACTTTTGGCAAACGGGGAGATTGCGTTTTCTATTCTATTAGCTATGTTATTCTTCAAAGAAAGACTAAGGCTTATTGGTTATCTTGCAGTCACAATGGTTTTAGTCGGAATTATTATAGTTACAACTGATATTCCATTTTCTTCATCTATTCCAGTAATAAATCTAGGAAATTTTCTTGTAATTTTAGCAACGGTATTCTGGGCAATAGACAACAACCTGAGCAAGAATATTACCTACAGAGTAGATGTAGCAAGGCTTGCACAGTTAAAATCTCTCATTGGGGGTTCCATATTACTTCTTATAGTATTCCTAATGGGAATTTCAATAAACATAGATGCAACACAGCTTTTATACATCTCTATACTTGGTTCTGTTGGTTTTGCAGCTTCACTTTATTTTTTTCTACAAAGCCTAAAAAGAATAGGAACTGTTAGGACAATCCTGATGTTTTCTACGTCATCGGTATTTGGACTAATATTTGCAATATTGTTTCTCAAAGAAGATATCAGAATATACCAGATGGGAGCCATTGCGATCATGATATCTGGCATTTATTTAATGACAAGAGAATAGTAATCAGAGTATTAGTGATTAACCTCTGTGAAAGAGACTTTTTGTGAAAGAGACATTTATCAGCCATCTATTAAGCAGTCTGAATTTTGAAAGAATGACATTATTGCTTGGCCTAAGTACGAAGAAAGTTGCTCATAGTACCTCTGGCTTTTCATGACTAGTTTTCTTATATGTCTATATATATCAGCATAATTTTAATCTCTACTTTAAAATGTGTCAAGCGTGTTATCTTGCAGCATTAATTGAAATAGTGTGTAAATAGCATTATCTTATGGGTCTTATCAGTATCTAATAGTATAAAATACAAAATGGTAGAGTTGACCTCTGATCATTGCTCTGATAATATAAAGAGAATTTATAATAAGTCTCAAGAATAGTTCTAGTGATAATATCTTTTTTTTGCGTAAAATACTTCCTCTGTCTGAAATAAATCTTGTATATCGCCGGGAAGAGCATCTTCTTGAATAGATGCTCTTCCAACGGCAAAATCTTTTAAGAAGTTATCGCCTACTATTCGTGCTAACTTATTTACTGGATATAAATAAAGATTATCTACCCATGAAGGATATGACGGCCGTACATATCTATATGATTCTGTAAGTTTCATGGTAAAATACCACGCCAAGCCTTCTCTAAGCTGTTGGGTGTAATCTTTGTTTATTATTCCATGTAATAGCTCGTGTAAATAATGACCGAATTTCGCTAGATCAAACCTTATGATGATCTCCCGTAAACGATAATCAGTTATTGAAACAGATTTAGTATCATCATATAGTTGTAAAGGCGACTCATGTCTTCTGGATATAAACTGAATTTCCATTTCCCAACCACCACGGCATATTACAATATCAAAAGATGTTCTAACACCAAAATCTTTATCGATAATATTATTTGCATTATCGATCAGTGCCAATACCTTTAGGATTTCTTCGTTAGTGACTGTCGTAAGAAATCTTACACCATAATGTGAGTTCGCTATATGTGACATATCTGTAGTGTTAATTCTAAGACATTATAATTGATAAACGAAATCATAATTATTATTATTATTATTATTTTTATTGTGTATAAATACCTAATGGCTATCAGAACTATCGGTTATTTGAAGTCCTAGTATTATTAATATCATACGAATAAATTGTAATATAAAATATAACATAATGTGGAATCAATCAATTTGCAGTTGGAATTAAAGCAAGATTCAATTAGGGTAAGAGCAAACTTGTGGCAAGGCGTATTAGTGGATAAAACATTTAAGGGACAAGATTGCTACGTGCAAATGCTAAGTTTTATTAAACAAGCATATCCTAATGATCAATATCTTACTGCCACGATAGTTCTGAAATAGATTATTCCAGAACAAACAATTACTTACTAGATATATCTCAATGTATTGACTATAATCATGCCGATAGAAATAATTAACTGAAAACAATAATAGAAGACATTCTCTAATGTTTGTGCTTTTGTCTTGTCAAAGTATCACATGATATATATAGCAGACTTTCTTCATTTAAACAATCTATATTCTCTATCCTATTATGTTTGCAATAGGCTCGATACTGTGTTTTTTACACAATATCAGTTCATATATTAGACAAATATGCTAATTCTTAGGCTTGTAAAGCGAATTATTCATTCCATAATACCTTGTGAATTACAAAAAGGGCAGCAGATAAACACTACTATTTTTGGTAATAATGATGATAGATTATTTGATAATAATTATAAGTATTATGACATAAAGTCTAAGAAGAGTGGAATTCTGTGCTCTAAATACTGGAAGAATGTCTATAAAAGACTTCATAGATATTCTCAATCTTCTTCTTCTTTTAGTTCAAAAAATCTTGGATAGAATCACTGCCTGCTTTATTTAGTAGTCTTGATTAAAATGGAGCTCCTTGACAGATGAAATTTTGGTGATTATTCAATCTCTTAAGTAGCAAACTAGAGACCGCTTTTTCTACGTTTTATTTCACTATTATCTGCCAACTGTTCTACTTCAGCATTTTCATGTGTTTTTGCTTCTTCTTCTTCTGTTTGTTCAGGAACATTAAATTTTTCATTATATTTTACAACTCTTTGTGCCTTAGTACTCTTTTCTTCTGATGATGATAATGATGATTTATTTTCTTCATCACTCATTATTTGTTCAATTTATTCTGCACCTTATAATAAAAAAGAATTGTAGTATTGGTAATGCTTAATAAAAATATGACTAGCAAAACAACTACATCACTAGCAATTATTCAAGAACCAGCATCAGTCGATAGGCTAGAGGGGAAGTTATCGTATTAGAACCAGAACACCAATTTACGAGCCCATAATAGATGACGCCTCTCCTGAGCATATTCTTGGAGGCACCTGTTTTGATACTGAGGATGAACGTGTAATAGATGATGATAACGAAGTAGATTATGACCTGCCAGAAGTATAAGATGGTGGAGGCGATGACATATCAATAGCAGAAATCATTGGAACAGATGGAGATCTGTAGAATTTTCTGATGATAATTCGGGAGATGATGAAGATGAAGCTAGTAGCAAAGATGATGAAGGAGATGATGATACATCAGTAGTAGCAGAATTTGGTGGAGGAGGAGATGCAGAAGAATGACGTCAATAGGTGACAAAGTAAAAAGCTAATCAAGTAATTTTAAACTAAAGAAAGTATTGCTCATAGGACAGCTCTTCCCGGTGTAAAGTGTAAAAAACGATATTGCATATTCTTAATCATGTCGGAGAACACAAAGAAAAAAGATCTAGCACCAAGTAGAAGTGAAGATGAAAAACCTCATCTAAACGACTATTTGAGTAAAGACAAAGAATTAACATCTGATCAAAAGAATGGTCATATTTGTGACGATTGTGGTAAATCGTTCTCTACCATGGAAGAGCTTACTAGTCATTATAGGAAGGATCATCCTGAAGCACTCTAATACATATTTCCTCGCTTCGTATAATGATTGAAATATCCTTATCATGCTCCGTTTTTATCTAAAAATTTGATCGTAGGGATGTAAGGTAAAAACTTCAGACTAATCGAAGTTGATGACTCAAACAAGCAAAAGTGGAGATGGCAGAGGTATTTTCGTATTTCTCAAAGAACTCTTGGAGATCATATATTACTTTATAATAATAATACTGTTTCCATTCTCATGTCTCTACACTCTGTGCTTCTTCACGTTTAGCAATAGAAGCATCAATTTCAGGCCATAGCTGCAAAAGCACATCTGGGGCGTTTGTTCTGATCCACTCAGCCATAGCTTTTTCTTCAGATAAGCTTTGGGCTAGAACAGATATTGCATTAGTTACACCCATTCTTTCTGCTAGCTGCATTAGCATGTCATAATGTACAATTTCGGCATTTTCTATTACTGCGTCCTCTTTAGCTTCCTTTAGCTCTAACTCCGCAGAAGTCATCATTCTTCTAATCATATTCGCCATTGTTTTAGTAGCCCAAGGAATTGGCAATCGTGCCTTATCTTTTGTTGGATTTTTTCCACCAACATCTGAGATCAATTGCTTTAATCTGTTCTGTTGTTCTCTTGTCTCTTCTAAATGGAGTCGAAGTCTTTGTTTTACATTTTCAATTTTTGTCTTCTTTATTCGCAATTGCAGCCTTTCTACTGCTGCATTTTCCATAGATAAGGCCTCATTTAAGTACAAAGTCATCTTCTCGCTTAGAGTAATTTCTTTTCCTTTTGTTGGGGATACCTTCCTTCTTACTCTTCTTTTTTCTGTTTGTTTACTCTTTCTTGCTTTATTCTGAACCATTATTTATCGATCTCGATGCCTTAACTTATAATTAATTGCTTTTAACGGTTAGCTACTCTTTTTCCCAAAAAACTCAGAGATATATTGCTAATATTAAAATAAAGTACATTATATCATTTTCAGCATTAAAAAAACTACGTGTGTCCTTTTGAGCCTGCATTACGTGTTTTTACATCTGTAGGACTGCTTGTACTATCGCTGCTTTTATTTCCATCGTCCTCTTTCTTTTATCTATTATCTTGCTGCCCATTCTCCAATACATTTCCAAAAAATTAGTATTGGTACAAAACCCGATGCAATCCACGTAATGGATTCTCATGCGTCTTCCATAGGAATAATTATGTACGTGTGATATATTAGATCTGCTCAATATTTTTTTAGAATTAATCATAGACTATTCTAATAATATAAAAAATAAATATTGCAGGACATTCGATAGCCTTATACAATCTTTGCAAATCCTTCGGCTTAGTAGCTACCATCGTCAGATTGATCCTCACAATTTTGGTAGTGATAAGTCATAGTCAAAGTTATTGGAACTATTTTGGATGAAAAATTTCAAAACTTTAATAAATTATATTTTTAATCTTTTAGTAACATGCCAAGAGGAATGAAAAAAGGATTAGATACAAAGAAGTTTGATAGATGTGTCACAAAGGTAAAGAAAAAGTCTGGTAAGCAGGCTAATCCTTATGCTGTATGTAATGCAACCATGAGTGGCAAAAATAAAAATAAGAGTAAGAATCCAATTAAGAGCAAAAGTAAAAAGTAGCTAATCAAAGGTGGCAACTGAGAAAGTAATCGTAGTAATAATAACAGTAGGATTAGTTGCCATTTTTATTATTATACGTCTTCTTCAAATTCATTGTTAGATGTGAACATTATGTCAAATTTGATTTATGTCTCAGAGACCACATTAACGCTAATATTATGTTTGTGCATATGCTTATGCTAGCACATTCTCTCTCTCCCTCTTTTACAACCCATGGAAATGAGAGAATTTGTTTATTGCAACGAAATTAAGCAATCGTCATCTTTCAAATAGTTTTCAGCTGCGTATCATCCTTGATTTCATAATGCGACTGTATCAATCTACTTTCATAAGAAATAGATTTTATCAATTTCACATCCAATTGTCTTTGAATGTTTCTAAAAAGCAGAATGCCACTGGCAAGAAGTATAGGTTGAATAGAGATCATTATTAATTTTGTATCAAACTTTTTATATCAAATTTTGTTATATTAAAATATGAACGCATTTGATAAGCACAGAAAAAACTGGACAGCTTGGTGTGAAGATTGTAATGAAGTGTTTGATGTATTATCGACTGCCAATATGCACCGCGATCAAATGGGACATAAAATAAAAGTAACGGAATTCTGGATCACAGGAAGATCATAGAATATAGCGATGATAATTGTTTCCAAGACTAAAATTGTTTGTTATACTAGCCCTTCCTTATTCCGCTAAAGGACGCATTAAGTATAATCTTTCTTGTGATTCTTATTACTTCATACATAGCATTTCTAAGATCACTAGCAACACTGCCAAGCATTCTCACTAAAACGCCAGAATTATAAGGAAGGATTGTCGCTCCTCCTGAAATCTTGAAAAACTTCTGTACGCTTGAATTTATCTCTTCATTTAATTCTGCCACGTATTTTGCCATTGTAAGTATGTACATGCTTCCAACAACATCGAAATTACCAAGTATTCCAAGTGTCTTCAAGTTGCGTTTCTTAGGTTCCAATATTGCGATATCTATGAACCTTATTCTCCCTTTTTGATTCTTTGCCAAAGCTTTCATATAACAAATATCATATTCAAATGATTCTCCACTCGCAACCCTACCTGGTACTATCATTTCAGAATAGACCATGGTTGCATTATCATGAACATTCAAGTTAACTGTCTGGTAAAAACGAGAGTTCCTGTAAGGAATTATTTGATCAGGAACAAATTCAAAGTAGCAGCCATCGTCTACAACGACATTCACTATCTGTGTTGCAAAATTATTCTCCATTCTATAAACTCTTGTTGCGCCCTGCGTGGTTATATGGGCATATGCGTTATTCTTCAATTTTATATCCATCCTGTATCTATCTCCCTGAAGTATGCCTCCAGAAGGAGATATTATGTACATATATGCCATCGATGGTATGGACTCTTCAAGGTATAATGCTCTCTGTGTGAACAAAGGAACCTTCGAATATTGTTCTTTGACAACAGTTTTTCCTCTTTCTAGATCTCCCTCTAATCCTAATGTCAGGGCTCCTAGTTTTCCTGCTTTTCCTACTTCAAGTTGTTTTAACTCTGAGTCGTATACTAATACTTCCGGAGGTATATCTACCGGAATGTAAAATTCTAAGTTGTTCATTAATATATTATGACCTTGTCATTTTGCAATAGCCTTTGGAGGAGATTCAAAGAGAACATCTCTTATTATATGCTCTGTTACCTCTTTGACTCCTTGACCTATCTTAGAGTTCACAAAGACATACGGTTTGGTTTCTCTTACAGACTTGGCATCTCTTTCCATGATGCCAAGATCCGCGCCAACATGAGGTGCAATATCAATCTTATTTATTACCAAGAGATCACAGCTTTCTATGCCAAGCCCTCTTTTTCTGGGATATTTATCGCCGCCAGAGACATCTATAATATAGATAAAATAATCAGCTAGTGCAGGACTAAATGTGGTAGTAATATTGTCTCCTCCACTTTCAATTATGATCAGATCGAGATCATTATGTTTAGCTTCCATCTCCTCTACTACAGATATATTCATTGATGGATCTTCACGTACAGCTGTATGAGGACATCCACCTGTTGCTAATCCAATCACTAAATCCTCTGACATTAAGCCCTTTTGTCTTGCTAAATTTCGTCTCATTCTATCTGCATCCTCTCGAGAGACTACATCATTTGAAATTATACCTGCCCTATAACCTCTAGATGATAGTATAGGAACGACTTGCTCAATTAGCATGGTTTTTCCTGAACCAACAGGACCACCAATTCCTACCCTAGGAATTCGTCTAGTACTCATATAAAAATTACGACGTAATCAAGTAATAAACATTTTTGAATCCAATTTTTCATGTGAAATCTGAATAATATCTATCTCTGGAGCAAACTGCCACATGCTTATTAATGGTCTGTCAATGTTCTTTATCATGGTATCTAAAATAGTAGGCTTTAATTCATGTATAATTCTCTGACCTTCAAAATGTTGTAACATCCCTAATCTTAATGCAGCTCCGACTATGCTTACGGAAAAAGTATAAAGCATCATAATAGCTGATTTTTGCTTTGGGATCTTTAGAGCGTTACTTGCAACGGCCATTACGGTAGAATATACTCCTGAAGCTTGTCCTTCTTTTATTGCCTGTTGATATCCGTTCATTAATTTATTATCAGTTATGAACGAGGTCAAGCATCTTAAAAGTTGAGTACCGGATCTAGTAGAGGCGTCTCTTATCTCTTTAACAAGTTTCATTGAATATATCATTTGATCTACCTCTAACAATTTGGACAAATCGGATTTGTCCGCATAATCATAGGCGTTTCCTAATGCAGTACAATCTGCTGGACCAATTTGATGTTGTACATACACTTTTATTAGATCACGCAATTCATTTGCATTCTTTATCTTCTTGCTATAAAATAATGTTTCAAGACCATTTGATGTAGTATACATACCAGTTGGAAAAAAAGAATCAGAAAGCTGTAGGATACTTATTTCTTCTATATTCATATTATCAATGCTCATGTATTGCTGTGCCCTCTTCAGGTTCAAAGACCATCGTTGTTTTATTAATTTCAAGGTGTTCAGCTATTGGTGCGAAAAGTTTCCTAAACATCTCCAATTCACTATCAGCTTGAATTGGAAAGTAAATTTTATTTCTCTCTAACTTTAGAGGACGATGTAGGTTTCCTATTGTATGACCAACTCTTACTGGTACTTCGATAATATCGTGGTCGCGTATGTTGTCTTTAATCTCGATCATTGCCACATTCTCTGGTTCCAATTCCACTATGACCATCTTCTCTTCTGTTACCATAATAACATCGCCGTGTCTTAGCTGTGTACCCTGGGGAAGGATGAGAGCAATATCAGTGCCTTTGTTAGATGTCTTTCTCATTCTAACTCTCTGCGACTCTAATCTGCTGATTTTAATTGCTTCACAAACTTTCTTATCAGACATTTCATTATATTTTCTCTTAAGGTTCGTATTCTTGTTGATGTTTCCAATTACTGAATCAATAGTGATCAATTTCTATCCTTCTTCCTACTTATTTTTTTTGTCGTCGTCGTCAATCTTGATTCACGAATCTTTTTTACTTCTTTAATCATATCCGACAATCTTTGAGTATAGTCGACGAAACCATAATGATCAAAAGATGATCTGTCAACAATTGCAAAAATAAGCCCTCGATCTCCTAATCTGACCTTGGCACCATTTTCAAATTTTTCAACAATAACACAATTTGTAATCTTGTGGTCTGGATAATCAAGATTAAGATGTGACGCAGGATCGATTAAACCTGACATTGATTGAAGTCTACCTGCGAGGACGATTCCATGTCTTATTTTCGTTGGATCTTTTACGATTAAATTCTCGTCAACATTAGACTCCTCAACGCAGTGACGAACCAACATTATCTTATATAATCACCTTTTTATCTCTGATACTGCCTGCTGACTCAGATCTTCTGCTGCTAGGTTTTTGTCTATTCTTAAAACAGATTTAGATATCTCTCCTGCAGCCTGAAGAGCCATTGTCTTAACTAATAACGGATCAAGGACACCTTTTTTCCACATATCTACCACTTCGCCTGAATTAATATCAATACCAAAACCACTAGGCGATGCTTTTGCTGCCATAACCTTTTCTAATCCATTAAAGCCTGCATTTGTTAATATCTGGCGCATAATGCTCTCTAAAGCTGAAGTGACAACCTCAAGACCAACCTGTTCGAGACCCTTCAATCTCATATTATTTACTTTTTCAATGACATGTAATTCCGCAGAGCCTCCGCCAGCAACAACGCCCTTATTAAGAGCCGCTTCGGCAGCATTTACGCCATCTATAGCAGCCCTCCATCTCTCAAGAGATGTCTCTTTGGTCGTTCCAGATACAATCATGGTAACCATATTTCTACTCAAACCATTCTCTATGTATATTACTCCATTATCCTCATCTTCATATATATGACCTGCTCTGCCTAAAATATCAGGTTTTTTTAGATCTTCAAGCGTTCTGACACTCTTAGCGCCAGTATATCGCGACAGATATTCAATTTCTTCTGTAGATATACGTACGACAAATACCTTTCTTGCTACAAGAAGATCCTCTATAACTTGATCTACTTCAGGTGACGCTATCAAGATGGTATTTGCGTCAGTTGCTAGCATAGCATTGACTATTTCTTTTGATTTGATAACCCTATCATTTTCCATACTAAGTATTTCTTCATACTTGCTGTTCTCCTTAAGCCAAGATTCTTTAACCGGTTTTAAATCTAATTTGGCAATCATAATCCTCGCTTCTTTTATTTCTAAAGGCATCTCAGGATCCATTCTTTTTCTCTCTAGTACTATGCCATTGATGGTCCTGTCATCCATATTGGTTCTT
>Ga0126305_10001163_pt1 | contig 11627 bp, 12 predicted proteins | sample Plot26_FD_92536 | JGI IMG/M metagenome (GOLD analysis project Ga0126305, IMG submission 92536) | Serpentine soil microbial communities from UC McLaughlin Reserve, CA, USA - Plot26 | ecosystem: Environmental > Terrestrial > Soil > Grasslands | place: USA: UC McLaughlin Reserve, Lake County... | reverse complement strand
GGAGATGCCGTCAGCTCCTCGTCGATGATCTCGTTGCAGAGGTCGATGCACTCGTCGCAGATGTAGACGCCGGGACCTGCGATCAGCTTTTTGACCTGGCGCTGCGACTTGCCGCAGAAGCTGCAGAGGAGCTGCTCGTTCGAGTCTGAAGGACGTGCCAGGGGAATCCCCTCCTAACGGGATGATCTCTTGCCTCCGGCGGCGCCCCCAAGCTTAGAGCGGGACCTGCACCGGTTCGTGGGGTTGGTTTACGTCGCCTGGGCGGCTGTCCCTCCTCGTGACCGCAGGCTTGCGTCGGGCGCTACCGTGGCCGGGTGGCCGCCGACGTCCAAATCGCCCCGATCGGCGACGAGGAGTTCGAGCAGCTGCTGCCCCTGATCGCCGCCTACCAGCGCTTCTACGAAGCAGAGGAGATCGACGAGGCGCGCAACCGCTCCTTCTTCCGTCGCTTCCTCGCGCCAAGCGAGGAGGGGCGCCTGCTCGGGGCCCGGCAAGGAGGCCGGCTGGTCGGCTACGCCTGCCTCTACTGGCACTTCAGCTCGACCCGGGCGGTCGAGACGGTGCTGATGAACGACCTCTTCGTCGCCGAGGGGGCACGCGGCGTCGGCGTCGGCCGCGCCTTGATCGAGGCGACGGTGGCGGTCGCCCGCGAACGCGACGCCGCCTCAGTCGAGTGGTCGACCGCGCCGGACAACGAGACCGCGCAGCGCCTCTACGACTCCACCGGAGCCGAGCGCTCGGAGTGGATCACCTACGAACTGCAGGTTTAATCGAGTCGGTCCATCACCTTGAAGATCGCCTCCAGGAGCGCGCGCCGCTCGTCCCGGCCATCTCGCAGTTCGGCCAGGATCTGGTCGGTCTTGCGCCTTGACTCCTCAAACCCTTCCCGGAATTCAACTCGTTCCCTTTCCCACACGGGTCTGAGCTCCTCGACTTCTGCCCTGATCGCTTCTTGACGAGCGATCGCTTCCTCCTGCTTCTTCGTGGCTGCCTCGATGCCAGCTCGCGCGATTTCGGTGCGCGCCGCACACTCAGCCAAGACTGCAGACAGTTCCTTCCCGGTCACGCACCGGATATTGCCAGGCGTGACCGTACGCGTCGCGCGCAGATTGGAGAAATTTTGCAACCCGCTAGCGTCGTCTTCGTGACCTTCTCTCTCGACCCGGTCGACCGTGACGATCCGCTGGTGCAACCGCTGTATGCGGACTTCATCCGCGAGGCGGACGGGCCGCTCGCCTACGACCGCGAGGGGGCGGGAATCGACCTCGACGCGGAGATCGCCGCCGGCCCTCCCGCGGACCTTGTGCCGCCGCACGGAATCCTCCTGCTGGCCCGGGCCGACGGCGAGCCGGCCGGGCTCGGCGGCGTCCGCCATCTCGACACCGAGGTCGCCGAGGTTAAGAGCATGTACGTGGCACCCGCCTACCGCGGGACCGGCCTCGGTCGCCGCATCCTCGCCCGGCTCGAGGAGATCGCCCGCGAGCACGGCTGCCGCGCCGTCCGCCTCGATACGTCCGATTACCTCACGCCGGCGGTCGGCCTCTACCGCGCCGCCGGCTACCGCCAGGTCCCCGCCTACAACGAGAACCCCAAAGCCGACCTCTGGTTCGAACGGTCGCTGCTGGAGGACTAGCTGTAGCGATCCCAGCGCCGCAGCGAAGGCTCCGGATCCACCGGGGCGCCGCGGACGTGGAGCTCGAAGTGGAGGTGGCAGCCGGTGCCGGCGGCGTTGCCGGTTTCGCCGACCAGGCCGAATCCTTGCCCCTCCAGCACCCGTTGCCCCCGTCGGGCCCCGGCCGGCCGGGCCAGATGGGCATAGAAGTAGCTGCGCCGCTCGCCTTCGCCCTGGATCAGCAGGTAGTTGCCGTAGAGGACGGGGTCGAACCCTCGGCGCAGCACCTTGCCGTTGCGCACCGCCACCAGCTGTGCCCCGCAGGCGGCGGTGACGTCGAACCCTTCGTGGATCCGGCCGCCGCTGCGCGGTGCGTGGTAGGTCCCGATCGCTCCCCGAACCCCGTGCGCCGCGCGGATCGGGAAGACGTGGCCGTAGTAGGCGACCCCGCCGTCGCCCCCGGCGGCTCCGGCAGATGGCGAGACGAGGGCGACCGCCACCCCGGTCGCGCAAAGGGCGCGGCCAAGGCTCAGAGGACGACCTTGATCTCCCGCACGCCGGGAGTCGGATCGACCGTGCCGTCCGGGCCGATCGCCCTCACCTTGAAGGTGTGCCTGCCCTCGGCCAGGCCCCGATAGGTCTTCGGCGACCTGCAGCTCCGGAAAGGCTTCTCGTCGAGCTTGCACTGGAAGGTCGAGCCGGCGAGGGTGGCGTTGAAGCGGAAGGTGACGCGACGAGCATGGATCGTGCCCGTGGGTCGCTTGCTGACAATCGTCTCGAGCCCGCGTTCGGCGCCGGCCTCGTTGGCAGGAATAAAGAGGAGGGCGAGGGTGACGAGAAGCGGGAGCCCAGCGAACCGCATCTAGTGGTGCTCGATCACGCGGTCGACGATGTTGTACTCCTTCGCCTCCTCCGCGCTCATGAAGTAATCGCGTTCCGTGTCTTTGGTGACCTTCTCGAAGGACTGGCCGGTGTGCTCGGCAATGATCTCGTCGAGGCGGCGGCGGACTTCGATGATCTCTTTGGCGTGGATCTCGATGTCGGTCGCCTGGCCCTGGAATCCAGCCGAGACCTGGTGGATCAGGATCTTCGAGTTCGGCAGGGACATCCGCTTGCCCGCCGCGCCACCGCTGAGCAGCAGCGCTCCCATGCTCATCGCGACGCCGACGCAGATCGTCTGCACGTCGGGCTTGATGAACTGCATCGTGTCGTAGATCGCCAGACCCGCGTAAACGGAACCGCCGGGCGAGTTGATGTAGAGGCTGACGTCCTTGTCGGGATCCTCGGACTCGAGATGCAGAAGCTGGGCCACGATCAGGTTCGCGATGTCGTCCGTGACCGGGGTGCCGAGGAAGATGATGCGCTCTCCCAGCAGACGCGAGTAGATGTCGAAAGCGCGCTCGCCGCGCGCCGTCTGCTCGACCACCATCGGGATCAAAGGACTCATCGGCGGCACTCTATAGAAGGCGTCCGCCGTGCCTGGGGGGCGGTAGAGGGTGTCGGTGTCCCTCTCCGGAATTGCGCGGCACGCGGCTTCGCCGCTTAGCCGCAATCGAAGAGCGCGGGCTTCGCCCGCGCAAGAGACAGATTGCATATCGCCGAACATTCCTCCGAGGGACACCGACACCCTCCTCCAACCGAACTCCGGCTGACGGCCAGGGGGACGAGAGCTTTTTTTCAAAGCTGCTGGACTCGGCCGTCCCGTTAGTACGTGTCGCAGGAGGGGGTGAGGTGCCTCCTCCAGACACTCAACCACGAGCCATAGCGAGTGGTGTCTGGAGGGGGTGCCTCACCCCCTCCCCACCGGAAACCCAGCTACTCGCTGCCCGGAGTCCAGAGACCGCCGGCTTTGCCGGATTTCTCCGGCCCCGGAGCGAGGATTTTCTCCCGGGCCTCCGCTTTGCCCTTGCGAGCGTCCGCCTCCTCTTTTGGGATCGGCTTGGCGGCATCGGCGACCAGCTCGATCGCCTTGCGCGCCCGCAGGTCTTCGCGGATCATCGCGTCGCGGCCGGTCTTGCGCAGCCGCTCCAGCAGCTTCTCCGGCGTCGTCCGCTCATGCTCGGCGCTGTGCTCGAGCGCCTCAACCATCTCCTCCTCGGAGACCTCGACCGCCTCCGCCTCCGCGATCGCGGTGACGACCGCCTCCCGCTTCAGCTCCAGTTCGGCGTCGGGCTTCGTCTCCTCGATCAGCTCCTCGCGCGTTTTCCCCTGCATCTGCAGGAACTGGTTCGGGTCCATCCCCCGCTGCGCAAGCTGCCGTTCCATCCGCTCCCAGCGTTCGGTCGCGCGGGCCGTCGCCAGGTCCTCGGGGATCTCGACGGTGGCCTCGTCGACGGCGGCGTCGATCGCGGCGACGCGGAAGTCCTCGTCGGCCCGGCCGTCGAGAGCGGCGCCGACTTTCTCGCGGATGTCCGCGCGCAGCTCCTCGAGCGTGTCGAACTCGGAGGCATCGGCGGCGAAGTCGTCATCGAGCTCGGGAAGGATTTTCTCCCGCACCTCCTTGATCTTGACTTTGAAGATCGCGTCTTTGCCCGCCAGGTGCTCGGCCTGGTAGTCAGCCGGGAAGGTCACCTTCACCTCGCGCTCGTCGCCGGCCCCAGCCCCCACCAGCTGCTCCTCGAAGCCCTCGATCAGCTGACCGGAGCCGAGCGGCAGCAGGTAGTCCTCGGCCGCCCCGCCCTGGAAGGCGGAGCCGTCGATGAAGCCCTCGAAGTCGATCAACAGCGAGTCCCCGTCGGCGGCGGCGCGGTCGACCTGCTCGAGCCGGGCGAAACCCTCGCGGATCCGCTCGATCTCGGTGTCGACGATTTCGCCCGGCACCTCTTTCTGCTCTTTGCCCACCTCGAGGCCCTTGTACTCCCCGAGCTCGGCCGCCGGTCGGACCCCAACCTCGAACTTGAAGGTGAGTGGCTCTCCTTCGTCCTCGGGGACCGAGACCATGTCGATGCTGGGATCGCCGATCGGGCTGACCTCCGCGTCGAGCAGCGCCTGTTCGTACCACTCAGGCAGCGCCTCGCGGATCGCGTCCTGGAGGACGGCGCCGAACCCGAGCCGCTGGATCACCAGCGAGGGCGGCGCTTTGCCGGCCCGGAACCCGGGCAGGCGCATTTCCTTGGCCATCGCGCGGGCGGCGCGGGAGGTCGCTTTCTCCACGTCGGCGGTGGGCACCTCCGCCTGCACTTCGACGCGGCTGTTCGGCAGCTCTTTGCTGGTGGTCTTCATGGACGCGTGACCCTAGAGGATCGTCAACGGCGCTGTGCCAGCATCGTCCGCAGCGCGAGGCCGAAATCGATCGCGAAAGAGACGCCCCTCCCGACCGGCCCCGTCACCAGCCAGGCCCGCGCTCTGACGCCGAGATCATTCATTCGCGTATTCCAGCAGGGACTCGTCGACGAGCCACTCCACGGGGGCGTGGTCGTCGGTATAGACCTCGCCTCCCGGCAGGCGCGGCTCCAGTGCCGCCGCGGCCTCGCGGGCCTGCGGTCGCAGCGCCCGGGGGAGCGCTGGCAGGCTGGCGTGCAGGCGCGCCCCCGAGAACGCCCCCTCCCCCGCCACCAGCAGCGTGTTCGTCTCCTCGATCGGGTACCTCAGCACCCTCGGGAAGGCCGCCGCCATCGTCCGGCCGAGCACCCGCTCCAGCTCCTCCCCGCCCTCCGGATGGCCGACGTTGACGATCACCAGCCCCCCCGGCGCCAGTCGCTCCCGCGCCAGCTCGAAGAACTCCCGGGTCGCCAGATAGAAGGGGATGTAGGGCTGGCGGTAGGCGTCGACCATGATCGCGTCGTAGCCGCCTTGCGAGCGCTCCAGCCAGGGCCGGGCGTCCTCGGCGAAGGTGCGCATCCGCGGGTTGCGGAGGTCGAGATAGCGGCGCCCGAGCTCGGTCAGCTCCGGGTCGATCTCGACCGCGTCGACCGCGGTCCCGGGAAAGAAGTGGCCGAAGGAGCGGGCGACGGTGCCGCCGGCGTTGCCGAGGATCGCGATCTTCCGCGGCGGCCGCGGACCGGCCGCCGCCGGCAGGACCAGGTGCCCATCCCAGTAGTCGCCGGTCAGGTAGGAGCCCGGCACGTATATCGAGTGCACCGCCTGCCCCTCGTTCAGCTCCAGCACCCGGGTCCCGTCGTCGCGTTCGATCACCCGCGCGTACTGGTCAGTGGTCTCGGCCTCGAAGAGGACGCGCCCCTCGGCGTCCCCCTTGATCGTCCCCACCGGGACCGCGACCACGGCCAGCAGCAGGACAGGGACGACAACCGCCCGCGCCCCCACCCCAGCCGCGGCGACCAGCGCCAGCGCCACGGCGAAGACGAGAAAGGTTCGCTGGGTGCCGAGCAGCGGGATCAGGAGCAGCGCCGAGGCCATCGTCCCCAGGAGCGACCCGGCGGTGGAGATCGCATACAGCCGCCCGACCACCTCGCCGGAGCTGCCGACCTCCCCCACCGCCAGCCGCACCGCCCAGGGTGCCGCCGCCCCGAGCAGCGTCACCGGCACCGCGACCAGCACCAGCACGCCGAAGAGCGAGCCGGCGAAGCCGCCGACGGAGACCGTGTCGAAGGCGTCGACGGAGAAGCCGAGGAAGGGCTTGGCCGCGAAGGGAACGGCGGCGATCAGCACCGCCGCCGCGAGGACCAGGAGGCAGAGCCCGCGCAGGTGCGGGTGGCGATCGGCGTAGCGGCCGCCGAACCAGTACCCGGCCGAGAGGGCAACGAGGACGACGCCGATCGTGTTCGCCCAGACCACGGTCGAGGCGCCGAAGTAGGGCGCCAGCAATCGCGCGGCGGCGATCTCGACCCCGAGGCTCGAGGCACCGACCACGAAGACCAACACCGTCAGCAGGGAACGCTCAGCCCTGCTGCTCGTCTCCCTCACCCCCGGCCCCGATCAGCTGCCGCTCGAGTCGGTCGCCCTGACCCGCCGCCACCGCGCGCTGGGCCCGCGCCTCGTCCAGCACCACTCCCCGCTCCAGGGCCAGGTCGAGCAGCCGCTGCTTCTCGATCCCTTCCCGCGAGACTTCGAAGAAGACCCAGGCCAGCAGCCCCAGCCCGAGGAAGGTGCCCTCGACCATCATCACCACGCCGGCGGTGCCCTGGTCCTCCAGGGGGGTGATGTTCCAGTAGCGCTCGCCCTCCGCGTAGACCGGGTAGAGCACGGTCCCCGACCACATCAGGACGTTGCCGAGGATCGCCCCGGCAAAGCGCACCGCGATCACGTAGCCGACCTTCCAACCGGCGGTGAACCAGGTCGGCTTCGGCAGCGGACCGAAGACGGGCATCCACATCAGGCAACCGAAGAAGATGAAGCTCGTGTGCTCGAGCAGGTGCGCGGCCGTGCCCCCGTAGGCGGCGTCGTAGAGCGCGGGGATGTGCCAGACGTAGAAGTTGAGGGCCCAGAGCGGGAGGGCGACGAGCGGGTGGGCGAGGATCCGGAGGCGATCGAAGATGCGGATCGCGAGGATCGGCTGCAAGAGCGGGCCGGTCAACCCCAGCACCAGGAGCAGCGTCGCGATGTCTCCCAGCAACAGGTGCTCGACCATGTGCGCGATCACCAGCTCCTCGGCGATGTGGGCGATCGGCGAGACCAGGGCGATCGCGATCGTCAGCAGGCCGGCGGCGAAGCAGAGCTGCCGCCAGAGCGCCACCGGGCGCCCGCGCTCGGCCAGGGTCAGCGAGCGCTTTGCGTAAAGCGCCGCCGCCAGCAGCAGCGGTAAGACCTCCAGCGGGGCGAATACCGCCTCCACGTGGGCGATCGGCAGGTTCATCGGATTCAGCGTAGCCCGCTGCTAGCTTGGCTACGCCGTGAGCTCCCAGAACCACCGCTTCCCCCCGATCGGGAGCTACGGCTTCCTCTCCGACTGCCACACCGCCGCCCTCGTCTCCTTCGGCGGCAGCGTCGAGTGGCTCTGCTTCCCGCGCTTCGATTCGCCCAGCGCCTTTGCCGCCCTGCTCGACCGCGGGGCCGGCCACATGCTCCTGCGCCCGAAGGGGGTGATCGTCCCGATCGCCCGCCGCTATGCCCCCGGCACCCTCGTGATCGAGACGACCTGGTGCACCGACACCGGGTGGGTCGTGGTCAAGGACGCGCTGACGATCGCCGACTGGGTCCCAGCCGACGGCGACGAGGCGCACCGGGTTGGCCGTCCCGACACCTCGCACGAAAACGACTGCTCGCTGCTGCGGACGATGACCTGCATCGACGGCGAAGTCGAGATGGAGATGGAGTGCCTGCCCCGCTTCGACTACGGGGTCGACGGCGCCCGCTGGAGCGGCGGCGAGCTCGGCGAAGCGGTGGCCACGGCCGCCGACGGGACGACGCTGGCCTTGACCAGCGACATGCACCTCGAGCTCGAGGACGGACTGGCTCGTGGCAAGGTCACCCTGCGCGAAGACCAGACCGCCTTCTGCGCCCTGACCTGGAGCGACGGCGAGCTCGGCGGCCCTCGCAGCGCCCCCGAGGCGCTCGAGCGGATCGACTCGACCGAAGAGTTCTGGCGTGAATGGCTGCGCGACGGCGACTTCCCCGATCACCCTTGGCGGATCCACCTGCAGCGCTCCGCCCTCGTCCTCAAGGGGCTCACCTACACCCCGACCGGCGCGATCGTCGCCGCCCCCACCACCTCCCTGCCGGAGTCGCCGGGCGGCGAACGCAACTGGGACTATCGCTTCAGCTGGATCCGGGACTCCACCTTCAGCCTCTGGGCCCTGCACACGCTCGGCTTCGATCAAGAGGCGCGGGACTTCATGCGCTTCATCGTCGCCGTCTGCAAGGACAACCCGGACCTCCAGATCATGTACGGGATCGGGCACGAGAGGGACCTCGAGGAGAAGACGCTCGACCACCTCGACGGCTACGGCGGAGCCCGGCCGGTGCGAATCGGCAACGGTGCCTACGACCAGCGCCAGAACGACGTCTGGGGCTCCCTGCTCGACTCCGTCTACATCCACGAGAAGGCGCTGCGCGGCAGCGGCAACCCGGCCGACCGCGAATTGATCCGCTACCAGGTGGAAGCGGCAATCGAGGCCTGGCCCCATCCCGACCAGGGGATCTGGGAGTCCCGCGGCGAGCCTCGGCACTACGTCTCCTCGAAGCTGATGATCTGGGTCGCCGTCGACCGCGGCGCCCGCCTCGCCCGCTGGGTGCCCGAAGGGGCCGATGCCGAGCTCTGGCAGGCCAAGGCCGAGGAGTGGCAGGCCAAAGCTGACGAGTTCAAAGCCGAGATCCTCGAGCACGGGGTCCGCGAGGGGATCTTCCGCCAGCACTACGACACCGACGCCCTCGACGCCTCACTGTTGCTGATTCCGCTCTACCGCTTCCTGCCCCCTGACGACCCGCGGGTGCGCGACACCGTCAACGCGATCGCCGCCGAGCTCACCGCGCACGGGCTCGTCTGCCGCTACAAGGTCGACGAGACCGATGACGGGCTCCAGGGCGAGGAGGGCACCTTCCTGATCTGCTCCTTCTGGCTGGTCTCGGCGTTCTCGGAGATCGGCGAGCGGCAGCGCGCACGGGAGCTGTGCGAGCGGCTACTGGAGGCTGCCGGCTGGCTCGACCTCTTCGCCGAGGAGCTCGACGCGGAGTCGGGGCGCCACCTGGGCAATTTCCCGCAGGCCTTCACGCACCTGGCGCTGATCAACGCCGTCTCCCACGTGATCGCCGACGAGCGGCGAGAAAAGGACGGCTTCACCGCCGTCTTCACCGAGATGGGCGGGATCCGCGAAGACGCCTAGACAAAGACGCGCGGGTTCCGTTTCACAGACAACACACCTACAGACAAGGCGCCGCTCGGCTTCTTATATTCCGTCCCAGGGGAAACGATGTGGACGAGGCCGGGAGACTCCCGGCAACGCTCCCACTTGAACGCTTGGGAGGGGCTATGAACGAATGTGATGCCAGCCGGACGACCTGGGCCGAAGACGAGGGTGTCGAATTTGCTGTCCTGCGGCAGCTGCTCGATCTACACCCGACGCGGCTGACCGTCGAGGAGCTGATCCGCGAGCTTGCGGGAGGCCGCAGCGACTTCGCCGTGCAGGACGCGGTGGAGCGAGCGGTGCGCGACCTTGCCGCCACGGGCCTGCTGCATCGAGGCGACGAGTTCGTCGCGCCGACGCGCGCAGCCCTTCGCTTCAGCGAGCTGCTGGACCGGTAACGACCCAGCGAAAGGCGACTCGCAGCCGCGCCCGCAGCTCAGCTGCCGCCGCGGCTGCGGCTTTGTCCTCCTCCCCGCCGGCGCTGACGAGGATCACTTCTGAGGCCGGAAAGCTGCCGAGCTGGTCTTCGACCGCCTGCACCACGTCCTCGTCCCCAACCCGTGCCTTGGCCTCGACCCCGGCAGCGGCAAGGGCGGCGACGCTGATCACCAGACGCCGCTGCGCGTCCCGCCGCGCCGTCTCGACGTCCGAGGCCCAGCGGTCGAGGAAGCCGATGCGCGCGGGGGCCAGAACCATGACCTCGGCTCGCTCCGGCCCTTCGATCGCGACGCAGATTTCATCGAGGGCCCGCGAATCCTCGAGCGGGTCCCCGACGACGACGAGCACCCGCCGGGCGCCGTCGGCCGCGGCCGCGGGCTCGATCGCGTCCCGCGGACTTTGCCTGACCGCATAGATGACGATCGCCACCGCCGCCAGCGCTCCCGCCGCGACTCCCAAGGCGGGCCCGGCGGCGAGGAAGGCAAGAGCAATCGGGACGGCGATCGCCGCAACCAGCAGAGGCAGCTTCCACGGGGACACCCCCGGAAGCCTTGCAGGCGCGATCGCCGTCCCAAGTCAGCCGGCCTTAGTGGCCCTTGCTGATCCCCTCGTTAGGCACAACACGCTCCAGCATCGCGATCCTCATCGGTCCACCTCCCCTCTCCCTTTTCCCTGCCGTCGCGGCGCGACGAGACCCACTCGAACTTGACTGACCGTTTTATACTTGAATTCATTCCACCAATCAAGTGCGCGTCAGCAAACCTCGTCAATAATCGGAAAACGCGGAAGCGTTGTGAAATTCCTGATCGACAGGGTGTAAAGTCTTCTGATCGGCCATATCCCTGGAACCAACTGAAGAAAAGGCCATGCCGAAGACCAAAAACAAGAAAGAGGGTGTCGAACAGGTAGTCGCAAAAGCGTTCGCCCACCCGCTGCGTGTGCAGATCCTGATCATTTTGAACGAAAAGGTCGCGAGCCCGAACATGCTCGCCCAGCAGCTCGACCAAAGTCTCAACCTCGTTGCCTACCACGTGCGGGTGCTCGAGAAATACGACTGCATCGAGCTCGTCGACACCAAGCAAAGGCGGGGCGCCACCGAGCACTTCTACCGCGCCACCCGCCGTCAGTTCCTCACTGACAGCGAATGGTCGCGGCTACCGGAGAGCCTCCGCCCCGGCCTGTCCGGAGCGATGCTGAAAACCGCCTTCGACGACGTCGAAGAGGCGCTGGACAAAGGCACCTTCGACGAGCTCGAGGACCGGCACCTCAGTCGGAACCCGATGGTCGTCGACAAACAAGGCTGGGAAGAGGCGTCCGAGCTCCTGGCGGGCACCCTCGACCGGCTGTTCGAGATTCACGGCGAAGCCACCGCGCGTCTGGCCGCCAGCGATGAGGAGGGAATCCATTCCAAAGTGGTGATCCTCCACTTCAAGTCGCCTAACCCCGACGATGCCGGCAGCAGCGCCGACGGGTCCGACGCGGCAAGCGACAAGACCGCCTCCTAAGCGCCCCTACGCTGGCCCGGCGCCGCTCACCACCCTGAGCGGCGCCGGCAGCCAGTCCCGGAAAAGACAGTTCCTCCGCGCCGGGGTGGCCAGGCGCTATGGTTGCCACGACGGTGAAGTTGTTGCCGTCGCGCTGCACAGCTTCGGACTGACGCTCACAGGGCAGCGACGTTTGGTTAAGTAACGCCGCCTAATTGATTCATGCCTGAACAGCGAAGACACGCGTATGAGCGCAGACCAGTCAACTCCAGGCCCAGGTGAGGGCCTCGCCAGCGAGCGCGTTCTTTGGGCGCGCTTCGTCAAAGACCGGGATCCGGCGATCCGCGAGGAGCT
>Ga0126305_10001162_pt1 | contig 11629 bp, 10 predicted proteins | sample Plot26_FD_92536 | JGI IMG/M metagenome (GOLD analysis project Ga0126305, IMG submission 92536) | Serpentine soil microbial communities from UC McLaughlin Reserve, CA, USA - Plot26 | ecosystem: Environmental > Terrestrial > Soil > Grasslands | place: USA: UC McLaughlin Reserve, Lake County... | reverse complement strand
GGCTACATCACCTAGAAACCTAGTTCGGCATGGCGGGCGGGCTCTTCGCCGCCCCAAGAGCCCCCCCTCCTCCTTTTTGACCGCCCCTCCACCGCACCGAGTGACTAAACGTAGGGGATTCGCCGCTAATGAATCACCGCCGCAAGAGAATTCAATTTCGAGCGCAGCACGGCCAGTCGATGACGGAGTTCGCTCTCGTCCTGCCCCTGCTCGCTCTGCTTCTTTTCGGCGTGATCCAGTTCGGAATCGCTTTCAACAACTACATCACGCTGACCGACGCAGTCAGAGCCGGCGCACGCAAGGGTGCCGTCGCGCGGCACCTGCAGGACCCAGAAGGAAAGGTCGACACGGCGGTGCGTGCGGCGGCGACTGACCTCAAGAGCTCCGATCTCCGGGTGGAGGTCGAATCCACCTGGGAGCCGGGGGAGGACGTCCGAGTCAGCGCCTCCTATCCCTACTCGATCAGCCTCCTCGGCCTCGTCGTGAAGTCAGGGCGGATGACGAGTGAAACCACGGAGCGAGTGAATTGACGAGCTTGACCTCACATTCCAAGTCCGAGCGCGGCCAGTCCCTGGTGATCGTGCTCCTCTTCATGACGGTCTTGATCGGGATGGCCGCGGCCGTCATCGACGTCGGGTCGTGGTACCGCGCAGACCGGAAGCTTCAGGCGAACGCGGACGCCGCCGCACTCGCCGGAGCCCAGGAGCTCCCTGAGAGCAAGGCGGCCGCCGAGCTGGCTGCGCTCAGCTGGGCAGACAAGAACGACGGCGGCGTCGAGGCCAAGAACGTCAGGTTTCGCTCGACCGTCGTCCCGAACGACACGATCGAGGTGACGGCCGAGCGGCCGGCACCGGGTTTCTTCGCCAAGCTTTTCGGCTTCGACTCGGTCGAGGTGCGAGCGAGGGCCGTCGCACGTGTCGGCGTTCTCGGCCGCGCGAGGTGGGCAGCCCCGATCGGGGTCGATTACCGGCACGAGAAGCTTCAGTGCAAGCCGGAACCCTGCTGGGGCGATCCGACGACGCTCGACTTCGACAAGACCGGCCCTGGCGCGTTTCGCCTCCTGAACATCGACAGCTCGTACGGAGGCACGGGGCCCCAGGATCTCGAGGACTGGATCGAGCACGGGCTCGACGCGTGGATGGACAAGGACCGCTGGTACTACTCGGACCCCGGCATCAAACCGAACTCGTCGCACATCTCGGGCGCGTTCGACATCCGCGACGAGACCGAGCTCCTCTTTCCGGTCTACAACGCGGTCCGAGCCCAGGGGTCCAGCTTCGAGTATTACGTGATCGGCTGGGCAGTCTTCCACGTGACCGGCTACGAGATCCAGGGCTCGAAGAACTCGCGGCTCTACGGCTGGTTCGTGGACATGATCTGGGAAGGAATCGGAAGTCAATCCTCAGGATCACCACATTTTGGCGCTCGCTCGGTCGAGCTCGTCGAATAACCCATCGAAAGCAGAGAGGAAAAGGAGAGAGAAAGCCGCCATGTCCTACAGGCTACGAAACATCGGTATCGCAGTGGCGCTAGCCGTCCTGGCGGCGCTGCTGACGATTTTCTATGTCACCAACTACAAGAAGAGCGTCCAGCAGGGCGAGGACCTCGTACCCGTCTGGGTCGCCGCCCGCGATGTCGCCGTCGGTACGTCCGGCGCCGAGGTGGGCGACCGACGCCTTCTGCGCGCGGTCGAAGTCGCCAAGCGGAACGTCGTTCCCGGCGCGATCTCCGAGCCTCAGCAGATCGAGACGCTCGTCGCCACCGAGCGGATCTACGAGGGAGAGCAGGTCACGCTCAACCGTTTTAGGCCGCTGGGTGAGCAGGGCATCAAGGCCCAGCTCAAGGGCAGGCTCCGCGCCTTCGACTTGCCGGGCAGCGAACACCAGCTGCTGATGGGCACGCTCGAAGAAGGCGACCACGTCGACTTCGTCGGCTCGCTCGAGATCGGAAACGGCGTCACCCTGACGAAGGTCGTTCTCCGCGACCTGCTCGTCCTGAAGGCGCCCGACTCAGGTGCGGTCGAAAGCAAGCTCGGTGCGAAGCCGGACGAAGGCTTCTCGGCGATGCTTCAGGTGACCGACGCGCAGGCGCAGAAGCTCTTCCATGTCGTCACGCACGGCGACTGGGCGCTCCAGCTCCGCCCCGTCACGGATTCGGCCGACAGCCGAAGCACCGTCGACGGGTCGGCATCCGTCATGGGTCTCGCGAGGTCAGGAAGGAGTCGGTAATGAGCGATTACGCATTCCGCGAAGGAACGCGGATCTACATCACCGGAAGCTGTGAAGGGCTGAACGAGGTCGCGGAGGCGCTCGAGCGCCATCCGGAGATCGAGCTCGTCGGCCGCAGCGCGACGGTGCGTGAGGCCGCGGGTGCACTCGCCGGCGGCCACCTTCAGGCCGTGCTGCACGCGACGCGGTCGTCAGAGCTGCCCGAGGACGACCTCGCGGCAATCCGCGAGTACACGCGGGCACCGATCGTCCTGCTCGCTTCCGGCGAGGCGTCGCTGCTACTCGACGCCGCGCTGGACGCGGACGTCGCCGACGTCCTGTTGCTTCCGCAGCTCCCTGACAACGTCGTCTTCGCAATCCGCAAGGCGAGCCACACCGCGCGCTCGGCCACGACCGGCGCCGACGGACGTGTCGTGACCGTCTTCTCGCCCAAGGGCGGGACCGGCAAGACCGTCATGTCGACGAACCTCGCCTCGGCGTTCGCGAAGCACGGCGGAAAGAAGACTCTGCTCCTCGACCTGGACCTCCAGTTCGGAGACGCGGCGATCATGCTCGGGATCGAGCCCGACAAGACGATCTACGACTTGGTCGTCGCGCCGGGCGAGCTTGACCCGGAGAAGCTCGCCGGCTACACGACCCGGCACGCGGCGGGCGTCGAGGTCCTTCCCGCGCCGGTCCGGCCGGAGGACGCCGAGCTCGTCACCGAGGCGAAGCTCAGCCGGCTGCTCGAGGTGGCCAAGGAGTCGTACGAGATGATCGTCGTCGACACCTCGCCGTTCTTCCACGGGCCGATGCTGGCGACGCTCGACCGCACAGACGAGCTGCTGCTCCTGTGCGGGCTCGACGTGCCGACGATCAAGAACGTCCGGCTGAGCCTGCAGACACTGGAGCTCCTCTCGTTCCCGACGGAGCGCATCCGCGTCGTCCTGAACAGGGCGAACACCAACGTCGGGATGAAGCGTGGGGAGGTCGAAGCGGCGCTCGAGCAGGGCGTGCGCTTCGAGATCCCCAGCGACCGGGCGGTGCCGCTCGCAGTCAATCGCGGCAATCCCGCCGTCGTCTCCGACCCGAAGGCCGACTTCTCGCGCGCAGTTCGCGAGATGGCGAAGGCCCTCCAGCCGGCGTCGCCGTCCAAGTCCAAGAAGCGCTGGGGCCGCAAGCACGCCCTCGCGAAGGCATAGGGACCTCGATGGGACTCCACGATCGCATCAAAGGCGGGAACGGCTCCGGGCCCGGCGAGGGGAACGGCGAGGCACCGCCGATCCAGCTCGTCGGCGCGCCGGCGCGAGACCCCGAGCCACAGCGGCCGCACAACGATCCGTACGCAGAGCTGAAGACGCGGGTCCACCACGCGTGCATCGCGAAGCTCGGCCCGCAGCTCTTCACAACCGAGACGAACGAGGACCTGCACGAGCAGGTCCATCGAGCGGTCACCGAGCAGCTCGCCCTCGACCGGACGCCCCTCACCCGCGAGGAACGCCGTCGGGTGGTCCGTGAGCTGACGGACGACATCCTCGGTTACGGGCCACTCGAGCCCCTGCTCCGGGACGACGACGTGACCGAGGTGATGGTCAACAACTTCGACCGGATCTTCGTCGAGCGGGCGGGCAAGATCGAGCGGACCGACGCGACCTTCGCCGACAACGCTCACCTCCTCCGGATCATCGACAAGATCGTCTCCCAGGTCGGGCGCCGCGTGGATGAGGCGTCCCCGATGGTCGACGCGCGCCTGCCGGACGGCAGCCGAGTGAACGCAGTCATCCCGCCACTCTCCCTCAAGGGCCCGACGCTCACGATCCGGAAGTTCTCGCGCGACCCGTACACGATGGACGACCTGATCGCGTTCGACACGCTGACCGCGAAGTCGGCCCAGTTTCTCGCCGCGTGCGTCCGCGGAAAGCTCAACGTCCTGATCTCGGGTGGTACAGGTACCGGTAAGACGACGACGCTGAACGCAGTCTCGGCCTTCATCCCCGGTGACGAGCGCATCGTCACAATCGAGGACGCCGCCGAGCTTCAGCTCCAGCAGGAGCACGTGATCACGCTCGAGTCGCGCCCGCCCAACATCGAGGGCCAGGGCGAGGTCCGCATCCGCGAGCTCGTCCGGAACGCGCTGCGGATGCGCCCCGACCGGATCATCGTCGGCGAGGTCCGGGGCGCCGAGACCCTGGACATGCTCCAGGCGATGAACACAGGCCACGAGGGCTCGCTGACGACGATCCATGCGAACTCACCCCGTGACGCGTTGTCCCGTCTCGAGACCCTGGTGCTGACCGCAGGCGTCGACCTTCCCCTCCGTGCGATCCGCGAGCAGATCTCGAGCGCATTCGACCTGCTGATCCAGATCTCCCGTCTGGTCGACGGCTCCCGCCGGGTCACGAACATCACCGAAGTGCTCCGCATGGAGTCCGACGTCGTGACCCTCCAGGACATCTTCGTCGCGAAGCCTCCGGAGGAGGACTCACCCGCAGCCGGACGGACGCTCGCGCTTCTTTCCCCACTCGGCTGCACGGGGCTCAAGCCCCACTTCCTCGAGAAGATGGCCGCTTCTGGCGTCGCTCTTCCGCCGACGTTCTTCGAGCGGGAGGACGTCGTCCATGCACGCCCAGCCTTCGCCGCCGGGTACGGCCGATGATCTGGAAGCGCAGGCGGATCCGGGTCGGCATCGCCCTCGGCGTAGTAGCGCTCGCTGCGGTGCCGGCAGCACACGCCGGTGTGAAGGTCTCGGGCGTCGACGCGACGTCCTTTCCGCGGATCCGGGTGACCGTCGTCACCTCGAAGCCCTCCGCAAAGTCGCCGGCGTTGAAGGAGAACGGCCGTGCCGTCAGCAGCGGCTACCGAGCCGAGAACCTCGCCGCGGCAAAGAGCGTGGTGCTCGCCGTCGACCGCTCGCGGTCGATGCGCGGCAAGCCCTTCGCCGACGCGGTCGCGGCTGCACAGGCGTTCGTCCGGGCCAAGTACCGTCAGGACCGGGTGGCCATCGCCACGTTCGCGACCAGTCCCGTGATGCTCACCGGTTTCTCGGCGCAGCCGGCAGACGCACACAGCGCGCTCGGCTCACTGAACGTCGACGCCGTTGAAGGGACGACTCTCTACGACGGGATCGTCAAGTCCGCCAGGTCGTTCGTCGGCGAGACGAACAGCGGCCGAGTCGTCATCGTGGTGACCGACGGCAACGAGACGCGAAGCACCGCCACGCTCGAGAGCGCGATCCACGCCGCCCGCGAGGCAGGCGTCCTCGTCTACGTCGTCGCGATCGAGAGCCGCCAGTTCAATCCCGCGCCGCTGAAGCGACTCGCGCACGACACGGGCGGTAGCTATCGCGGAGCCGGGTCGAGCGGCGAGCTTCACGGGGTCTACGCAGGAATTGCGGCAGAGCTGCGGCGCACGTGGCGCGTCGAGTACCTCACCTCGGCACGGGGCGGCGACGCCCTCAAGCTCGACGCCTCCGTGCCGAGGCTTGGAGCCGCCTCTGCCGGCCTCACGATTCCCGGCGAAGCACGCGTCGAAGGGTCGGCGCCGTCTAGGCTCCTGCCGGAGACGGCGTACGAGAGCTTCCTCGGCACTCAGGTCGTGGGCGGGCTCGTCGGTCTTCTGGCGCTTCTCGCCGGCACCTTCGTGCTCACCTCGGTTCGAGGCTCTCGCCTCAAGAGGCGGCTCGCCCCGCACATCGGGCCGACGGCGACGAAGCGGAAGCAGGAGCGACAGCGGCTCCAGGCCGCCGCGGGTCTCTTCCGGGCTACCGAGCGAACCTTCGGCCACTGGCGCCACTGGGTGGCCCTCGGCCGACTGCTCGAACGCAGCGACGTGCCGCTCCGCACGGTTGAGTTCGTCTATCTCAGCTGCGGAACGGGCCTGGCCGCCGGGCTGGTCGCCGGCATCCTGGCCCAGGGCACACTGATGATCCTCGCGTTGATGGTCGGCGGGGCCGTCGTCCCGTGGCTCGTTGTCTACATCAAGGGCAAGAGGCGGACCACTGCATTCGAGAACCAGCTCCCCGACCTGCTGATCACGCTTGCGGCCTCGCTCAAGGCCGGTCACAGCTTCAAGACGGGCCTCCAGACCATCGTCGATGAGGGGCATCCGCCCGCGAGCAAGGAGCTGAAGCGAGTGCTCACCGAAGCGCAGCTCGGGCGTCAGATGGACGAATCGCTGGCCGAGATGGCCGAACGCCTGGGCTCGAAGAACTTCGAGTTCGTGATCACCGCGGTGACCATTCAGCGACAGGTCGGCGGCAGCCTCGCCGGGCTGATCGACATGGTCGCCGACACCGTTCGCCAGCGGCAGCAGTTCATCCGGAAGATCAAGGGCCTGACCGCGATGGGACGGGCGGGCGCCTACGTGCTCGTCGGCCTGCCGTTCTTCATCGCAGCCGTGATCACGCTCATGAACGGCTCGTATATGGATCCGCTGTACCACACGTCCACCGGCCACAAGCTCATCATCACGATGCTGGTGATGATGGCCTTCGGGAGCCTCCTCCTGAAGCGAATCGTGTCCTTCAAGGGTTAGGAGGAGCCGCCAATGATGCTGCTGATCATCGCTGTCGCCTGTCTCGCCGGAGCCGTGTTCCTCGCCAGCGAGGTTGCGACGCTGCCCTCGCGCGAGCGTTCGCGTTCGATGCGGCGCGCGACGACGTACGGATTCGTTCGAATTGCCTCGCCGCTCGACAAGCAGCGGCTACGGGAAAGGGCGTTCGAGCCCCTGCGCGAGACCTTCGCCAAGTGGGTACTGAAGGTGAACCCACGGACGAGCATGGAGGCGATCTCGCTCCGGCTGCTCGGGGCAGGCCTGGGACGGCGCCTCTCGCCGACCGGGTTCCTCGCCGCCAAGGGCTTCCTCGCCGTCGGCGGCGCACTCATGGGAGTCTTGGTCGTGTCGGCCACCGGCTCCGGCCTGGGCCTCCTGTTCATGGGCGCCCTTGGCGTTGGAGGGTTCATCGCACCCGACTACTTCGTCTCGTTGAAGGCGAAGGGGCGCCGCGAGAAGATCCGCGCCGATCTCCCGGACGCGCTCGACCTGCTCGCGGTCAGCGTCGAGGCCGGCCTCGGCTTCGACGGCGCGATCGCGAAGCTGACGGAGCACATGGAGGGTCCTCTGGCCGAGGAGTTCGGCCTGACCCTCGGCGAAATGCGGATCGGCGAGAGCCGGGCAGACGCGCTCAAGCGGATGTCCGAGCGCGTCGACGCGCCGGAGCTCTCGTCGTTCACCCGCGCGATCATCCAGGCCGATCAGCTCGGCACGTCCCTCGGCCGGATCCTGCGGGTCCAGGCCGCCGACACTCGGATGCGCCGTCAGGCAGCTGCCGAGGAGAGGGCCATGAAGGCCCCGATCAAGATGCTCTTCCCGACCGTCCTGTTCATCTTCCCGGCGATGTTCCTGATCATTCTGGGCCCCGCCTTCCTGAACCTCGACAAGATCTTCTAACTGCGACCTCCGAGGAGACGCCATGGCCGCTAAGCCGACGAACGAGAAGCCCGACGAGAAAGACCAGAACGAGGTCGAGACCGAGGGGGGCTTCGGCACCGGCCTGCGTGCCCAGCTCCAGCGGCGCCGCGAAGGCGAGGCGCCCGTCACGACCGAGGTCACAACGCAGAATGGGGATACTCCGCTCGTTCGGCTCGACCTCTACGCCTCGCCTCCGCCGGCGGCGGCCGAAGCCGCATCGGCCGCCGTCGACGAGGGCGAGCTCAGCGAGCTTCAGGGAGAGCTCGAGGGAGTTCGTGCCGAGTTGGCTCAGGCGACGAAGCGGGAGCAAGAGCTCCGCACGGCGCTGGCCGAGCAGGTCGAGGCCTACGAGCGACGGTTGTCGGAGGAGTCGGACGTCTCCCGCCAGGCGACCATGCTCGGGGAGCGGGACGCCCGGATCGCGACGATGGAGACCGAGCTCCTGAACCGCGAGCGCCGAATCACGAACGAGCGGCGCGAGCTGGACGCCGAGCGCAAGCGGCTCTCCCAGCTCCATTCCGCCGTCGCTGCCGAGCAGTCCGAGGCCCAGAAGCGCGCGAGCGCCGTTGGTGCCCGGGAGGACGCGGTCAAGGAAACGGAAAAGGCCGTGGCCGAGCTCCAGCAGCGTATCGCCGCTGTGGCGAAGCGCGAGGAGAAGGTCACGAAGGCCGACCAGGAGCTCTCGGCTCGGGAGCGCGACGCCAAGCAGCGCCACGAAGCGCGGGCGCGCGGCATCGCGGAGCGCGAGGACCAGCTGCGCAGGCGCGAGAAGGAGCTCTCCGAGCGCGACCGGTCGTTCGCGAAGCGCGAAGCGCGGATGCTCGCGGCCGAGGAGCAGTTCACGTCTCGCGAGGCGGCGCTCGAGGAGCGTGAAGAGCACGCGCGGGCGGAGGCCGAAAAGCTTCGCGTCCAGCTCGCGAGCCACGGAAGCGTCACCCAGCAGACCGAGGCACGGGCAACCGCCGTCATGGAGGCGGCGGAGGCCAGGGCGGTCGAAACGGAGGAGCGCGAGCTTCAGCTCGCCGCCCGCGAGGCCGAGCTCAACCGCCGCGAGGCGAAGCTGGGCCGGGTCGAAGGCGAGCAGCAGGTCGGCCGCGATCTCGAGCAGATGCGCCGCCGGCTCGAGGAGCGCGAGCGTGACCTCGTCGAACGGGAGGCCGGGCTTCGCGACTCAGAAGACGCCGCCGAGTCACAGGACAAGCGCCTCGAGCGCCGTGAGAAGCGGGTCGCCGACAACGAGAACTCGCTTCGCGACCGCCTACGGGAGCTCGACGACCGCGAGGCCGAGCTGGAGCTCCGCGAGGCGAGCGGCGAGGCGGACGTCGAGCTCACGCTCGAGAAGCTCGAGAAGCGCGAGGCGAAGCTGGAAGCGCTCGAGAAGCGACTCGCGGCCAAGGAGGCGGAGCTCGCGAGCTACGTCGCGCAGGCGCAGTCGTCACTGCACACCCGGGAAGCCGACTGGTGGAAAAAGGTCCTCGGCCCCGAAGAGGTCAAGTCCTAGTAACAAGTTGTTACTTGGCCGGCCGAAGCGCCGGGCGCCGCTCCACAAGCCGCACCGCGGGCCCAGAACCGAGCTCGTAACAAGTTGTTACTAGGGTCGAGCGGGACGCTACGCCCGCTCTGCGGCCTCCTTGTCCACGTCGACCTGCCACGGGAAGCTCCGCAGCGTTGCGAGCGTCGCGATCGTGCCGAGCGTCAGGTTCACGGTGATCACGACGATCTTCAGGCCGACGCTGAAGCTGAGCACGTCCGTCGCGGGAGCCGTGCCCGCAAACATGTAGACGAGCAGCGCCTGCTCGGTGCCGATGCCCGCGGGTGTAAGCGGCAGCAACGTCGACAGCGTCTGCGCGACCTGGACGACGAAGACACTGTGCAGGTCCGAGGGCATCCCGAAGGCCCGAAGGGCGAAGTAGATCGCCGCCAGGCGGCACGCCCAGTCGAGCGCCTGCCATGCCGCCACCTCCCGCAGATAGCGAGGAGGCTCCCTCAGGATCGAGAGCCCCTGGCGCACGCGAGCCCAGAACTCAGTGATCTTCCGGACACCCGTGATCGCGAGGATCGTCGCGATGACCAGCACCACGAAGAGGATCCCGGCAGCGGCGCGCGGGTTGTGGAAGGCCCAGAGCCAGTCGATCCCGGGGAGATCCGGCAGCACGCCTGCGCCGGGAAGAATCCCGGCCGACAACGCCCAGCCGAGCAGCAGCAGTCCGACGGTCGTGTCGAAGATCGTCTCGGCGAGCAGGCTGGAGGCAAGGGTCGGGTACGACGAGCCTTCGATCCGGTGTCGCGCGATGTAGAGCCGGAGCAGGTCGCCCCCGCGCCCCGGCAACAGCGCGTTCGCGCCGATGCCCGCCGCGTACGCACCGAAGATGTCGCGCCACCGAACCGTGGACTCGGGGTAGGCCGCGGCGACGATGTTCCGCCACGCTCGGCTCCGTGAGGCGATCCGGCCGAGGTGGAAGGTGATCGCAAGCGCGAGCGGCAGCGGCTCGATCGAGGTGAGTTGGTCGAAGAACGACTCGACGGCGTCGATGAATCGGGCCACGGGCCAATACTTGCCCTCAGGGCTTACGATCGATGCCGATGGCGACCAAGCGGGCCACCCAGCCGGTTCCGACCGTCGCCGAGGCCGCACGCGTCGCGGAGTTCCGCGTCGCCCTGAGACGGTTCCAGCACCAGACGGACGTGGTCGCGCGCGAGTGCGGGATCACGCCAGCCTGGTACCTGCTCCTCCTGCAGATCAAGGGCGTTCCGGACCTGAGCGAGCAGACCACGGTGACCGCGCTCGCCGATCGCCTGCAGCTCGCCCAGAGCAGCGTCACGGAGCTCGTGTCCCGGGCCGAGCAGGCCGGTCTCCTCGAGCGAAAGCCTTCCTCCACCGACGCAAGGGTCGTCCACCTTCGGCTCAGCGCACAGGGTGAGGAAATCTTCGCCCGCGCGTTCCGGAGTCTCGCTTCCGAGCGGGAGGCTCTCCGGGAGTCGATCGCCGGCCTCGAGGACTGACTCGGCACACCCGGTTTGACCCGGGGACCCATCCGTCCTATAGATGCCGCGGTATCGATGGGCGTTGGTGGCCAGGGAGGGTGCCGCGCCCTCAGGAGGTGTTGCCCTTGTCCCCCAGCCGCCTTACGACGTTCTTAGGGCTGCTCGCAGCCCTGTTGACCGCGGTGTTCCTCACCGCAGGGACGGCCGGTGCCGCCATCGCGCCGCCATGGTGCGGCACACCCGAGCCGGATGCTGCCGGCAGCCTTCCTGACGGGAGCTTGCCCGCACACCCGAACGGAAGCTTCCCGCACATTCCCTACTACGCAATCGGCTGCACGCTCGACAACATCGCCGCAGCCAGCGGCGGTCGCATGACGGTCGAGCGCTTCGGCAAGTCCGCGCTCGGCCGCGACAAGTTCCAGGTGGTCATCAACGCGCTCGACACGAAGTCACAGCGACGCGGCTACGCCAACTGGCAGAGGATTCGGCGCGACATGCTCGATGATCCCGAGCGCGCGCAGAAGATCCTCGACCGTGTCGGCGACGACGTGAAGGTGCCGCTCTTCATCCAGGGCGGTATTCACGGAAACGAGTACGAGGGCGTCGACGCCGCGATGCAGGTGATCGAGCGGCTGGCCCTGACTCCGTACGGGACGGATCCCGAGGTCGACCAGATCCTCGACCAGGCGACCGTCGTCTTCAACCCGGTCCAGAATCCCGACGGCCGGATCGCGGGCGCTCGCACGAACGGCAACGGGTTCGACCTCAACCGCGACTTCCTCACGCAGTCGCAGCCGGAAGTCCAGAGCACGGTCGAACTCATCCAGGAGTGGCTTTCGCCGGAGCTGCTCGATCTCCACGGCTACGTCTCGCCGACGCTAATCGAGGCAACGACGAAGCCACACAACCCGGGCATCGAGTACGACATGTGGCTCAAGTGGAACCAGAGCCGGATCGACGCCAACGAG
>Ga0126305_10001161_pt1 | contig 11632 bp, 12 predicted proteins | sample Plot26_FD_92536 | JGI IMG/M metagenome (GOLD analysis project Ga0126305, IMG submission 92536) | Serpentine soil microbial communities from UC McLaughlin Reserve, CA, USA - Plot26 | ecosystem: Environmental > Terrestrial > Soil > Grasslands | place: USA: UC McLaughlin Reserve, Lake County... | reverse complement strand
GTTGCATGCAGCGCCGGGTTGGAACTCCATCTATTCAGCGGGAGTTCAGGAGTGCAGGACTCAAACTAGAGGGAAGGAGATTGCCCATGAGCAAGTTCATCATCGTGTCCACCTTATCAGCAGCGTTGGTCGCTGGATCTTTCGGGCTCGCGGAAGCGCAGACTGGCGGCGGGACGGGCGGCGGCGGGGGCACGCGCTCGGCTCCTACGACAACTACGGCTCCTGCTACGACTACGACGGCCACGACGGGAACTCGCAACACCACCGCCGCTCCCTCGACTGCGGACTGCCCTCCTGGTCTGCGGAATAAGCCCAATAACCATCCAGGCAGGATGGCACATCCTGGCTGCAAGCCCCGACCCTGACGGAGAGGGCGACGCAAGCACCGTTGATCGATGCGGCGCGGCGGCCGCTCCGGCTCGAGCGTAAGCTCAAATCCAGTCACAATGTGTGAGCGGAGGCGCGTCAGGGCGAACATGGCGCGGCGATAGCACTCCATTGCGGTGTTATGGGTGCGGCGCGAGGCCGGCGCGGCGTCCGGGCCCCGCCAGCTCTCAGTTGGTTGGGGAGGGCTGCCAAGGTGAGGCGGGTATGATCCCGGACAGCATCATAGTCTCTCAGCTGCGCCAGCGTTGGGAAAGAAAAGTTGCTCGCCATTGACCCTGTACTCGGCAATGGTCTTCTGACCTTCACCCGATACAAGCCAATCTACGAAGCGTTGACCATCGGCTGCCTTGACGTGCGGGTGTCGAGCCGGGTTCACCAGCATGACGCCGTACTGGTTGAACATGCGCTCATCGCCTTCGACGAGAATCGCGAGGTCGGCCCGGTTTTTGAAAACGAGCCAGGTGCCACGGTCAGAGAGCAGGTAGGCGCTGGCGGCGGAGGCGGTATTTAGGGCGGGCCCCATGCCTTGGCCGATCTCCTTGTACCAGTCGCCCTTGATAGCCGCGAGGTTGAGACCGGCATCTCTCCAAAAGCGCAGTTCCGCCGCGTGCGTCCCCGAGCGGTCCCCGCGCGAGACAAAGGGCGCCTTCACGGCCGCGATTCGTCGAAGCCCTGCCTGGATGTCCTTCCCAGCGACGCCCGCCGGATCGCTCTTCGGGCCGACGACCACAAAGTCGTTGTACATGACCTCGTGCCGTTTCACGCCGAACCCATCGGCTACGAACTTCTCTTCTGCTTCCTTGTCGTGCACGAAAACCACGTCGGCGTCGCCACGCCGGCCGATGTCGAGCGCTTGGCCCGTACCGAGAGCGACGACCTTGACCTCGATTCCGGTGCTGCCCGTGAACTTTGGCAGGAGGTGCTTGAACAGGCCCGATTGCTCGGTCGAGGTCGTAGACGCGACAGTGATCGCCCTTTGAGCTTGTGCCGAGGACGGCGAAACGGCGAGCAGAAGCAAGCCTAAGGTTGTGAGCACGCGGTGCGCGTTTCTGAAAAGGCGATCCATGGCAGTTCACCCTTGATGTAGGCCTGCGCTTCGGCCGAACGGGGGGCTGAGAGGATACGACGGGCCGGTCCATGCTCGACCGCCTGTCCGCGCGAGATGACAATGATGTCCTCGGCCAGCCGAGCGACCTGGCCAAGATTGTGAGACACTAGAACGACCTTCGTCCCATTTCGCGCCATCCTCACGATCAGGCGCTCGATCTCCTCAGTGGCCCCAGGATCAAGGCTGGCGGTGGGTTCATCGAGGAGCAGGAGCTCGGGTTCGGTGACCCAGGCCCGCGCTAAGGCTAACCGTTGCTGTTCGCCACCGGACAGCCTCCGGGCCGCCTCGTCGGCTCGGTGGGCCAGGCCGACGGCTACCAGGGCCTGGTCCACACGTTCTGCGATAGCCTGGCGCGACAGCTTCCAAGGTACGAGGGCCAACGCCACGTTGCGCGCGATGCTGGCGCGGAGCAAGCCCGGCCGCTGGAAGACGAGCGCGCGCCTGACGTCCTGAGGCAGCCGGTTACCGAACCGGATCGTCCCGTCGTCGGGCTGCAATAGGCCGTCGATGATGCGGAGCGTGACGCTCTTCCCGGCGCCGTTCGGCCCTATTAAGGCGGTGATCCCTGCACTCGTAATCGTCGCATCGAGCCGGTCGAGCACAATCCGCCCCCCCGGCCTGAACGAGAGGTCTCTGACGGTTATCGGGAGAACCGCGGTCATCCGTAGGTCCGCATGGCATAGCTGCGGAGCAAGGACGCAAGGGCGTTGACGACAATCACGAGGGCCATCAGCACGAGACCAAGCGACAGGGCTAAAGGTAGGTCGCCCTTCTGTGTCTCGAGTGAGATCGCCGTGGTCATCGTGCGGGTGTGGCCGTCGATGTTGCCTCCCACGACGAGAACTGCGCCAACCTCCGAGACCGCCCGTCCGAAAGCCGCGAGCACCGCCACGACGAGCGAGAAACGCGCGTCGACGACGAGCGTTCGCGCGCGCTGCCCGACCGACAGCCGCATGGAGCGGAGTTGCTCCCCGAGTTCGCGGTCGGCGTCCTCGATCATCTGACGGGTAAGCGCCGCGATAAGCGGCGTCACCAGAATCGTTTGGGCGAAGATCATCGCGGTTGGCGTGAAGAGAAGGCCCAGGGTGCCGAGAGGACCGGACCGAGACAGGAGCAGGTAGACCACAAGGCCGACCACCACCGCCGGAAGCCCCATGAAGGCGTTGAGGACGGCGGTGACGCCGTTGCGGCCCGGGAACGTCGTGATGGCGACCACAGCGCCAGCCGGGATGCCGATAGCAGAGCCGAGCACCACGGCCGAGATACTGACCCGCAAGGACAGCCACGCGATCGCGAGGACCTCCTTGTCCAGCGTCCAGAGCTTCGCAAAGGTCTCTGCGACTGTCGCCTGCATCATCCGCGAAGGTCTCCTCCGGCCTGCACTATGCTTTATAGCCCCACGGACTACCCGTGACTTCAGGCAGGAAGTGGTGACCAGCAAGGCGGGCGGGGAAGCCACCGATCCCATCGTGAGCTTCGGGTTTGACAAAGCCGCTGCCGGTTTCTCCCCATACAAGCTGGCGAATGGCAGCTATCGTACACGGCCCTTTCACCTGAAACGAAACTGACCGCGTTGGCATGAGCTCAAGACATGGAACAGGACGCCTCGAAGCTCGCCGACAAAGTTCACTCAGTCTGCGGAGCGGTCACGATGGTGCCGACATGCTCCCCCGCCAAGGCCCTGGTGAGATTCCCCGGCACGAGACCGTTGATGATCTGGATCTCACGCACATGAGAGGCCTTCATCATATTGGTCAGCACGATCCGCTCGACCACGAGGTCATTGAGGTCACGGTCGAACAACTCCTGTGCCGTGATGCGGGGGATGAACTCTGCCTTCGGGTTCTTCTTAGGGTCGTCGGTGAACAGGCCCTCCTCGTCCTTGACGTAAATGCATGAGCGTGCGCCGAGAAATTCGGCCGTCAGATACACGCCGGAATCCGTGCGGTTTGCCGGTATGCGGCCCAGCGAAGGCGGCTTCTCCCAGTGGCGGTAGGGCGGCATACCGGGCACGATCGGGATTGCGCCGGCACGCAGGAATTGCGGCAGCTTCTCGAAATCCTCTGGATTGATGTAGATGCCGCCGTGTTTTGCGAGCAACATCTGCAGGATCCGGGCATTCTGAAGAGCCGTGGAAGCACCGATCGCGGCGAGGACGCCCGTGGGCAGTCCCAGTTCGAGACCGATCGCATAGGCATGACGCGCGCGGGTCCCGCCCCCGGCGCCGATCATCATCTGGTGATTCCGCGCGCAGGCACCGATCTCGTCAACGAGCGGAAAGAGCCCGGCGCGGCCCCGGTCCATGATGCTCTGACCTCCGATCTTGATGATGTTCACGTCAGGGAGGACGCGGATCGGCTGAACGTAATCGGTGCCGGCAAGAAGATCCTTGTGATCCAGCGAGCCACTACCGAACGGCGTCTCGACCTTGCGTCGCTGCGGGATTGCGACCCCGGCGCCGACGGCTACGTCTGTCATGACCGGCTCCCTTTCGGGAGGGCATCGGCGTCGGAAGTCCCTTCGGCTCGGGGTTTGTCTGTGGTGATCACGGTTCCAACCGGCTCACCGGCGAGCGCGCGCGCCAGCAGCCCAGGCTTGAGCCCGTTAATAATCTGGATCCGCCGTGTGTTCCGCGCGTACAACATCGATTCCAGAACGACGCGCTCGATGATGAGATCAGGCAGGTTCATGTCCAAGAGCTCCTGCGCCGTCCCGGAAGGTATCAGCTTCCCGGACGGATCCGTCTTCGGGTCCGCCGTATGCAGGCCATCCTCGTCCTTCACGAAGATCATCGAACGCGCGCCGAGCGTCTCACTGACCATGAACATCCCGAAATCCTCCCGATACATCGGGACGCGCTGGTTGCCAGAGGGTGGTTCCCAGTAGTGGTAGGGCGGCATTCCGGTCATCAGCGGAATCAGTCCCGCCTCGAGCCAGAGCGGTAGCACCACGACGTGATCCTTGTGCAGGACGACGCCGCCGTGCTTGGCCAGAAGGGCTTGCACCATGTAGCGGTTCTGCTCGCCAACAGCCCCGGCCACCATCGCCATGCCGCCGGTCGGGATCCCGAGATCGAGGCAGATGTGATACGTGTGCCTCAATCGCGCCCCGAGGCCGACACCGAGCACGATCTGATGCTCGCGGCGGCAGCGAACGACCTCATCCAGAAGAGGGACGATGGCGTTCTTGCCGCGGTCCATAATGCTGCAGCCGCCGATGGACACGATGTTCACGTCCGGCAGCATGGCGATGACGGCGTGCTTGTCGGAGGCGGCCATCACGGTCTTGTCCATGAGGCTTTCGCGCATCAAGCTGCTACGCATATGCATCCGGCGGCCTGCGGCGCCCTTGATGATCCCGGTCAAAACCTGCTCCTGCGCAACGCTGAGATCGAACTTGCGGGCAGCCGATGCGCTGTCCGCTTCACGTCGCGGAGCCCTTTTCTTTCTTGGGAGCCGCCGCGTCGCTCACGACTCGCTCGAAGGGTTCCCTGACATCTTTCGAGGACCCGTCGGCGAGGGTGATGCGAGCACCGGCTCCGTTGGGAACGACGTAGGCCAGGAAGCGGGGGCTTATGGCAAGGGCCGGTGCCATCCAGGAGCGTGAATTTCAGGAGCATGGAAGGTCGCTTCGGCGCAGCAGGTGAAAGCTCCGCCAGGTTCTAGTCCGGCTGAATGCAAACGCAAAATGCCGCTCGGACCGTCGAATGTCGACCCGTCACCTTGCTCAGCAGGCACGCGGATGCGCGCTCGACGCTCTCGAGCGCTGGGAGTTGAGCCCGCTTCCGTAAACAGTGAGGACTGCGTCTTAGCTCTCCAGCTGCGTCTGGAGCGCAGGGGCAGTGTCTGCCACGAGAGCGAGCTATCGGGGGGCCGGAGGCTACCCTCGCAAGCCGGGAAGGTAGGGCTACCCTCGCGGGGGGCCCCTTCCTTCCCCCGCCCGACCCCGGTGCCCGTTCCGCTCTACTTCTCGGCGCCGCTCCCGGCCGCCCCGTCCTCCGGCGCCAGGACCGGGCCGTCCGCCGCTGGGTTCGACCGCTGAGCCCGGGTGCGCGGGCTCCGCCTCGACATCTGATTGGCGCTTCAGGTCGGAGCGGCGCGACGTGAAGGCGCGCAGGACGAACACCGTGACGACGCCGCTAAGTGTGCCGGCGAGCAGGTTCGGCACTAGTCTCGCCGCCGGAAACAAATAGATCTCGGCGCGCGCCCCGAGGAGCAGGACGAGGAGCAGCTCGGTGGTAGTTCGAGCGATCGCGGCCGCAAACCCGAGCACGCAATAGCCGAGCGCCCAGGGACGCAGACGCCGCGCGAGCGGCTCGCCCAGATCGATTACAAGACCCGGCGCGATATGCTTGAAGATTTCCAGCACGCCAAACCGGCCGTCCCCCTGCAGGAAGCCGATCACGCCCATGATCGATCCGGCCGCCGTGGCGCCCCATCGCGAATGGGTCAGGCGCGCAGCTAGAATATAGAGCGGGAACAGAAGAAAGGTCTTGTGCCCTGAGGCGAACGGCAACCCCGGCAGCACCTTCACCGCCTTCAGCGAGGCCATGCACAGCGCGATGCCTGTGACGACTGCAACGTCGTGTGCGAGCCGTGCGTCGAGGCGGCGGCCGGCGTCGGGGGCTCGCCCGGCGGCGAGCGTCATGTTGTCCTCGATGGTTTTCACAAAGGCGCTGAAATCTCCCCGGCTCATCTCCCGAATCATCCTGAAGAAGCCGCCGCCGGGCGCGCCGCCTTCGCGCCGGTGGCCCGGGCGGCGCGCGCCCACAAAAGTCTCGAGCGTCTGGTCGAGGGCGTGGACGAACAGATCGGGCAGGCGAAACGCCTTGAGGCCATCCACTAGGTCGCGACCGCCGCCGGTCTCGCGCACGACTATTGAGGTAAGGAGCACCGTCAGGATCTGGAGGCACATCAACCCCGCCTGTTGCAGCCCTGTGAGGTTGATGGACAGCGTCCAAGCGAGGCCCGGGACGGGCCAGCCAATTCGTGTGTCGCAACACGGCGTCTCGGGCGGCAGCAGGCCGTAGACGACGATCAGCAGGGCGAACAGCCACTTCAGCTTCCAGGCAGGCCGGACTATCGCGCGCAGTTCCACGCGGCACACCAGCAGGATGATCGCCTGCAGGGCGAGCAGGCCTGCGATGACCAGCGATTGGGCCAGAGCCGGCGCCCCGGTCGCCGGCAACGCGAATACAAGCGCCGTGACCGCGAGGAGGTAGCAGACCTTCCGGAGTGCTCTGTGCCCGCGCATCGGCGTTATTGCTCCGCGGGGGCGACCGCCCCCCGCGTTGCGGCGGGTGCCAGCAGGCGCCGTTCGATTCGCAGCCGGGACCTGCTATCGCCCATCCCGTGCTGGATCAGTCCCGTCTCCGTCGACAAGGTAGAGCCGGAAGCGCAGCATACAGCCTCGGAAATCGCGGCTCCGGACGCCCGCCCGTGCTCACGCTCCGCCACGAGCGCGCCGGGCGATGAGGATAAGATGCCCAAAAAGCGATCAGCTTCCGCATGTTACGTCGCGTGAGCGACTAGGAGCGTTGCAGAGCGTTAGCCTTTCACGACCCGAATGACCAATAGTCTTGGCTCTCTTAACGGTCCTTCGCGTACGTCGGCCAGGACAGTGAACGCCCCGGATCGAGAATCTAGCACCGCTCGCGTCGCTCAATCCTGCATCGGGGACCACGACCGTCCCCCGCACCGCCTCGACATACCCGAACCTCTTCTATCCGACAGCGTCCCCGGCGCGTGCCACTGCCAGGTCCAAAGTCACGGCCCATGCCCGTGCCACTGCCGGGTCCAAAGTCACGGCCCGTGCCCGTGCCACTGCCGGGTCCAAAGTCACGGCCACCACCTGGACCGAAACCACCCCCTCCGCCCTGAGCTGATGCTCCAGCGGCTCCGATTACGAGGAACAGGCTCAGGAGACTGGCAACAAGGAGAGGATTACCCATCTTCAGATCTCCAAACATCCCAACAATGTCGCGCCACGCTTGTTCCACACTCCCACCCTCGGCTAAGTCTTGGAAGTGACGAAGGCTTTCGTCGTCGGCTCCGATTCTAAACCGGTTGGGGTGCAAGTACCTCGGGTGGAACCTTGCGAGTTCCAATCGAGCACGGCCAGTTCACGGTTTCAAGGCCGGGAACTTAGCGAGGGATCCGAAGTTTCCTACAGTAGGTTTTGTCGGGGAGGAGCGCCATGCGGAGCACGGCCATCGCGTTGACAGCTGTTCTTCTGGCAACGACGGCAGCAATGGCGTCAGTGGCCAGCGGGGAGTTGCTCGGAGACTCTAAAATAAGAGCTGCCGGGGCGGCCATTCAGAAACCCCAGGTCGCTCCCGGGGGCGACGCGGCAGCTGGCCAGCGAGGCTCATCGGGAGGCAATCTGATCCTCGCTAAGGGCGATCAGTCTGGAACCGGACCTGGCGTTGGCGGCCAAAAGGGCCAGAAGAAGGGTGGCCACAAGGGCAAGCAGGCGGAGGGCAAAGACCACCCCAACAAGAAGAGGTGAAAAGAGTCGCGACCAGGTCAAGCGACTGAAGGATCTCAAGACTGAGAACACGGGGCTACGCAGAGCGATTGCCGACCTGACGCTGGGCAAGCAGACGGCCGTACCGGCTACGTCGCGGTTCCGCAGGAGTTGGTGGAGCATGGTGACGAGAACGTGGCGCGTATTGCGCGAGCGGCAGAGTCGGGGCGAGGTTCCGGCAGGCGACATCATCACTGTGAAGCGGGTCCGGTAGGAGACTCGGCCGTAGAAGGCCGCCGCGAAGAACGCGGCCGAACGTGCAAACGTGCTCCGCGTAAGCAGCGTTCGCGGCGCACAGCGCGGCAATCTGCTCCGCGAGTTCCTTCCGTCGTGCGTCTAGGACGGCCTGGCGGGCGGGCGGCGGCTCCGAGTGGCGTTTGGGGGCGTCGCCGCTTCCCGCAATGGGATCTAATCGCATTGTTTGGCGGGCTTGAGCAGGACCGAGGTCGCGGCTCGGGCTAAAGAGCCGCCGTCCCCCCGGTAGGGATTGGGACCGCCCCCTCAAGACAGCGTGTCCCACGCTCCCGCGGCGGCCGCTAAAGCGCCATCTATGTTGATGCGAACACCGCAGCGCTGGGTCCGGCGGAAGCGCCAGCTCCCGCCCGGCTTCATTGTCCCGTGCCGGCCGATCCTCGCGCCAAGGTGCCGCCCGGCGACGGCTGGCTGCACGAGCTGAAGCACGATCGTCGCCTATAAGGAGGGCGAGCGTGTGCGTCTGTGGAGCCGCAACGGGCCGCGACTGGTCGGCCGAGTTTGTCGTCATCACCGAGGCCCTGCGCGCAGGATCAGGAGTGATGCCGTGACCTCCTCCAGTAACTCCCGTCGTTCCAGTCGCTATCTCGTTATACTTGGCTGGGCAGCTTCGATCGTTGGTCTTGCGCTCTGGACCTACGGCTATTTTGCTGGGAGTGCCCCCTCTCTCGTGCCCTGGGCTCATTTGGTCCCTGAATGGGTCTCGGATTGGCTACCCAATTTAGAAGCCGAGATCGGCATGCTCCTGCTGATCTTCGGAAGCGTGCCCCTTTATTGGGACATGTGGCGCTCGCGTTGACCTCGGGCGCAAATGGGAGGGCGTCACCGAGGACGCCGCCGGCCCGTAGTTCGTCTTCGCTGCCGCCACTGAAGTGGGCGGGCGGACCGAGGATCAATGAGCTTCCGACGCCGGCACACTGCCCCTCTGGATGATCATAAGCGTCCTGTGGATCGCGTTTGTGGAGTTCCTATACGGGGAGGATCTCTACCGGGCGGCCGAACTCAACGAATGGCGGGCGCTGCTGAGCCCCACGAGCTGGCGATGCTGCCTGGCATCGCGGTGGCTGCCGTTCCTGCCGCCGCTGGGGCTCCTCGCCCTTTTCGCGCTCGGTGCCGCGCTCGGATGGGCGTTGCGCTGGGTTAGGCCGCACCCACAGCGAACCCATCCGTTCGCATAAGCGCCATTAGGCAACAATCGGGGATCGGTCGGGCGATCACGCGCCAAGTGCGCGGAAGCGGCGACGGCCCCCAAACGCCACTCGGAGCCGCCGCCCGCCGCCGGACCCATAAGGAGCTTACACAGGTTCGGCCCGGCGCGTGTGAACGGCGAGGGGCGGGGGAAGGTTCAGCCCGCCCGCTGGAACGGCCCACCGCGCCAATTTGAGCGACCCGGTTAACCAGAGCCCTAACACGGGCCTCGGCCTCGGCATCTTCGTGCTCGCGATCGCGACGTTCCTCAAGCACGGCTAAAGGCCCTCAGGAAGATCAGCTTCGCGGCGCACCTTTTATCGCGACCGCGATTATGACTGGTCAGATCGGGAGCGCGAGCGCGAGTTGCACGACTACTGGCGCACGCCGTATTATTGGGGGGTGTGAGTGTGGTCGTATCTGAGCATCGGAAAGAAGCCCGGGAAGTCCCCGGGCTCTTTTCGGCGTCTTAGTCGATGACATGGACAACCCGGCGAGAACCGGGCTCTACCAGGATAACATCGTCGCCATGTCGAAAGTAACGATAGCTCCGGAAGTCGGGGACCTCCGTAATCACCGTCTCAGGGACTGGCGCCAACTCCACCTCGGCCGGCACGGACGCGCCAACGACGACCCGCTCGCGGAGCGTGGTTACGGGGGGAGCCACAAACCGTTGCCGGATCACGGTGCGTTTCTCGGCGGGGATCACAATCGAGCCTGTAGCAGTTGGACCGCGCTGCACAAGCGGTCCGCCTGAGCTCTGTCCCGTACTGGATTGCTGCGCGAGGGCGGCCCCGGCCATTGCCATGGCGGCCGTGATGATGACGATGTGTCTCATTTGATTTTCTCCTCAGGTCGGGACGCTCCCGCCGGGTAACCACTGATCCATGAGCAGGTTCCGGGAAAGCCCTGTGTTAACTGGGTCGTAGCCGAAGAAGGCCGACAGCATAGCCTCAGCTTGTCTTCGGCCTACTTAGTTCTTCGCCAGCGCTCTGAGTCGCTGCGCTGCTGCACCCGCTTCAAAGCTTGACCTGAGGTAACACAAGCAGAGCATAGTCGATCAACGCGAGCTTCATTCGTTGCGCAACTCTCGACCCGAACGAGCGTTGGATGCTTTGAAAGGAGTAGTGTGATGCGGAAAAGTGCAGCTTTGATGATCGCAGCTGGGCTTGCGACGGCAGCCGTTGGAGTCATTCCACAAGCTGAGGCCCGTCCGTGGGGCTGGGGCGGTGGCTGGGGTCGTAGTGGTTGGTACGGCGGTTATGCTCGCCCGTGGGGTGGCTATTATCGTCGCGGCTGGGGATGGGGAGGCGGTGCCCTCGCCGCAGGCCTCGCAGTAGGGGCTGCCGGAGGGCTGATCGCGAGCTCATTGGCCGCTCCGGCTTACGCCTATGGCTATCCGTATTATGGGTACCCGGCCGCTGGATATGGATACGGTTATCCCGCCACGACGGTCGGGTACGGATATGGATACGGGTATCCGGCAACGACGGTCGCGTATCCGGCTCCGGTCGTCGTCCGGCGCCGAGTGGTTTACCGCGCCCCGCTATACCGCAATCGGGTTGTTGTTCGACGCGCTTACGGTTTCCGGCCAGCCGCGGTTTACGGCGCTCCGCGGGCCGGCTTCTATCGGCCGGCAACGTACCGCCAGCGGATGGTTTATGGCGCGCGGCCAGTTTATCGCCGAGGTGTGCGTTACTGAGTAGACTGCGCAGGGAACGAGAGCCTCGAAACCGGGGCTCTCGCCCCAGGCGTTCCCGCTGGCTCTTGTGCCCAGAAGCGGCTGGACGGGGCATTTGGCGCAGCCCCTAGTTCGCGGGGATCGCGGAGCCTATGAGTGTGGGATTGGCGCCCGGATTGTCGGTCCAGCCAGGGCAGTACTGATGGCAAAAATGGTCCGCCCGACCAGAAGAACGCGATGACCAGCTTTTCATGGCGAGGCGGTTCTGGCTGAACAAGGAGAGCCACCCACCCGATCAGCGTGCGGGCAATAAGGATTGCAAGCAATGAGAACAACAAGGCCTGGAGGGCCGGTAGAGCCCGCCGCCCACAATGGCCCCGCCAAAAATGACCAGAACGCATTCGGCGGCCGGGCGTTTGTGTCCAAGCTACGCGTCAACCGACGGCCTCGGAGGCTGCTATGAACGTGGATGATTTTCGCCGCATGTACGT
>Ga0126305_10001160_pt1 | contig 11636 bp, 19 predicted proteins | sample Plot26_FD_92536 | JGI IMG/M metagenome (GOLD analysis project Ga0126305, IMG submission 92536) | Serpentine soil microbial communities from UC McLaughlin Reserve, CA, USA - Plot26 | ecosystem: Environmental > Terrestrial > Soil > Grasslands | place: USA: UC McLaughlin Reserve, Lake County... | reverse complement strand
TAGCCCTGCCTCTGCTTATGGCGCGGGTTCTGGCAGATCACCAGGACCGCTCCATTTCGGCGGATTACCTTGCACTTCTCGCACATCGGCTTGACGGAAGCTCGAACCTTCATCGCTCCGGATTTCGTATCGACAACAGGATTCCTTACACGCCCCATGAATCGGACGGCAGGACGAAACAACGGCCAACTAGGCCGACGGGGAAAGATAGCAGGGGAACGGCCGCGGTGGCTCCCGGCTAGGCGCTCTCGCCGAGGGCGATGAGGAAGCCGTCGTAGCCCTTGACGCCGACGGTCTGGATGGTGGTGGCGCTGACCCGGGGCTCATCCCGAAGCATCTCATGCAGGCGCCGCTGGGCGCGGGCGACGTTGTTGGCGACGATCAGCCCGCCAGGGCGGGTGTGATCGGGGCCCCGGCCAAGTTAGTTGGGCGTGTTGACCTTGTCGGCGCCGCTGAAGACGAGGTCGAAGAGACCCTCCTCCCCCAGTCCTGGGAGCGCCTCCAGAGCGGGTCCGACCCGCACCTCGATCCGATCCTCCACTCCCGCCCGCTCGAAGCTCCGGCGCGCCACCTCCGCGTACTCGGGCTTCGCCTCCAGCGTGATCAGCCGCCCGCCGGGGGGCAGGGCCCGCGCCATCAGGATCGCGCTGTAACCGCCGAGGGTGCCGAACTCGAGGACCCGTTGCGCGCCGAGGAGTCGCGTCAGAAGCTAGAGCAACTTTCCCTGGGGCGGGGACACCTGGATGGAGGGCAGGCCGGCGGCCTCCGCTGTGGCCACAGCTTGGGTGAGCGCCGGGTCCTCGCGGAGGAGCGTCGCCTCGATGAACTGGTCGACCGCTGAGGCCCGAGCGCAAACCCGGGCCCCAGACTTCATCGCTCTCGGGATGCCTAGTCGCCGCTAATGGCAACAGCTGCACCCGATGTGTCTTTTCCGGTCACGACAGCGACGCCGTCGAAAGTGCCGGCCGTGGCATTTGTGGTCGAGGTGCCACAGTTGAAGAACCCGCCCTCGATCGTGCTTTTGATGTTGGTCGAGTGGGTTGTCAGTTCCATGCCGCTGGTGCCGCCGAGGTTAGTGAAGCTACCTCCGTCGACTTCGTTCTGTGCGCCGATGGTCACAGTGCAGATAGTCGAGCCCCCGCTTGTCACATGGAAGATAATGTGCCCAGAGATGTGGAACTTGAACTTGAACAGGGGCTTCCATGTGATTTTAAAGGTCGCTGTGATTGTCGGGTCGATCGTGCGGCCAAAGCTATCTTTGCAATTGGTGTAGGTCGGAGTGACCACCTGTTCCGTGGTCGATGTCGCGCTGCTTGTGCCGCTGATGGTGCTGTTTTCACAAGTGATGGCGCCGAACCCGGAACCGGCGCTGTAGACGTCGTTGGTGCCCGCTTTCTGCGACCCGGACAGGATCGTGTGGTGCGAGGTCGATGTGAACTGAGCCGAGGCGGCGGACGCCATCACCGCGGTCAGGGCAAGTGCCGCCACGAGGGCGACGCCAAAGGTCTTGAGCTTGCGATTCATGAGGTGCTTCCTTTCTTCCTTTTGAGCCGCCGCAGGGGCGGCCGGCTCTGCGAGCCGCTGCAAATGAGAAAGCGTCCGGCATCGCAGCGCAAGAGCGGGCCTCGCGGACCGACCCGACCGCGGGGGGAATTGGAGCGTTCCCGCTGGAAACTCCCATCGAGGTGACCTTCGGCCGCACGCATCTGCGCGCGCGAGCGAAGGCTCCGCACTCGAATCGGGGCGGGCGGACAGCCGCCCGCCCCTCGCCGCAGGGTCTATTCGACCCAGACGTCGACCGCGGATCCGGCTGTACTGGTCCCTTCGACCAGGACGTCGCCGGTGTAGGTGCCTTCGGTGTGTTCGCCGTTGGCGATGCCGCAGTTGAAGAAGCCGCCCGACGTCGTGTTTTTGACGTTGGTGGCTTTGGCGATCCCCTTGATCTTCTTCGGGGCGCCTGTTTCGTTTTTCAGTTCCAGCGGGCCGATTCCGGTCTGCGGCGGGATCAGCACCGTGCAGGCGGTTACGCCGCCGCTTGTGATCATGAGTTCGATCCCTTTGCCCGAGGGGCACTCGACCGCGGCAGTGGCGCTATAGAGGTCGGCTTCTTTTTTGGCCGAAGCGTGGAATTTGTAGCTGCAGCTCCCGGTGGTGATGTGGACGGTCCGGCCGAAGCTGTCTTTGCAGTTGCTGTAGGTGCCGGTCACCGACTGCGTTGTGACTGTGGCAGCGGCCGCTGTCGCGTTGACCGAATAGGTGTTGCAGGAGATGGCCCCGAATCCAGGCCCGGCGGTGAAGGAATGCGTGGTCAGCTGCGACCCACCCAGGATCGTGTGCGACGACCCCGAGTGGAATTCGACGGCCTGCGCCCCTGCCGCCAGGGCTGCGCTTCCGGCTATGCAGGCCAGGAAGGCCGGCACGAGGGTCTTGAGCTTGCGAATCATGTTTCTCCTCTCATAGGCGGCTCTCCGTGCGAAGAGCCCTGGTGTAAGCCGGGAGGAGATTACTCAAATAATTTTTGGCAAGTTGGGCTCCTGCTCTGGCTAGACGTGCCAGGGGGTGAGGATCCGCGGCCCCTCGGCGGTGACCGCGACGGTGAACTCGAAGTGGGCGGCCAGCGAGTCATCTTCGGAGAAGACCGACCAGCCGTCATCGCCCATCCGCACCAGCGGCCCGCCGGCGTTGACCATCGGCTCGATCGCCAGGACCATCCCCTCCTCCAGCTCAGGGCCCTTGCCGGGCTCGCCGAAGTTGGGGACCTGGGGTTCCTCGTGCATGTCTCGCCCGATGCCGTGGCCGACGAGGGTGCGGATGATCGAGAGGCCCTCTTGCTCGACGGCCTGCTGGATCGCGGCGGAGACGTCGGCGAGGTGGTTACCCGGGCGCATCTGCTCGACGCCGGCGAAGAGGGAGGCTTTGGTGACCTCGAGGAGCTTTTCGGCCTCGGGGCCGACGGGGCCGATCGGCAGGGTGATCGCCGCGTCGGAGACCCAGCCGTCCTTGACGACGCCGACGTCGACCGAGATCACGTCCCCGCGCTTCAGCTCGTACGGCCCTGGGATCCCGTGGACGACCATCGAGTTCGGGGAGGCGCAGATCGAGCCGGGGAAGCCGCGGTAGCCCTTGAAGGCGGGCGTCGCACCCTGCGAGCGGATGAATTTCTCAGCCGCCGCGTCGAGCTCCTCGGTGGTCACCCCTGCCCGTGCCTTGGCGGCGAGCATCTTCAGGCAGCGGACGAGGATCTCGCCCGAGGCGGCCATCTTCTCCACCTCTTGCGGGGTCTTTTTGATGATCATCCGGTACACGCTAATGGTCGCCGGCGCCGAGCCCGCTAAACGGTCTCGCCCTGCTCCATCCGCAACGTCGCCAGGGTGCGGCGGACCTGCTCCGTCACCTGATCCGGCGCGGCCTCACCGTCGACGCGGCGGAGAACGCTGCGGCTGTCGTAGTAGCTGACGAGCGGCTTGGTCTTCTCGTGGTAGGTCGCGAGGCGCTTGCGGATCACCTCGGGCTTGTCGTCGTCGCGGACGATCAGCGGCGAGCCGTCGATGTCGCAGACGCCCTCCTGCTTGGGCGGGTTGAAGTCGACGTGAAAGACGTGGCCGTTCTCCTCGCAGGTCCGCCGCCCGCCCAGCCGCCGCACGACCTCGTCGTCGGAGACGTCGATCAGGAGCACCGCGGTGACGCCCCGGCCGAGATCGGCCAGCTTCGTGTCGAGCGCCTCGGCCTGGGGGGTCGTGCGAGGGAACCCGTCGAGGATGAAGCCGTCGAGAGCCTCGTTGGAGTCGATCCGCTCGGCGATGACGCCGACGATCACCTCGTCGGGAACGAGATCGCCGCGGTCCATGTACTCCTTCGCTTCGCGCCCGAGCTCGGTTTCGTCCCGCACCGCGGCCCGGAGGATGTCCCCGGTCGCCCAGTAGGGCAGCCGCAGGTCTTCGTTCAGCCGCTCCCCCTGCGTTCCCTTGCCCGACCCGGGGGGGCCGAGGAGAACCAGATTCAGCTCGGGCGTCGGAGGGGCTATTTGAGGAAGCCCTCGTAATTGCGCATCATCAGCTGCGCCTCCAGCTGCTTGACCGTGTCCAGCGCGACGCCGACGACGATCAGGATCGAGGTGCCGCCGAAGTAGAAGTTCGCCGCCGTCTGGCTGATCAGGAGGGTCGGCAGCGCCGCCACCGCTCCCAGATAGAGCGCACCGGGGAAGGTGAGGCGGGAGAGGATCCGGTCCAGGTACTCCGCCGTCGGCCTGCCCGGCCGCACACCGGGGATGAAGCCGCCGTATTTCTTCAGGTTGTCCGCTTGGTCGACCGGATTGAAGGTAACGGCCGTATAGAAGTAGGTGAAGATGATGATGAAGAAGACCTCGCCGAGCACGTAAGCCCAGGTGTTGGGCCCGAAGAAGGCGGCGAAGTCGAGCGCCATCGGAGTGTTGATCAGCTGCCCGACCGTGGGCGGGAAGGCCATGATCGAGGCGGCGAAGATGACCGGGATGACGCCGGCCATGTTCACCCGCAGCGGCAGGTAGGTCGAGCCGCCAGAGGTCATTTTCCGCCCGACGACCCGTTTCGCGTACTGAACCGGGATCCGACGTTGACCCTCCTGGACGAAGACGATCGCGACGATCACGGCCAGGGCGATGAAGGGCATCATCACGATGAAGACCTGATCGGGGTTGCTCCACCACTTGGAGAGGCCGGGCACGAGTTCGGAGACGATCGAGGCGAAGATCATCAGCGAGATGCCGTTGCCGATTCCGCGCTGGGTGATCAGCTCGCCCATCCACATCAGCAGGGTGCAGCCGGCGGTGAGGCAGATCACGATCAGCATCAGCTTCGGGAAGGTGAGCTCGCCGACGACGCTCGGGCCGCCCGGGGTGCTGAACGAGCGGAAGAGGAAGACGTAGCCGAGCGACTGGCCGAAGGCGAGCGCGACGGTGAGGTAACGCGTGTACTGGGTGATCTTCTGCTGCCCCACCTCGCCCTCTTTCTGCAACCGCTCCAACGAGGGCAGGACCACGGTCAGCAGCTGCAGGATGATCGAGGCCGTGATGTAGGGCATGATCCCCAGCGCGAACAGGCTCAGCCTCGAGAGGCTCCCTCCCGAGAAGGTGTTGAGGAAGTTGAGGATGCCGGCGCCGCCGAAGTTGTCCTGCACTTCCTTGACAGCGTCAGCATCGATCCCCGGCGCCGGAATGTAGGAGCCGAGCCGGTACAGCAGCAGGATCGCCGCCGTGAACGCGAGCTTCTTGCGGATGTCGACAACGCTGAAGGCGCTGAGAATGGTTTTGAGCATTACGGCTCCAGAGTGTGACAGGAACCGCCGGCCGCCTCGATCTTCTCCTTGGCGGTCGCGCTGAAGGCGTGCGCGTGGACCTCGAGCTTCTTCTTGATCTCGCCCCGGGCGAGGATCTTGACCGGGTCCTTGCGGGTGGCCAGGCCCTTCTCCTTGAGGCTCACAGGCGTGACTTCGGCGCCGCTGTCGAAGCGCTCCTCGAGGTCGGCCAGGTTGATCGGCTGGGTCTTGGTGCGGAAGTTCTCGAACGGCATCGACTGCTTTTTGTGCGGGCCGCGGAGCTTTCGCATCCGCATGTGGATCGGGTTCTGCCCGCCCTCGTAGCCAGCCTTGCGCCTGCGGCCCGAACGCGAGCCGGCACCCTTGTGGCCGCGACCGGAGGTCTTGCCGCGGCTGCCCTCACCGCGGCCGATCCGCTTGCGCCGCTTTTTCGAGCCGGGCTTCGGCTTCAGGTTGTGCAGGCCGATCTCTTCGGCGCGCGATGACTCTTTTGACGATGAAGCTTTCTCGGCTTTTTTCTCGGTTTTCTCAGCCACCGTCGACCTCCACGAGGTGGGAGACCGTCTTCAGCTGCCCCTGCAGCTGATCGGAGTCTTTGAGCTCGACGCTCTTGCCGATCCGCCCCAGCTTCAGCGCCTTCAGGGTCGCTTTCTGGTTCGGGTTAGTCCCAGCCGCCGACCTGATCTGCGAAATCTTCACCTTGCTCACGCCTGCTCACCCTCTGCGGGTTGAGCGGGAGCCTCTTTCTCAGCTTCGGCACCCTCGGCAGCTTTGACCTCTGCGGCCTCGTCAGTCGGCTTCTCGTCAGCCGGAGCGGCGTCTGCCGCGGGTGGCGACGATTCCGAGGACTCTCCCGCTAGGGAGAGCCCGGAATCGGAGACAGGACCCGCGGCCTCGGCGCTTTGTCCCTTGCCGTTCCCGCTCAAGCCGAGCACCTCACTAACGGTCAAGCCACGCAGCTCCGCAACCTCCTCAGGGCGCCGCAGACGAACCAGGCCGTCCATCGTCGCCTTGACCAGGTTGATCGGGTTCTGGGTGCCGATGCTCTTGGTCAGCACGTCGCGGACCCCGCCGAGCTCGAGCACGGCGCGGACGCCGCCGCCGGCGATGACGCCGGTACCGGGACTGGCCGGCCGCAGGACGACGTGACCGGCACCGAAGCGGCCGATGATGCGGTGGGTGATGGTGTTCCCGTATTTGGGGACCCGGATCAAGTTCTTGCGGGCGTCCTCGACGCCCTTCTGGATCGCCAGCGGGACCTCGCGGGCCTTGCCGTAGCCGATCCCGACCACGCCCTCCTCGTCGCCGACGGCGACGAGAGCGGTGAAGGAGAACCGACGCCCGCCCTTGACCACCTTGGCGACGCGGTTGATCTCGATCACGCGCTCCTGCAGGTCGAGCCCGCGGGGGCTGACCGTCTCAACGTTTTTCGTATCCATGCCCTTCATAAGCAGCGGCCCACCGTAGCGAAACTACGGTTCTAGAAAGCCAGACCCCCCTCTCGCGCACCTTCGGCCAAGGCCTTGACGCGGCCGTGGTACTGGTAGCCGCCGCGATCGAAGACGCAGCTTTCGACGCCGGCGCCCTTGGCGCGCTCGGCCAGCAGTTCGCCGGCTTTCTTCGCCTGCTCGCTGGCGCTGAGCTTCCGCAGCTCCGGCTCAATCCAGTTGACCGCGGCCAGCGTCTGGCCTTTGGTGTCATCGATGAGCTGGGCGAAAACCCCCTTGTTGGACCGGTAGACCGACAAGCGTGGACGCTCTGCCGTGCCCCGGACCCGGGCACGAACCCGGCGACGCCGTTTGAGCCGGCGCTGGCGCTTCGTAAGAACGGTCATGCGCGCTTACCCACCTTCCGCAGAACCTGCTCGTCCTTGTAGCGGATGCCCTTGCCCTTGTAGGGCTCCGGGGGGCGGCGCTTGCGGATGTCCGCCGCAACCTGCCCGACGAGCTGCTTGTCGATTCCTTTGACGATGACTTCGGTCGGCTGGGGAACTTCGAAGTCGATCCCCTCGGGGGCATCGACGGCAACCGGGTGCGAGTAGCCGAGCGCAAGCTCGAGTTTTTTGCCTTTGAGGGCAGCGCGGTAACCGACGCCCTGGATCTCGAGCCGCTTCTCGAAGCCGTCGGTCACGCCCTCGACCATGTTCGCGATCAGGCTGCGAGTGAGCCCGTGCAGGGCCCGGTGATCGCCGCGGTCGGTGGGGCGGCTGACGGTGACGACGCCGTCGTTCTGCTCGATCGACATGTCGGGCGAGAGGTCCTGGCGCAGCTCCCCTTTCGGGCCCTTGACGGCGATGTTGCCAGGGGCAACCTCGACCGTGACGGCCTCGGGAATGGGGACGGGCTTTCTTCCGATTCGGCTCATGGATTCACCAGACGTAGGCGACAACCTCGCCGCCGACGCCCCTGTTGCGGGCTTCGTGGCCGGTCATCACGCCAACCGAGGTGCTGACGATCGCGGTTCCGGTGCCGCCGTCCACGCGCGGAACGTTGTCGTGGTTGACGTAGCGGCGCCGACCCGGGCGCGAGACGCGCTCGATCCCGATGATCACCGGCTGGCGGTCCTCCGTGTACTTGAGCTCGACGTTGATCGCCTCGCCAACGGGGGCCGGCTTGCGGCTGAAGTCCTTGATGTAGCCCTGCTCCTTGAGGATCCGGGAGACCTCCAGCTTCAAGCCGTTGAGGGGGATTTCCACCTCGTCGTGGCCAGCGCGAATCGCGTTGCGGAGCCGGGTCAGGTAATCGGCGATCGGGTCGGTATGCATGCTTCTCGTCCTACCAGCTCGACTTGGTCATTCCGGGGATGTACCCCTCGTGTGCTGCGCTGCGCAGGCAAATCCGGCAGAGGCCGAATTTGCGGAAGTACGCGCGGGGACGACCACAGCGGCGGCAGCGGTTGTAGCTGCGCGATTTGAACTTCGCTTTGCGGCCCTGCTTGACCTTCATTGAAGTCTTAGCCATTGTCAGAACTCTCCTCCGCCGGTTTCTCGGCCTCTTCGTCTCCGCCCTCGGCGGCGCCCTCGTCCTCGCCCTCCGGCTTGGCGTAGGCCTCCGGGTTCTCCTCTTTCAGCTGCTCGAGGGCCGCCTGCTCGATTTCGGCCTTTTGGCGGGCCTCCTCTTTGAGCTGCTCCTCTTCGGCTTCTTTTTCTTTTGCTTCGCGCTCGGCCTGTCCAGGACGGCCCTCTTGGGCGAACGGCATGCCCAAACCGAGCAGAAGCTCAAAAGCCTCGAGATCAGTTTTAGCGGAAGTCGTGATCGTCACGTCAAGACCCCGCACCACGTCGACCGAGTCGTAATCGATTTCCGGGAAGATCAACTGCTCCTTGACGCCCATCGAGTAGTTGCCGCGGCTATCGAACGAGCGCGGGTTGAGGCCGCGGAAGTCGCGGATCCGTGGCACTGCGATGGAGATCAGGCGGTCGAGGAACTCCCACATCCGGGCGCGGCGCAAAGTCACCGAGACGCCGACCGGCATTCCCTCGCGCAACTTGAAAGAAGCAACCGACTTGCGGGCCCGACGCACGTTCGGGTGCTGGCCGGCGATGATCGCCAGCTGTTCCTGGGCCAGTTCGAAAGAGCGCTTGTCTTGTTTCTCTTTGCCCAGCCCCATGTTGAGCGTGACCTTGAGCAGGCGCGGAGCCTCCATCGGCGTCGTGTAGCCGAATTTCTCGGTCAGCGCAGGAAGGACGTCCTGCTCGTAGCGATCGCGCAGACGCGGCGGCGGAGCGGCCTGGGAAGTGGGTGCCACGGTCGCCTCCATCAGCCGATCTCGTTTCCGGTCCGCTTGCCGTAGCGGACCCGCTTCCCGCCCTGGTCGACGCGGACGCCAATGCGGGTGGGTTTGTTGTCTTTGGGATCGAGCAGCATCACGTTGGAGACGTCGATCGGACCCTCCTTCTCGACGATTCCGCCGGCCTGCGGGTTTTTCAGATCGGTCTGCGATCGCGGCCGTTCGTGGCGCTTGATCATGTTCAGGCCCTCGACGTAGACGCGGCGCCGTTTCGGATCGGTGCGGACGACACGACCGGTCTTGCCGGAGTCCTTGCCGCCGATCAGCACCACCTGGTCATCGGTGCGGATGCGCATCGACTTCGCCATCAGAGCACCTCCGGCGCCAGCGAGATGATTTTCATGAAGTTGCGATCGCGCAGTTCGCGTGCCACGGGTCCGAAGATGCGGGTCCCGCGGGGGTTGTTGCTGGCCGGGTCGATCAGGACGGCGGCGTTCTCGTCGAAGGAGATGTAGGTGCCGTCGGGACGGCTGAGCGGCTTGCGGGTGCGGACGACGACGGCCTGCACCACCTCGCCCTTGCGGACGCCGCCCTGCGGGCTGGCCGATTTCACGGTCGCGGTGATGACGTCGCCGACGCTCGCGTAGCGGCGATGGGAGCCGCCTTTGACCCGGATGCAGAGGATCTCCCGCGCACCCGAGTTGTCGGCGACCTTGAGCCTTGACTCCTGCTGGATCATCTCGCCCTACCTCGCCTTCTCGACTACGTCGACGAGCCGCCAGCGCTTGGTCTTCGAGAGCGGGCGGGTCTCGATCACTCGCACCACGTCGCCCTCGCCGGCCTCGTTGCGCTCGTCGTGCGCGTGCAACTTGGTCGAGCTGCGGACGATCTTCTCGTAGGTGCGGTGACGGCGGGCGATGTCGATGCGAACGGTGATCGACTTATCGCCTTTGCTGGAGACGACGATCCCCTGCCGCACCTTGGCGGCGTTGGACTCGCGCTCCGCCGGCGGGGTGCCGGTGCCGGTGGTGCGCTCCGTCTTCGCAGCCTCGCGCTGCTTGCGGCGGAGGTTTGCTCGGACCCGTCGTTCCTCGGCGCGTTGCGCCGCGCGCTCCTCGGGATCGGAAGGATTGGCTTTGCGAAGCTGTCGCCGCGATTTCTGCAGCCGGCGGCGCTCCTTCCAAGGAAGGTCGTCCTCGGGATTGGGCTCCGCCGGAGCCGCTTCAGCCGCAGGGGCCGCCGCGGGAGCGGCCTCTTCCGGCGCGGGGGTCTCCTCCGCGACGGGGGTCTCCTCGACCGCGGGGGTCTCCTCGACCGTCTCCTCTGCCTGAGGCTCCTCGGTCGTCTCGTCTTTTTTCGTCTCGTCGTCGCTCATATCCGTCGGGTCTCTTTCTCAACGTCGATGCCGCGCGCTTTGGCCACGGTCAAAAGCCTCGCGATGTCCTTCTTCGCCTGGCGGAGTCGGGCACTGTTCTCGAGCTCGCCGGTCGCGTGCCGGAAGCGCAGGTTAAAGGCCTCCTGTTTGGCATCGATCAGCTTCGCCACCAGCTCGTCGTCTTTGAAGTTGTGAACCTCGGCAGCCTTCATCAGTCGCCGGCCCCCTCGCGCATGACGAATTTGGTTTTGACCGGGAGCTTGTGCCCGGCGAGTCGCAGCGCTTCGCGCGCCAGCTCCTCGGGGACGCCCGCCAGCTCGAACATGACCTTGCCGGGCTTGACCACGGCGACCCAACCCTCCGGGTTGCCCTTGCCGGAGCCCATCCGGGTCTCGGCCGGCTTCTTCGTGTAGGGCTTGTCGGGGAAGACGTTGATCCAGACCTTGCCGCCACGTTTGATCTTGCGGGTCATCGCCACACGGGCGGCCTCGATCTGGCGGTTGGTGATCCAGCCGCGCTCCACCGACTTCAGGCCGTACTCGCCGAAGGCGACGCTGCTGCCACCCTTGGTGTTGCCGCGCATCCGGCCGCGGAACTGCTTGCGGTGCTTGACCCGTTTCGGCATCAACATCAGCGACCACCTCCACGTTGTCCGCCGCGGCCGCCGCCACCGGGGCCGCGTCCACCGGGACCACCAGGGCCACGTCCACCCGGGCCACCGGGTCCACGTCCACCGCCACCGCCACCGCCGCGTCCGCCGCGATCTCCACCGCCGCGTCCGCCACGGTCTCCACCGGGGCCGCGACCGCGTCCGCCGCCGCCGCCGCGATCGTCACGCCGGCCGCGGCCGGACTGACCCGGGCCGTCGTCGGCACCGGAGACGAGGTCGGAGCGGAAGCCCTCGGGCATCACTTCACCCTTGTTGATCCAGCATTTGACGCCGATCCGGCCGGTGGTGGTGCGGGCCTCGAAGAATCCGTAGTCGATGTCGGCGCGCAGCGTGTGCAGCGGCACGCGACCGTCGGAGTAGCTTTCGGTGCGGGCCATCTCGGCGCCACCGAGGCGACCGGAGACCTGGACCTTGACGCCCTTGGCGCCGGAGCGCATCGCAGAGGTGAGGGCGCGTTTCATCGCCCGCCGGAAGGCGACCCGGTTCTGCAGCTGCTCGGCGATCGACTGGGCGACCAGTTTGGCGTCGAGCTCGGGGCGCTTCACCTCGCGGATGTTGACTTTCACCGGG
>Ga0126305_10001157_pt1 | contig 11640 bp, 7 predicted proteins | sample Plot26_FD_92536 | JGI IMG/M metagenome (GOLD analysis project Ga0126305, IMG submission 92536) | Serpentine soil microbial communities from UC McLaughlin Reserve, CA, USA - Plot26 | ecosystem: Environmental > Terrestrial > Soil > Grasslands | place: USA: UC McLaughlin Reserve, Lake County... | reverse complement strand
CGCACCGCACCGAGCGGACCCGGCGTGGAGAGCGCGTCGCACGAGGTCCGCAGCACCACCGCTCCGGCGGTGACCCGGCGGCAGAACTCGTCGGCGAGGGTTGACTTGCCCACGCCGGCCTCGCCGCCAACGAGCACCAGGCGCCCGTGCCCAGCGGCCGCTTGGCGCAGATGCTCCTCAAGTTGCTCCAGGTGCGGCTCCCGCTCGAGTAGCTCCATCGCGGAGTGCTCCTCGGTTCGAGGTCCATGATACGCCTTGCCACGCAAGCCCAAAGGCTCGAAGGTCGCTGCTGGACTCATGGGTGCCACAACCGGTGACGACCTCGTCGATGATCGATTGAGTCCGTGTGAATTGGTGTTGTCGTGGTCAACAAGGAGTGGTAGTTACGCGCTCGGCTCCCGTGGATGTGCATCGCGAAAGGCCTGCGCCGCGGCTCCGAGAGTCGAGAAGCGCGTGCCGGGATGCTCATTGAACCAGCCGATCAACCGCTCCAGCATCAGCATACGATGCCCCCGCCCGATCACCTGGGGATGCATCGTCAGAGTGAAGACACCCCCTGGGACCTCACGTCGCATATAGGTGAACTCGCTCCGCCAAATTTCCTCGACTTTGGAGGGGGCGGAGTGTCCCGGGGAGTTCAACCCAAGCGACCGGATTGAGACGTATTCGAAGTGTGGGAAGTCGTCGAGGATCCAGCTCACCGGCATCTCGACCAGATTGACCTCAGAGCCGAACAGGTACGGACCGTCGGGCTGGATCACATCGCCGGTGCGGCACCAGTACGGTGTGAAGTCGTTGCCCATCAATGAGCTCTCGTACTGGAAGCCCTGCTCGAGCAGCAGCTCGACCGTCCAGGGGCTGTTGTCCCACGATGGCGAGCGGTAGCCGGTCGGTCGCACTCCGGCAGCGCGGTCGAGCGCTTCGAGTCCCTTCACCAGGACCTCGCGCTCCCGCCCTGGAGTCTCCAGGGAAAGGGGATTCTCGTGGAGGTAGCCGTGGTGTCCAATCTCATTGCCGGCAGCCGCGATCGCTCGGGTCAGATGCGGGTAGGTGTCTGCCGTGTGCCCGGTAACGAAGAACGTCGCTGGGATACCCTCACGCTCGAGCAGCCGCAGGATACGCTCGCACCCGACCGCACCGAACTCCCCCCGCGAGATGATGCTAGGCGACCTAGCCGCGTAGTTGCCGAGCCAGAGCGAGATGGCGTCGAAGTCGAACGTCAGGCAAACGGTGGATTCAGGCGGGTCCGCTAGTTGCGTGGGCATTCCGTGTTCCTCAATCTCTAACGCATGACCGCCGGTACTCGGCCGGCGGTCAGGTATCAGACCGCATTCGACGGCGATCCTGAGTCACGGTACAGTCTCTCCGCCACTCGTATATCGGCCCCTCGCACACCGGACCATTGGCGGCGAAACCGGCTTCACCCTTCGGGCGTCTGAGGGAGCGAGACTGATGCCGACCAGGGGAACGACACCGCGAGATAGCAGCTGGGGCGCGGGATAGTCGGGTAGGCGCAGCCTCGATGGTCGAGGGGGAGGAAGTGCACATGACTGAACCGACGAATGCCCCGCGCGTCTGGTTGCGCTGGGCGCTCGCCTTCGCTCTCGCCACGGGTACCGTGGTGGGATCGATGCTACCCGCGCTAGCGCTCGACGATACGTCGATAGCGCAACAAGCCGCGAGGGACGCGGCCGCGGTTGCCGCCCAGCAAGCTGCCGCGGAGGCGGCCGCGTTGGCGCAGGCGGACGCCGATGCAGCGTCCGCGGCGCAAACCCAAACGGACCAGCCAGCTACCCAGGACCAAGCCGACGCCACCACGGCGGCCCAAGCTGATGCCGACTCAACGGCCCAAGCCGACGCTGATGCGGCAGCTGCCGCCCAGGCTGAGGAGGATGCCGCCACAGCCGATCAAGCCGCGACTGACGCGGCAGCAGCTGAAGCTGCCGCTGCCCAGCAAGCGGAAGCCGACGCCGCGGCGGCGGCACAGGCAGAGACCGCTGCACCGGTGGTCGCACCAGCGCCCGACGTCACCACGACCAATGCCAACCCGGCCCTCGATAGCCAGGCCGCGGTGGACGCGCTTGGGGACACGTCCGGTGGAGTCCAGCCGGTTGAATCAAGCTCTTCTGAGCCAGTCGAATCAAGCTCTTCTGAGCCGGTTGAATCAAGCAGCACTGACGGCGGCGCTGGTAGCGGCGATACCGGCAGCAGCGGTGACGACGGCTCTGGTGGCGGCCAGACCGGCGACACGACCGAGAACACGAGTAGCGAAGCGGGGCCAGACCCGCTTGCCGGCAACATATTCGAGAATCCTGACTTCAATCCGATGCTCGAGACGGCTGCTGAACCAGCGCCCGAGGTGTCCGCCGCGAGCGACAGCGAAACGCCTACTGACGCGCCGTCAGGTGACACCACCAGTGATGGCGACAATGGTGGCGGCAATGGCGGCGATGGCAACGGCCGCGATGGCCGCAGCGCTAATAGTCGGAACAGCGGCGACGCGAGCGCCGACGGTCAAGTGCAAGAGGTCGCTAGCGGGCCGAGCACTGGCTCCGACGCTGGAGATAGCAGCGAGACACCAATGTCGCTGACCGCAACCGAAGCCGCAAACGACGAGCCGGCACCTTCCCAAGCCGCGACCAGCGACAGCAGTAGTGCCGGCGCCGGCGGTACCGAACTCGCACAGGTTGCCGACATCAATGGCGACGGCAAAGTCAGCGTTCTCGAACAGAAAAGGTCCGAGCGCAAGGCCGTCAAGAAAGAGGACCGCAAGAACGACAAGAACAACGGCGCCAACAATGGCGGTGGGAACGGCAATGGAGGCGTCGATAGCGAGGCTAAAGGCAACAACAACGGTGGCGGCAATAACGGCGGTGGCGGGAATAACAACGGCAAGGGCAAGAGCAACCGGCATCACATGGGTCTGGCCGCTAGCCGCGTCGCGGCGCTGAACGGCGGAGGAAATGGTGACAGCGCGTCGGCCGGCAACGGTGGACGCGCCAATTCCAGCGCCGACGGCGGCATCGTGGTCATCGGTGAGATCAACTCGGGTGACAACCAAGGGAATACGATTAGCACCGGCGTTATCGGTGGTGGCGCCTACGGTGAATGTGGATCGGCCTCCATCGACGGCGGCAACGTCGATAACAGCACGAATATCAATATCGACGCCGGCGGGGGCACGGGAATCGGTGATGCCTCTGGCGCTAGTGACAACCTGGCCGCGGTCTCCGGCAGTGATGACGGCAACAACGGTGGCGGCGGGCTGAGGGGCCTGATCCACAGCCGGTACGGCTTCGGAGCGGGTGGCGACGTCGCATCGGCCGGCAATGGTGGGGTTGCTGGCGCCAGCGCCGATGGCGGCATCGTGGTGATCAACAAGATCAACTCGGGTGGCAACCAAGGCAACATGATAGGGGTTGGTGACCTCTGTGCCGGCGGCGGGGGCTCGGTCACCATTGGTGGCGGCACCGTCGACAACAGCACGAATATCGATATCGACGCCGGTGGTGGCACGGCGATCTCTGATGCTTCAGGGGGTAGCGGCAACTTGGCCGCAGCGACCGGCAACGACGATCGTAGCAACGGCGACCATGGCAACAATGACCGTGGTAACGGCGGTCGCGGTGGGCTGAGGGGGCTAATTCAGAGCCGGTACGGCCTCGGAGGGCGTGGCGGCCTGGCTGGCCGCATCGCCTCCGCCGGCAACGGTGGACGGGCGAATTCCAGCGCGGACGGTGGCATCGTGGTCATCGGCAAGGTCAACTCGGGTGGCAACCGCGGAAATACGATCAACGTCGGCGACATCGGTGGTGGCGCCCACGGCGAATGCGCAGCAGGACCAGTCACCATCGACGGTGGCAACGTCGACAACAGCACCAATATTGATATCGACGCCAGCGGTGGCACCGCGATCGGTGATGCATCAGGTGGCAATGGCAACTTGGCCGCGGCCACCGGCAATGATGATGGCGGTGGCGGCCGCGGTGGGCCGATCCGGAGTCGCTACGGTCTTGGCGCCCGGGGCAATGGTGGTGGCTACGGTGGCGACGCGGCGTCAGCCGGCAACGGTGGAATCGCGGGAGTCAGCGCCGACGGCGGCATCGTCGTCATCGACGAGATCAACTCGGGTGGCAACCAGGGGAATACGGTCGAGGTCGGCGACATCTGCGTTGCCCCGGTCTTCGTGCCGGAAGCACCGGCCAAGCCCGGCAAACCGGTGAAGCCTGGCAATCCGGAGAAACCTGGTAAGACCATCGCGGTCCCGACCGGCGGACCTGCTCGAGGCGGTGGTGGAGGCAAGGTGCGGGTGACGAAAGTCCCGTCGACAGGCGTCGGTTACATTCCGACTTCACCGCTCCCGCCGAATACGGTTCCGTTCGCTGCACTGCCGGTGTGGCGAGAGGATGAGGACGGCGAGGATCGAGAGGACAATACGATCCGCTAATCTCTGAGAGGTGTTGGCTCGATGCGGCGAAGGCGCCAAGCGCCTTCGCCGCATTTCTTGCTCCCTGGTGGGCGGATGGGCCGGGTCACGACTCGCGGGCGCCGGCAAGCTCTTCCATGAGCAAGGCTACGGCCGAAAAATCGAGCCCGCTCTTGCCGGTCGCGTTGGCGGCCAGGACCATGTCGTGCGCGATGGCGGTCGCCGGCATCGGCACCTGCAGCTCGTTTGCGAGGCCCAGCACGAGCCAGAGGTCTTTCTGCATCAGGGCCAGCGTGAACGCCGCCGGGAGGTACGCGCGCTCAGTAACAGTTGCCGCCTTGGCGGCGACCACCGGCGCCGCCGCCGACGATGCCGCGAGCACCGTAAAGATATCCGCTGGGTCGAGGCCCGCCTTTTCGCCCAGCGCCACTCCCTCGGCGAGCGCCTGCACCATTGTCGCCAGGATTGCATTGCTGACGAGCTTCATCGTCGCGCCGCTACCACTTTCGCCGAGGTAGAACGCCGCCTTGCCGATGGCGGAAAAGACCGATTCACAGCGCTCGAACGCCTCCAGGTCGCCCCCGACCATGATGCCGAGCTGACCGTCGGTCGCGGCTTTGATAGATCCCGCCACCGGGGCGTCGAGAAAGGTAGAGCCGTGCTCACGGGCTGCAGCGGCGATACGGCGCGCCAGAGCGGGAAAGCCGGTCGACAGATCGACCAGGATCGTTCCCGAGCGAGCGCAATCGAGCAAGCCGTCTGGTCCGAAGTAGACGGCTTCCACCGCGCTGGGATCGGCCAGACTCGTGAGCACGATGTCTGCAGTCCGGGCCATGTCGCCCGGGTTGTCCGCCCAGATCGCGCCACGTTCGAGCAGATCGGCCGCCTTTTCCTGCGTGCGGTTCCAGACGACGGCCGGAAACCCAGCCTCCAGGATGTTCGCCGCGATGGGGTGACCCATCCGGCCAAGACCCGCGATGCCGACTGTGGGGCGCGTCTGCATACCTATCTCCGTCGCCTCTCCGGCCCTGTCGCTGTCAAACTCGCCAGCGATCGCGAAGCTGATCGAAGATGACCGCAAGGATCAAGATGACGCCGATGGCCATGGTCTGGAAGTACGACTCCATGCGGATGAGGTTCATGCCATTGGTGAGGATGGTGATGAAGAGTGCGCCAAGGACCGCCCCGATGATCCGTCCTTCTCCGCCCCGCAACGAGATACCACCTATAACCGCCGCCGTGATCGATTCGAGCGGGTACTGGCCACCGAGATTCGGTTCACCGGACGAGGTGCGGGCGGTGAGCAGCAGCCCGGCAACGGCCGCGAGCAGACTACACATAACGTAGACCGAGGCGGTGTAGACCCCGACCGGGATGCCGGAGAGGTAGGCCGCTTTCGTATTGCCGCCGATGGCATAGAGATACCGTCCCCAGGACGTCGAGCCGACGAGGAAGAGCACAAGAATCATCGCGACGATCGCGGCGTAGACAGGAACCGGGATCTCAAACCAACGCCCAGTGCCGATCTCGCGGGTGAAGAGGGGTGGCATGCCGCTAACTGGTGATCCCCCGGTGTAGTACAGCGCGAAGCCGGTCCCGACAGACGCCATCCCCAGGGTCATGATGAATGGGGACACCTTGAAGCGCGCGACGCCGATGCCGTTGACGAGCCCGAAGACGGTGCCGACCAGGAGCCCGATTCCGACGCCAACCAGAACGGAGGACAATTCACTGTCTGGATTCGCGGCGTAATGGTTGGACATATAGCGAGCCGAGACGACGCTCGTGACCGCGATGACCGCACCGACGGAGAGATCGAAGCCGCCGCTGATAAGCACGAGTGCTTGTCCGAGGGTGACAATGATCAAGTACGTGGACTGGCGGAGCACGTTGGTCAGATTCGCCGTGCCGTAGAAGCGACTCTCTTGCGAAGCAAAGTAGAAGACCACTATGGCGAGAAGGATCGGCAGGATACCGACGGTAGAAAAGATCGATCTGGCAAGATCAGACAGCCGGTTTGCTCCTGTCGCTTCCCGCTCCATGGGTGCCGTCGTCATGACCATCGTCCCTCGTATTCGCGGCTCCATAGCTGCCTGATTCGAACCAGGCGGCTTGGAGCAACGACTATCGAATCATGCCGCATCGGAATCGCGGTCGAAGAAGTTCGCCAGCACGGCCTCTTCCGTCAGCGCCGTCCCGATGAACTCCGCCCGCACTTCACCTCGATGCATGACATAGGAGCGGTTCGACAGATGAAGCAGCTCGGGAAGATCGGAGGAAATCAGCAGCACAGCCGCGCCGCGCTCGCACAGATCCTTCATGAAGCCATAGATCTCGACCTTGGCGCCGACGTCGACTCCGGTCGTTGGCTCGTCAAAGATGAAAACCTTGACATTCCGCGCCAAGCCCCGGCCCAACACAACTTTTTGCTGATTTCCACCGGAGAAATAGGCAACCTGACGTTCAACATTGAGCGGGCGAAGATTTAGCCGCTGGGCAATCACCCGCACGGTCCGGCCCTCCAGACGGCGGCGAAGGATGCCCAGCCGGCTGAACATGGGCAGGCTCAGCGCCGCCAGCGACATGTTCTCGCGGACCGGGCGCATGGCGACGAGGCCCTCCTCGCGCCGGTCGGGTGGGATGTAGATCACGCCGCGGTCGAGCATCCCGCGTGGACTCGGGTGCCGGACGACATCGCCCTCGATGACGATGCTGCCGCTCGCGATTGGCTCCAGACCGAAGACGGCGCGGCCGATCTCCGACTTCCCGGAGCCGACCAGCCCCGCCAGCCCAACGACCTCACCGGCGCGCACGTCGATGGAGACGTCACGGACACGGCCATTGACCAGTGTCAGGGCAACAGCCTGGAGCATGACCGGACCTGGTTGCTGATTGATTGTCGGATATAGGGCGTCGATGGTGCGACCGGTCATCAGCTCGACGAGGCGGAACTCGGAGACGTCGCCAGCCGCAACCGTCGCCACCGCGTGGCCGTCGCGTAAGACAGTCACCCGATCGGCGACGCGGCGAATCTCCTGGATACGATGCGTGATGTAGATGATGCCGAGCCCCTGACCCTTCAGACGCTCAATCAATGCGAAGAGGCGATCAGCCTCGTTCTCCGTTAGTGACGCCGTCGGTTCGTCGAGGATCAGAATGGACGGCTCACCCTGGATCGCTTTTGCGATCTCGACCATCTGCTGCTCGGCGCGCGACAAACTGCCAACTTGAGCTTTCGGGTCAAGATGAAACCCGAGGAGGTCGAGCGTCTCCTTCGTACCGCGAGCGATGGCTGCCTTGTCGAGGATACCGGCGTGTTTGGGTTCGCGGCCCAGATAGAGGTTGTCCTGGACCGAGAGGGTCGGCACCAGCGAGAACTCTTGGAACACCGCGTTGATGCCCAATTGCCGCGCGTGGTGGGGAGAGTGCAGGCGAATCGGTTGCCCGCGCAGCATCATCGTCCCGTCGTCTGGGGTGAACGTGCCGGCAATGATATTGATAAGCGTGCTCTTTCCGGCACCGTTCTCACCGAAGAGGACGTGGACTTCGCCGGATTGCAGGTCAAAATCGACGTCGCTCAGCGCTTGGACGCCGGGAAAGCGCTTGACGATAGACGAGAGACGGAGGAGCTCGACGCGGCTAGGCTCGGCGGGCAGAGGCTGCACGTCTTCCGCTGCAGTTACACGTGCGAGTTGCACTGACGACCTATCTGCTGTTGTCACCCATGTGGCGTCGGGACGAGGGGCCGAGACAGGTGCTCGGCCCCCTGACGTGCGACGGATACCTATTGACCTTCGACAGTGAACTCAGGCTGGTAGTCCTTCGGCGCGAAGGTCGACTCCCACACGAATTCGGTCTCGAGATTGTCCGGGGTCATCATCGTGATCACCGGCCCGGCCCGGTTGCTAGGATCGAGTGTCTGACCCTCGAGCAGGCGGATCGCCATGTCGACTGCCATGCGACCCTGGATGACAGTGTGGTCGTTTGCCGAACCGGTCAGATCGCCGGCGGCGAGCCCGTCATAAACGGGAGGGTTCTGGTGGAACGCGAGGATCTTGATCGAATCTTCGAGTCCGGCCTCACGCACCGCCTGTACCCCGGAGACTGCAGCCTGCGCGTTGCCGACGATGAAATCGATGTCTGGATTCGCCTGCAGCTCATCCTCGATCAGTGCGAGTTGGATGTCGCGGCCGGTATCTCCCCACTTGGTAGCGACAACCTCGATATTGGTGCTCTCAGTCGCGTCCAAAAATCCCTGATACGCGGTGTCGGTCCACCCCGCGCCCTGCGGTCCAGGGAAGAAAGCGACCTGAATCGGCTCATCCCCGGTGACCAGATTCTCTTTCATATAGGTCCCGGTCACGTGGCCCATGTCGTAAAAGCTGACCAGTGCGTGAGCGGAAACCTCTGGGGAGCTGACGCCGTTGACGAAGTCAATGACCGGGATGCCGCTAGCGACGATTTCCTCGACCTTAGCGTTGACCCCATCGGCGCTGATCGCGCCCAGGATGATCGCCTGGGCGCCTTGGGCCACGCAATCGTCCATCTGGCTGAGTTGCGTGTCGAGTTCGGTGTAGCCACCGGCCTCGAACAGCTGCATCGTGGCGCCGTCGCGGCGGATCTCCTCGGCGATGCCGTAATCGGCGCCGAGCCAGTACGGATCCTTCAGGTGTGGGAATGAGACGCAGATGTTCCACGGCTTGGTGATCGAGGCGGGATCGATGGGTTCGTACATCGCCGGTTGCTTCTCTTCGTTGACGACCCACTCAACTGGCCAGGTCCAGTTCTCGTTGGCCAGATCTTCAGCGGAGCCGACCTGTGGCGTGGCCTCCTGGGCAAAGCCAACCGTCCCCGCGCTTCCCAGAAGCGTTGCGCCGCCGAGCGCCACGGCCAGCGCTAATCCACCCATGCGCTGCAAGCGCGACCGTTTAGACATAAGGTTCCTCCCGTGTGTCCCGAACCAGCGACGATCACTGCGTGTCTAGCGCAAAGATCATCAACGCGTCGTGCTCGCCTGTCAAGACGGACGCTGAGCCCACAGAAGAACAGCGGCCACCAGAGCACCTCGCTCTGGTGGCCGCTTGGCGTTCTCCGGGCGCTCTAGGCCCGGTCTCATGGTCTACGAAGTCGGCGTCGCCGCCGGAGTCGCGGCGCCTGGAGTTTCCACCGCCGGGGTGGAGCCTACGGCCACGACGGGTGTGACCTCGGTCGCCGGGGTAGCTACGCCCGCCGCAGTGGCCGCGATCGGGGTAGCCGACGGACCGGCTAGGACGCCCGCGTTGGCATTGAGAATCACCATCTGCAACGTGCCGTTCTCGCTCTGGCCGATGGCGACAATGTCATAGACCATCCCCGGTTCGATCGGGACATCGAGCGCCTCGAGCAGCAGGGTGTTGTTGCCATTTTCGCGAAGCTGGAACGAGGAGGTGCCGGCATCGAAGACGACGTAACCGGACTGGCCACGGAAGTCGATCCCCTGGAATGGGGTCGGGCCGCCGGCGGTCGCCACGTCAATGGCCTCCAAATCCGGCGAGGCATGGATGACGCGGACCCTCGCCTGGTTCTGTGGCAACGCCCGTAGATCAACCCCGGCGATTGTCGCCTGAAGGTCGTCAGCTAGGCCACTCACAATAATCTCGGCGGCACTGCCGGCGGTCAATCCCTGCGTCATGTCGATAACCGCCTGATCGACGGGAGCACCGGCCGGAACGACTCGGAGCTGCTGTTCACCGTTGGGGGCGGCGGCGAAGGTGGAAGCGGCGCCAAACTCGAGTCCCTCGGCAATCGGCGATTCACCAATGTAGACATCGACCGGTCCCGCGTCCGGCGCGGCATTAATGACCCGGAGACAGCTGTCGGTCGGCTGGCCGATGCCGAGAGTCGCGCTGCAGGCGGTGGCGACTGGAGTGACCAATGGCAATAGCTGGACGGTTCCGTTGCCGGCCTGGCCGAGAGCGAAGATATCGTAGACCTGACCAGCGTCAACCTGAATGCCCGGGGCGGCCAGTAGTGTTTCCCCCGAGTCGGCGTTGCGCACGTCGAGATCGTACGTGCCGGGATTAACGTTCTGATAATCAGAGGCGTTCGGGAACTGCACCCCTTCGACCATGGGGTTGTCGGTGCCGGAAATGCCCAAGCTGATTGTTGGAGAATCTGTTACGGCGTTCACGAGCCGCAACCGCGCCTGACCGGACTCGGTTTCGGTGATGTCGACCGTGCTCGTCTGGAGCTGGATGTTGGCCAATTGCCCGACGACGGCGAGGATATTGGATGTCCAGCCATCAAATGTCACCGACTGATCGATGATCGGCGCACCACCGTCCGTCGGCACGACCTGGACTTGATGGGCACCAGGTGAGAGCGCCGCATACTCCGACGCGCTCCCGAAGGCAACACCTTGCGCGAGCGGCTGCCCGTCAACGAGGACGTTGACGGCTGGCGCATCCGGAGATGCGTGGACGACACGAACAGTCGGGTCGGGCACACCCGTTACAGTCGGCGTCGCCTGTTGGGCGAATGCCCATGGTGCCGAGACCGCCATCGCGGTGATCAACGCGACGACAAGGAGCGCCACCGAGTGACTGGTACTCAACAGACGCGATACCTGGTTCCCTGGAAACCGCTTCATTGATCGATCCTCTCTGGAAAAAACACATGCTCGGCAGCTGCCGCTGCACTCGCTCTTCGCAAGCCTCGTACCACTCACGCTTTCCACACTATCCATGCTGGCCTCGCGGGTACCGACCCGTTGCCGGATGGTCGCGCCGAAGCGAATAATCCGCGAGAATGTGACGAACGACAGGTCGAACCAGGGGAGGTGACAGTGGGCCAGGCCAATGGACGGGCGAATGCGGCGCTCCTGGCGGAGACCCCGGCCCAGGACGGGCGTCCCGGCGCGGTCTACCGTTCCGCGGGCGACCGCTTCCTGCTAGTCGAGTTCGGGCCGATGGAGCTCGATCTGACGCTGAACTTTCGTGTCTTGGGTCTCAATCAGGCGCTGAAGGGCGCGAGCATCGCCGGCGTGATCGAGACGATCCCCGCGCTGCGCTCGATCCTCATCCACTACGACAGCACGGAGTTGCAGCCGAGCGACCTCATAACGGAGGTGGACCGGCACTACGCATCACTGCCGCCGGTTGAGGATCTGACCATCCCCAGTCGCGAGATCAGCTTGCCGCTGGCGGTCAATGACCAGTGGACCCGCGCCGACATCG
>Ga0126305_10001156_pt1 | contig 11645 bp, 8 predicted proteins | sample Plot26_FD_92536 | JGI IMG/M metagenome (GOLD analysis project Ga0126305, IMG submission 92536) | Serpentine soil microbial communities from UC McLaughlin Reserve, CA, USA - Plot26 | ecosystem: Environmental > Terrestrial > Soil > Grasslands | place: USA: UC McLaughlin Reserve, Lake County... | reverse complement strand
ATGATGATCTGGCGCATGTCCTTGCGCTGGCGCTCCAGAATGCGCCGCGCCAGCCGGAGTCCCTCGCGCGTGTTGGTGTAATGCGGACCGACCCGAACCCGGCCGAGCTCAGAAAGCGGAATTTCCTCGGCCGAATCGTGGAACAGCACCACGCTGAGCGCGTCGCCGGGATATTGGTTCTTGATCAGCTGCGCCAGGGCGAGCGCCACCCGTTTGGCCGGCGTGAAGCGGTCCTCACCGTAGAGAATCATGCTGTGGCTGCAGTCGAGCATGATCACCGTGGCGCACGAGCTCTGATATTCGCTCTGCGCCACCATCAGATCGGGATAGTCGACGTCGATGGAAACGGCGTCGGGAGTCGTTTTCGACGAGCCTCCCCCGAAAATGACTCCCGACCCCTTCCGACGCACGGCATTGAGAATCGTGGTGCTGGGATCGATGTTCAGCGTGTCACCGAACTCGTATGGCTTCGGCGCCGACGCGGTCTCGACGCCAGTGCTCAGATGATGCGTATCGTGCCGGCCCGAATCGCTGCGGCCGATTGATCCGAGCAGATCGCGGAGTGCGCGATAACCGAGGAAGTCCAGCGCCTTGTCCGTGACCTCGAACTTGACCGGCCCGGCGTCCTCACCGACGCCGCCGCCGGTGCCGCGACGGTGCTCGCGTTCCTGATCCAGGTCCGGTGCGCCGGTGATAAAGCCTTGCTCCATCATCCGCTCGATGATTTGCTGGATCAGATCCTCGATCTGCTGGCGCGCCCGTTCTTGATCGCCATCGGCCGGCTCGCCGAGCAGCTTCTGCATCGCCTCGTCAGAGAGCATGCCGCCGCTGAACAGCGCCTCGAGGATCGCGTCATGCAGCGCCTGCATCGTGCGGTCCTCTTCGTCGTCGAGCGGGTGCCCCCACGGGTTGTTGAACCCGCTCGAGAGCAGCAGGTCGGACAGCTTCGAGACGAGCGAGTCGAGATCGATCTCGTCGAGCAGGTCGCCGGTGTATTTGGTGTAGCGGTATTTCACGGATCCCTGCGGTCAGTGGTTAGTCGTTGGTGGTGAGTGGTCAAGAACTTCGTAACTACCAACCACCCACCACCAACCATCAACTAATTGTAGTACTTCTTGCGCCCCCCGCCCGACGGCACGCGCGGCTCGTCGTCAAGGTTCACCTCACGCGACGGTTTCCGGACACTCGGTTCGGACCCGTGGTAGCCGCGTTCTTCGCTGCGGCTGATCTTCTTCGTGGCGTAGAGGCCTTCGAGCACGAAATCGATGCCTGACGCGAGCAGCGGCGCGGAGGCCTGCGCCGGAACGCCGGCAGCGGACGCGAGCTCGACGAGGCCCTGCACCTGACGAGCGCTGGAAATCACGTCGTTGGCGCTCATCGTGTCGCTCAACTGCAGACTGCCGCCGAGGTCGAACCACTCGATCACGCCGCGTGTTTCGAGATGCGAGAGATACCCGTCGGCCACCGTGGCCACTGCGGCGCGAATCAGATCGCGAGCCACCGTCTCGGCGCCCTTCAGCTCGCCTTCGTATTCCATCTCGAACTTGCCGGTAATCGAGGGCAGTGCCGCGTAGACGTCGGTCACTCTCGCGACGGCTTCGGGCTCGGTCGACACAATCGCACGGCGCTCCGCATTCGACATGACGTTCTCGACCGCGGAGATCGGCAGGCGCTGGCTCACACCGGAACGCTTGTCGATGCGGCGATCCTGACGTGCCTGGAACGCGATCTCTTCGACGACCTCGGCCACAAACGTCGGCACCGACGCGCGCGGAGCGGCGCCATTTCGCATCAGCCACGCCTCCTGCGCGGTGATCGCCATCGCGTCGGCACGGCCGCTCGGATAGTGCGTGCGGATCTCAGAGCCGATCCGATCCTTGAGCGGCGTGATGATCTTCCCGCGTGCGGTGTAGTCCTCGGGGTTGGCAGTGAACGCCATCAGCACGTCGAGCGGCAGACGAACGGGATAACCCTTAATCTGAATGTCGCCTTCCTGCATGATGTTGAAGAGGCCGACCTGGATCTTGCCGGCCAGATCGGGCAACTCGTTGATCGCAAAGATGCCGCGATTGGCGCGCGGCAGCAGACCGTAGTGCATGGTCAGCTCGCTCGAGAGCTGCAGCCCGGCCTTCGCGGCTTTAATCGGATCGATGTCTCCGACCATGTCGGCGATCGTCACATCGGGCGTCGCCAGCTTCTCCACGTATCGCAGATCGCGGTGAAGCCACTGAATCGGCGTCGAGTCGCCCTCGGCGGCGATGCGCGCGCGGCACGACGCACAGATCGGCGCCAGCGGATCGTCGTTGATCTCGCAGCCCGGCATGACCGGGATCTCTTCATCGAGCAGCGTGACCAGCGCGCGCAGCAGGCGCGTCTTTGCCTGGCCGCGAAGGCCAAGCAGGATGAAGTTGTGTTGAGAAAGGAGCGCATTGACGAGTTGCGGCACCACCGTGTCGTCGTAGCCGATGATGCCGGGGAACAACGGACCCCCGCCGCGCAACGCCTGGATCAGGTTCTCGCGAACCTCCTCCTGCACTGTCCGATGCGCCACCTCGCCTCGCTCGACGGCCTGACGCAATACACCTAGCGTGGAGATGGACCTCTTGGACATATTCCGGATCCTATCAAGGCCCAATGCTTAATGCCCAATCCTCAATGATTAAACGTTGAGCCTTGCCTTTTTGGGCATTGAGCATTGAGCATTGTGCATTGTGCCTTTCTTTCGCGGGCCCGGCCGCCCGCGCGTGTTCGCGCATCGCGGCGGCTGCGCGCTCGGTCCTGAAAACACGATTGCGGCGTTCGATCGCGGCCTGGAAGCGGGTGCGGACGGCCTGGAACTCGACATCCGCCTGTCTGCCGACGGAATTCCGGTCGTGTGTCACGACGAGACGCTCGATCGCACGACCAATGCGACCGGACCCGTCTCGGCACGGACCGCCGCCGAGCTGTCGCGCGTCGACGCCGGCTACGGCTTTACAGACGACTCGGGTCGGCAGCCCTTTCGTGGCCAGGGCGTCTACATTCCCACGCTACGCGAGGTCCTCGAACGGTATCCACATATTCCGATCATCGTGGAGATGAAACCTGACTCCGAGGAAATGGGCCTCGCGCTGGCCGCAGAAATCCTCAACGCCGGTGCTGTCGATCGCATCTGCGCAGCTGGCTATGGCTCGCGGAGTCTCGCCGTCGCTCGCGACGCGTTGCCAGCCATGGCGAGCAGTGCGAGCCGGATGGAAGTGCGGTTGGCCTTATACCGGTCGTGGGCGGGATGGCCACCGATGCGCACGCGGTACGGAGGATATCAGGTGCCCGAGCACGCGGGATCGCTGCGAGTGGTCTCGAGGCGGTTCATCCGGCACGCGCATCGAGCCGGACTCGAAGTCCACTTGTGGACGATCGACAAGGCCACGGACATGCAGCGGTTGCTTGGCTGGGGCGCGGATGCCCTGATTAGCAATCGGCCCGACCTTGCCGTCACCGTTCGAGATCAAGTTGTGTCCTCCGGACAATTCGATCGTGCCGGGGGCCCATAATCGGGCATGCATGGCCCGACCTACGACGACGTCCTTGCCGCGCAGCCGCATGTGTATGCCCATATGCGGCGGTCGTCGCTCCTCAAGCATCCGCTGCTCGACGAATGGGTCGGCCGTTCGACGTGGGTCAAGCACGAGAACCACAATCCTACGGGCTCGTTCAAGATTCGTGGCGGGCTGAATCTTGCCGCGAGGATGAGCGACGAAGAGAAACGTCGCGGCGTGATCTGCGCGAGTACCGGCAATCACGGTCAGTCGGTGGCGACAGCCTGCCGTCTCCTCGGCATTCGCTGCCGGATTGTGGTGCCGGTGGGCAACAACCCGGACAAGACCGCGGCAATGCGTGCGCTCGGCGCCGACGTACAGGAGTACGGACGCGATTTCGACGACGCGCGCGAGTTCGTCGAGAGCGTGAGCGCCCGTGAGGGGTTGCGCTATGTACATAACGCCAACGAGCCGCATCTGATCGCGGGCGTCGCGACCTACGCACTCGAGGTCTTCGAAGAGTGCCCCAACGTTGACTACGTCTTCGTGCCGATCGGCGGCGGTAGCGGCGCCGCGGGCTGCGCCCTCGTTCGCGCGGCACTCGGCTCACACGCGAAGGTCATCGGGGTGCAGGCGGCGCGAGCCGATGCGTTCGCGCGATCGTGGCGCGGACCGGTGCGTGTGGACGGAACGGCTGAAACCTTCGCTGAAGGCATTGCCACGCGAACGACATTTGACCTGACGTTCACCATGCTCAAAACTTCACTCGACGACGTCGTGACGCTGGAGGAGTCAGAGCTCCAGGAGGGTGTGGCAGCGTCGATCCGATGTACCCACAATCTCGCCGAAGGGGCTGGCGGTGCGGCCATCGCTGCTGCGCGAAAGACCAACCTGCCAGGCGATGCTAGGATCGTGTGCGTCATGAGCGGCGGGAACGCCGACGAGCGCACGCTGCGCCGCGCCCTTGCGTGACATCCTCCGAATCGGGGAGCATGGGTAAGTAGAGGGATCGACCCCGAGGAGGACTATTTGATGCGCCGGCTTATTTCCTACACTCTTGCTGTGACTGCTCTCGCCACCGCCGTCGTCGCCGCCCAGAAAGTGACCACGCCGGAGGATCTCGATAAGGCAATGAAGAAGATTGCGCCGGCTCAGGGCGCCGCCAACAAGGCGATTCAGTCCATGTCATGGGGCGACGCGAAGGCCCAGGTCGCCATCGTCAAGCAGACCCTGAGCGAGACCGAGAGCTTCTGGACCGCGAACAAGAAAGACGACGCCGTGGCGATGTTGAAGGATTCGGTTGCCAAGGTCACCGCGGTCGAACAGGCCCTCAACGCGCCGATGCCGGATCAGCAGGCGGTTCTGGCCGCGTTCAAGCAGGTGGGCGCGACCTGTGCGGCGTGCCACAAGCAGTATCGCGAGCAGGACGAAAACCAGCAATATCGGCTGAAGACCGGCGCAATTTAACGCCCAACGCCCAACGACCGATTCCCAACCACTCCCAATTTCCAAACTGCCAAAACTCCAATTTCGAGCGCTGCCAATTTGGCAGTTGGCAATTGGCAGTGGTTGGGTTTGGAAGTTGGGAGTTGGGAGTTGACAGGCATCGACTATAATCCCGGTCGCACCCCGTCGGCGCGCACCCGGGTCCGGGCAGTCGCGAAAGCACCGGTCGTGAGGAGGGATTCAGTATGCGAAGTCTCTGTAGAGTTCTCGTTCTGGGGTTGGTGGTTAGCGCAAGCTACAGCCTGCAGGCGCAGGGTGAACTCACACCCGCGACTTACCCAGCGAAGATGAAAGAGGTAGCCCAGGCGAACGCCGAGTTGCAGAAGGCGCTCAAGGCCGGCGCTGCTGCGGACGCGGTTGCCCCGGCGAAGACGGCCTCGGCCGCATTTGCCGAGATCGAAAAGTTCTGGACCGCGCAGAAGAAGGACGATGCGGTGAAACTGGCGGCGCAGGCGAAAACCGGCTTTGCCGACGCCGCGGCGGCCGCAGCGAAGGGCGATGCGATGGCGGCACAGATGGCTGCCGGCAACGCATTGGCAACCTGCAAGCAGTGCCATGGGATGTATCGCGAGGGTGATCCGCAGTCCGGCTTCAAGTTCAAGGCCGGCGCCGTCACGGAATAATCGAACGTCGGGGTGGCGCGTCACGTCACCCCGACAACATTGTCCGCGCCTTTCTGAACACCTTCTCCATCATCACTGGCGTCAGCTTTCCCGTATTCGTATTCTGCCGGCTTGGGTGATAACACCCGATTAGGGTGTGCGGTCCCGCCGGGCCATCCGGCATATGCATGACGCTGCCGTGCGCGAACAGCGGGCGCGGGCTCACGCGCACACCGCGCCTTCGCAGCAATTGCAGCCACACATCGAAGCCGATCTTCCCCAGCCCGACAACAACCTGCGCGTGTGAAACCGTGTTGACCTCGGCTTCGAGATGATCGAGGCAGCGCGTGATCTCCTCGGGCAGCGGTTTGTTGTCGGGCGGCGCACAACGCACCGCCATGACGATGTACGCGTCCTTAAGAATGAGCCCGTCATCGATCTGCCGAGAGGTGGGGATGCTGGCGAACCCCGTGCGATGCAGCGCCGACATGAGGAAGTCGCCGGCGCCGCCGGCGCCATCACCCGTGAATACCCGGCCTGTACGATTTGCGCCATGCGCCGCGGGCGCGAGGCCGACGAGCAGCAGCCGCGCATCACGATCGCCGAAGCCCGGCACAGGCCGGCCCCAGTACGTGTCTGCCTGGTAGGCGCGCTTCTTCTGTTGTGCGATGGTCCGGCAGTAGGTGCGCAGGCGAGGACAGCGTTCGCATGACACGATTGCATCATGAACATCAGCTAGACGCGCGCTGAGCGAGCCCGCGATGTTTCGCGGGTCAACGAGGGCCGATACAGGTTTCATTGGGGCCGCAACGGAGACTAGAATAAGTTGTTTAGAGGATCCATGCGCAACACAGCACCGAAGGACGCCGCGGAGATCGAGGGTCTCGAGACGCGCGAGTGGCTCGAGTCGCTCGACTATGTGCTCCAGTCCGGCGGCCCCGCTCGAGTCAGCCGGCTCTTACGGGAGCTGGGTGATCACGCTCGCCGACATGGCGTCTCGCAGCCCTTCACCGCGAACACCTCTTACATCAACACCATTCCCACACAGGATCAGCCGCCGTTCCCTGGCAGTCGCGAGATCGAGCGCCGCATCAAAAGTCTCGTCCGCTGGAACGCGCTGGCGATGGTGGTGAAGGCCAACAAGGCCGAAGACGGCATCGGCGGTCACATCTCGACGTTTGCCTCCGCGGCGACCCTGTACGAAGTCGGGTTCAACCATTTCTTCAAGGGCAAGGGCGAGGACCACGATGGCGACATCATCTACTTCCAGGGACATGCCGCGCCTGGTATCTACGCGCGCGCCTTCCTCGAAGGACGACTCTCGCCTGAGAAGCTCGAGAACTTCCGCCGCGAGCTGAAAGCGGGCGGCGGCCTATCGTCGTATCCACATCCGTGGCTGATGCCTGACTTCTGGGAGTTCCCCACCGTCTCGATGGGCCTCGGCCCGATCATGTCGATCTATCAGGCGCGCTTCATGCGCTACCTGGAAGATCGTGGTCTCAAGAAGCGCTCGAACTCCAAGGTGTGGGCGTTCCTCGGCGACGGAGAGACGGACGAACCCGAAACGCTCGGCGCGATCACGCTGGCCTCGCGCGAGAAACTCGACAACCTGATCTTCGTCATCAACTGCAATCTGCAGCGGCTCGACGGTCCGGTGCGCGGCAATGGCCAGATCATCCAGGAGCTGGAAGCGATCTTCCGCGGCGCTGGATGGAACGTGATCAAAGTGATCTGGGGCAGCGAGTGGGACGCGCTGCTCGAAAAGGATCATGACGGGCTGCTCGTCAAGCGCATGGGCGAAGTCGTCGACGGCGAGTATCAGAAGTACGCCGTCGAATCCGGCGAGTACATTCGAAAGCACTTCTGGGGCGCTGACCCCCGGCTCCTCGACCTGGTCAAGCACCTCTCGGACGAGCAATTGAAAAAGCTCACGCTGGGCGGGCACGACCCGATCAAGGTTTACTCGGCGTACAACGCCGCGTTCCAGCACACCGGTCAGCCCACGGTGATCCTGGCGCGCACCATCAAGGGCTACGGGATCGGCGAAGCGGGTGAAGGCAAGAACATTACCCATCAGCAGAAGAAGCTGAACGAAGACGAGCTGAAGGCGTTCCGCACCCGCTTCGGCATCCCGATCGGGGATGAGGACGTGGCCAAAGCGCCGTTCTACAGGCCACCCGACAACAGCCCCGAAGTCAGCTACATGCTCGAGCGGCGCAAGCAACTCGGTGGCTTCGTGCCCTCCCGGAAAGTCCAGCTCGAACCTCTCAAGACCGATTCACTCACCGAACTCTTCGCCGAATTTCAGCAAGGCAGCGAAGGCCGCAAGGCGTCCACGACGATGGCGTTTGTGCGGATGCTGGCGAAGATGCTGCGCGACAAGGAGATTGGCCAGCTGGTCGTGCCGATCGTCCCGGACGAAGCGCGCACGTTCGGTATGGAGGCGCTCTTCCGACAAGTCGGCATCTACTCGCACGTCGGTCAGCTCTACGAGCCGGTCGACATCGACACCCTGCTGTACTACAAGGAAGCCAAGGAAGGGCAGATCCTCGAGGAAGGCATCACCGAGGCCGGATCGATCTCGTCGTTCATCGCCGCGGGCAGCGCCTACGCCACGCACGGCATCAATACCATCCCCTTCTTCATCTATTACTCGATGTTCGGGATGCAGCGGGTCGGCGACCTTGTGTGGGCGGCGGCCGACACGCGCACGCGCGGGTTCCTCCTTGGCGGCACCGCCGGTCGCACGACGCTCTCCGGTGAAGGACTGCAGCATCAGGACGGCCACAGCCATCTGTTCTCGATGGCCATTCCTAACCTGGTCTCCTACGATCCGGCATTCGCGTTCGAGATTGCGGTGATTATCGAGGACGGCATCCGCCGGATGTACAAGAACGGCGAGAGCATCTTCTACTACATCACCGTGATGAACGAGCAGTACGAGATGCTGCCGATGCCGAATGGAGCGCGCGAGGGCATCCTCAAGGGGATGTACCTGCTGCGCCCGTCGCAGCAGAAGAAGGCCAAGGCGCGCGCGCAGTTGCTCGGCAGCGGCGCGATCCTCAACGAGGTGCTGAAGGCGCAGCAGGTTCTCGAAGAGAAGTACAACGTGAGCGCGGACGTCTGGAGCGTGACGAGCTATCAGGAGCTGTACCGCGAAGGACATGCGGCCGATCGCTGGAACCGCATGCATCCCGGCGAGAAGCCGCGCGTGCCGTTTGTGACGCAGTGCCTGTCAGGCACCGACGGTGTGATCGTCGCAGCGTCCGATTACGTGAAGGCGCTGCCCGATGCAATCGACCGCTGGGCCGGCCGCCGACTCACGTCACTTGGCACCGATGGCTTCGGCCGCAGCGAAGGCCGTGCCTCACTCCGCGACTTCTTCGAGGTCGACGCCAAGCACATCGTCCTGGCGACGCTTGTCGATTTAGCGCGCGACGGCAAAGTGGAGGTCGGCATCCCGCAGAAAGCGGTCAAGGATTTGGGGATCAACCCCGATAAGCCGAACCCGGCGATTGCCTGACGACGCGGCGGGTCCGAAAGGGCCGGCCCTACGACGGAATGACAGAGTTCAAAATCCCAGAACTTGGTGAGAACGTCGCCGCAGGCGATGTGACCAAGGTGCTCGTGAACGTCGGCGACACGATTACCCGTGAGCAGCCGGTTCTCGAGCTCGAGACCGATAAGGCGACGATCGAGGTGCCGTCCTCGGTCGCCGGTGTCGTCAAGGAAATCCGCGTCAAGAAAGGCGACAAGGTCAAGGTCGGGGCGGTGGTGCTGACCGTTGACGCACCGTCCTCGAATGGCGATGAAGCCGCAGCGAAGACGCCGCGGCCAGATGCCGCTCCCTCGCTCGCCGCGCCTCCCGTTGCCGCGTCGCAGTCTGCACCGGCCGGCGCTCCTGCTCAAGCGGCAGCGCCGTCGAGAGTGGTCACGATGCCGGTTCGGCCCTTCGACTCTGCTCAGGGCAGACAGACGCAGGAACCGCCTGTCTCAGCATCTGCCGCCGTGCCACCGGCGCCAGCCAGACCAGACGGCCGTGCGGCACCGGCATCGCCGGCGGTACGACGGCTTGCGCGGGAAATTGGCGTCAACATCAACGACGTCGAAGGCACTGGGCCAAACGGGCGCATCACGCAGGACGACGCCAAAGAACATGCCCGCCGCATCCTGAGCAGCGTCGGCTCTGCGGGCGCTGTCGGCGCCGGCGTTGTGGCGCGACCGGTGCGACAACTCCCCGATTTCTCCAAGTTCGGCGAGGTCGAGCGTCAGGCGTGGACCAACGTTCGGCGCGTAACGGCCGAGCATCTCAGCTACGCGTGGAACACGATTCCGCACGTCACGCAGTTCGACAAAGCAGACGTGACTGAGCTCGAAGTGCTGCGCAAGCGGCACAAGGAGCAAGTGGCGAAAGCGGGAGGCAATCTGACGGTGACCGCGATGCTCGTTCGCATCATCGCCACGGCGGTCCGCAAGTTCCCGCAGTTCAATGCCTCCATCGATACCGAGCGCGGCGAGATTGTCTACAAGAAGTACGTCAACGTCGGTGTGGCTGTGGACACCGATCGCGGGCTGCTCGTGCCGATCATCCGGAACGCTGACGAGAAGAACATCACGCAGATCGCCATCGAGCTGAATCAGCTCGCCGAGCGCGCGCGCGACCGCAAGCTCACGCCGGACGACATGAGCGGTGGATCGATGACAATCTCGAATCTCGGTGGCATCGGCGGCACGTACTTCACACCGATCGTCAACTGGCCTGAGGTCGCGATTCTCGGCGTCTCGCGAGGCGCGATCGAACCGGTGTGGAAAGACGGTAAGTTCGAGCCAGTGCAGCGGCTGCCGTTGTCGCTCTCGTACGATCACCGCGTGATCGATGGCGCCGACGCGATGCGCTTCCTGCGCTGGGTCGTCGAGGCGATCGAGCAACCCTTCCTTCTTTCATTGGTCGGCTGATGGCGGATTCTGTTCAGGTGGCAGTGCTCGGCGCAGGGCCGGGTGGATATGCGGCGGCCTTTTATGCAGCGGACCTCGGCATGCAGGTCGCGCTCATCGACGAAGAGAAGAATCCGGGCGGCGTCTGTCTCTATCGCGGGTGCATTCCCTCCAAGGCGCTGCTGCACGTCGCCAAGGTCGTGGACGAGGCGCGGCATGCCGGCAACTGGGGCGTGACCTTCGCCGAGCCGAGCATCGATGTCAACCGGTTGCGCGCCTACAAGCAGGGCGTTGTCGATAAACTCACCGCCGGGGTCGGCAGCGTCGCCAAGTTGCGCAAGGTGAAGTTCATTCAAGGCCGCGCCACGCTCACCAGTCCGACGTCACTCAAGGTCGCTGGCGCGTCGGGCGAAACGGAACTCCAGTTCGAGCATCTGATTCTCGCCACCGGCTCGCACCCGACGAAGATCCCGTCGCTCTCGCTCGACAGCCCTCGCATGATGGATTCGACCTCGGGACTCGAGCTGCCCGACGTTCCGAAGTCGCTGCTCGTGATCGGCGGCGGCTACATTGGCCTAGAGCTGGGCTCGGTGTATGCCACCCTCGGCAGCAAGGTCTCCGTTGTCGAGATGACGCCTGGCCTCCTTCCCGGTGCGGATCGCGATCTCGTGCAGGTGCTCGAGAAGAAACTGAAGAAGCTCTTCGCGAACATCATGGTGAACACCAAGGTCGTCAAGGTCGCCGAAGAGGGCCAGAGCATTCGCGTGACGTTCGAAGGGGATGTCACCGAGAAGGAACAGGTCTTCGATCGCGTGCTCGTCGCCATCGGACGACGTCCGAATTCGAAGATTCCCGGTCTCGAGACGACGCGCGTGAAGGTGGATCAGAAGAGCTTCATCGAAACCGATCCGCAGCGGCGTACCGCCGAGCCATCGATTTTCGCGATCGGCGACGTCGCCGGTGAACCGATGCTCGCGCACAAGGCATCGCACGAGGCACGCGTCGCCGTCGAAGCCATTGTGGGTCACAAGGCGGTCTTCGAGCCGCAGGCCATTCCCGCCGTCGTGTTTACGGATCCGGAGAT
>Ga0126305_10001155_pt1 | contig 11671 bp, 12 predicted proteins | sample Plot26_FD_92536 | JGI IMG/M metagenome (GOLD analysis project Ga0126305, IMG submission 92536) | Serpentine soil microbial communities from UC McLaughlin Reserve, CA, USA - Plot26 | ecosystem: Environmental > Terrestrial > Soil > Grasslands | place: USA: UC McLaughlin Reserve, Lake County... | reverse complement strand
TACAATGATCCTTGAGGCCCTCCAACTTTCCCCTAGTATCTCCTCCGGAGAGCCTTCGGCTTGCCCACAGCCCCGGTAATAGGACCGGGGCCATCGGGGGTCCAGCCCTTTTTATGTGCTGCCTCCCTTTACCTTAACTTCCGCCAGGTTGCTCCTACCGTAATTAGTAGCCGAGATTTCGGGCGAAGGCAAGACCTTGAGAGGAAACTCGCTGCAAGCTAGCCGGAAGCTGTTAGTAAACAAGTGATGCCGAGGCCATCTATCAACAACGGCTTACCTTATCCCTTGACAACTCTGTACTTAGCGGCCATTAATCAAAGTAACAACAGGCGCCTCTTCTCCGAGGAGCGATACGAGAAAGGCAAACCCGTTGCGAGGCGGGGGCGCAAAGCCTAAGGGCCTCTATATGAGGCAGCCGGGCCGCCGAATAGAAGCAGTGGGGGTTTGGGGAACCCCCGGGGAAAGGAGGAAGAAGCGTTTACTTCTAAGCAAATGACCTTAGCGTTCCCTGTGTATCACTTCGAGGTCCGGCCGCGGAGTAGTGCTGCTGTACGAGGCTAAGTGGGGGACTCTGTCCTCTGACAGGGTTGGGGAAGGGATAGAAAACGAGGAGTGAGACACCGAAAGGACCGGTTGAGGTAAGAGCACACCCGCAATCAAGGGGATAATCGAGATAAGGCGCACGAGTGGTGCTCGAAAGGCAAGCCGTAGCGACGCGGGTGTACTCAAAGCGTTGGCCTCTCCTTCGGCCAGCCGTACTGCAGAACGGCGCAGACTGGTGAAAAGGCAAAACAATGGCTGAGAAATATCTTTCCGAGTTTTACACTTACCAAGAAGCGGCTACCAGCGCTGACCCTATTGCCGTCGACGCTGAGCCCGTCGAGATCAGTATAAGTAGCCCAATCACGCCCTGGAGAGAAGGCTAAGCCCTTGGCCGCTGATGCCGGGCATGGTCCGCGAGGAATGCCGGGAGGGGCGGGGGCCGGCGGAAGCGGTTCGTGTGCGCTTGCTCGGCGGCTTCTCCGTCTTGGTAGAGACGCGTACCATTCCGGAGACCGCACGAAGGAAGACGCAGAAACGCCTCGGGTCGGGCAGAAGAGAACACCATGAAGGGGACATCATGAACGAATCAGAGAACAAGGCCAGCAAGGACGGGTTCTCTATGAAACTCTGGCGAGGTGAGCGAATGTGTCTGCTGGGGTTCGACGTCACCCGACCTGAGCCGGACTTCGTCGGCTTTGCCGTTGAGTGCCGAAGTCCTGGGGCGACTGAGTTTCACCCGCTCCTCAATCGGCTGGCGTTTTCTTATGATAGCCCTGTCGCAGATGCCGTAACCGGCGCTCGTAAATTCCCTTCGACCCAAGCCCCATTTCAAAAGTTTCGCTGGGTGCATTTCCCACGCGATCCGCAACCCGGTACCTATACATATCGCGCGACTAAGATGCACATGCCAAAGGATAGAGAGCTCAAGAGAGGCTCCGCCATCGACCTGAAGATTCCGCTCGATCCGGTGACCTACCACGATTTTCTAGATGTCGGTTTTACACGCAATTTCGCCTCGTCACAAGCGTTCCTCGAGAAATTCCGTAATGAGCCGGACATCAACAAGATCGGAAAAGAGATCATCCCGGCCACTGCTGATGAGGGACTCAGCTTCAAAAAGAGACCAGGCGACATCTACAATTGGCTCGGCTTTGAGGCGTACGACCTGATATTCGGATTCCTAGAGCAGGCGGTCAATGATGAGAGTATCGAGCTCGATCTCTTCGCCTATGATCTCAATGAGCCGGATTTGGTCGCAAAATTGGCTCAGCTCGGGCCGCGCTTGCGAGCGATAATCGATGATTCAACCAAGACGAAGCATGGCAAAACAACAGGGCATGGCACAGCCGAGAGCGCGGAGTCGAAAGCGACCAAGCTCCTGCAATCCTCAGCTGGTGCAGGAAACATTAAGCGAACGCACTTCCAAAAGCTCCAGCATCACAAGGTGTTGATCGCCAAGCGCAATGGCGAACCCTTTAAGGTGTTGGTGGGCTCGACGAATTTTAGCTTCCGTGGAATCTACATCCAGGCAAACAACGTGTTGGTCTTTAACGAGCCAAAAGTCGCCGGGCTGTTCAGCAAAGTATTCGACGCGGCCTTCAAATCTCCCGCTGCCTTCAAGGCCGACGAACTCGCCTCCAAATGGCATATGGTGCAGGCTGACGGAAAACCGCCTGTTCATCTATGCTTTTCTCCGCACAAATCGTCAGACCTGTCGCTTAACCCCGTGCGCGGGGCCATCGATCAGGCGAACTCTTCTGTCTTCTACTCGATAGCATTCCTGAACCAGATCAAATCGGGCCCGACCAAAGAAGCGCTCGACCGTCTCATGACAAGACCTGTATTTAGCTATGGGGTTGTCGACGAAGCAGCCGGCCTAGAGGTTAGAAAGCCGGATGGCTCGATCGGGCTGGTAGACTTCGCTTTTCTCGCGGAGAACGCTCCTGAACCCTTCAAGGATGAGTGGAGCGGGGGCGGGGGAATCAATGTACATCACAAGTTCGTTGTGACGGACTTCAACCTGCCGACTGCAAAGGTCTTCACAGGATCATCCAACCTCGCGCCGAGCGGTGAGGAGGGCAATGGTGACCATCTGATTATGATCGAGGACAGCAAGATCGCTACCGGCTACGCTATCGAAGCGCTGCGAATCTTCGACCACCTTCAATTCCGTTCGCACATGGAGGCTGCACTTAAAGACTCGAAAGAGGACAATAAGGCAAAGGAGAAGCTAACGCTTCGGAAGCCAAAGGCCATCAGTGGTAAGGAGGCATGGTTTGAGAAGTTTTATGTCGCCGGCTCTCAGCGTGAGAGCGATCGCAAACTGTTCTCTCGATGAAGGCGTGTAGGGAAGAGATTCACAGTTCCAATCGTTCTCCCGACTCTTTGGTGGTATGGGGTCTTCTCCAACGACATGAGTGGGGCGACGCTGGCAACGAAAGCTTTGAGGAGCAGCGAGCAGTGGGCTCTGAAGCGCTACCTCACGATGGACGCCCTCGAAGCAGTAGGAAAACCAAACCCACAACTTTCGAGACATTGACAAAGGACGCGACACAGTGTTTCTAAAACCTTTTACGTTGGGATATCGAGGGCGTCACTCTATCTCTATTCGGATAGGAAGCAACCCTGGGTCGTGGAGATACATTTGGACAGGTCCCGCACGAGCGAAGCACATGACGGATCCGTCGCTCTTACGTCCCGCAACTCGCGGGGCACTGGGCTGGTCAAGGAGGAATGATTATGCCACTGAATCGCTACGGGGTCCTGAAGGGTAGCGTCATCGACGCGCGTCGCGAAGATGACCCCGAGTCCCCCCACTACCAGGTGCATGTCCTCGCTGATAGCACAAGCTACCGCGTCGCTGTCAATGTCAAGTCGCAGATGAGCCCGTCGGAACTGCTCTTCCTCGTCGACGACCGCTTCTGGCACCCGCTCACCGCTGGTCTACCCGGATTAACACAAGGCTTCACGGAGCTGCAGCGCGAGCCAGGTAGCCTGGCGCTCGACTTTATCCGAGGCAATCTCTTCAACCGGCTGCGACTGCGGACATTGCCGCCTAACCTGCCCGGCCCAGACAATGACCTAAGTGACCTGGTCGAGCATTACGTCGCGAGGGCCAGCCAAGAGCGCGGCTCCGAGGTGTACGCCTTCGGCGAGCGCTGGGGGCCGGAGCAGGACAAGCGGGATAAGATCTTCGGGTTCCTCCCAGGCAACGGTGTCCATGACATCCACATGAATCAAGGAAACCATCCACCGTTCGTGCGGGACGACGGGGTATGGCAAGACGGCGCGCTCGTCTTCCACTTCCTGTCCACCGACCAATGGGTAGCGGTCTTCCTCGCGTTCCAGTCGCAGTCCTGGCACACCGACGACAGCACCGGCCACGCCATCACTGAACCAGGACCTGTGCCTGGCCCAACCGAGCCCGATCGCATTGTGCGCATTGTGGGGGCGCTGGTGAACCCAATCGGTCCTGCCCCCGAGCCCGAGACGGTTACCCTGATCAACGCCTCGCCCGGGCCGGTACAGCTGGCCGGATGGAAGATCGCGGACAGGTTCGAGAATGAGCAATCGCTAACCGGAACGCTTGCAGCGGGTGTCGCCTTGACGGTCCCTGTTCAGCCCCCAGTGCAGTTGGGCAACAGGGGTGGCATCATCACCCTGTTAGACGATCGAGGGCTGAAGGTTGACGGGGTGTCGTACACCGAGCATGAGGCGCAGCGCGAGGGGTGGACGCTCGTCTTCTAAGCAGTGAATCCCGTTATCGGCCTTACGAAGCTTAACGCCTGTCTAGACAAGCGTACTTAGCGTGCCCCGAGCCAGCGCTGGGCTTGACCAGGGCGGTGCAAGGCTGGAGCTGACGACAGTTTGACGACTACGCACCTGAACAGCAGTAAACATGCAGAACAACCATAGAAGTAATAAGTAGGGATTTGCAGGTACTTTTGAACAACGGTGAACATACACAACACATGCAATTGTCCCTGATAAGGAAGAGGTCCCTGGTTCGAGTCCAGGCATGCCCACCTCAAAAACTCACGGTTTGCAGGTAAAACTACACGAGGCAAGAAAGAGCCGGGACTCGCTCCCTTCACGTAGGTCAGGTAGGGTATTCGAGTCGGCGTGCGAACACACCACTGCCGACACAGAAGTTTATAACACCCTCTACTAACTACTCTTTCCGTTGTCTACAGAGCTGGTGCATATGCCACTAGTTTCGGGATGGCTCTCTGCGCATCGCTCACTGGCGGTTTGGAGAGCTAGCCTAGAAGTCAACCTCCTTCGTCTCAGGCCCTAATGCGGCTCCGATGAGAACTAGAAGACCTCCTACCACTACGAGAACCAGTACCGTGTATTCGGAGGGCATGAAGTTTTGCAGCACCGCCTGGTAAAAGGCGTAGAATGAAGGAGGGATAATCGCCAAGCTGAAGCCTAAGCCGAACGCCGAGGCGCGAATGCTGGTACGGAAGCGCTCGGTGATGTAGACGGTGGGAAGACCCCCGGGCGCAAAAACCAGAATTACTGTTATGACCGACAGAAGAATGACCGCGAGCAGGTTTTCCGCGCTTGTATTGAGGAGCAGGTAGTAGAAGAGCGTTCCCGCCGTAGCGCTGATACCGCCCGCTAAAATAAAGGTGTTCCTGCGTCCTATACGCTGGCTGAGTACTCCTATCCCTATGAAGACAACACTGACCACGAACCAAGCGATGGATATCACAATAGTCACGTTAGTGGCGGACAAACCGATTACAGAAGGGAGAAGAACCGGAAGGTTGCCTATCAGCGCGTACAGCAAGAACCAGAAACCGTTCATCAGAACGAATACCTGCAAGAAGCTAGGCAGGTTATCACTGCTCAATACCTCTTTCAGAGGGAAGCCAGCTTTCGTCGATCCACGCCACACCTCCGACTCGTCGACGAAGTAAGCATAGTAAAGCGCCAATGCGAACGCCATGGCGGCTCCTACGAAGAACGGTATCCTCCATCCCCATTGCACATAGGGTGAATTGGGATCGCCAGCCGGAATCACAAGGAGTAGCCCCAATGTTAAGAGGGAGATAGCGACTAAGGCAAGCGAAGCAGCACTCTGGATGAGCCCGCCGTAGAAACCACGCTTCTCCTTTGGAGAGTACTCCATAGCCAGCGGGTTCGCCGCCGAGTACTCGCCGCCCAAAAAGATGCCGTCGAGCAAGCGCAAGACGATGAGTACAATGACAGCCGCTATTCCCCACTGCTGATAGCCCGGCAGTAAGCCTATGAGCAATGTCAACACGCCGAAGCCGGTCACGGCGGTTACGGTCGTGCGCTTCCTGCCTATCCTGTCCGCGAAGTTGCCGAAGATAATTGAACCTAACGGCCTACCTATCAGTGTTGCCACGAAGGCCATAGCGGACAAAATCGCCGCTGTAGATGCAGGAATCTCCGGCGAGAAGAAGTAGACCATTGCAGGAGCTAGCGCAATTACTGGCAGGTAAATATCGAAACTATCGACGAAGAACCCTACAAAAGCCCCCCGTATTGCCCTTCGCGCCGGCGGGGTCAATGTCTCAGCCGATTGTGCGCCTATATTACTTGTGCTCACTACGTTCTCCTTTTCCCCTAATGTGCCATTGCTCGACGAGCCACCAACTGACGGGTCGCGGCGATCTATACTCCAGGGTAAGCTCTTCCGGTTGTGCTCGTGCCGCTCGCTCGCACAGTAGCAGGCCGATTAATGGTGTGAAGCTGGAGATACTCCGCCACCCCGGCGTCGCCGAACTCGCGCCCGAACCCGCTCTGCTTCCATCCCCCGAAGGGCGCCCGCAAGGACAGGCCAACTCGGTTGTGACAGTTGACAAAGGTGAATCCGGCCTCTACCCGCTGGGCAAGGGCGAAGGCGCGCACTTCGTCGGCGCTCCACACGGACGAGGCCAGCGCCAGGTCCGAGTCGTTGATCCGAACCAGCAACTCTTCCTCGTCCTGGAAGGAGAGCACGGGAACCGTCGGCCCGAACTGCTCCTCACGCACCAGTCGGGCGTCATCGCCTAGCCCTGTCACCAGTGAAGGTCGCAGGAACCATCCCTCTTCCAGCGCAAACCCATTTTGCACTTGGCCCAAGGTGTGGACCGTGCCGCCCCGCGCTCTTGCGTCTTCGAGCAACTCCTCGACCCGAGCAACCCCCTCCGGGCTCGCCATGGGGCCGACGGTGACCTCCTCGTTCAGAGGATCTCCCACCACCAAGGCGGCGTCTGCGGCTTCGCGGTAAGCATCGACGAAGTCCGCTAGTATGAACTCGTGAACGTACAGGCGCTTGGCCGCCATGCACACCTGGCCGCTGTTAAGGAAGGTTCCGAATACAGCCCGGGTCATAGTCTCCGGCGACAGGTCCGCGTTGTTCAGGAAGATGGCAGGATCGTTGCCCCCAAGCTCGAGAACCAGGGGTTTGATCGTTTCTGCGGCGCCACGCATTACTGAGCGTGCCGTGACCACGCCGCCGGTGAAGGCGACCTTCCGAACCTTCGAATGGGAGACCAGTGTGCATCCCACCTCGGCTTCTCCCTGCACCACGTTGATCACGCCTGGTGGGAGCAACTCGGCGATCGTGATGAGCGTCTGGGTCACAGCGAGGGGGACTAAAGGCGAAGGCTTGACGACCACGACGTTGCCGGTCGCCAAAGCTGGACCCACCTTCAACATTGCCAGAAGGACCGGCGCGTTCCAAGGGGTGATAGCCCCCACCACCCCGTAGGGTCGGCGAGTAACCAACAGCCGACCCTGCTCATCGTCTAGCTCATCATTGATCCCTAGGCGACGAGTCGCGTCGATGCTGTGTTTGAGGAAGGCGTTGCCGAATGCTAGTTCGCCCTTGCAGTCGGGCAGCACCTTGCCCAGTTCCCGGGCCAGAAGTTGCGCCAGCTCGTCGTCCCGCGCTCGCAAGGCTTCAGCTGCCCGCATCAATTGCGCTTCTCGTTCGTCCAGCCCGAGGGAGGACCAGGCGGGGAAGGCCCGAGATGCCGCCTCAATGGCTCGGCGTGTCTCTCCGGCGTCGGCGGTAGCCACCCGGCCTACTGTTTCGGTAGTGCGGGCGGGGTTCTGCCGCTCTACCCAGGCAGATCCAGGCCCCGCCTCGCCCTCAATGAAGAGGGGTACCTCTACACCGTTAGCTTTCATGTTGCTCTACCCACCTTTTTGTTCGTGCCTGACTGTGTTCCTACCCGTAAAGAACATTACAAACACCTGACCCAGCAGCAATATCAACACCGGCGCGACCGCCCAGAGGGCTCCTGCCCACCTGGGAAGGGTCCTTCGGGCGCCAGACCGCTACTCCCAGGAGCACGTTGCCCACTAACAGGAGCACAGATGACTGCAGTAAAGTCTTCGCGGTGGTGTTCGTGGCGGAGACCTTCTTCGGGTTCGATCCGGATGCAAGCGCCCTCGTAGGGGTGGTACTGTTTGTAGCGTTTATCGCATTCCTGGTGGGGATCGTTCTCTTCGGTTTTGCGACGGCCAAGGCAGGCGTATTCCCGCGCGGGGTAGCCCTGCTGCTCACCCTCGGGCTTCTCGGGGCGCTAGTGATTGATCTGCTCACCGGTGCCTTCTTCGAGGAAGATGCAACGCAGTGGGGCTACTTCGTTGGCTTACCGGTTTTCGCCGTTGGCTTGATTTGGTTGGGGTACGCTCTCAGGTCGGGGAGGGAAGAATCGGCAGCGCGCGCTTCCCGCGTTAGGTAAGTTTCCGAGAATCCACTTTGTCGGCGATTGGATTGTTGGGCTTTGCAGGCAAAAGAGGCAAGCGGTAGCTTTCTCCCCCTACTTGCTACCAGCGGGGAGCATCAAGCGGCGTTGCGACAACGGAGCAAGGACACTAGTAGCCACCACCCCTATCGGTGTCCTCTCCGCCCCCACCGCCGCCGCACGCGGCGATGAGTAGCCCCAGGGCGGACACTACCCAGAGGGCACCCAGCTTGAGGAACTCCTCTCGACTCACCAGATCCTCCTCACTTATTGCCCGACCGCAAACCTCCAGATCAGCACGACCGCTAGCATGCTAATCACGTCGGTCACACCCCACACCAGTGCGCATGTTGTGGGTCTCAACTTTTCTTTCTATCCCTCGAACATCGTACCCCACCAGGAGCGGCGCGAGGCTGGCTCCTTCTGCGCTTCGGTGGCGGACTGGGGCTGGCCTTTTTGCCGATAGCCCGGTCCGCTAGGGGGGATGCTTAGGCGATCGGACCGGAGCTATCGGCAATAGAGCGGACCGGAGCCCCGAAGGACCCCGGCCTGGGCGGTTAAACCTGCTAAGCGTCGCAGGGGGCCTGCGAATTCGCGCTCCCCTGGGCGGCAGTTTCCACCGGCGACGGATTGTTCTGCGAGAAGGGCGGATTCGCACCCTCAGGCTGCTGGTGGACTACTGCAGGATGCCCAACGGCTTGCGTGCTCTCTGAGCAATCGTCGCCAGGCACTAAGGGATCGTTGACGGCGAGTGCGGGGGAACCCACCACTCCTACCAACAGCGCCGAAGTGAACACTGCGGCCAATACTCTCTTTGCTCTGCTCAATGGACCTCCTCCTTAGCTTCGCTTCCTAACAACGCATAAGTAATTTACGCATGCTCACTACGAACGGTTCGAGTCCCAAGGAAAAGGACCGGAGCCCCGATAAGGTGGGGTGGACTGACTGCCATGCTGGCTGGCGTAGTGTGGATAGCCAATAGCCTTCTCGCCCTCACCGTGGCCAACCCAGAAGAGGACCAGTGGCTAGACATCTTGTTCATCGTTGCGGTGCTACTCACGCTGGCGGGTCTGGTAGGACTCCATACCCTACAGAAGGAAAACTACGGGCGCATCGGTCGGGCAGGCTTCTACTTGGTCGTCATCTCATCCCTAGTTCAGATCGTGGGCTTGGTGGCGCTTTTGGCGGGAAGCGAGGTCCTCGACTGGCTCATACTGATAGGGAACTTGGGCGTGTTGGTCGGGTTTGTGCTCTATGGCGCCAACACTTTGCAAGCCAGAGTGTTACCGCGCTGGTGCGGGGTGGGGCTTATCGTGGGGCTGCCCGTAACGATAGCCTTGGGAGACGCTGGGGCGATACTGTTCGGTCTTCTGTGGCTAGCGCTGGGTTACATCCTCTGGCCGCGGAGGGAAGCGGTAGTCGAGCAGCCTAGGCGCGTGAGATAGGCAAGCCCGCTACCGCTTAGCCGAGAGACTTTTTGGGCAAGCCCCACCAGTGGTTTACAGCGTTGCCTTAATTACAACCGCTAGCAATTTTTTGTTCAGATTATGTAGTTCTGAGTCAAACGCGAATTTTGGTGCAACTCCGTAAAGCTGCTGGATCGCTTGACCAGTGCGGTGCAAGTCTGAGGACAGACGACAGTTTGACGACAACGCACCTAAACAGCAGTAAATATGCAGAACGATCATAGAAGTAAAAAGTAGGGGTTTGCAGGTACTTTTGAACAACGGTGAACATCCACTACATATGCAATTGTCTCTGATAAGGAAGAGGTCCCTGGTTCGAGTCCAGGCAGGCCCACCCGGAAAATCTTTAGATTTGCAGGTAAAACGCAAAGTAAAGACGAAGACCCCGGCGAGCATCCGGGGCCTTGTGCAGCAACGCAGAGGGGCTTCTGCAAAGCGAACCTTCTAGCGGTTTCTATCCAAAGCTATACTTGGCTCTACCACCGCTGAATACGTCAACGAGAGCAAACCCGCGTCTTTAAGCGCGCCCTCCGACGGCGCTGACGTCGGGTTGCTCCACGCGCTCCGCATGCGCACCCGGCAGCTCAGCCTCCGCGACCACGCGGCGGATCTCCTCCCTCTCCGCCTCAGAGATGCGCTGCAGCGGGGGACGCACGTGGGCCTCGTCGAGCCTGCCGAGGATGACGAGGGTTTCTTTCATCCGGTTGTGTCCATCGAGGAACGGTTCGGCGTAGGTGGCCTGCACCACCGGGTAGATCCTCTCCGCCACCCGGCGTGCTCCCTCCAGGTCCCCACGCTTCACGGCGTCGAACATCTCCACGTGCAGATCGGCGACCACGCTTCCGTGCCCCGATAGGATGCCGTCGGCGCCGACGCACAGAGACGCGAGCAGGGACTTGCTGAAGCTGCTCAGTACCGAGATGCGCTTGTCCAACGCCTTGAGTTCCCGATAGTTCCGCTCGTAGGTGCCGATGTCGTTGGACCATTCCTTGATAGCGATGACGTTGTCGATCTCGGCGCAGATCTTGATCAAGTTGTCCGTCGGAATATGCAGGCCCGACGTTACTGGATAGACGAACACGATGATAGGTAGGCTCGTGGCTTCGGCTATCGTGGCGATGTGCCTGTACGCCATCTCGGGGCGCAGCTGGTGGCCGAAGTCGTAAACCGTCGAGGGGAAGACCAGAAGGCAATCCGCGCCCTGCTGCTCGGCCGTTTTCGCGATCTTGGCTGCCTTGTGGGTGCCGTCCTCATACACGCCGCATATGACGGGCACCTTCCCCGCCACCTCGTAGAGGGTTATGTCGAGGCTGCGCTGCTGCTCTTCGAGCGTCAGCGTCGCCACCTCTGAGGCGTGGGCGTTGGTGGTGAGCCCGGTCACTCCCGGGGTATCCACTAGGTAGCGTATGTGTCGGCGATAATTTCTTTCGTCTATCTCCAGGTCGGCGTCGAACGCCATCAAATTGGCGGGGATGACGCCGCCGAGAACCAGGTCTGGTCTCACTTGGTACCCTTTCTCCTTACTGGCTGCTATGCAAGCCCTCTACGAGTACTCTGGTGCGGAGTCGCGGACATTGCCCGCGACTCCGCACCCCGAGATTCGCGGATGCCCCTCACCGTTACTCGGCCTCAAGAGCTGCCAACCGTGCGGTCGGCGCCGGGATCCCTCCTCGGCTCGGCCGGAGAGGCCTCGGGTACCCGTTCGCGCTCAGGGGCCTCCCGAACGTCTTCCTCAGAGAAATCCACGTCCTTGGTCTCGGGTCCCCACGCCGCCCCTGCGACGATGAGGAGGGCGCCTATCACCAGGAGGACGAGCACCGTGTACTCAAAGGGCATGAAGGCCGCTAGTCCTGCCTGGTAGTAGGCATATAACGAAGGGAGGACCACCGCGAGGCTGTAGCCAATACCGAAGGCCGAAGCCCGGATGCCGGTCTGGAAGCGCTCGTTGAT
>Ga0126305_10001153_pt1 | contig 11681 bp, 11 predicted proteins | sample Plot26_FD_92536 | JGI IMG/M metagenome (GOLD analysis project Ga0126305, IMG submission 92536) | Serpentine soil microbial communities from UC McLaughlin Reserve, CA, USA - Plot26 | ecosystem: Environmental > Terrestrial > Soil > Grasslands | place: USA: UC McLaughlin Reserve, Lake County... | reverse complement strand
TCTCGGTCGCCTCGCTGCTCGGCGTGAGCCAGCTCGGCGACCTCCTCGTGGACGGCTACAACAGGGTGATCTGGGGGGAGCTCGTGGTCGGGATCCTCGCGTGCGTGGTCCTCGCGTTGCTCTTCGACCTCGTCATCCTGGCGGGCTCTCGCGTGCTCACGCCGTGGCTGCGCGTCGAAGGGGGCCGGGCATGATCCCTTCACTGCTGTCGTGGTTCACCGACCCCGCGAACTGGTCCGGGGAGGACGGCATCCCCAACCGGGTGCTGGAGCACGTCGCCTACACCGCTGAAGCGCTTGTGGTGGCCGCCCTTCTCGCGATCCCGCTGGGACTCTGGGTGGGGCACACCGGCCGGGCCCGGTGGCTCGTCTCGTTGGCGAACTCGGCGCGGGCAGTGCCCACCCTCGGCCTCCTCTTCGTCGTCTCGCTGTGGCTGGGCCCGCGGATCTCGGGTGACCTCGCCTTCGTCGTCCCCAGCATCGTCGTCCTCGCACTCCTCGCGGTGCCGCCCCTGCTCGCCGGGACGTATGCCGGGATCCAGGCCGTCGACCCCGCCGCGCCCGCCGGCAAGGGCGCGCGGGCGCGCGACACCAGCGCGCGCGCCGCGGATTGGACCTGGCGCCTCGCGCGGCGCATCCACCTTGGGACCCGGAAGCCCGAGAACTGGGTGCAGCTGTTCAAGTTCGGGGTGGTCGGGGCCACCGGCTACGTACTGAACCTGCTCGTCTTCGGCCTTCTGAACCAGGGCCTCGACGTCAACCACCTGCTGGCCGCGGTCGCGTCGTTCTGCGTCGCGGTCTCCAACAACTTCCTCCTCAACCGCCACTGGACCTTCAAGGCGACCGAGGGCCACGCCGGGTTCCAGGCGGCGCGGTTCTTCGCGGTCAGCGTCCTGGCGCTTGGCGTGAATCTCGCCCTCCTGTACCTGCTCGTCGACGTTGCGTCGGCGCCCGAGCTGCCGTCCCAGGCAATCGCCGTGGCATTCGCGATGCCCTTCAACTTCCTCGGCAACAAGCTGTGGACGTTCGGGGTGGACGGGCGCTGACGCCCCGTCTCCGGTGGGTGTCCGGCCCGCTGGTGCTGGCGGCCGTGGCGCTCCTGATCGCGCTTCCGGCCTGGGCCCATGCGCAGTCCACCTCGGCGCCCGGCTCGACCCCGGGCTCGAAGCCGGCGCCCGGCTCGACGCGCGGGACAGACGAGGCGGCGACCGAGCCGGACTACAACCTCACCGAAACGCGCGCGATCCGCATCGCGCGAACCGACCCCCAGGTCGCCGCCGAGCGCGAGCGCTACGGGCACCTCAAGCCGACCGCCACGCCAAAGCCCGGGACTTGGCAAGTCGACTTCTACGCGGACGGCACCGAGCGGGTCCAGGTGATCGTCGATGACGCGACCGCTCAGATACGCGAGACGTGGACCGGCTACCAGATCGCCTGGCAGATGGCGCGGGGCTATCCGGACCAGTTCGGTCACAAGCTGAACGCGCCGTACGTCTGGCTCCCGTTCGCGGCGATCTTCCTCCTCGGTCTGATCGATTTCCGGGGGAAGTCGCGGATGGTGCACCTGGACCTGCTGGTCCTGCTTTCGTTCGGGATCTCGGAGATCTACTTCAACGACGGGAACATCGGGGTGAGTGTCCCGCTCGCGTACCCGCCGCTCCTCTACCTGCTCGGGAGAATGATCTGGGTCGGGTTCCGCGGCGCGGGGGAGGGCTTGCGACCCTCGGCCCCGACGGCGTGGCTGGCCGTGGCCGGGGCGTTTCTACTGGGCTTTCGCATCGCCCTGAACATCGCGGACTCGGGCGTCATCGACGTCGGCTACGCCGGTGTGATCGGCGCCGATCACCTCACCCACGGCCAGACGATCTGGAACACCTTTCCCTCCGACAACTCATTCGGCGACACCTATGGGCCGTTCAATTACTTCGCCTACGTCCCGTTCGAGCTCGTCCTGCCGTGGAGCGGCCATTGGGACAGCCTGCCGGCGGCTCACGCGGCGGCGATCTTCTTCGACCTCGCGACGGTCGCCGGCCTGTTCATGCTCGGTCGCCGGCTGCGCCCGGGTGGCGACGGCACGCGGTTCGGCGTGATTCTTGGATTCGCCTGGGCCGCCTATCCCTTCACCGACTACGCCCTGCAGTCGAACTCCAACGACGCCCTCGTGGCGGCGCTGTTGGTGTGGGCGCTGGTCCTGTTCGCGTCGCCGATCTGGCGCGTGGTGATGCTCGGCCTGTCGATTGCCACGAAGTTCGCGCCCCTTCCTCTCGTGCCCCTGTTCGCGGTGGGAAGCTCCGGCCTCCTATCACGCGGCGATCCACCGCGGTCGTTGCTCGCTCGGCTTCGACCGGTCGCGCTGTTCGGCGCCGGCCTGATCGTCGTGCTCGGGCTCATGCTCGCGCTGCCCGCCGTCGACCCGGGGCTTGCGACGTTCTACGACCGGACGATCAGGAGCCAGATCGATCGCACCTCGCCGTTCAGCATCTGGGGACAGGACCCCTCGCTCGAGTGGCTGCAGACCGCGGTGAAGATCTTCGCGATCGGCCTCGCGGTCCTCGTGGCCTTCGTCCCGCGACGGCGCTCGCTGGCCCAGGTCGCCGCCCTGGCCGCCGCGGTGATCATCGCGGTGGAGCTCACCGCGGACCACTGGTTCTATCTCTACATCCCCTGGTTCTTCGGGCTCGCGCTGGCCGGGCTGGTGGCCGCGACCAGCCCGTCGAGCTCCGCGACCGTCACCGACAGCTCCGTGGCGAGCGCGCCTGGCACGCGCCGCGAGAAGATCGCGGCCAGCGCGCGGTAGTAGGCGAGCACCTCGTCGCGCTCGGCGTTGAAGCGATCCCACAGCGCCTCGCCGACGGCCCGGTAGTCGACAACGATCGTCCGTACGTTGTGGAGCTTGTCCGCCAGGGAGACGTGCAGGGCGGGCTCGCTTGCCTCCTCGAGGTGCTCGAGGTATGCACGCTTTCGCGCCCGCCACGGCGGCTTCGGCTCACCGAGGCTGTCGCTGCAGGATTCGACGATCTCGGCCACCTGGTCTCCGAACTCGACGCGGATGCGCTCCAGGGTCTCGCGCCCACCTTGATCCTCGGCCGCGTCGTGCAGCAGCGCGGCGATTGCCTCGTCCTCCGAGGCGCCGGTCTCGATGACGATCGAGGTCACCCCGAGCAGATGGCCGAAGTACGGGACGCCCGAGCCCTTGCGCGTCTGTCCCGCGTGGAGCTCGAACGCGAGATCCAGTGCGCGTGTAAACCGCTCGCCCAGCGCTGGGGTGGTCGCCGCGTCGATGGCGCGATGCTAATCCGCCGGCTCCGCGGCAGGCGCCACACCAGGCAGTTGCAAGCTCGTCATGGCGCGGGAATAGCGACGGCCGCCCGGAGGCGGCCGTCGATCGTGCTACTCAGTCGCCTGGATCACCGATCGGGATCGAGACGACCCGCGCGGCGGTGATCCTTGCCGGCAGTGGCCAGTTCGCGCTCGGCGTGCCTGGCACGCTCCTCGGCCTCCGCGTGCTCCCGCTCGGCGCGGGCCCGCTTCTCGGCCGCAGCCGCCTGCTCCTTCTTGGCGTTCGTCTCGCGCGCTGCCGCGCGGTCGCGAATGTCGCGCGCCTGAACGCGGCGCTTCTCTTGGCGGCGCGGTCTCGTAGCGAGGGCCGCCGCGATGAGCGCCAGGATCACGGCGCCCGCGACGATGGCGATGATGACAATCGTGCTCATCTATCTCTCCTCCTTGGTTCAACCGCTTTCCGTGCCGTATCCGGCTACCCGGCGCCTCGCGGACAAACCGGCGGGGAGCGTCCGCCCAGATGTCAGCTGACGCTGGCCGATCAGCCAGTCAGAGGAGAAGGGCGGCGACTTTTGTCGCCGCAGATGCAGGTGCAGTCAGGAGGCGAAGCCGCCGCGAGGTCTGTCCGGGACCAGAATCTGCTCGATCGAGTCGGCAAGACCGTCGTCGCGAACGTCGACGACCACGGCGTTGACCCAGACATCCTCGTCGGCGGTGTCGAACTTCACCGGCATCTGGGTGCGGAAGGACTCGAGCGCCTGCTCACGCCGGACGCCGATGACGCCCGCGCGGGAACCTGTCATCCCGACGTCGGTGATGAAGGCGGTGCCGCCCGGTAAGACGCGGGCGTCCGCGGTGGGCACATGAGTGTGGGTGCCCAGCACCGCGGCGACGCGCCCGTCGAGGTGCCAGCCCATCGCCACCTTCTCGCTGGTCACCTCGGCGTGGAAGTCGACGATCACGGCGTCCGCATCTCGGGAGAGGCGCCCAACCATCGCCTCGGCCTCCGGGAACGGGGACCTTGCGGCCTTCAGCTGGACGGAGCCGCTCAGGTTCACGACGCCGACGCGACGGTCGCCGGCGGGCACGATCGTGGAACCGCGTCCCGGATTGCCCGCCATGTAGTTCGCGGGACGGATCACCCGCTGGGTCCGGTCCAGGAACTCGTACGCATCGCGGTGGCGGTACACATGGTTGCCCGTCGTGATGACGTCCACGCCCATGTCGAACAGCTCGTTGGCGGTCTTCTCGGTGATGCCCAATCCACCGGCGGTGTTCTCGCCGTTGGCGATGACCAGGTCCGGGGCGTGCCGCTCGCGGATCCGCGGCATCGCGCTCGCGAGCCCGGCCCGGCCGGGGCGGCCGACGACGTCGCCGATGAAGAGGACGCGCACTCGACCTCCAGACTATTCGGCGGCGAGCGAGGCCTTGCCGGGAATGCGCTCGCGGCGCCTCAGACCGCGTGCGAACGATGACCCGACGCGACCTCCAGCTCGCGCCGGATGAGGTCGGCGAGACCATCGGCCGTGTGGCAACCGCTATCTGGCCAGCTCGCTGCGACCGCCAGGTGCAGGCGGTCGGGATCGCCGCCGTCGGGGTCGCCCTGGAGTGCGTCACCCGAGCCGCGAAAGAGGCGGGGCGGGAGCCACGCACTCAGGAGCCAGTCATCGCCCACGAGAATCTGCACCGGCTTCAGCACCGACGCCACCGGCGCGATGGGGCCGTCGTCGTCGACGTCCCGCTGCAGGTGCCGCACGAGGAAGGCCGCGGTCATGCGGATCGTCGTACGCCCATACGTACCGGTGGCCGGGAATCGCCGGGGGGTCGCGAGATCCCGCGCCATCCGCTGCGTGAGCGTGCCGTCGCAGACCCGGTTCAGGGCCCCCAGCGACCGAGGGTTGCGAAGCTGGGCATGGTGGATGTCGATCCACCGGACCCCCGCTGCGGTCTCCAGCTCGGGCAGGGGCATGACCCGCGGCTCCTCCCCGGGGGTCCACGCGCTTGCGCGACGGACCAGACGCGATTCCGACTGGGCGAACGAGCGCTTCGTGCGCCCGGCTTGAGTTCCTGCTGAGACCACCGGTGCCTTTCCTGTCCCTGGTGCAATTAAACCCGCTCTAGGGGGGAAAGTTGTGGTGGCCGCTTCGCTGAAATTTCCGGGACCGACTGTCCGAACCGGCAGATCGGCACGACGGTCTCTTGCCCGGCCGCGGCCTGAGCGCGTTGCCCGGTCCATTAGCTTTCCCGGCGTGACCGGGCAGGACGCAGTGGGCGAGGTCGTGATCGAAACCCGCGGGCTCGCCAAGGCGTTCGGGGATCGCAGCGCGCTGCGCGGAGTGAGCTTCACCGCTCACCGCGGCGAGCTCTTGGCCGTCATCGGCCCGAACGGCGCCGGGAAGACGACGCTGCTGTCGATCCTGGCCGGCATCAGGTCCCCGGACGGCGGCTCGGTGAGTCGACCGCCCGGCGAGATCGGCTGGGTTCCTCAGCAGACAGCCCTTTACCGGCGCCTCACGGTCGCCGAGAACCTGCGCCTTTTCGCGAGGCTCGAGAAGGTGCCCGATCCGGAGGCGGTCGTCGACGAGATGCTTGCCCAGACCGCCCTCACAGAGCGCCGCGACGACCAGGCCGGGACGCTGTCGGGCGGCAACCAGCAGCGCATCAACATCGCCATCGGGCTGCTCGCCCGTCCCGCGGTGCTCCTCCTTGACGAGCCAAGCGCCGGGCTCGACCCTCGCCAGCGGGAGCGGCTTTGGGATTTCGTGCTCGCGCTCGCCGGCGGAGGGACGACCGTCATCTTCTCCACGCACGACCTCGCGGAGGCCGAGCGGTACGGCGGACGGCTTCTCGTGCTGGCGGACGGCGAGGACCTGTTCGACGGCACGGCGCCCGAGTTGCACGCCGCTGTTCCGGCATCCGGCGCGCGCGACTTCGAGCAGGCGTTCGTTGCCTTCCTCCGCGAGCGGGGACATTGATGCCGGTCGAGCTGGGCGGCTGAGCGATGCGCTGGCTCTTCGTCAAGGACCTCCAGATCATGCGCCGCTCGCCGCTGCTCACGGCGCTGTTGATCATCTATCCGATCGCGATCGCGGTGCTGATCGGGTTCGCCCTCTCGCGCGGCCCCGCCAAGCCCCGAGTGGCGTTCCTCAGCGAGATCCCCCCCGGGACGCCGCTGGTGATCGGTGGCCAGGAACTGGATATCACCGGGGCGAGGGGGGAGCTCTGCTCGCGTATCGACTGCATCGACGTGTCGAACGAGGACGAGGCGAAGCAGATGGTGGAGTCGGGCGACGCGCTGGCCGCGCTGATCCTCCCGAAGGACTTCATCAGCAACCTCCAATCGCTCGCCTCGCTGAATCCCACGCAGCCGACGGTACGCGTGCTCGTCAACGAGGAGGACCCCATCAAGGCCAGCCTGGTGGACGACCGCATCAGCGCGCTCATCAACCAGGCGAATCTGATGCTCTCCAAGAAGGTCACGCGGCTCGCCGCCAACTACCTGACGCTGCTCCTTCGCGGCGGCAACTTCAGCCTCCTGGGTCAGACCCTCAACGTCCTCGGGCTGGAGAAGACCCAGCGAATCCTCGAGGCGATTCAGCCAGAGCTCTCGAAGGACAGCCAGTTCGCGGATGCGCTCCAGCGGGTGATCACGTTCGCCAGGCTCGCCCGTCAGAACCTCGACCTCGCGACGCCGCTCCTCTCCTCGATCGCCCATCCGATCGAGGTGGACAAGGAGGTGGTGTCCGGCTCGCCCCCGAGCCTCGACGCGTTCGCTATCGCGGTGGCCGCGACCGTGACGCTGATGTTCGTGACCGTGCTGCTGGTGGCCGGATCGCTGGCGCTCGAGCGCGAGGAGAACGCGTTCGCCCGGCTCACGCGAGGGCTCGTGGCCAAGTGGGCCCTCCTGGGTGAGAAGGTCGCCCTGGGCGTGGCCCTGTCGATCCTGGTGACCCTGGTGATGCTCGGAGGCCTCTCCTTGTTCGTGCACATCGACTGGGGACGCTTTCCGCTGATCCTTTTGGCCATCGCTGTGGGCGGTGCCGGCTTCGCCGCCTTCGGCGCGGCAATTGGCGCGGCGGCCAAGGAGGTCCGCGCCAGCTCGCTGCTCGCGTTCATGATCTCCCTGCCGATCGCGTTCATCTCGCTCGTCGAGTCGGGCACGGTCAGCCCGGCCCTGTTCGACGTGATCAAGGTCATCCGGGCGCTGTTCCCGTTCGACGCGGCGCTCGACGCCATGTCCGGCGGGCTCGACGCCTCGGGTCCGGCGCTCGGCCTGCCGATCCTGCACCTGGCGATCCTGGCGGCGGCGTACGCCGTGCTCGCCCGGATCGCGCTGCGCCGCTTCGTGTAGGCGGGGTGCGAACAACAGCGCAAGTAGGGGGAAGGAAACGGCACCCGGACAGGGGTAAATGCCAGGTCAACGCAATCTGCATCCGGTTTCCGGACGTGGATTGCGTTGACCCGCCCATCGCGACGCCCCCTCCCCTACCCAGCCAAAACACGATTGCGCCATGCGGCGGCTGGGACGTGCCTCGGCCGTTGGGGCCCACCCATCCGCGCCCGCATCCCGCGGCTCCTAGAATCAGGCTGGTGAGCTTCCCCGCCACGCGCATGCGGCGCATGCGCCGCACGAAGACACTCCGCGACTTGGTGCGCGAGACCGAGCTCTCGCCGCAGCACCTGGCCCAGCCGCTCTTCGTCGTCGCCGGCGAGGGCGTGCGCCAGGAGGTGCCGTCGATGCCGGGCGTGGAGCGGCTGTCGATCTCGGAGGTGGTCGCGGAGGCCACCGAGCTTCAGGCGGCGGGCATCGCCGCGGTGATGCTGTTCGGCATCCCCAGCGACAAGGACGAGGTCGGGTCGGGTGCTTACGACCCGGAGGGCGTCGTGCAGCTCGCCGTCCGGGCGTTGAAGGACGCGCATCCCGATCTGATCGTGATCACGGACGTGTGCCTGTGCGAGTACACATCTCATGGGCACTGCGGCATCGTTCGCGGGGGCGAGATCGACAACGACGTCACGCTCGAGCTCCTCGCCAAGACGGCGGTCTCGCACGCGGACGCCGGCGCTGACGTGATCGCCCCAAGCGACATGATGGACGGCCGGGTCGGCGCGATCCGGTCGCAGCTTGATGACGAGGGACACTCGAACGTTCCGATCATCGCTTACAGCGCCAAGTACGCCTCCGCCTTCTACGGCCCGTTCCGGGAGGCCGCCGAGTCGACGCCGGAGTTCGGCGACCGCCGCGGCTACCAGATGGATCCGGCGAACGCGCTCGAGGGAGTGCGTGAGGCCGAGCTGGACCTCGCCGAGGGAGCCGACGTCCTGATGGTGAAGCCGGCGACCCCCTACCTCGACGTGATTCGGCGGGTCAAGGACGCTACGGGAGCCCCGGTGGCCGCGTTCCACGTCTCGGGCGAGTACTCGATGCTGAAGGCGGCGGCGCGGAACGGCTGGATCGACGAGGAGCGGGCCGTGCTCGAGACGCTGACCTCCATCCGGCGCGCGGGGGCGGATCTCGTCTTCACCTACTACGCGAAGGACGCGGCGGCTTGGCTGTGACCCCGGCGGGCGCGACGCGCAAGGAGCCGCGCCCCAAGGTTCGCTCCCGCAAGGGCGGCGCCGCCGTGCCGCTCGACGACGCCGACAAGCAGCTCATGAACCTCCTCCAGTCGAGCTTCCCGCTCGACCCCGAGCCGTTCGCCTCGGTGGCCCGCGCGGCCGAGATGCCCCTGGCCGAGGTGAAGTCGCGGACCCAGCGCCTGCTGGACGAGCGAATCATTCGTGAGATCACGCCAATCTTCGACACCCGCGCGCTTGGGTACGCGTCCATGCTCGTCGCGGCCAAGGTCGACACGGAGAATCCGCACCGGGCGGCCCGGATCATCAACTCGCATCCGGGCGTGTCGCACAACTACCTGCGAACCCACGAGTTCAACCTGTGGTTCACGATCGCGACGCCGCCGGACTCGAAGCTCGGGCTGGAGGGCACGCTCGAGGTACTGCAGGCGGAAACCGGCGCCGAGTCGATCCGCCAGCTCCCCACGCTCACCCTCTTCAAGATCAACATGAACCTCGAGATGGAGCAGGGGACGGACGCCCTCGCCGCGCCGGTCGACGCCGCGCCGCCGCGGGAGCTCGAGCGACAGCCGTACGACGAGGTCGATATAGCCGTCATTCGGGCTCTCCAGGGGCCGATGGCCGTCGTGGATCGCCCCTACGACGCGGCGGCTCGAGAGGCGGGGATGAACGAGGAGGAGTTGCTCGCCAATCTCGAGGGGATGGTCGAGCGAAAGCTCCTGCGCCGGGTCGCGGCGATCCTGTTTCACCGCCGGGCGGGGTTCTCAGCCAATGGGATGGGCGTGTGGCGCGTGCCGGAGGATCAGGTCCTCGAGGTCGGACGGCGGATGGCCGCGGTTCGCGGGATCTCCCACTGCTATCAGCGCCCCACCTACCCGGACTGGCCTTACTCCGTGTTCACGATGGCCCACGGGCGCTCCAAGGACGAGTGCGACGCGATCCTCGACCGGATCGCCGCCGACCATGACCTCCACGGAGAGGACCGCGCCGTCCTCTACTCCTCGACCGAGTTCAAGAAGATCCGCCTGCACTACTTCACGGATGACTACGCCGCGTGGGAGCGGGAGCACGCGAGTGTTTGAGATGAGGGGGCTTCAGCCCCCGAAACCGACTGGTGCCGTTCCAGGGGTTTGAGCCGCCGGCCGAGCGGTAAGCAGTTGCCCCACGCCAACGATCGCTCAGCCGAGCTGTATCGCCGCGCGCTCGGGCTGATCCCCGCCGGCGTCAACTCGCCGGTGCGCGCGATGCGCGCGATCGGGCGCGAGCATCCGATCTTCGTCGACCGCGGGGAGGGGGCCGAGCTCGTCGACGTCGACGGGAACCGGTACATCGACTGGGTGTGCTCGTGGGGGCCGCTGATCCTGGGGCACGCCCATCCTGGCGTCGTCGCGGCAGTCCGCGATGCGGCGGAGCGCGGAACGAGCTACGGCGCCCCGACCGAGGGCGAGGTGGAGCTTGCCGGCGAGGTCGTGGATCGCTTCTCCTCCGTGGAGATGGCGCGGATGGTCAACTCGGGGACCGAGGCGTCGATGAGCGCGGTCCGGCTCGCCCGGGCGGTGACCGGGCGGGACACCATCGTGAAGTTTGCGGGCGCCTACCACGGCCACGTGGACGGCCTGCTGGCCGAGGGCGGGTCGGGGCTGGCCACGCAGGGGATTCCCGCCAGCCCGGGGGTGACGCGCGCGCAGGCAGCCGACACGGTCGTCGTCCGATGGAACGACCCCGAAGCGGTGGCGGCCGCGGCCGCCGAGCACGCTCCCGCGGCCATCCTGGCCGAGCCCGTGCCGGCGAACATGGGGGTAGTGCCTCCGGTGGACGGGTTCCTGGACTCCCTGCGCAAATGCGCCAACGGCGCGGGGGCCCTGCTCGTCCTGGATGAGGTGATCAGCGGGTTCCGGGTCGGGCGCGGCGGCGCGCAGGAGGCCTACGGCGTGGAAGCCGACATCACGATCATGGGCAAGGTGCTCGGCGGCGGTCTGCCCGCTGCGGCCTATGGGGGGCGGCGGGAGCTGATGGAGCGCATCGCGCCGGCCGGTGACGTATACCAGGCGGGAACCTTGTCGGGGAACCCGCTTGCGGTGGCCGCGGGTCTCGCGACGCTCCGCGAGCTCGACGAGGCCGCGTACGAGCGACTGGGCGCCCTGACAGATCGACTCGCCGCCGGCCTGCGGGAGGCCGCGGGGGACAACCCGGTCCAGGTGGCCTCCGCCCGCGGCCTCGTAACACCGTTCTTCAGTGCCGAGCCGGTCCGGGACTTCGAGGGAGCATCCGCGTGCGACCTGGATGCCTACGGCCGGTTCTGCCGGGTCCTTCTCGACCGTGGGATCTATCCACCCGCCTCTCAGTTCGAGGCGTGGTTCGTCTCGCTCGCCCACGACGACGCGGCGATCGAGCGGACCGTCGAAGCGGCGACCGAGGCCTTCGCCGCCGCGTTCTCGTGACCGAACGTCCGCTTTCCCCGCTCACGGATCTGGTTCCCGCGCCCGGTCGGGGCCGCATGTTCGAGCGCGAGCTGGTTCCCGGGCTGGCGGATGCCACGGCGTCCGGACGGGTGCGGCTCGACGCAATGGCGCGGTGGCTCCAGGACGTCGCCTATGCCGACGTCGTCGACGCCGGACTCGCGGGACGGGGAGCGTGGGTGGTGCGCCGCGCCAGGCTGCGGGTCGAGGCGTTTCCCCGCTTCGGCGAGCCGGTCGCAGCGTGCACCTTCTGCAGCGCGGCGGGGCGCCCCGCCGCCGAGCGGCGAACCAGACTGTCGGGGGGGGCCGCCGCCGTCGAGGCGGGCGCGGCTTTGGTCCACGTGGAAAAGGAGACGCCCCGGCCGGT
>Ga0126305_10001152_pt1 | contig 11686 bp, 17 predicted proteins | sample Plot26_FD_92536 | JGI IMG/M metagenome (GOLD analysis project Ga0126305, IMG submission 92536) | Serpentine soil microbial communities from UC McLaughlin Reserve, CA, USA - Plot26 | ecosystem: Environmental > Terrestrial > Soil > Grasslands | place: USA: UC McLaughlin Reserve, Lake County... | reverse complement strand
TCCTCCCATAATAATATCAGTACCTAGAAAAATTGTTGATGTCATGAATCTAAAGATAGGTGAAAATCTTAGGATGTATACTGATGGTGAGAAAATATATCTAGATAGATTTGAAGAACCCACATTATAGCGGGCAGATTATAGGAAATCCTTGCATGCTTGTTCCAACCTTTCCAGTCTAGTCTCAAGACGGTTCCGATCCATTGTCAGTATCTGATTCTCTTGGGTTAATCTGGCGTTTGGATCTACGGTCAAAAACGGCTCTGCTAGCATATACTGTTCAAGGACCTCCTCCTCGCTAGGCCTAAAATAATTTTGATCTAACTGCGTTGCATGATCTACCAATAATTCTCTGATCTCGTGGTTTACCCTGGCCCTTATGAATGAACTTATGGCAAGCTTCCTAAATCCATTTCCAATAGCTACTGCCTTCCTGCATCTCTTGGTTGAATTTGGAATTGTAGCAATAGGATGCTCAACTGTCCTAAGTCCACATCTTACTAATTGTTGAACAAGGACCCTCCTTATTGCGATAGTGCTCATAGGTTTTGGGTGTCTCGCCTGCAGAATATCAGAGGAATCAAACTGTTGTCTTATCAAAGGAGCTCCTGACGGTTCCCATTGTTGCGTTACATTACTGAAAGATATTCTTTCTGAACTCCTCTGACGATAGGCCAAATAGTCATTTATTGCATTAGCCGCTTCCTTAGAACAATAGGTGTAATATTCGTTATTTGTCGATTCATATATTACCAGTTTATAAATGCCATGTTCTTCAATCCTGGTTAAATTCCCAAGGGTTAAATCCGAAAGGGAACCGATTCTTTGCCCTGTAGACGTTAACAACAAAATTATTACTTTCATGCGTTGGTCCGCTGTCTGTTATAGATCTCTTCGGCGGTATATGCTCTATCTTTAACCACCTTCCTATATTCCCCGAAATAGCGAGATATCTTTCTCTTGTTTAATACTACGTCGTTTAATGAATAAAACGTTAGAATTGGAGCAACTAGAAATTGAATGGTTGAATATGCTAAGCCGTCGTTTCTTAAGGACATGATATAATCTATAATTTGTAATTCTATAAGTGTTGGATTTTGTCGATTAGTTAGCATACTGTCAATTTCCTCTAGTTTAAGATGGTTGAGATATCTCTTAAGCGAGGTTGTATATCCCGCTTTAGATTTAGGTGACTTGATTGCATTAATGAAGTTATCAAAGGTTCTTCCTTGTAGTTGCATGGTTTGAGCGGCGGCAGTACCGGGATTGTCTGTCAATTATTACATTAAATTATCACAGCGCGCTATTTATAGTACAATTAGGGAGAATAAAGTTGCATTTGTTGTACAAGGAGAATTTTGTGCGTATACCCGTTCTTGTTTTAATAGTATGAGATAGAAACGGTAGGATAAAGGGTTTATATTATGACTTGACTTACCTGGTTCTAAATCTTATATATCTCCTTAATCTTTTGTCATATCTGCCATTGCTATACTTTTCTCTCTTTTTTCCAAAACCGCGGGCTTCATTTTGATGATATTTATCACTACTTTTGCTTCGACCACTATTTCTATAATGTTCGACTTTTCTAAATGGTCTGGTCTTAATATGAAGTCTATGCTGTCGTTCTGAGATGACAGGAACTGAGATTCCCATTTCATCATTGAGTTTATGTATTGGTTGGTTAGTATTTCTAAGAATTTTCACAAAGTTCTCCAATCTCTCAGGTGTTACCAAAGATACTGCATTACCGGTGGCACCAGCCCGAGCCGTTCTTCCTATTCTATGAAAGTACATCATAGGTTCAATTGGTACGTCGTAATTGATAATATGGCTTACTGATGGAATATCAATGCCTCTTGCAGCAATGTCTGTCGCTACCAGTACGTTTTCACGACCATTTCTAAATCTGTTCATTGAAATGTTTCTCTCTTTCTGTGAAAGATTGCCATGTATAGTAGTCACCTTAAAACCTACATGTTTTAGTTCTTCTGCAAGTCTTCCTGTTCTTTGCTTTGTAGCAGCAAAGACAATAGTTTGTTCTTTATTTTGATTCCTGATAAAGTTACAAAGATGCTTAAATTTTTCTTTTTCAGGAATAATAAGATAAGATTGCCTTATCGTATCAAGGCTCAGCTCTTCTTCATTTAATCTTATTTCTTTAACATCCTTTTTCATGTATTCACGTGCTAATCTCAATACTGTCGGAGGCATAGTAGCTGAGAAAAGGCATATCTGCCGGTTTTCTATTTCTATGGAAAATAGGATGAATTTGATATCATCAATGAAACCCATATCAAGCATTCTGTCGGCTTCATCTAGGACAACGAAGTTTACATTGTCCAAGTTTATAGAATCTCGTTTTATGAAGTCAATTAATCTACCGGGAGTTGCCACTATTATTTGCACACCTCTTCTCAATTGATCATATTGGATACCTATGCTTTGTCCACCATAGATGGATGCAGTTCTAATACCAGTATATTTGCCGAATCTGTTTATCTCGTATGTTACTTGTATCGCCAGCTCCCTTGTAGGAACAAGTACGAGTGATTGAATAGGACCCTTGGGTTTGACTTTTTTTAACATGGGAAGAGAAAAAGCAGCAGTTTTACCAGTGCCCGTATGAGCTTGACCTATTATGTCTAAGCCTTTTAAAATAGGGGGTATTGCTTCCTGTTGGATAGGAAAAGGAGATTCAAATCCATTCTCTCTTAATGCCTTAATTATCTCCTTACTTAGTCCTAACTGTTCAAAGGTTGTCATATCATCTATCGAAGTTACGGTCTAGATTCGTAAACCTGCTACAAACATAAACGATATAAAAGTATCATTCCGTGTAAACCCGTATACGGGTCTACAGAGATTGACGAAACCGACTTCGTTTATTCATCAGTATTTTTTCATTACCTGATTACATTCTAACACGTGCAAAGGTCTGGCATAGTAATAAAGGATAGATGTATGTGATAAGTCTGACTCAAAGGAGAGTGACAAAAGCATACCAAGGGGTTTGTGACTCTCCGCCTTCTCGTCGATTCCTCTATTGCTGCTATAACGAAAATAGGGATCTCCTTAAATGAAACCAGGCCATCAATCACCGCTGGGAAGGAAATGATAGGAGACAAGGCTGCAGAAGATACCAGTATTCCCATTTCGAAAGAATATTTGTCCCTGTCGATAGAACATCACTATCGATGAAAGCAGTAAATACGGAATGAACAGAACTTACCGCTTTCTTGAAACGATGGCACATTGCTATAGCGGCAATGGATAGGAGGACATACTTTGTTAATGATCCTGTTAAAAGTTTGTGGACTGATGATCGATCACGTTATTTGCATATCTTATTAGAGGCTCTAAAGATAAGTTCTTTCAGTTTCTGTCCAGTCAATAAGTAGCTCTCCGCTTTATGCCTGGCATCTGCCCACATTATCATAACTCTCGGCTATAATATTTTTCGTTCAGTGAACTGATCAATTCAATTCTTTTAAACGATGTGAGATGACAAGAATATAAGGAGAAGGTGGCAGAGGTTTGGTCAGTTTCAGGATGCATGATAAGCTGAAGATTGGAGCTCCGACACTACGAATAAGAAATATCACAGTAGTCTTGGACTTCTATCAAAAAGGTCTTGGGTTGCAAGTAAATAATAGAAAATATGACCACGACAATCACGTTTACGAGCTTGGTTTTAGCTTGCCACCATCTGATGCTAATATTTCACCACTTCTAATATTACAACACAACCCGGACGCGAAAAACGTCTCTCCTCGTTCAGCCGGGCTTTACCACTTTGCAATACTTGTTCCTGATAGAAGGAGTCTAGCTTTAACATATGTAGCACTTAGAGATGCAGGAGTGCACTATGACGGGTTTGCTGATCATTTAGTTAGTGAGTCATTATATCTGCGTGATCCTGAAAATAATGGCATTGAAATCTATCGTAACAGACCAGTACGAGAATGGCCTCGAGATTCTGCAGGACATATTATAATGGACACTCTTCCTCTAGATCTGCAGTCTCTGAGATCAGAGATAAACAAAGAGGAACCAAAAAATACAATACCCTTTCTGTCTGGAGCAAAAATAGGGCATATACATCTCAAAGTTACTGACTTAGGAAGATCAATTAACTTTTATCATAAAAAATTGGGGTTTGATATAACAGTGAATTGGAAATCAATGGATGCGGCCTTTCTTTCCGCTGGAGGATACCACCATCACATTGGCATGAACACTTGGCATAGTCTGAATGGAGAAGGTCATATCCAAGGCAGGAGTGGGCTTGAAAACTTTACAATAACCATACCTGAAAGATCTTTTTTTAATGCACTTAGAGATACTACTGAACGTCATTTTGTTGGCTCCGAGCAGCAGGGAAGGAAAGGGAAGGCTGACGGGAATCAATTCATAGTTTCCGACCCGGATGGAATACAAATTCTGATCAAATGCGAATAAAACCTGGACAGAGAAGATGTACAATTTATGACGAATGGAAACGATACGAACTAGGCTCTTCACTACTAAAAGCTAAATTTACCTTGCTTTATTATGATGAAAGGACAGTCAGATGAAATGTTAGCTATAAATATAATAGACTACACTAATGCGAATATCCCAGGCTGGAATGCTTCCGGGGATTTGTCTGATGTTTGCAAGTGTAGCTATACCATGTCCCTGTAAGTTTGCCCAATTACCAACATATGGTGACTGTAATGGTCCTTGACTGCTCCAAAAGAGCTTTAGGCTTTATCTTTTATTGCTACTTCTCACTTCTGCTTAAGCCCCAGAGAGGTTTACGATACTACTCATTGAACTTATAACTAAGGCATTGCGGGAAAGATTCTTAAGTTAACCTTGAAATTGCTGCACATGAGCACAAGCAGCAGTGACGCGCCAAGGAAAGTTGTCATAAAGATGATGACAGTAAAGCGAGGTATTTATGATGTATTTGGTTTCTTTGAGAATATAAAGAACATGGAAATAGGGGGAGCAATAAAATCAGTCGCCAAAGATGAGGATGGCTGGTGGACATTTGAACACGTCATAGCTGGTAAATCAAAGATTAGAAGTCGAACCAACAAAGAGTTTGGAATTCTCGACCATGTCTTTGTAGGTTGAGGAATAGAGTGGAATGTCTATGTTAGAATAGTCCCCAATCAGAGCGGATCTACAACAACTTGGACATTTGTTCGACCTGATGGATTAAGTGATGAGGATTTTGAATCACAACTCAAAGGATATGATTCAGAGATTGCTGGCTGGACGCGAGTATTGAACCAAGGATAAGGTTCTGAGCTTTGTTGATACTTCTGGAGTAACTATATCAAGATACCTGATCTGTTGTCTCTTCTTTAAGTTCTCCTGTTTCCCCTTCTTTTTCTACATCTAACTGATCTTTATCTTCATCATTATCAGGTTCCTTAGATTCTTTATTATTCTCTTCTTTATTAGACATTGATAGTTTTTCCTTGTTTGATTGAAGAAACTCGATAGCATCAGTAATAACAACACCATTTGTAGTTAGATCCATGATATACTTATAGCAATCATTGATAAGAGATAATGCTTGCAGTCTTCTGTCATCAAAACTGGGATCAGATGCATGATCTTGGCAGGAATATTAGATCTATATTGAAGCTCTATCTTGCCATTTATTAATCTCAATATTTTGCTTGTGATGCAGAATTGAACTCAACTTCCAATTCATGCATCCCACGATGTACAAACCAGGAATGATAGAAGAACCACAAACATCAAAATTCTTCCCCACTATATTGTAACTTATCCATTCCAACGAACCAGGTCTATCAGCTCTACTTGCGGATATCATGAGGCCCACTATCACTAACCTTTGCTTTTGTGCTCTCATGTAATTTACATTATATTCTTTAACTTCCTTCTGCTCTCTTCACATTGAACCTGCCTTCTACAAAGATATGTTCGTCAATCCCCCAACTCCATTTCTTTTTAGGACCAATTCTTATGTGTCCAGGATTAGGATGATCTATCCTATCCATATATCCACCTTGACGGGTAACTATATCAGCGGTTCCATAAATTTTCTTTCCTCTAGGATCCCAGGGATCAACGCTTTTCAAATCATCGATTACAATTGCTACCTTGTTATTTTGCAGTACATTTTTGTATTTTGTAGATTTTAGAAGATTCATTCCGCCTACATAAAAATAGTTGCCATCGAAATCAACACCAAAAGGCACCGCATCTGGCTGTACAGAGCCTCTTTCTTCTGATAACGTAGCGGCAGCTGTGGCTATTCTAGCGAGGCGCTATGATTTGAGATAATCTATTTCCTTTTGAGAAAAAAGTCCATTGGCCATTATTGCATAGTAGTACTATATGATAAAAGATAAAGCTGATGATACCGCTAGCAATAATAGAATCGTGATCTATACTCCTTTTAGTTTTGGATGTTGAATTATTAATCTGACACAGCGTTCGTCATTCCATACTTTGCAAAAGTATCTATTATTCGATTAACTCGAGCAGAATCATTCCCTGCTAACCTAGCTATTCTGACACATTCTCTTATGTTTGAACTCTTCAATCTGTTAAATACACCATCAGCTATAAGAAGGGCAATGTCTCTATCAACACCTTCTTCTCTATCTAGAACGTTCACAACAATCTCTACAAATTCCTCTTCTGTATATGGTTTGAAATGAATATCTCTGAATCTTGTAAGTAGCGGTGGTAGTAACTTGTCTGTACCATTACATGAAGCAAAAACCCATGTCTTTAGCTGAGTTGTCCTTTGCTGTCTATGTTTTAGTTCTGATAGTATGCCTGACTCCATTAGGTTGAGGAGGCTTGTCTGGTCTTTTTTATTCATTTTTTCAAGTTCGTCAACGACAAAATAACGCGGTCTATGTTCAAACAAATAATCAAATATTCCAGACTTTGTAGAACTACTTCCAACTGCATAGTAGGACCTTTGAAGTCTGGTAAGTGAGCTCATGAACAATGACTTCCCGGATGATGGGGGACCACATAGCAGCAGATGTACGGGTCTTTCAGCTCGTATAGCCATTTTAAACAGCGCCTTTACATCCTCAAAACCAACAATATCATCAAATAATCCGTGCTTACTTCCTATTAGAACTGATTTATGATTGGTGTTACTGTTATGGGTATGAACTTTCCCGTCTCTTTTTTTCCATCGACTAAAGAGATTCATTACTTCCTATCCTCTCCTTTCACAGCATTCCTTCATTAGAAGAACTTTTAATTGTTCTGATATTTCTTGTAAGAACATTGTCTCTATCCAACTTTACCATCCTTTCATGAAGCCAATCGCAAAGCCTGCTGACATACCACCGGCAAGGGGAATGCCCAAGTTTGTTGCCCACGCTTCAGTACTGTAGTTTTTGAAGGTATTAGTTGTTGCATTTGCTATTGTTGAAATAGTACCTTCAATCTTATCTCAGTATGTACACTATACATTGCTATAACTACAGTTACTAAGAAACCAATATACAGTGTACATCCTGTTCTCTTTATATGGTGAGAAGGATGAAGGCTACTATAACGCAGGTTGAAAATGTTGTAACTCCATCAGGTAATAGCGGTCATGTAGTAGTACCAAAGGCTTGGATTGGAAAAGAAGCAATAATTAAACCAAAGAAAGCAGAAGATAGAAAAAGGTAACTACCCTAGGTAATTAGTTCTATCGGCGTTAACCACTTTTGTCCTTGTTGTTCTACCTGCCCTAATGCTGTTATCGGTATCATTAGAATTATTATCAGAAGAATAGGAAGTGCGAAATTAAGACTATCTTCTATTTTATCCATAATGTTGGTTGGTGCACTCTCTGCTTCAGGTCTTCCATCTGTTTTTGTAACAGAGCCTGTACTTGAAAACATGCAATGCAAATGTACTATGTGCTTTCTCCTGTTGGCATAGGTGCATTTCTGTCTACTTTATAGTTAAATATTTCAGGAAAGTCCATGTCAACAATGACGTTTCTACCAACTGCAATTATCTTCGATTTAGGAATATCATATCTGTAATTGCGATCACCAAATACTATTATCTTGTCATCCGCTTCTTTCACTACGTGCCCTACGTGGTCTTCATTTTTGGCTCTAACCCCTTTATTGAATAGCGATTTTGGATATTCTTTTTCATAGGCGGCTAGGTCTATTTCAGTATCAGGTGTAGCCCACGGGACTCGTCTATGGGTCGGAAGCGGCGCTTCACGGGGTACTTTGTATTCCTTTATGACGTCATCGAGGTTCAGTCCAATCAGAACATTTCTTCCTGTAGTTTGTATTTCCGATACAGGAATATCATATCTGTCTTTACCTCCACCAAACACAACGATTTTATCATCTGTTTCAACTACAACATGACCTATATGAGGAGAATCAAGTGCCATCACCGCTCTGTTGAAGTATTTTCCTGATGTCATAATGTCTTCTTCTATACATTGGCTTCCTTTTATGTTATTGTGTACTTGAAGAAAACAGCATTATCAATATAGAGGAATCAATCATTCATAGTAGTTTACACTATGAAGTGCCGTGCTAAAAGACCTTCAGTATTTGTGATGATGTTGTTGTCACCAAGATACTTCTTATATGAGATTTTCAGTGTCAGGGCTTAGATTTATGTTTAAGGTTTGCGATATAACGAAGTTAACCGCTAGGACCGTGAGATTTCTCTATATTACGTTCTATTTGTTCAAGCCTTACTAAGATAATGGCTAAAGCTTTTGCTATTTCAACCCTATTACCATGTCGATCAGAAAGGTGGCTTTGGAGTTCAATATTATCTATGTCTAGGTCAATACCGCATAAGGGACATCTGTTCATTTCTTTTTGTTGTTAACCCTGCTAACTATTAAAGTCATTTTACGATTAATAGCTGCAATCCAATCAATAAGATCTCCCCCTTCAATACTCCATTGTTCGCGCCTTTAGCGCTGCTTTTAGCCTTTATGTATTTATAAGGGTGGTAGAGCCGGACATTAAAGCAATACCGAAGAATTCAATTTTTAGTGTTATTATTAGCAAGCTTAGGTGGCTTTCCATAAATACAATAGCATACAATATATCTACAATATATGGTAGGCAAATCAAGAGGCAACAAACAAGTGGATAAAAACGCAGCCAAAGAAAAAAGTACAGATTCCAAACGGAGTAAGAAATTAGTAAAAGCTAGAAGGAATTTGGGAGGAGGACAGGCAAGAGGTAAAAGCAGAACTCGAGGATAACGAGACAAGCTTATTTATCACTGCCGGATACTCTTGTATGTATATGAGACTGGGTACTAGTTTGCTTCCTTAATATGTCTCCATCTTATCTTTTCTTCTGATTTTTAAACATATTATTAATAAAACAATCAGGAGTGCGCCCCATCCCAATAGTAAAATCGACGTTTTTCTCTTAATATGCGGATATTAAAATTAGTGCAGAGCAAAGGCAAGTGAATTCCAACCGTACTTGTGCTGACTAGCCTAGCTCAATATACACATATATCATTCACTCCTTTCGTCAAAAGTCTTATATCAAATATTTTATACTATCTAAAATATGAGCACACAAAATAATGGGATTAGTGACTGGCAAACCTTGGTTAATAAACCTGTATATACAGACGACGGCAAAGAAGTGGGCATCGTTCGAAGTATTCAGTCAGAAAACTTAATGGTTGATTATGGCCCTATAACTCCAGACCACTTTCTTGTTCCAAAGTCATCAGTAAGAGATTTTGAAAATGGCGTAGTTCATCTAAATAGGAGCTCACAATTTGTAGAAAGCCACTATAAGTTCGAATAATTTAGATTATCTTGGACACCACAAGACCAAATTCTATGAAGAGTATGCGTCTGATGGAGTAAGTGTAGCTGATCCTGTGATAAATTCTATGTCGGCATCTTCCTTTAACATGGATTCTAGTTCTGCAATATACATACGTATCCCTTTGAACCTAAGCGTTCTGTTCTCTTCTACAGTCGCGACGCGCTGATACTTTTTATATATCCACTCCTTCTTTGATTCAACATCTATTTTTTCAGCTGGATAAATTACTTTTAGCATCACACTCCCCTCCCAGTCCCCGTAGGAAGTTTCGAATTGGAGCATATTCAACAACAACTTTTGATCCACTTTAGGAAAGAGGCTTGCCAGTTCATCAAGAAAATTCTGGTAAGCCGATCTAAGCTTTGAGTATGATGGAGACAAAGCCGAAGGCGATTCTTTTGTTTCGTTCAGCGCAATTTCTCACTCATCCTCAGTATACAAGGAAAGTATTTCATATAACAGTTGTGTATCGTCGCCAACGGCTAATAACAGGATGAAACTATTTACTCCGCTTATGAAATTAACAATAAGTATGTGGTTACGTTTTGTCTGAAACCTGGTAAGTGGCTTCATCAACAATTAAAACTTCATCAAATATTTGAATATCTATTTGATTCCAACCACTACCAGATAATTGAGGTTTCTGGGGAAAAAGATTTCTCGAATGCCCGTCTTTAAAAAGTATAACCATATTTATGATGATTAGATACGTGGGATACGTCAAGAGGCACTCTCACTCAAACATTATCCTAATAATATTCACCAAGAAGGAAATCCATCTTGGGTATTCTTTATCTGTTATCTTTCTTCCAAATCTTTTGCTGTATATTGATTATCTTCCTTTACATTACATACGCCATATTCTTTTCGATTCTTCAATAACCCTTAATCTACAATAAGACAAACCATAAGGAACATTCAAGAACACATTTCTTCTTGACAAGAAGAATACATGTCTTAGGTCTGTTGTATAGAGAACTTGATGAAATACCAAATAGATATTCCATAATTATCCCACTTGTACTTTCTTATATTGACTGACAAGAGCGATTATGTAAATGAATTATGTATATTCCCAGGAACCCTATAATGCCACCAATAATGGCAAGGAAAATATTTTCCGGCAAGTTACTTGTAATCCCTAATTGCCTTAGTGTTATTTGTATTATAACGGTAATAAGGATGCTGGAGGAACCTACGGTTGCTGTAATAGAAGCCCCTATTCTGCTTAAGCCTGTGGAATATGACAGAGATCCAATAAAAGGAAGTAATGAAAAGGGTGCTACTATTATAATGGTGTTTATCAACATCTGTGGTTGTTGAAATAAAGAGCCTTCCACCACTAATGATATTTGTAAAGATTCATATGAAAATCCTATCATAAAACCAACCAAAATTAATCCAGAGATTAGCATGGAGGTCCCTGCTACTTCTATAGACGAATGCAGTGAAACAAGTTTAGTTAGAAAGAGAACACCAATTCCAAATCCAAACGCAGAAAGAATCGCTTCTATGTCCCCAAAGGTAATTGGTATTGATGGTAATGGAGATGTTATTACTGTTTGCATACCATTTAAAACATCGGTGCCAATATCACTTACGATGGAGATAAAGAATCCTATTAATGCAAGAACTATTCCGGTAACCTGAATCTTTTTTAATTTCTCGTTCAAAAAAAGCCTTGCCAAAATAACTATAATTACAATTTCAAGAGGACCAGCTATAAGCACTTCTTTTGAGGCACCAATTCTGTTGATGGAATCATACCACGTGAATATCCCAACTGCAAGGAAGATACTAGCCAAAAAAAGATTCTTCCCTGATTTTAAAAATAATGCTGATATTCGTTTCTTTTTCAT
>Ga0126305_10001151_pt1 | contig 11689 bp, 14 predicted proteins | sample Plot26_FD_92536 | JGI IMG/M metagenome (GOLD analysis project Ga0126305, IMG submission 92536) | Serpentine soil microbial communities from UC McLaughlin Reserve, CA, USA - Plot26 | ecosystem: Environmental > Terrestrial > Soil > Grasslands | place: USA: UC McLaughlin Reserve, Lake County... | reverse complement strand
GACGGGAGCGACGGGACTCGAACCCGCGACCTCCGGCGTGACAGGCCGGCGTTCTAACCAACTGAACTACGCCCCCTAGCGCAGGTACGCAGTCTAGCGGCGCCTAGATTGCGGTCAGGCCGAGCTGGCGGAGCAGCGTGACGCCGTCGGAGTACACGTCCTTCCGGGCCACGAGGCCATCCGCGATCGGGATCACGTCCATCCCGCGGTACTCGACGCTCTTGCCGGTCGGCTCGACCTCCATCCCGGCGCGGTTCATCTTGCCGAGGTGCGTCCCGCGCGCCGTCCACTCCTGTACGACGAGGTCGTCTCGGATGTAGCGCCTGCGGGTCTCGAACGCGAGGTCGGGGAAGACGGTGAAGATGCCGCGGATCGCGTTGCCGATCGCCTCCCGGCCGATGTTGACGTCCCCGGTCGTGTGGTTCTCGAACACCGAGTCGGAGGTGTGCATGTCGACGATCGCGTCGACATCGTGCGCGTTCCACGCGGCGTTGTAGCGGTCGATCAGCTCCTCGAGGGCGGGCCCGTCCATGAGGCTGGCTAGCGTACCCGGCGAGTGACCCGCCTCGACTGGATCATCCTCGCGGTCGTCGCAGGCACGGCGCTCCTGGGGCTGTGGCAGGGCCTGACGCTCAGCGTGCTGTCCGCCGCGGGCGTCGTGGTGGGCGCGCTCGCCGGTGCGCGACTAGCTCCGCACGTGCTTCCGGCCGGCTCGGAATCGCCCTACACGCCGCTCGTCGCGCTCATTGGAGCCGCCGCCGGGGCGATCGTGATGGAGCTGATCGCCTCGTCTGTCGGCGTCGCGATCAAGCAGCGGCTCCGGGCGAGCCCGCTGCGCCTCGTCGACGCCGTCGGCGGGCTGGCCTTCGGCATCGTGATCGGCCTCGCCGTGATCTGGATCCTCGCGGCGGTTGCGCTGCAACTTCCCGGGCAGGTGGAGCTGAGGAGAGACGTGCAGCGCTCGGCGGTCGTCCAGGAGCTGAACGAGCTGCTTCCGCCTCGCGAAGTGCTGAACGCGCTCGCGCGCGTCGATCCGTTCCCCTCGATCAGCGGGCCTCTCCCGTGGGTCGATCCGCCGGATCCGCAGGTCGTTCGCGACCCGGAGATCCGCGCGGCGCTGCCGAGCGTCGTTCGCGTGCTCGGGACGGCGTGCGGGCTCGGGATCTCCGGCTCCGGCTGGGTCGCTGCTCCGAACCTGGTCGTTACGGATGCGCACGTGATCGCAGGCCAGACCGACACGACCGCGGACGGGAGGCCGGCAGTCGCCGTCGCCTTCGATCCGAGAAACGATGTGGCGGTCCTGAGGGTCGACGGCCTGAGCCGGCGGCCCCTTACGCAGGCCAAGGCGTCGGCGGGGACGCCCGTGGCCATCGTCGGCTATCCGGGAAACGGCCCGCTGACGGCCACACCCGGGCGTGTCGGCGGAACAGCCACCGTCATCAGCGAGGATGCCTATGGCAACGGGCCGGTGACGCGGAGGATCACCAGCTTCCGCGGCCGGGTGCGCCGCGGAAACTCGGGCGGCCCGTTGCTCGACGGGGCCGGCCACGTTGTCGGAACGGTTTTCGCATCGCGCACGGGCACCAACGCCGGCTACGCCGTCCCGCCGGATCTCGTTCGAGGTGCGGTTGCCGGTGCCCGCGGCAGGGTCTCGACCGGGCCCTGCGTATCTTAGGAGGGCTTGGGCGGAACTCCTGCTGAGCTGCAGGGCCGCGCGGCTCGCCCCCACGACTGCGTCCTCAGTCGCGTCCGTATCTCAACCGATACGGCCGCTCCCTGCGTCCTTGCCTCGGCACCACCAGCCCCCTGCCACGAGCGACATCCCGCCAAGCCCTGCTAGGCGGCGTCCGCCAGGAGCTCGAGAATCCCGAGCGGCCGCCGGAAGGGCGCGACGAGGTAGACGCCCTGCGCGCGACTCCGCGAGGCCTCGACTAGCTGCCGCGCAAGTTCCATCCCGACCTTAGGCCCGTCGGGCCCTGCCTCCCGAAGCGCTTCCTGCACGTGATCCGGGACGACGATCCCCGGCACCTCGTTGTGCAGGCGCAGCGCGAGCGGGTGGCTCCACACAGGGAAGACGCCGACGAGCACGGGGATCGGCGACGGCCCTCCGAACCGCTCGAAGAACTGGTCGAGCAACTCGAGGTCGAAGATGATCTGCGTCATCGCGAAGTCGGCGCCGGCCTCGAGCTTGCGGCTGAAGCGCTCGACCTCGACGTCGAGGTCGTCGGCGGTCGGGTTGAGCGCGACGCCGGTGAAGAACGACGTCGCGGCGTCGATGGCGCGGCCGTTGTAGTCCTCGCCGCGGTTGAGGTGTGAGATCAGCTGGGTGAGCCCGATCGCGTCCACCTCGTAGACACCGCTCGACCCCGGATAGTCGCCGACCTCGGGCGGGTCGCCCGTGACGGCAAGGATGTTGCGGATCCCCTCCGCGTGCGCGCCGAGCAGCTGGGACTCGAGCCCGAGTACTGTCGCGTCGCGCGTCGTGAGGTGCGGGATCGTCTCGAGCGCGGTCGAGCGCTCGATCGCAGTCGAGAGCATCAACGCGCTCATTCCCGCGCGGGCGGTTGCGTTGTCGTTGATGTCCACGAAGGAGGCGCCGCCGTCCTCGAGCGCGGCCGCGATCTCCAGCATCCCGCGGTGGTTGCCGCCGAGCGGCGGATCGAGCTGCACGGACGTCACCCATTGGCCCTCACGGAACAAGCGAGCCAGGCGCGTGTCCTCGGCCTGCTCGACGACAGAGAGCGTCACCTCCCGCTCCTGGATCACGAGCGGGGAGGACGCCGCGCGGTGTTCCTTGACGGCCGCGGCGATGGCGCCGATCTCGGTCGGAGTCGTGCCGCAGCAGCCGCCGATGATCTTCGCGCCGAGGTCGCGCGCGTGCGCCGCGAAGTCGGCGAAGTAGTCCGGCGTCGCGTGCGGGAAGACCACGCGGCTCCCGGACAGGCTCGCAAGGCCCATATTCGGCATCGCCGCCAGGGCCAGCTTGCCGTCGGCGTCGTGCATCTCGTTCAGCGCAGTCAGCGCCGCGTGGACGCCCGCGCCGTGGTTGGCGCCGACCGCGGCGAGACCCGCGTCCGCAAGCGCGTCGACCGCCTTTCGCGCCGAGACGCCGCCGAGCGTCTCGCCCTGTTCGTCGAAGGTCAGCATCGCCACCACCGGCAGTGACGAGATGCTGCGCACTGCGGCGAGCGCGGTCAGGAGCTCGTCGAGCTCGAAGAACGTCTCGACGACGAACAGGTCGACGCCACGGGCCTGGAGCGCGGCCGCCTGCTCCGAGAAGATCTCGCGGCGCTCATCCTGCGCGAGCTCTCCGTGGTCGCCGAGCGGGCCGATCGAGCCGCCGATGTACACGTCGCGGCCCGAGATCTCGCGCGCCTCGCGCGCAAGCTTCGCGCCGGCGCTATTGATCCGCGCGACCTCGTCGTCGAGCCGGTGCGCGGCCAGCTTCCTGCGGTTGGCGCCGAAGGTGTTGGTCTCGATCAGGTCCGCCCCGGCGTTGATGAAGCTGACGTGAAGCGAGACCACGGTTTCGGGCGAGGCGAGGTTCGCTTCCTCGGGAAAGCGCAGGCGCGGGACCGCGCCGGAGATTAGCGTGCCCATGCCCCCGTCGGCCACGACAATTGGGCCGTTTTGCAGGCGTTTTTCGAACGGCGTCGCCATCGAACCCACTCTACGCCGAACCGGTCGGGGCGGTCATCCCGAAGACGTTAGGTGAAGCGTCGCAGTCAACCGCCAAAGGGTGATGGATCAACCGACCCCTCATGCCCGAAAGTAGGCCTACATCCGATGCGGGCCCGATGCGGCGGGGCCTAGTCGGACTAAAGACCGAGAGGGCCCGATGCGGCGGGGCCTATCGGACGAGCGGGGCCCGTTGCGGCGGGGCCAGCTCGAGACTCAAAGCGGCTCTCTACTCGAGAGAATCAGGCGGGGCCGGGCGGCGGCCCTGCCTGAGTTTGAGGAGCCTGACGGGGCTCCTCGCTTTTCTGGCCGGAAGTCTCACGACTCCGGCCACGGTGATGCCGGCTTCGCCGGCGCGGCGAACCTGCACTAGTGGAGCGTCCGGCCCTCCATGCCGCCCGCCACGACGACGATCTGGCCGCTGACATGGCCGGAGAGCTCGTCCGAGCTCAGCACGACCACCTGGCGGGCGATGTCCTCGGGCGTCGCGATCTTGCGGAGGGCCATCGTCCGCGTGACGCGGTCGATCACCTCAGGGTCGTCGACCTCGGGCCGGGCCATCGGCGTCTTCGTCCAGCCCGGGCACACGCAGTTGACCCGCCCTGCCGGGGCGATCCGCACGATCTCGTTCTTCATGCTCAAGAGGAGCCCGTAGGCGACCGCCGACTTCGCCGCCGCATAGTCGGCGTGCCCCGCCTCCCCGAAGACGCCCGCCGTCGAGGCGACGAGCACGAGGCTGCCGTGCCCCCTCCGCTCGACCGACCGAAGGAATCCGCGCCCCGTAAGAAACGTCGAGGTCAGGTTCTCCCGCAGCGTCCGCTCCCAGCGCTCGAGCGGGAGCGACCAGACCGGAGCGTCCTCGGCCGGCCAGACCCCCGCGACCGCTGCGCACACGTCGAGGTGGCCGGCCTCCTCGAACAGGCGCTCAACCTCGTCCTCCCGGGTCAGGTCCGCCTGCACGAGCCTGACGTCGCCGAGCCCCTCGGCGCGGTCGCGGCCCCGGTGGTAGTGGGCGACGACCTCGGCGCCCTCCGCGAGGTAGGCCGCCACGCATGCGGAGCCGATCCCTCCGGAAGCGCCGGTGACAAGGACGCGCTTTCCACTCAGGCCGGTTTCCACATTGTGAAACTACCGTCATGCGCGTTCACATCATCAGCGACATGGAGGGAGTCGCCGGAATCGTCCGGCCCGAGCAGACCCTCGGCGGCCACGAGATGTACGAGGAGGGACGCAAGCTCTACACGCAGGAGATCAACGCCGCCGTCCGGGGGGCGAAGGGCTCCGGAGCCAAGGAGATCGTGGTCATGGACCACCACGGGGCCGGCAAGGGCTGGAGCTTCAACTCCCTCGTGCACGACATGCTCGACCCCGCCTGCGAGTACGTCGTCCAGTCGAGCTGGACGCAGTACACGGAGTTCCTCGAGGGAGGCTGCGACGCCTGTCTCCTCGTCGGCATGCACGCGATGGCCGGCACACCGGACGGGGTCATGAGCCACACGGTGTCGGGCCGCGAGTGGCACAACCTCCGCTTCAACGGCGTCCTCGTTGGAGAGTCCGCCATCAATGCGGCGATGTGCGGCAACTGGGGCTGTCCCGTCCTGCTCGTCACCGGAGACGAAGCCGCCTGCCGCGAGGCCAAGAAGCTACTCGGCGACGGGTTGACCACGGTCGCCGTGAAGAAGGGGCTCGGCTTCCGAGCAGCGCGAAACCTCGCTCCCCAGCTCGCCAGGGAGGTGATCGAGGAGGGCGCCCGGGACGCGCTCAAGGACCTGAGGGCCGTCGATCCGTACGACCCGGGCCGCCCGGCCGAGATCGAGGTCGACTTCGTCGGCACCGGCGAGGTCGACAAGTACCGTGGCCGCGCCGGCGTCGAGGTCACGGGCCCGCGCTCGATCGTCGTGCGCGCCGACGACTGGTGGACGGCGTGGCGCAACCTTTTCTTGGAGCCGTCCCTGCCCTGATCGTAAGCTATGGCCCTGTGGATGCCGTTCAGGCGATGGGCTTGCGCGTGGAGTTGACGGACGCTCAGCTGGTCGCCCGGTGCCGGATGGGCGACCACGACGCCTGGCGCGAGCTCGTCGACCGCTTCTCCCGCTACGTCTACGCGATCGCCGTCCAGGGCTTCAAGTTGCACGAGCACGATGCAGAGGACGTCTTCCAGGAGGTCTTCACCCGCGCCTACGAGCACTTGCACAAGCTCCGCGACGACGAGGCGATTCGCCCCTGGCTCGCGCAGCTGACGCGCCGGCTCTGCATCGACCGGCTGCGGGCCGGCTCGGCCGAGCAGCTCGACGACGACGTGGAGATCGCGGACGCCGACGACTCGATTGCGCGGCTGGACGAGTCCCTGGCCGTGCACGAGGCTTTGTCGGCGCTCCCAGGCAACTGCCAGGAGATCCTCGACCGCTTCTTCGCCCGGGACGAGAGCTATCACACGATCGGCGACGCCCTCGACATCCCCTCCGGCACCATCGCGAGCCGAATCTCCCGCTGCCTGACCAAGTTACGGGTCGAGATGGAGGGAAGAAATTCGGGCGCTTCCGCGTCTTGAGCTTTGGTGACGACTATGCCCAGGTACGACGAAGAAAAGCTTGGTGAGATCTTGAGCGCGTTCCCGCCCGCCCCCCAGAGCTGGGTGAAGGCCGCGCAGGACATCCCGCTCGCCCAGCGGGGGCTCGACGAGATCGTTGAGCGTGCGGACGTCGACGACGAGTACCGCCGTCGCGTGATCGAAGATCCCGAGGCCGTCCTGGAGGAGGCCGACGTGGTCGCGCACGCCGAGACGATCGAGATCCTGCGCCGCCGACTCGACAAGTAGCGCAAAATCGAGCCCGTGGAAGCCACGGGCGACCTTCTCGATCTCTCCCTGCGCGAGTTCCTCGAGGCCGTAGCCTCCGAGGATCCGACGCCCGGCGGCGGGACGGCCGCTGCCCTCGCAGTCGCGATTTCCGCCGGGTTGACCGCGATGGTCGCCCGCGGCTCGGGCGACTGGCCCGAGGCCGGCTCGGCCGTGGCGCAGGCGGAGCGCCTCCGGAAGCGGATCGCGCCGCTCGCACAGCGGGACGCAGAGGCCTACGAGGAAGCGCTGGTCTCCATGACGCTGCCCGAGCGCGTGGAGCCCGTCGTCCGGGACATGGCCGTCGGCGCGGCGTTGTGGCGCGCGGCAGAGGTTCCGATGTCGATCGCGGAGGCAGGGGCCGACGCCGCCTGCCTCGCGTCGCTCGTCGCCGACCGTGGAACGCCGGCGCGCCGTGCGGACGCCGTCGCCGCGGCGCTTCTGGCAGAGGCGGCTACGTGGGCCGCCGCCAGCCTCGTCAAGGTGAACCTCACGATCACCGCCGAGGACAAGCGGACGGAGCAGGCCAGGCGGCTCGGGGAGACCGCCTAGAACGCCGCCCGCCAGGCCGTTCAAACGCTGGGCGCGGCGTAACATCAATCCATGGCCGAGCCTGCACCTGAGCGCCCGCTCCCGGCGTGGAGCCTCCCGGCGGGATCCGCGGAGTCCCTCGCGCTGCCGACCGAGTGGCCCGGCCGCGTCACGCGTGAGTGGGCGTGGGGCGGGTCGACCGGCAACGGCGTGCGGGTCTGCATCCTCGACAGCGGGATCGAGGCCGACCACCCCGATGTCGGCGAGCTCGCGGGCGCCGTCGCAGTCGAGGTGGGGGATGGCGACGAGATCTCGGTCGTCGAGGACGTCGAGGGCGACCTCTGCGGCCACGGCACCGCCTGCGCGGGAATTGTCCGCTCGATCGCAAAGGACTGCGAGCTCTTCAGCGTCCGCGTCCTCGGCGCCGGGTTCACCGGCAGCGGGACAGCGCTCCTCGGCGGCCTTCGCTGGGCCGTCGAGCAGGGCTTCGACGTGATCAACATGAGCCTGTCGACGACGAAGAGCCACTTCGCCGGCCTGCTCCACGAGGTCGCCGACCTCGCGTACTTCCGCCGGACCGTGCTCGTGGCCTCGGCGCACAACATGCCGGTCGAGAGCTACCCGTGGCGCTTCTCGTCCGTGATCTCGGTGGGCAGCCATGAGGAGCCGGACGCCGAGACCTTCTACTACAACCCCAGCCCTCCGGTGGAGTTCTTCGCGCGCGGCGTCGACGTCGAGATCGCCTGGCTCGGCAAGGCCAGAGCCCGTTCGACCGGAAACAGCTTCGCAACGCCGCACATGAGCGGGATCTGCGCGCTGATCCTCGGCAAGCACCCGGAGCTGACGCCGTTCCAGCTGAAGAGCGCGCTCTACCTCACCGCGAACAACGTGGAGGGCCGCGATGACTGATGACGGGCTGCGCGCAGCGGTCGCTGCGGGGGTGCTCGCCTCGGAGGACTCGCACCGAGCGCTGCTACAGGCGACCGTCGAAGTCGCGCGCGGGATCTTCTACGCAAAGGCGTCGTCGGTCCTGCTCTACGACGAGCGGACGGACGAGCTCGTCTTCGAGGCGGTCGCCGGCGAGGGCTCCGAGAAGCTGATAGGCGAGCGGCTGCCGTCCAGCACGGGCATCGGCGGCTGGGTGCTCGTCACGCGGCAGCCGATCGTCCTCGACGACGTCTCGCAGGACCCGCGCTTTGCCGAGGAGGCGGCGAAGAAGACGGGGTTTGTCCCCAAGGGGCTGATGTGCGTCCCGCTGATCCATCAGGAGGAGCCGCTCGGCGTCCTCTACGTCCTGGACCGGCCGCAGGAGTCGCGGTTCTCGCTCCAGGAGATGGAGCTGCTAGGCCTCTTCGGGCACCAGGCGGCGATCGCGCTCGACCTGCTCCGGAAAGCCCGCCGCGCGAAAGCGGTGCTCGAGGACGCGGACACGGACTCCGCGCTCCTCGCTCGGGTCGCGGAGAATCTCGAGGAGCTCGACGGGCAGCGCCGTGCCGCCGGGGTGGAGCTGCTCCGGTCGCTCGAGGCCCTCTTCAAACACTGAAGCCGGGCTCAGCCCGGCTTCAGCGACGCTCGAGATGCGTCTGCGTCAGTCGATCTGGTCGACCTGATTGGCGGCCGCCGCCCTATCCACCTGGTCCATCGCGTCGACCTGGTCCATCGCGTCGACCTGGTCCAGCTGGTGCGCCTCGACGTCGTCGTCGTCGTCGTCGGCCCGATCGATCTGATCAATTTGCTCTTCGGCCATTACCTCGGCTCCTTTCGCACGTTGTCGCCGCCGCTTATCTGACCAACTAGACGGCGGTGGGCACAGGAATCTTCCACCTTCGATTCGAAAAACACAACAGGTCGTGGGATGCTTGCCGCGTGAGAGCGCTGCGGGCACGTCTCGGAGACTCTGCGCGCTCCTTCGGCCAGGTCTTCCGGAACCCCAATATCCGGCGGATCGAGGGCGCGTGGGCGGCTTCGATCGTGGCGCACTGGTCGTACGGCATCGCGCTCGCGGTGTTCGCGTACCGGGACGGCGGCGCCGCCGCCGTCGGGCTGGTCGGACTCGTGCGGTTTCTCCCGGCGGCGGCCGCTTCGCCGTTCACGGCTGTGCTCAGCGACCGATACCGCCGCGAGCGTGTGATCGTCATCGCCGAGCTCACCCGCGCCGGCCTCCTCGCGACGACGACGGCGATCGTCGTCATGGAGGGGCCGCCCGCCCTCGTCTACGTCCTCGCGGGGCTCGTGGCCATCGCGTACTCCGCCGTGCGGCCGGCGCAGGCCGCGCTCCTTCCCTCCGTTGCAAAGACCCCGAAGGAGCTCACCGCCGCCAACGTCACCTCGAGCACCATCGAGAGCCTTGGGATCTTTGGGGGTCCCGCGATCGGAGGCCTGCTGCTCGCGGCGACCGGCGAGGAAGTCGTCTTCGGCGCCGCTGCGGCAGCGTTCCTGCTCTCCGCCATTCTCATCGGCCGCGTGCGCGTCGACGCGCAGCCCGAGCCGCGCGAGAGGCGTGAGGGTGTGTTCCGGGAATTCTCAGCCGGCTTCGTGACGCTGTACCGCGAGCGCGGCTTGCGTGTGCTTGTGCTCCTGCTCGCCTCGCAGACGTTCGTTGCAGGCATGCTCAACGTGCTGATCGTCGTGACCGCGCTCCGGCTGCTCGATCTCGGCGAGGAGGGTGTCGGCTTCCTCAACTCTGCGATCGGGATCGGCGGCCTGGTCGGCGCCGTGGTCTCGGCCGCACTGATCGGGCGCCGGCTGTCATCGAACTTCCTCCTCGGAATCGCGCTGTGGGGGATTCCCATTGCACTGATCGGGGTCTTCCCCGAGCCGGCGCCCACCCTGCTCTTTCTTGCCGTCGTCGGACTCGGGAACACCCTGGTGGACGTCTCGGCGTTCACGCTCCTTCAACGAGCTGTGCCCGAGGAGGTGCTCGCGCGCGCCTTCGGCGCGGTACAGGCTCTCTGGGTGGCGACGATCGGGATCGGGTCGATCGCCGCGCCGCTGCTCATCGCGGCGGTCGACATCCGCGGCGCGCTGTTGATCACCGGCGCGCTCCTCCCGACCCTCGCGACGCTCCTGCGCCGTCGGCTCGCGCAGCTCGACGAGGCCCCGGTGCCGGAGCGCCAGCTCGCATTGCTGCGCGGCATCGAGCTGTTCGCGCCGCTTCCGCAGCCGACGCAGGAAAGTCTCGCGCAGGTGCTCCGGCCGGTTCGGCTGGCCTCGGGGGAGGAACTCTTCAGACAGGGCGACGTCGGCGACCGCTTCTACATCGTCGGCGACGGCGAGGTGGAGATCGTCATTGACGGACGTGTCGTCCGCGAAACGGTTCCGGGCGGCTATTTCGGCGAGATCTCGCTCCTGCGAGACGTTCCGCGCACGGCCACGGTGCGGGCGAAGGGCGATGTCGAGCTCTTTGCGCTCGACCGCGACGACTTCATCGCCGCGGTCACGGGACACGATGCCAGTGCAGAGGTCGCGGACTCGGTGATCGCCGCCCGGCTCGGGTCGCTCCGTCCGGGGATGGCCTCCGTCTAGAGATCCTTTCCGACGACCAGGCGGCGGACCGTGGGGCGATACCCGAGGTGCTCGTTGAGAGCCAGCATGTCCGTGTTCGTCGTGTCGTTGGACGTGATGATCGTCCGGACTCCGGCCTCCGCCGCCCAGCGAATCGTCGCCTCCTTCGCCAGGCGCGCAAGCCCACGCCGGCGAAAGTCCGGCGCCGTCCCGGTCATCTCGTTCGCCGCGCGAGCCCCCTCTCGGTCGGCGGTGAGCCACGCGAAGGCCGCCGGCCGGTGGCCGACCAGGACGACGGCGCTCAGGTCGAGGTCGAGCTCGGGATTGCCGAGCGTCTCCGGGAGCCAGTCCTCGAACGCCATCGTATGCGTGTAGTCGTCCGGCATGTCGCGCTCCGCGGAGTCGTACAACTCGAAAAGATCGCGTTCGCGGTCACGCACCTCCCGCAACCGGACGACGGAGATCTTGCCGGCAGGCTCGGCGTTCGCGCCGGCCGCCGAGCCGACCTCGAGTTCCCAGTACTGCTCGCTCCGTCCCTCCTCGAACCCAAGCCGCTGGGCGAACGCCCGCGCGTCCGGTTCGTCGTTACGGACGGTCGATTCGAGCCGACGGGCGCCGCGCCCCACGATGTGCGCCGCGGCCGTCTCGAAGAGGCGCGTCCCGAGGCCGCGACGGCGGAAGGCGGGCATCACCCCCGACCAGATCCCCGCGATCCCCTCCGTCTGGAGCGCCCAGCGCAGACGCGAGTTCGCGAACCCGACGATCTCCCCGCGGGCCTCGGCTACCCAGGCGCGCATCGCGGCCCGCTCAGGTTGCCGCTCGATCCAGTGGACGAGGCCCGGTGAGGTGACGACCTCCTCTGCCCAGAGCTCGCGAAAGAGCGGCATCGTCGCCTCGGCATCCTCGCGCAGCCACGGTCGGATCCCGGGCTCAGCCAAGGCCCTTGGCGCGCAGCTCCTCGCGCGCCTTCTCGGTCTTGCCGAGCCCGTCGAGGCCCATGCCCTGGAGGATCTCCGGCGCCTTCGTGAACTGGACGTCCTCGTAGGCGACGACCTCGACGTTGTTGCCCCAGGGGTCGCGAATCCGATTCCCGCGGACGTCGGCTCCCGCTTCCCGGGCGGCCCCGAGCGCCCGGTCCCT
>Ga0126305_10001150_pt1 | contig 11705 bp, 14 predicted proteins | sample Plot26_FD_92536 | JGI IMG/M metagenome (GOLD analysis project Ga0126305, IMG submission 92536) | Serpentine soil microbial communities from UC McLaughlin Reserve, CA, USA - Plot26 | ecosystem: Environmental > Terrestrial > Soil > Grasslands | place: USA: UC McLaughlin Reserve, Lake County... | reverse complement strand
TAAAAGGTGAGTCATGAACTATCAAGGTTCGGCCAAAGGTATGTTAGAGCAGACCAACACCATTACTGCCTGGAAAAGATTGATGCTACGTTTTAGTTCCTGCTATTGACTTCTACTTCCATTTGAGTCTTTTCCCACTATGTTTCGCCCTTCATTACCATACATTAAGCTTTTCATCCTCTGGTAATATGATTGGAGATCTTTTTGCAAATGACAAAAAATGATTATCCTATTAAGTTGATATAATCTTATAAATGCACATATTGTGGTAAAAAAGTTTTACAATGAGGAAGAAAGAAAAGAATACGAATTGGCACTGCACATATATATAAGCCAGCAAAATCTAGAAACTGTTGGAAACATAAGAACTATACAGATTAATTTGATTGTGATGAGATGTCATAATAAATAGAGATCAGCTATTAGATTGTCCATCCGACTGTCTCACTGGACATACTGTATATTGCATATAACTCATCGTGTTTCTTAGTTGCGGGAAAAGATCTCTAGTCAATTGAAAAACGTCTTTCATCGTAAGTCGGGAAGCAAATTTTTACCTCTTGTTTGTTATTCTCATCTTTTCGTCTGTAGATTCAGTTTGTAATAGTAACTATGGGATTTAAGATTAAATTTATCGTTGACTTTTAACAGTCGATTTGTGTAATTCTTCTTTTAGATCTAAATGGATAAAGAAGTCTTGTTAATTTTCCAGAGATCTTTTCGTTTAAAACTACCTCTCCAGAAATGTAACTTCACACATCGTATAAGTCTGAATTAAACAGATTGATTAAAACAAGAAAAGAATAGTTGATAGTAATTTCCCGTTTACTTGTGTTTTCCAGAGTTTTGCAGGAAATAAACTTATTAATCGTTGCCATCCAACACAGTCTTACATTCCAGAGTAAATTTCATGTATCCTATTGCAGATTGACGATAATTGCAAAAATTTCTTATATTGGAGTTAATAAATTTCCTTATAGAAATAATATACTTACGCAACATAAAAAAAGATCTGTGCTAGTCAACTAATTGATGAGCTCAGTAAGTGAAATTATGTCAGAAAAGGAGATTGTTACAGTAGTTGCAGATACGGGAAAAACTGCTCAAGATGTTGCTCAAATGATGGTAAAAAAAAGAGTAGGCTCCGTAATCATCATAGATAAAAAAAGCCATCCTATTGGGATCATTACAGAACGGGACATAGTCAAACGTGTGTGTCTGAAGAATGTCGCAGCAAGTAGGATCAAACTAGAAGAAATTATGTCAGCTCCACTGATAACAATCATGTCATATGACTCATTAGACACGGCTTCTCGAATAATGGTGAAGAATAATATTAAACGTCTAGTAGTATTAGAAGAAGACAACAAAATTACAGGTTTGCTAAGTGTAACAGACATTACTAGGCGTTTGGCAAAGATCTTATTGGATGATTACAGTAGATATAGATCATTGCGTTTCGCAGTAGATCTTGCCGGATCTTCTTTATCCCCTATGTAATATGATACCAGAATATGCGCAATTATAAAATAATAGATGAAGGAATGCAAGTATATGCAATATTATAAGGCGGCATTTCTTGGTCAAGAAAGGTCAAGGAAGGCCCAAATGAAATTGTTTGATTATACTGGGTTTGCAATGCTGACCTATACTATCAAGCAGACTAATACAGGGTTTGAACCTGTAGGTGAGGAAATGCTCATTGGCAAGTTGGTGAAAGGAGAAGAAATGATACTTCTGATTTGTGATAACGAGGGCTATGCAAAGGCACAATCAAAACCTTTACCTATAAAGAAAGGAGAAGAAATTTTCAAAACTGCGACTAATGATGGAATTTCAGAATTTAGTGGTATCATTAAGACTGTTTCATGATGGCTACAATTTTAGTACCTATATCCTTACCATCGACTGCATCTCTGATATTACTTATGTCCGATCGCACTACTCGTGTTGGTATTTTTGAACGCTCTATTACTTTTAATGCAATTATATCCATTAGATCATATGTACCTGCCATAGCGCTTTCAACTCTGAGAATCTCCACACATTCACTCACAGTAATTTCTTTAAATAATCTTGCATCGGTGTGTGTATTTGGATCAGAATCATATATGCCATCAACATCAGTAGCATTTACGAAGCTTGACGCCTTTGATGTTTCAGCTATCAATGCTGATGTAGCATTAGTGCTCTGACCTGGATGCAAACCTCCTGCAATTACTATCTTATTACTAGCTACTGCTATTGCTACTTCTTCTAAGTTTTTTGGCACTTGTGAATATGCTTGATCACCTAATGCTGTAATCAACAGTTTTGCATTTAATCTTGAAACTTCAATTCCTATAATATCTAGATTCGCTTCATCAGATCCCAGGTTCCGTGCAAGGTTAATATAGTGACGTGCAACTTTCCCACCTCCTGTAATCACTATTGGTTGTACTCTATTACTAATGTCACTTAGCATTCCAGCATATTTTTTAATTGAGGTATAGTTTGCGTCTTGACTGAATATGCTACCACTTAACTTTATAACTACTCTCTTTTTTCTTCCTGTGTCATAATTATTACCGCATTCCATAAAGTTCTCTCCAATACAATGACTCTTCGCTACCAAGCACTTTCTTAGTACATTCCTCTACTGTACCTCTGTTTTCAGCAGTTGTATATACCCTTAACATATCCAATGAACCAGCAATAGAAGCAATAAGCGGAATTTCTGAAACAGGAGTTTCGTATTCGTGTTCTTTTTCAATAAGCAATATTGAACTTATCTCTTCCTTAGTAGGAGTTCTTGGCATAGATGATGCACTTGAAGCATCTACAAAAACGGTATCTTCTTCTTTGAGTTGTGCAATTTCAGATATCCGGGATTCTAACCCATGTAATGCTTTGACATGCAATCTTCTATTTAACTTATCATGTGAATGGAAAAATTTTTCATAGACACATTTTAGTAATTTTCGAGACTTATATTCCTGGGCCAATCTAACTGCGCTTTTGTTACGGTTACCAAGCAAACATATATGTTCAAGAGTAATCTCATCAGTAAGGCTTAGGTAGTTATTCAATGTTTTATCAGTCAGATTTAATTGTTCATCAGCAAGCATTATTGAACGCAATAACATTACCTCTGCTGATCGTACTGTTTTATGAAAATATACAGCCTTATACATTTCATAACGGGAGATTAACATGGATTCCAATGAATATAATGCTGATCTACTAATAGCCAGATCTCCGTCAGTTGTTACTTCAAAAGAGCTTATCAACCTATGGTAGTCAATTTTGCCGTACTCGACCCCTGTAAATAGACCATCTCTTGGTAAGTAATCCATCATATCTGCAGATAGCCCTCCAACTATGATTTCATTAAAGAACTTTATGTTGGACTGGCCAAATGATAACTTGCAAATATCAGATGAATTATAACCGTATTTTCCTAAAATGTCGCTAATTTCACTTTGGGATATAATTAACTTACCCATATCTTCATGGTTCACATTGTGTCTTGCCATCAAAACTTCTTCAAATAAGTGGGAGAAAGGGCCATGACCTATGTCATGTAGAAGGGCCGCTAGGCGTAATTGTTGGACCTGGTCTTCGTCGTCATAATATCCTTTGGCAAAAAGCGTTTCTCCGGCATAGCCTGCTACATGCATAGTGCCAATTGAGTGTTCAAATCGAGAATGTTGTGCGCTAGGATATACCAAATGTGCACCTGCAAGTTGTCTAATCCTTCTTAACCGTTGAAAAACCATAGTATCCACAATATCCCTCTCAACTTCGGAAAAACGTATATAGCGATGTATAGGATCAGTCATCTCACCAGCAAATCTCATGATAATGCCGACAATTGTTAGTGATAGAAGAAATTAAACTTTGAGACATGAGAACGATTGTGACTAGAAGTGAGCACAATCTTGGCTTAATTATCACCTTAGCTGAATTGCTTCCTTTAGTCCTATTAGCCAGCAACTAAACTTTCAAGACATTTCTCACAATATTCATTATTTTATTGTGTACCTGCTCACTTACCTTCTCACCATTTACTACTTTCCAATTAAATTGTTTCGCAAGTTTGCGATAGTTTTTATGTACTTTCATTAGTAATTTTTGATCCATTTCAAATGTGTCCCGGTCCCCTGGTACTCGTTGATATGATGTACTTGGGTTAACTTCCAGTACAATAACGACATCTTCCTTTGGTAATCCTTTATCCAAATTAAGTAGCCACTTAAGACTTAAATCATGAGATACGCCATACACTATATTCGATTGATAGTATCGATTCATTATGATTATGGTATCCTTTTTTAACATACTTTCAATTTCATCCTTTTTCTCCCAACGGTTGGCTGACAGTAGCATGTGCTTCACTTCCATAGCATAATTTCGCCTCCCGTCTAAAAAGGCCCTAATTTCCTGTCCGATTGGGGTGGTATAATCGGGAAAATCCATTATTGTACATATTCTCCCAGAAAGTTTGAGTGCATTTATAAGAAGCTTGGATTGGGTTCCTTTGCCAGCCTTATCTGTACCTTCAACTACTATAATCTTGCCTTTGTTCAATGTCAGAACTACAAATTAGCGAAAATAAAAATCTGTTGAAATATGTCAAAAAGATCGCAGCAATTGTATATCCTATATTTTGAACTCCTACATACTAAGGATTATTTAGAGGTTATTTTTAAGGATGTTTTGCCACAATGTATACAATAACGGGTTCGAATATTGTCTACAGAAGTCTTTGGATTGTAGTATATGAAGACCAAGTCAGAAAAAGTGACGGTATGATTGGAATGTTTAATAGAATAAGGGTGCGAGATTCCAGTGTTATAGTACCTATATTTAAAGATGGTTCACTCTTGATGGTTGAAAATTACCGTCATGGAGCAAGAATGAACTTATTAGAGTTACCGGGGGGGCTCATAAATGCCGACGAGGAGCCAAGAGATGCCGCTAAACGAGAATTGCTTGAAGAAACTGGATATGAATGTAGCACACTTGAATATATTAATTGGACTTATACATGGCCAGGGAGAACTACACAAAAGAATTTCATATTTCTAGCAAAAGGACTTAAGAAGCGTAGAAAGCCACATCTAGAAGTATTTGAGTATACAAAAATTCGAAAGCTACCAAAGGAACTGGTAATTCAAGAGATTAGATCTGGCAATATAAAGAGTGCAATATCAATATCTGCAATCCTTTATACATTAAGCGAATGCACTGAATGCAATTATAATACATAAAATTTGAATGTAATATTCTTCAGTTTTTATGGAATATTGATTTACATAAATCTTAGTTTCCTTACTGTCTAAGTGTTTCATATCGTGGAAAGACCTTTCATATTCTTTGACCTTGGACAGACATTAGTAGATGAATGGAGATTTATTGATTATCTGGATCATAAATTATTAGAAGTACTAAATGGGTTCGGAGCGAAAATTGACCTTCGGAATTACAGAGCAGTCAGGGACAACGTCATTAGGAATCGCAAGATAGGTAACGGCAGTACTAGGGAACTTATTATTGAAGTTTGCAACTTGATAACTCCGCGTGGTTATGAGAGAATTATTGCAAATAAACTAGAACACGATATCAAGGAGGGACGGAGGAAGTTATTTAGACTTTATTGTGATGCACAGCAAACCCTTAGTGTTCTTTCGCAGAACTATGAGCTTGGGATAATAGCTAATCAATCTAGAGATATTTTGCAATTGTTAGACAAATCTAAATTTAGGGGTCTCTTCAAGGTGATAGTCTTATCCTCGGAGGTTAACATATCCAAACCAGATCCAAGAATATTTCAGTTAGCTATGGATCTCGCTGCAAATAAATCAGAATATCATGTAATGATTGGAGATAGACTTGATACAGATATAAGCCCTGCAAATAAACTTGGCATGAAAACAATTAGATATACAAATTCACTCTTCAAACTGCAAGAACCTATCGACGAATCGGAGACAGCAACACATGTTGTTAACAGGTTAAGTGAAATACCAAACGTATTGCAAGCAACATAACCCATAAATTGCAGGCGATTAATTCAAAAATGTATATAATAACCATTTAAATTAATTTTGTCTGTCAATCTTAGAAAATTCATGAATAAATAAAGTTGTCTGCAATGGCTCCATAACAACCTTTAATTATTAACTTCGCATAATGTAAAGTACCAAACTTCCATTAGAGAACGTATCGTAAGTCAGAAAATCATATAATTATACTGCCTATAAATAGATATGTTGCAATGTGACTAATGGTTATATAGTGAGACACTTTTTCATTTTATTAGATAGCAAATCCATTTCTTCTTCACTTAATTTTGGCCTAATGGTGAATATTGAATGAATGGAGCCCCCTCCATCATTAACCGACCTTGGAACAATGTGTATATGGACATGCGGCACTTCTTGTCCTGCGTCTTTTCCATTATGAATGGCTATTGTTGAGGCATTAACTTCAACCGTCTTTTCTAATATTGCAGCTAGTTCACATGTTAGATTAAAAACGGCACAGGAATATGTTCTATTCATATCTTGGACTTTAGAATAATGTGCTTTAGGAATAACAAGGGTATGTCCTACGGATAATGGGAAGGCATCTAGAAATGCCAAAGCATTGTCATTTTCACCTATGATTCTTGCTTGAGTTTTGCCGGAGACAATTCTGCAGAAAATACAATTTGCATCTTCCATAAGAGACTATTATCATTAGCGGCACAAATATCTTTGCGTGACTTCAGGGGTTTTTGTTATTTGGTAATGATGCATATAATACATATTGATATTTCCGCTAAGAAAAGGATATAAATAAAACCGCAGGAGAGTAAAGAAGCCGTAAGTCACAATTTATAAATGTCTTTGTTAGGCTGTTGTATGTGAAAGGAGCCGCTTTTTTAACTTTAGGATTCGTAATAGCAGTAATCTTGTGTTGTAGTAGTTTATTGTTTTCTTTTGCCCAAGCTACTAATGCTCCTTTTGGAGACATAAGTTCAACTTCTGGTGGCACCTTAGATGTTAAGCTAGAATCAACACCTAATCCAATTAAAAGTGGTCAAGAAACTAACTACAAAGTTACCTTTCTCCAGAAAGGCACAGATACAGTCCAAGTTCACATAGATTATGACTTTATTATTTTAGAAGATAATAATATAGAGGTATTCAAGGCTTCCCAACAGATAGGTCAACCTTTATTGCATACAGCAGAAGGGATAGTAACAATACCCTTTACATTAGAAAAAGCTGGTAACTATACTATCAAGGTTTCTGTGATGGGGATTAACTTTATTCCCATGGCTACAGAATATGCTGACTTTCCTATCAAAATAGAATAGATGTTAGCCTGATACCTTTTTGTGTAGCAAAGTACAGGGTGAAATTGAATTGAATTGTTTTGGAAAAAGTCTCACGGATGATGGATTAACCATTAACTGATCAACCGTTGGTTTAACCAAGAATAATGCAATTAAACCAATGGACATCCGCAAGATCCTGTCTGTTAGATAATATGTGGTAATGGAAATAAGGAAGATACCAGGTTTACCATTTATTAACATGACCTTCAAAAAACTGAATAACACCTTACATATACAATCATGGCCAGTGGATGAAGGGGGATACGCTGGATTTTTTGCAGTAATTGCAAAAGACCAAAATGTCATAGAGTTAATGGAAAAAACGAATAGAGATTCAAAAGATAATAAGTACGACAAATTTGTCTTTGAGTCAAATGGAATAACCTACATAGCTATGGACTTGTTGATGGAACACAGCAGTGTGAATAGAGACGAAATCCAGAGAATTGTTGAAGAAGGCTCCAAGGACAGCTCATGGCAAGGACATATCAAGTTTTGGTTTAAATGTAAAGAAATTTCAGAGCAGAGAGTATAACACAGCAAAATATAGAGATATCAATAAAAAGATTCTTCTGTTAATTATGATAACACTTTTACATCTATATTTGATGGTAATGTGGAATATTATCTCCCTTTTGTCTGTAAATTGCGTAATAAGGTTATAATCGTATGAATCATAACGGTTCGTATGAAAACGAATAATATTGTCTATGCTCTAACATAAAGAATGATAATGAAAAATAAGAAAATAGTCAAATTGACGGTGAAATAGAATGTCTTTTTCTTCCTCTTCCAAAGAGATGCCATTAAGGCAGCATATAGAGGAATTGCGTTCTAGAACTCTCCATATAGTAATTTCTGTTATCATTATTACTACTTTCTCTATGAGCTTTGGGATAAGACCTTTGGAATCGGGGGACTCCATTTTAGCCTATTATCCTTATCCTGATCCTTTTCATAATGTTGCCATTCAGATTACTAAATATATGCAGGAAACACTTCTTCCACAAGAAGTAAAACTAATTCAGACAGCTCCAGGGCAAGCATTCTTTTCTCAAATATACGTTTCTGTGTTAATTGGTATTATAGGTTCCATGCCGATAATTATCAAAGAAATTTTTGGTTTCATTTTACCGGCCATAGAAAATAAAACGAAGATTGGTATATTGAATATATTTTTACCAACAATACTTCTATTTATTATCGGCATCATATTTTCCTATATACTAGTAATTCCCTTCGTGCTTGATTTCCTATACAGCTATGGACAGGCCATCGGTGTTGAAACATTTCTAAATATTGATAGTTTTATCTCTTTTGTATTACAGTTCTTTTTGGGATTCGGTATTGCTTTTGAACTTCCCATGATTATGTATGCTATTGCTCTAACTGGAATAGTCAATGCCCTATTTTGGAGAAAGAATTTTAGATATGCTATTTTACTCTTTGTAATTTTTGGTGCTATAATAACTCCTGATGGTAGTGGCATTACCATGTGGCTTGTAACACTACCTATGCTATTGCTCTATGTTATAGGAATGATTGTAATCGAAAAAAGGGAAAAAGAAGAACTTGCAAAAACATCATTAGAGAATTTATAAATTTTATAGATTTAGAGCGATAAAATATAGGAATGAAAATAGTCCTCAGAAGATGCTAAAGAGAGGTTTTATTATTCTATTGCAGGCAGGGTATTATTAATTACAGGAATGGTCATATCTGTATTTTCGGCTGGGTCTTTTGCAGGGTCAATTTATGCGCGAAAACATAGTTTTAGCCAGACTATTGTTAGAAGCCTCTGAATCCGTAGACGCGACATTGCAGGTTAATGATACTACACGTCCTGTATCTGTAGTATTACATTCTGGACTAGAATCAATAAACGTTACCCTTAGAGAATCTATCCGAGATCCAAATGGCAGAATAGTTAACACAAATGAATTTTCAAAGGACTTCTTTACTACATTCAAGCCCAATATGACTGGAGAATACACTCTTAATTTCAAATTTGGGTCCTAATGATGTAAATATTGACAGAATATTCGGTTCATGCCATTTGTTGGAGGAGATGACCAAGTTAATCTCAGTCCGTTAAACAACAATTATAACGGGAGTAATCCTATTCCCTATAGGAATTATTGCACTCATAGCGGGGTCAAATTGTCATATTAGACATAAGAAGAGATAAGCGGCGACTTGGCTGACCCACTAATTGAAATCTACAGATATCCACAAACAACACTATAGTGCTTAAAACAAATAACGATTCCCTCTGATATTTTCTTCTTTTCTCTTCATAACCTTTCCATACTTCCCAATAGAGGAAGTAATTTTTAGAATCCTCAGTATACATGTTGTTTGAATGTCATTGCTTAGTTTTGTTTACCATAGCACGCATCTGCGGTGAAGATGTATAACAAGAACTAATAGATGGACCTTGAGGCGGCTGAATTCTCCCATGATGACGGATTCTGGTACGTGGTCGGTAGTATACTAAATATAGTTTATAAGTATGTAAGGGAATAAAGGTACAGTTGAGGCATATCAAAGGTCAAGAACAGGAATCGACTTGTGACGAAGGTGTCATATGTCCCCAAGTAAAGTTCATCAAATGCCCAATCAGAACTAGCCTAGGAGTGCTCGGCAGGAAGTGGACTATTCTGATAATCAGAGATATAGGCTTTCTCAAGATAAATCGTTTCAATCGGCTCTTAGAATCTATTCAAGGTCTTACGCCAAGGGTCCTTTCAATGCGTTTGAAGGAGCTTGAGAAGGAGGATTTTATCGAATGCATCGAGGATAAGGGATCGTCAATGATGGTGCAATGGAAGCTTACAACGAAGGGAAAAGATACGCTGCCTATCTTGATGCAATTGACAGCCTTTGGTTCCAAGTGGTATTCTGATGTCGTCTTCGAGGACAAGAGGCCTAGGACATTAAAAGAGATCTTTCCCCAGCCAGAAGCAAGAAAAATAATTATGGGTTAACGTGATGGGATCTTCAGTCTAATTTAATACGGGTAATGTGTCCCAACTTTTCAACTTACTTGTATTTCTTGTATTACTTATCCCAAAACTAGAGACAGATAGAGGGTAATTACAAAATAAGTCTTAGAAGTTAAAGAAATCGGGTCGGATGCGCTCAGATGTGCGAATTAACTGCCAGTTATTTGCATAGGATTTTTGATGCTTGTCTACCAATATTTGATTAGCTTTTGCAGTAGATATCTTCTTTGCGGCTATGTTTACACTATACATCAAATACGCAAGATCTTTGAGTTTCTCGATAATCAGGATAAGAGTAGTTGACAGACTGAGTTGGCTGGGTCGCTTTCAGAGCAAATTGACGTATGAAGTGGCCCGTATGGTTCTATCCTGCTCTAGAGTCTGCCTTTGCCTTACTCCGTCTAACAAATTCTTTGTCAAGTTCTTCCTGTTTTATTTTTTCACCCCTGCGGCCAGGTGTTCTCATTTCCTGTTGGTTTACCCTTCTTTTTTCATCTACCAATTCATCATCTCCACGGTAAGAGTCGCTTTCTTGCTGTTTTTTCTTCTGTAACTCCTGAGCATACCTTTCTCTAAAAAATGCCTCTTCCTCTGTGTCATCATTCGACATATTGCTTCCTGTTTATTATATCACATTTTGAAGGTAAAAACTTTACATTAGTTTGATTTTTATACTACTATAAGAGGGTGTCGAATACCATTTTATATAATTGGAAGAACAAATAACGAAGTGAAAAACAGATAAGGTAATGCCTCAGCTTCAGCTTTAGCCGCTGCCATAGCACCAAGACCCTCTGTTGGCGGATAATGCCCCTTCTGCTGGTTCCGCAAATAATGACGTCTTGTTTGATGGAAAAATTGACCTTATTACAAAGGAAGGAGAGGAAGAAGACATATAATAAAATAAGCAAGATATGATTAAAAAAGATTACGTAGTCACTGAATGCTTTAGATAGATACTGATGTGACCGGAGCCCTTTTGAATAATAGTGTATAAAGTCACTTATATTTATTTATGGTAAATAACACTCTAAGACTAAAATTGGTTAGGGAGATTCATATAAAATTGCAAGTATTAGTTAATTTGGATTCGAACAGGGTTGATATGACCATCATGCCACGTCTCTAATACAAGAAAGAAGGTCACCCGGTTTCTGACTAATGTTATTCTTTGATGATAGAGATATCGTATTTCCCAACATTCACCTATACATTTGAAATATCTGAGCATCATAGACCGATCCGATATCATTTATCTAGGACTTATTAGATTAGATTATCGACAAAGGATGAATCAATCTAATAAAAATCAAGAGGACAGAGTCAAGTTCTTT
>Ga0126305_10001148_pt1 | contig 11709 bp, 9 predicted proteins | sample Plot26_FD_92536 | JGI IMG/M metagenome (GOLD analysis project Ga0126305, IMG submission 92536) | Serpentine soil microbial communities from UC McLaughlin Reserve, CA, USA - Plot26 | ecosystem: Environmental > Terrestrial > Soil > Grasslands | place: USA: UC McLaughlin Reserve, Lake County... | reverse complement strand
GTCAAATGTATACGATAGATGCCAAAAATTAGAGCTTGGTCCAGATCAAATTGAAAAATATTTAATGGAAACTCTCAACATTACAAAAATTGTTTTTCCTTCTCAAATCCCAAATTATATAAATGCAAAAAAAATGGAGATTAAGAGTTTACATGCACAAATTGAAAATATACAGCAAAAAATATCAATGTCAAATATTCAAAAAAGTATTCTAGAAAAAAAGTTAAATTCATTGGCAGATAGTAATAATATTTCTAGAGATGCAGTCACATGGTATAAAAATATAAAAAATGCATTTGAAAATGCAGGAATATCAATCGATAATGTATCGACATTTATCCATTGCCTTAATTTAATGAAGAAAGAAGGATATGATATTAACAAGATATTGAGGAAATTTGCGGAATATGAAAATGTAGATGATTTACAACATTTTCATCAAGAAACCATAGAGATACATCGAACCAAGTTAGATGCATTATTAAAACAGGTTAAATCTCTTCAAGAAGAGGTAAATTTGAGTCAGATAAAGCTTTCCAAGCTTCAACAACTTGAGAAGATAGAGATCGGAATCAAAGAATTAAAAACTCTATACGATAAGGTTACAGAGATTGCAACAGAGAATAATAATATCCCTCCCAAGATAGCTATGGAGAAACTTTTAGAAGATCTGGAAGATTATGACTATATTTTAAGATTTAAAAATACTTTAGAAAAAATCAAACATGAATTGTCTCGTCTAAATATAGAAATAGAAAATCAAAGAAGAGTTCTGGCATCTCAACCATATACCGGATCTCTCTTGCAAAGTCTTGTAGGAATGGGATTGACAGAGCAAGATATTCTAGAGATTCATTCAATTTTATTGAGTGGTGGATTTAATTTTGATCATGATAATAATAATATTATAAATAAACAATCACTTATCGCTGATCTAAAAAAGTATCGGAATATAAAATTTGTAACCGAGGAATTAGAATTAAAAAATAAAAAATTATCAAAAACCATTATAGAATCTGAACATCAGAAAAAAATATTAGAAAATTACTTCAATCTTATACTTGCAATAATCTATAATATGGGAGATTTGCAATCATTGCTAAAAAAAGTAAATATTGCTTTAGAATCTCCAAAAATATTATTGATATATTTTTCTTATTATGATTCAAATAAGAAAGACAATAACAAAGATTTTAAAGATAATAATGCTAAATGATTCTATAATAGCTTTAGTTTTCACATGGGGTTATTGTTAATGACATCAAAGTGGTATAAAATGTAAAGATGTCTTTTATACTATTATGTTACTAGAACATTTTCCACATTCTAAAATTGTAATACTCATTCAATATTTTATTACTTATCCATGGTATAATAGAATACTTCATATCAACATAAAAAAATGTTTATAATAACCTTTACAGAACTGATCAAAATTTTAACAATTCTAAATAGCCTTTTTAAGGGTCATTCGATCTTTAAATATATTACTTCACAACTTGAAGAGAGTAAATAATATCTGCAAAATGCGGACTAGTCCCAGCAGAAGTTAGGGCACCTGGTGGAGTAACACGAATCTTGTAAAATATTTCATGCTCTCCAGGAGGAAGCGGCTCTACGAAAACCCACCATCCATGACTTCCTGCACGCCATGTACCTGGCTCATAACCTGCATGATGGGTATCAGCTGGCAGAGTCAAATTAAATCCCCCTTGTGTATAATTCAGTAACATTAGTTAGAGAATTTATTTGATATTCCAGTGATCCAGAGGCCGAAGATAATTTTACGTCAAGATTGCAATATGAATTCCATCTACTGTGACAACTGATCTTATGTTTCCTAGGTTGTATACTTCTCTTGCACATTTCGTTAATTGTTCATCCAGATTAAAATTCGGCTTTCGAATATGTATTAGATCAGTTCCCGAGTCGCACCATGCCATCCACAATGGTATTATGATCCCCTGCTTAGATTAGACAAACAAAATGAAGACAATAACAATTATTCTAGTTTCATATAATAATGTATATAAGTAACAATAAATATTTAAAAAAATAATATTTTTATCCTGATATAATTTGGTATTTTAATAATAACGTTGTTAATTGTCAGCAGTTGTTAACTTTTCAACATTACTTCATTATTATTTGAGGATATAGGGGAATAGTTGATATAAACAAATGATCGTTATTATTATTAACCAATTAAATGCTCAATGCTCAATAAACTTGGAAATGTTTACTTAGGTCAAATATCTATTGTTATAATGCAATTTTTTATTCAAGTAAATCGTAGATCATATTTAATAAGCATAACTATTAGATAACTATTAGAAAATTATAATGATAGAATTGAATGATATAAAATATTTTAATCCATCCTACAAATCATTTGGATTAAGCTATAGTGCTTGGACTGTAAACTGGTGGCAATGGATGTGGTAAATACCTAATGCAACTAACCGTTTAATTGATCAAATAGGAAAACATGCATCAATAAATCCACCGGAAGGCAAATTTAATTATTATGATGATTCAACAGAGTCTTTTTTATTTATATTTTTATTTTTTAATTCTCCTTTAACAAATTCAATTAGTTTGGTGACCTCTTCTTTATTAATTTCATCAACATTTTCTTTTTCAGCTAGTGGAAATATATTATCTTTTTTAATTTTATTAAATATAGTCTTTACTTCTTTTTCTAGTTCTGATTTGGCTATATTTTTAAAAAATTCATACTGATAGACCCTATCAACAAATGTTCTAACTAAATAATAATTTCTAGTTATATAAATGGATGACGAATAAAAACCTAAGAACATCAAAAATAAAGATAATCCAGTGAATAGAATTGTAATTAAACCAAATGGAGGATATAAAATTTGAGGGAAAAGGTTACTTTGAGTTGACGCAAAAATCAAAAATAATCCATATGCAATTGGTAATAAATGATTTTTAAAGATTTGATTATCTGTATTTCTGATTATTAAGAAAATAGCTAAGCTAAATATAATAGGACCTATAAGAAAGGCAAAAGTTGATAATATCGTATATAATGGAAAAAGAAATGGATAGAGTGAAATCAAATAAATTACAAATGTAATTGTAGTCGGAAACAAATTAAGTACAAACAATATTAATGGAATTATCATTATAATCCAAAATTGTAATGGCTTTTTACTAATGTAATCGTAAAGTAAAAAGAAAGTAGAAACCCATATTGCACAAAAAGAAAATATATATGTTGAAATAAAAAACTTGTAAATTTCAGGAATATCATATGATGTTGTTTGAAGTGCCTTCTGGTAATTTGTAGTTGTAATATTTATAGGAGCACCACTTATTTCAATAATATTGTATAATAATGATAGACATATTAATAAAGAAAACGAAGCAAATGAAATTAAATAGATAATAGATAATTTTTCTTTACCTATTCTTAACCATTGGAAAAATTTTATAGTTCCACTTATAGAAAAAAACAATGCAAAAAAATGTGAAATAAGAAAAAGTATATACACAAGATAGATATTGTAATTATTTGCTGAAAGAACTTGATAAAGTATACCTGATAAACATATAATCAGTATTACATTATACACATAAACAATATTTTTAATATTGGAAAATTTAATTTTAAATAGAGTACCAACTGGAATAGTAATATTTACTTTATAAATAATTGTAATTGTTACAAATATAAATATAATTACTAAACTAAAGAAAATTATATTAAAAATCCCATCTTTTATAGGGATTTCTAATAAATCTATAAAATCAAATATAGAACTATCTATATATATTAATCCTATTAATATTAATAAAATGCAAAAAGAATTTACTTTAAATATAATAAATTTCTTTTGCATTAAATATACATCTAATTATATATATATATTCATACTTTTTTAACGTAATTATTTCTATTACTACAATACATGATAATAATTTAATTCGAAAATTATACGCAATATATTAGCTTTGAAAAATTAATTAGATTTATTTTTATCCATAGCAGGTTCCACAACTAGATTATACGTTATTACCCGATGTAATGGAACATCACTCATAATTATGGATGGAATGTCTTGGAATATCTCTGTCCTTATTTCATGTTTACCAGGTGGTAATGGTTTTATGATTGGCATTATAGCATTTATTTTTGCTTTATGAGATCCAAGTTTGATATCATAAGGATTATCTTTCTGTGTGACATTTAAAATAAAAAAATCGGAGGTAGTTCTAAATTTATCAATATCATGGATTTCTTTTCCATCAATTGTTACTTTAACAACTGCATATGGATTATGTGAGTAAACGCAATCCTCTATAATCTTATCGCTAGGATATTCAAATTCTCCATAACTACAACCTTCCGTTAATGCAGGAATTGCAATTGGAGTTTGAGAAATGTTACAATCATAGTTTCGGTATTCTATCTCGCTGTAAAAATCAGATAAAAAGGTCATATTTCCATCTTTTAATAAAAGACATTCAGTAGGTTTGTAATTCGGAGAAGCAGGAGATTTGTCAGGAGCAAGATTAACATGCAATCCCCAAAATTTCCCTTCCCATTCACCATAAGTTCGACCATAAGGCTCAGAATCTGGTTGAAAAACGTAATCTTCTATCGATTCTATTGCTGATACATTTGTGAAAGAGAAAAATAGGAAAGGTATAGTAAAATATAGTAAAATTTTAATTGTCATTTTATTCAGTGTTTTCATCTATCGACAGTGATTTTAGTTTATTATATAAGCTTTCTCTAGTTGAGAGCAAAAAAGTCCATATAATTTTACTCATAAGTTTATTCTTAATGTTATTTGCTTTCTCTTTTAATTTCTAATTCTTTTTTTACAACTTGAAAAAGTTTTTCTATATCTTCTTTTGCAAGTTCTGGATAGTATTGTTTTTCTTTATTGTAAATATTAACAAAATATTAATAAATACAAAAAGTGTTACAAAAATCAAAAAAATAACGATGAGAGGATCTTTCTTCTCAGGTATATCGAACCTTTCACTAAGGTCTACAAACTAGGAATCAAAATATAAAAGTAATAATAATGTAATAAAAATAAAAATATATTTTTGAGAAAGGAGATTGACAAAATTGTTTGTTTTAGTAAGTGTTGATCTCCACATAGGGATAATTATGGTATTCCTATTATAAAAATAAAAGATGATATGTATATAATTTAGAGGTCTTACTAAAATAATTCCCACTAATTATGCTTTTCTTCAGTGATTTACTGTTACATTCTACTAAGAAGGATATATAGATGATATGTGATATTTTCAATTACTAAAGTATGAGTGTAGACCTACTAAGTAAGCCCTCAAGCGGCAACATTCAAATCTGAAATAGAAATGAATGTTATATATACTTCTTTAAACTTATTTATTAAAAATGTATTTGAAGATTGGTCAAGTTTTCTATGTATATACTCATCTCTAATATCTCTCTTTTTATTATTTTTGATCTCAAATTGTCTGAACTATGTGAATAAATTTGTCAAAGAATTATGAAAATAGAAATTAAATTAATATATTTAATGCTATAGTAGCTCCTATAAAATATGTATCTGCTTTAGACTCTACCGTAATCAAATGATCTCCTGGCCCCAGTCTTTCTACACTTAATAAAGCCCAATAACCACTATAAATGATACCTATTGTATTATTAGGTTGCATCTTTTCAGGTTTTATACCCATCAGATTTTCATTAGCCACATTGCTTATTTCCAGCTTATTTCGTCTTTCTACAAAACATCCCATTCTTGGTACATTATCTATTATAAGCTCAATTTTGTCGTCTACACTATCTGTCTCTTTTTTAACCATTTCCCAAAGCGCTTCGGGAGTGTTTACAGATGGATATTCTTCAGTGCACGCTTCAGCTGTCATAACTCCTAGTAAAATATATTCTGAATCATATATCGGAATAGTAATCACATTATCTTCCTTCTTCTTGAGGGGTACAAATGATACCATAGTCACTTTATTCCCTTTCACATCCACCGGATTCTGTATTCCACTTTCAGATCTATATGAACTGGAAGGTTGGACAATATTTGGATGAATTTCAGCAGGAATTCTAAATAACCATTTATGCCATTCTTCTACAACATCAATACAAGTAGCATTATTTTTAGCTAATGGTTCGGTATGTCCTAACACAGGATCATCCGTGTCTGCAGTATCATGGTGATGATTCTTCCAATCATTTACAGTAAAAGTATGACCTGTATGACCTGTATGTTCATTTGATTGTTCCAATAATTGTAGAGGAATCAGCTAATTAATAAGGTTTTTTGTACTAAAGATCCAAAAATAATTTTTCGGATAGTATTGTGTCTTTCAAACATATCAATAGTACAGAGAAAAGAGAATAATCGTTATATCCTAGAAAAGAAATATCAATTTCTAAACTTCATATTGTTATACTAATATTTTACATATTTACATTATATGATAAAAATTCTATATTTATTATTTATTATTCTTTAAAGTTCTATTGTTAAATTTACCTATGAGTAGTATTTAGGTTAACAAATAACGATTTAGTTTGTTAAATTGCCTACTGAGTTTGGTTTAACAATAAAATGATATTTTACGTCTGTTTTTAAGGGAAAATCATTAGGAGCTATAATTTCAGGAAGCTTCTGATTAACTTTATATCTTATATCATGTTCTCCTATCGGCAAATCTACTACAACCATTATTGCGTCCATTATTGCGCGCCATATCCCTGGTTCAATATTATATGCATTTTCTGGGTTAGTAACATTCAATAAGAAAAACTCTGACGTTTTTCTGTAATCGTTTATGTTTTTTATTGATTCTCCGTCTACCATTACTTCTACAATCGCATATGGATTGTGAGAATGTGCACATTCGATTAGTTTGTTATCATTTCTATCAGCAAGATTACTATAATCTCCATAACTGCAGCCTTCCATGAGCGCCGGAATTACTATTGGTTGTTGAGGAATAGTACATTCAAATGATCGATCCCTATTAGTTGGGGACTCTGCATAAAAATCTTGAAGGAATATCTTATTATCAATTTCCATATAGGAGCATTTAAGGGGTTTGTAAAACTCAGAAGATGCGGATTTTGTTGGATCTTGATTAACCCATTCATTCCAAAAGATTTCAGCATATTGTTCATATGTTTTACCATAGGGTTTTTCATTTGGTCCATAAACAAAAGCCTTTTCAGCTTCTAGATTTGGAACAAAGACCAAAAGTATTAGAGTCGCAAAACTAAATATAACAATTCTTACCAAATATGACCTTTTAAGAGGATTTATCAATAAGAGTAAGATATAATTGCAAATTCTTAAGTTTTATGGATACTATTCATATATGTAATCAATTATAACAGCTTAGAATAAGGTGAGTCCAATTTTATAATATTGAATTTATTATATTAGTTATTCACACTCATTAAAATTTTGATTAGACCTTATATATTTACAAAGTTTTGATAAAAATACAGAACTCTTTTCGGCGCCGAAAAAGTTTTAAACATTTCTATCTTACATAAAGAAAGAGGACACAACGAATTATGATGTTAAATTCACATTTAGTCGTGAATGTTTAAAAGATGGGAATAAATGTAAATTGAATTATTAAGGTATTCAATATTTACCAAAAAAATTTATTAACAACCTAAACAGCATCATATTGATGATGAACAAGCTTTTCACAATTTTAAATGGTCTTCTAAATGGTCAATCGACTTTGAATTTTAGAAAGAAGAATAACCACGGACACAACTAAGACCAATTTTTTTTTGAAATAATATAATTAAAATATCCTATTTATTTAAGACGGTAATTTGAAAATACAATTTTGACAGGCTTGATTGTTCATCGTATTAAATGTAGAAATATATTATAATACCACAAAGAATTCGATTCTTTTTCATTAATCTTAATAAATTTTATATTTTTTAAATTTTTTTAATGGAAGAGAAAGAGATTATAATTATTATTATTTCAATAAAATTCTTCCGTCATTAGATGTAAATTATATGGACGTATAATATCTAAAAGATATAATTTAATTGGATAATCTAATTGATAATAAATTTCATTTCCTATTTTTTTATGTTCAAGCAAAAATGTTAGATTACTATTAAAAAAATGTAAATAATGAAATAAAAGTAATTGTATTATATCGATTTATATCTCTAAAAATAATTTAAATTATAAAGATCCAGAGTTATCAAAAATTATTTTTACATATATATTGTATACTAATTTCGGTCATAATTTATATTTTTTTAAAATATTATTAATTCTTTCAATTTCTAATTGCTCAAAGTTTTGATAAAAAGTTTCTACCGTTTCAAAATTTCGTGATAAAGGATTAGTTATAGATGTAATGTAATCTGCCTCTCTCTTTAATAGGTCTAAAGTTGATTGTGGGCATATAGGAGTAGCTATGATTAAATTTTTCGGTTTGTACTTTCGAATCCACCTTGAAGTCACAATCAGTGTAGCTCCTGTCGCAGCACCATCATCAACTAGGATGATATTTTTTTCTTTAAGTTTTTCTCCTTCTACTTGTTCTACTTGTAATGTTATCTCTCTCCTTTTGATTTCCTCTAACTTTCGTTGTTTCTCCATATACAAATATTCATTAGTAATTTTCAAAGTACTTATTAGGATGCTATTCAAATATAAAGTTGAGTCTTTCATTATTCCACCGATTGATAATTCTTTATTATAAGGTGCTACCAATTTCCTAGGGATAACAATATGGAATGGATATCCAAATTTTGTAGCAACAATATCTCCTAATATGATTCCTCCTCTGGTAATCCCTAAGATCAATACTTCATTAGATGATGAAATTTTAGTTAGTTTGTCTTTTAATAGTAGACATAACATTTTTGCTGCACTTTCTCTATTATTAAATTTAATAATTGATCCATCAAAAATTTTGGAAATAAAATTTGCTATTTTTAAAGGCAACGTTTCTTCATATTTTTAAGTTTAGTTTTCATTGATATTTTTTTCTGTATTACATCAAAAGATAAAGGATTGTTATATTCTATAGTATTGGATTAACTAAAATATTTTTGTCAATGATAGATTCTAATCTTAATACAGTTGTTCAATTAACCTAAATAGAAGTTTACTTATAATAACCTAAATTGTCATTACAAATGAATATTCTTCCAATTGATTCCAATCCATTTGGATTATCATATAGGGATTGGATCATAAAATGGTGGCAATGGATTTCTTCCATTCCAAAGGATAATAGTCCTGCATTTGATTGGACGGGGGATAACGTTAACGTAAATCAGAATAACCCGAATGTTTTGTTTTTATGTCAAACTTATGAAGGCGTTGAATTTACTCCATCTCGTAAGAATATTATTACTAAAGGTAGATCTATTTTTATGCCAGTTATAAACTGGATTTCTATAATGAATCAAGATGGAGAAACTGATGCAGAATTACTGGAAATTGCAAGAAATAAGATGAATGTAGTAGGTCCCCTTGAAATTACTATAAATGGAATAACAATTAATAAGGGCCTGGAAAAACATCGAGTTTTATCTCCTTTTTTTGAAATTGATTTGCCAGAAAACAATATTTTTGGTATATCTCCAGGAAAAAGACGTAGTATATCTGATGGTTATTGGATATTTCTTACTTCCATTTACGAAGATTTAAAGTTATCCTCATTTTCCTCATGTTCTTCAGGTATAACTAGGATAAAAGTGAATTATGAATTAAAAACAAATTAATTATTTTCTGTTATTGTTTTTATTACATTATTAATTTAATATAGACATTTACATAGATATCACAAATTGGAATACCAAAGAATTGTATCATTTTTGCCAAGTGCGACAGAAATACTCTATGAATTGGGAGTTGGTACTAATGTAGTTGGAGTTACTCATGAATGTAATTATCCTCTAGAGGCAAAATTAAAGCCGAGAGTAATCAATTCAGCATTTAATGCTTCAACAATGTCAAGTAAAGAAATAGATAATAAAATTGTAGAACTTTTCACTAAAGGAAAGGATATTTATATTATAAATGATAATTTGTTAAAAAAATTAAGACCCGACGTTATTGTTGCACAAGGAATATGTGAAGTCTGTTCACCATTTACAAAAGAAATAAATCGGGCTATTTCAATATTGGAATATAACCCAAAAATAATTATTTTAGATCCTTCTGATATATCGGATATTTTAGACAATATTTATGAGATATCAAAAAATGTTGGAAAAATCAAGGAAGGACAAAATTTAGTTAAGTCACTAGAAAATAAAATAAATAGAATTAAAAAAATCACAGAATTAAAAAACAAAAAGGATCTACCAAAAATTTTATGTCTAGAATGGATAGACCCTTTTTTTACTGCAGGCCATTGGGTTCCTGAAATGGTGGAGATTGCAGGAGGTCTAAATGGTCTAAGCAAGCCTAAAGAACAATCAAAAAGAGCTTCAATAGAAGAAATAAAGAAATTTGATCCTGATAAAATAATTCTCATGCCATGTGGATTTAATATAGAGAGAACAATTCATGAATACAAAAATAATACTACCACATTAAATAATAGTCCAGAATGGAACAATTTAAGAGCAATAAAAAATAATGAATTATATGTAGTAGATGCAGGATCATATTTTAGCAAATCTGGTCCAAGAACAATAACTGGAATAGAAATTTTGGCAAAAATTATTTCTGCAACTGAATTTAAACATATTACAATACCTGAAAATTCATATAGCAAATTAATAATAGATGGATTTCACTCATAAATAAATAAATTAAAAATTCAGATTTCTTTTTTTTAAAGATATGTTGTTAAACTTATTAATAATAAATAAAATCCATAAATTCCAAGAATGACACTTATTGCAAATACAAAAATTCTATAGACTTTTTCTTTAATAATAGACTTTCCCTTATTTATCATAAAGGATGTAAACCATAACCAAAAATAATCCATCCAAATATGTGACAAGAATATTATCGATATTCCCTCTATTATTCCAAAATTAATTATAGAATCTGAAATCAACTTAGAACCTATAGTGAGCCACCATACAAGGAAGAAAGGATTGAGTATAGTAAAAATAAATCCTACTAGAATTGGATTTTTAATATTAAACTTGGTATTTGTGATTGCTTGAGAATTGGTAGATTTATATTTGAGGATAGAAATAATTTGTAAAATTGAAAATAATAATAGAAAAATTCACCATAGTAATAATATAAAATTGAATATTATATACGATAATTGAAATGTATAAGAAAATGAATAGAGACCATATGACAGAGCTATGATTAAAGGAAATTCTACTATTGCATGTCCTGATGCTATTTTTAATCCTATAAAAGACCCATACCTACTTCCGTATAGAATATTAATAAAAAATAAAGGACCAGGAGACAAGACTCCAGACGTAGATACTAGTATAACTTGAAGTGAAAATTCTATTGGAGACATATCTATTCCTTCTTCTCCTCCTTCACATCAGAAGTTCTTACTAGCTTAATAATAAGACATGTTTCACAATAAGATACCATAATATAGATATATATTAATATCTAAAAGTTATTGGAAGGCGAAAAAATCTTTCCTCAGTTTTTTAAATTTCATTTTAAAATGAAAAAGTGTTTCATCATCTATTATACAAAATTCTATTATTTTAATAGATGTATTATT
>Ga0126305_10001147_pt1 | contig 11712 bp, 5 predicted proteins | sample Plot26_FD_92536 | JGI IMG/M metagenome (GOLD analysis project Ga0126305, IMG submission 92536) | Serpentine soil microbial communities from UC McLaughlin Reserve, CA, USA - Plot26 | ecosystem: Environmental > Terrestrial > Soil > Grasslands | place: USA: UC McLaughlin Reserve, Lake County... | reverse complement strand
ATATTCCCGTTTATTACTTTTATCCACCCGTCCTCCATAACGCTTCGCAGTAAGCTGGGCACCGTAACAAACTCCCAGCACCGGTACGCGGTCGATCATGAATTGCACATTTACATCAGGCGAGTTGGCATCATTTACTGAAAATGGCGAACCGCTGAGGATGATACCCTTCAGTCCAGCTTCATACTCAAAATTTTTATGATAAGGAATTATCTCGCAGTATACATTGGCTTCTCTTACAGCACGGGCGATGAGTTGGGTATATTGAGAGTCAAAATCAAGGATCAGTATTTTTTCGGTCATGGCTGCGAAGATAGCCAGTTTATGGTTTTTGTTGCGAGGCAAAGCCGAAGCAATCTCCCCAAATTCTTTGATTTTGTTACCGGCGACAGTACCTTGATTGGACTTCTGTTGCGACGCTCCATTCGGGTTTCTTTTCGCTATTCAGCAATTAAGTATTTCCCACAGGTGTCACAGACGTCCACCGAATTTGATCTGTGAACATCCCGGTCGGCAAGCAGGCAGGCGTGTAATCCGTGAGATTTAATTCACATCGGTAACCTTATACCACTCAACAGAGTCATATACCCGGTTTTCAAAACAGGAAAACTATTTATCTTCGAAGCATTAAAACCAACACAATGAAAAAATTAGCTCTCTTCTCATTGGTAATTCTTGTATTTGCAAGCGGCTGTCGTGAAATAGCAGGCCGGCGTGTAAGAGGCAGTGGTCATATTATAACCGAGAACAGAAATGAAACAGGATTTAATAACATTGATGTATCTGGCGCCATAGATGTGTACATAAAACAAGATTCAACGACTTCTGTAAAAGTGGAGGCTGATGATAATATTTTAGAATATATCCGGGTGCAGACTGACGGATCGACCCTTGACATATATACCGAAGGCAACATAAGATTGAGGCCGAGCCACAAAATAAAAGTATATGTAAGCAATCCTGGATACAAAGACCTCCGGGTTTCTGGTGCCAGCAGTATCCACAGTGACAATGAGATCTCTTCGCCTGATGCTTTTCATGTAGATATAAGCGGCGCGAGTGAAGGAATGTTGCAAGTCAATGCCCCGAAGGTATCAGTAAACCTTACCGGCGCAAGTAATGCGAACATAAAAGGTAAAACGAAAGACTTTGAAGGAGATGCATCAGGTGCAAGTGAGATCCGGGGTTTTGACCTCCTGACGGAAAACGCAGATGTGCATGCAAGCGGCGCCAGTAATATTGAAATATTTGCGAGTGTAAAGATAACCGGGCAGGCATCCGGCGCATCAAGTGTGAATTATAAGGGCAATGGCCAGGCAACGGTGGACAAATCGGGGGCCAGCAGTGTGAACAAAAAAGATTAAGAAAAATACGTTAATATACCATAACCCGCGATCTGCGGGTTTTTTTTTATTACTTTTATGACTTAACCTTATACCTCTATTTGCCCATGAAACATTCCCCTAAGCAATCAGCGCTAACTTCGGTTAGCTATCTACTCGTTGGATTTTTAAGTTTATTTATCGCCTTCCCGATCTTTATTTTAATACATAAACAGTTACCCGACTACGACTGGCCGATCCATTCTGACAGGATCCTGCTTTTTATTTTAGTCGTTGTATTTGTATTGTTGTTGCTAAGTATGTTTCGTCCTGTTATTAATTTTATTTTCGTTGGTTCATTGATCATATTACTGTACGGTACGTTCACTGATACGTACGGGTTTCAAAACCTTGCCACCGACTATAAAGCAATGTTCTCTGCTATAAAACCGAATCATGGTAATGAAAATATCATGATCCTTGACGATTCAAAATTCTATTACAAGTCGGACATATTAGCGGCTACTACAGATAAGAATGCGGAAGTAAGAGGATTTGCGATCAGGGCCGCCAATGCAAATTTCAAAAAGGAACAAAATCTTCATGAAAGATATCGCGACATTATTCAATGCTTTGGCGTTTTTAAAAAGATAAACCGGAATTGGAATTATGTGAATGACCCCGTAGGCCAGGAATATTTTGCCAAAGCAAGTGAATCAGTAAAATTCCTTGCCGGTGATTGTGATGATCATGCGATCATGATGGTGGCGGCCGTCAAGTCAATCGGAGGCACAGCAAGATTTGTGGCAACTACAGGACACCTGTATCCTGAATTAATGATCGGTGACAAATTCGACCTTCCAAAAATCGATGACCTGATAAAGAATGTTCTTTTCCCAATAGAAAGTAAAGGGCAGAGTCTGCATTATCATGCTGATCCCGATGGAAAGATCTGGTTGAATCTTGATTATACGGCAGCCTATCCCGGTGGACGCTATTATGCAGACGCTATTCTTGGTATCCTAAAACCGAAATGATACGATCAAAAGTAAAATTTCAGGATTAAACCTGTCGAGCCTGAACCCATAGCTATCGGTCCCGACTATCGACTGCTAACTACTAACTACAAACTATAAACTACCAACTACTAACTCATAAGTTCACATATCTCACCACGATCTTTATATCCCTATTCCTTCCTTTATCATCAGTGCAGGAAATTTTCACGGGCCCTTCGTCGGGGACAAAGAATTGTTTTTCTGCCGGCATTGACGCTTTATAAAATTTATTATTGATATACCAATATACTTTGCCCACATCAGTGGCGGCTTTGCAAGTAAGCTGCAACGGCTCTTTACTTTTTTTACTGATCAAATACTCCGACCCATTTGACGGCGAAGTGATCGTTGGAGCATTGCCTTTGAATATCGTTTCGCAACCAGGGTTGTGTGGCGGAATTTTTTGGTAAACGATCTTATGATCTTCAAACCATGCCTGCATCTCCTGCTCTGTTACTTTATAGATCTTCTTTTTATAACCGGCTTGTGGCGCACAATTCTTACAGTAAGAGATCTTTCCATCCGCTGACACAAGCACTTCCTGTATATTATTGCATTTCACCGTTGATGAAATAAGGGGGATGAAATGATCCATCACTAAATTGGCACAATGGTCAGCTGGTAACAAACCTGTTTCTGAACAAACCATTCTTGTATCACAATCTTTGGGTTGCGTGAACCATTCTTCATCGCTGTCGTAATCTATCGTATTAAAGATCCTGAACAATAATGGCGTAGCAGTAGTTGAACCGCTCAGATCAGGGACACCCACACCCGAAAAATTTCCAACCCAAACACCCACCGTATAATTTTTATTATACCCAATGCTCCATGCATCCCGTTTTCCATAACTCGTTCCTGTTTTCCATGCGATCTTTGGCATCCGCTCAGTCGATTGCCAGTTCAAAGGAAAATCAGGGCGGTTCACTTTTGATAAAATATCATTGATCATGAAGGCGGCTTCAGCACTTACCACACTTACTTTCTTAGGCGACGGATCCTTATCAGAATAAGAAGGTGAAATATAATCACCATTATTTGCAAAAACGGAGAACAACCCGGTGAGTTCTTCCAGTGTTGTGCCGCAGCCACCCAGGATCATGGATAGCCCAAGTTTGTTCCTGTCTTTTTGTATTTGTTTGAAATCACAGGCAGAAAGTTTTTGCACGAGTTTATCTTTTCCCAGCATGCGTAAACTTTTTACTGCGGGAATATTCAGTGAATGCTCTAAGGCATATTCGGCTGTTACATACCCATTATATTTCTGATCATAGTTCTCGGGTGCGTAGCCATTATAGTTCACGGCTACGTCATTCATTACCATTTTCGGCGTGAGTAATCCTTCATCCATACACATTGCATACAAAAGTGGTTTCAGGGTACTGCCCGGTTGCCGTATTGCAGCAGCCCCATTAACCTGTCCCGCATCTGTTGTATCATTAAAATCTGCAGAACCGACATAGGCGATCACCTGATGTGTTTTGTTGTCGATGACCATCACAGCAGCATTATTTATACTCCGTAATCGTTGGGCCCTGGTATAATCCTGCACTATCTTTTCCGTTTTTAATTGGGTATTCAGATCAAGATGTGTTTTATAATAATAGCCACCTTTAGTATATAATTTATTCGAAAGGTGTTTTGCAAAATGCGGAACAGTATTTCTTGTGGCAGTCAGCGGCTCAGCTAACGCATCTTCAATTTCTTTTTCGGTAAAGACTTTATCGACGGCAAATTTTTTTAACCAGCGATTTCTTTCTTTCACGATCAGGTCATTGGTTTTTCCCATCACCAGTGAAGACGGCCGGTTGGGTATGATGCTTAGCGCTGTTATTTCAGCAAGGGAAAGGTGATCAGGATCTTTTGAAAAATATAAAAGCGATGCCGCCTTTACGCCTTCAAGATTTCCGCCGTACGGAACAAGGTTTAAATACATCTGCAGGATTTCATCCTTACTGTATTTCAATTCTAATTGAAATGCGCGGAACATCTCTACCATCTTGCTCCAGATATTTCGCTTTCGCGGTTCTAATGCTCTCGCCACCTGCATCGTGATGGTACTGGCACCGCTGGTGCGTTTCATTCTGAAAATATTCTTGAACGTTGCACGCACAACTGAAATTGGATTTATCCCGGGATGATAATAAAAGTATTTGTCTTCTTTGGCAATGATCGTTTTCCGAAGCAATGGAGATATCTCGCCTAGTTCCGTTTTCATTCTCCATTTCTGGTCTTTGGTCAGGTAGGCATTAATAACTTCCCCATTCTTATCAGTTATGATCGTTGAGTATTCAACATTGGTTCTTAAAGGAAAAATAAGGCTCAGTAAAAAGAAAAGAACGATCAAACCTATAACAGCTATGCCAAGGCGTTTAAGAAAACGGATGATATGTTGTTTCGTAATGCGTCGCTTCATATATGTTTACCTCTGCTACCAGGTGCCACGGCTCAAAGCCGTGGCACCCGGTAGCAGCCTGATCAAAGAATATTATTTATATCATCATAACCAATTTGGCGATACGAATCTTCATAAAATGTTTTCATATTTAACCCCAGTAATTTTATTGTAAGCTCTTTGTTACATAAATTTCCATTTCGTTTACCACAATAATCAACAAAAGAAGAGTATTCCCAATCTTCCATTTTCTCTACTAATTTAGCCTGGTAAGCATTTTGATGAATATAATGAAAGACAGTTAAGTCATAATCCTTACTTCCTTTTACTATGGGTTTTGCTTTGGTGTTTTGCTGGAATAATGATCCTGAAAATTGGTTTTGCTTATTTATTGCCTGGGTATAAGAACTCAACAAAATCCTGATCCCTTCTGAAAGCACATTTTTGGCTTCAGTACGAATTGTTTTTGTAGCAATTGTTCGTTCATCAGAATGAATAAGGAAATGAAAATGATTTGGCATGAGTGAATAAGAAAGGATATCACAGTAAGGTAGCACGTAACGTCGCACTTTTTTTAAAAAGAATATATAATTATCAGGCTTGAAGAAGATCTTTCGCCGGTTGTTACCCCTGTTATAAATATGATATAACTCGTTTTTGAAAAACTCCATAGGTATTTGTTTAATAATCTCCGTCTCCGCTTATCTGTGCCACGGCTTTACGCACAAAGCCGTGGCACAGATAAAAAGCAACTTAACAATTATTTATCTTCCAAAATTTGCAAACAAATTTTTCTTACTACTATCTTTCCATTTCAAATTCTTTTCAACCTGTATGGATCCCGCTGACCAGTCCCGGCCAACCGGCGACATTCCTCCTTAGCTTTTTCACGATACTAATTTCTGTTTTTCTTTTCTCGAAACAGGATCAACGAGGATAAATTTTTATTTACCATTTCTTATTTAACTTAACTTTCGAATACACAACCCATCCGAATGGATTCATCCGGGTGGGCTCAACCAACAAACCTATATGCGTATCAAACCATACCAGGTGATCCCGATTGCTATCGGGATTACTATTTTTTTATATGCCTGTAAAAAGAATGCGGTCCAACTAGAATATACAAATGCAAAAGGCGAAGTGTCCCGGGTGGGCAATCTCATTTTTCGTTTTAACAAGTCACTGATAAAAGATTCGTTGCTCAATGTGTGGGATTCTGCAGATTATGTTTCATTTAGTCCGAAAATACCCGGACGCTTTCGTTGGGAAAGCCCGGATCAGTTAGTGTTTTCCCCGGCAACGCCACTGCAACCAGCCACCACATACACCGCAAAATTCAGCAATGAAGTATTGCGTTACAGTAAATATGATAAGGTTGAAGGTGCGGATAAAATAAGTTTTAATACACCGGCACTTGCCCTGGAAAATGCACAGGTAGTTTGGACAATGCCGGATGAGGCTACCCGTAATGTTGTTCCCCAGTTAGATCTTTTTTTTAATTATCGGGTCGATCCTGCTAAACTGAAGAACAAATTATCAATTGCGGTTGATGGAAAAGAAACTTCCTTCACACCTCAAACAATTTCATCGGATACAAAAATTTCTTTCAGGTTGGCAAGTTTCAAACCTGAAGACCGGAACTATGAAACAAAGATCACGATCGGAAAAGGCCTGGCCCCGGAGGGAGGAACAAATTCAATTCCCGACCCGATCACGGAAGATCTTTCTGTGCCTTCGCCTTATGTTCTCGCTATTCAAAATGTAGAATCAGAACATGATGGTACCGAAGGAACGATTCGTGTAACTACCAGCCAGCAACTCGTGGAAACAGGTATCAGGTCCTTTATCAGGTTCGATCCTGCCATTCAATTTACCACTGAAGTAGATGAAAGCGGCTTGACATTACGCAGCGATAAATTCGATATTGAAAAAAGTTATACCGTCACATTCAAAGAAGGCATGCGGGGAAAGATCGGTGGCGAATTAAAAGAAGAATCGCAACACCAGGTCGCGTTTGGAGAATTAGAAGCAAGTATAAAATTTTCCAGTAAGAAAGGAGTGTATTTATCAAAACGTGGTGCAAAAAATTTAGAAGTGAAGATCACCAGCATCCCAAAAATTAAAGTGACGATCTCAAAGATCTATGAAAGCAACTTGCTGATGATGGATCGCTATGGTTATTCGCCATCCGCTGCCAGCTATAACCGATATGAGGATGAGGGTGAGGGTGAGGATTATAGTTATGAATATCGCCGAGGTGATGACGGCACGTTGGGGGATGTTATCTATGAAAAGGAAATTGATACCCGTTCATTGCCGAAAAGTGGCGGTGGTAAGATCCTGAACATTTCGCAGTTTGAAGACAGGCTTCCTGATTTCAAAGGTATCTATCATGTACAGATCAGCTCAACGAAAGATTATTGGCAACGGGACAGCCGCTTTGTTTCTGTATCCGATATTGGATTAGTAGCAAAAGAAGGCATTGATAAAATATTTGTGTTTGCTAATTCTATTAAAACCGCCGAAGGAATGAATGGTGTGAATGTTTCTGTCTATTCAAAAAATAATCAATTAATAGGAACTGGTTCTACAAATGGCGACGGCGTTGCTGAAATTGTTTATACCCAAAAGGATTTCAGCGGTTTTCAACCGGCAATCATCATTGCAAAGACCGGGGATGATTTTAATTATTTGCCATTTAGCTCTACACGAGTTAATACTTCACGGTTTGATGTGGGGGGAAGAAGAAATAATCCTTCAGGTCTCGATGCATTTGTTTATGCCGAAAGAGATATCTATCGCCCGGGCGAAAAGATAAACTTCTCTGTTATCCTTCGTAACCGCGAATGGAAAAGCCCCGGTGAGATACCGGCAAAAATGAAATTCCTTTTACCAAATGGAAAAGAGTTAAAAGAATTCCGGAAGACATTAAATGAAGAAGGATCAACAGAAGGAACTATCGAAATGGCATTGTCAGCCATCACCGGCTCTTATACGCTGGAAGTATATACTTCCAATGACCTGCTGCTTGCATCCCAGGATTTTCGCATTGAAGAATTTGTACCCGATAGAATAAAAGTAAATACAAAATTGGATAAGGCATTCTTAAAGACAGGTGAGACGACAACACTTTCAGTCAATGCGGTGAATTTCTTTGGCCCGCCGGCCGCTAATCGTAAATATGAAGCCGAAATTCAAACAAAGCAGAAATATTTTTCACCTGATAAATTTGAGAAGTTTGATTTTAGTTTTTCCAACGAGAGCAGTCCAATAAGTAAAGATGTAAGAGAAGGCACGACCGATGCTGAGGGTAATGCCAAAGAGGCCTATAAAGTCCCGGATAATTTAAAGAATGTGGGCGTTTTGCAAACTACTTTTTATACAACCGTGTTTGATGAAACACGCAGACCTGTAAGTCGTGCCTCTTCGATCGACGTGTTCACCCAGGATGTTTTCTTTGGTATCAAATACGATGGCTGGTATTATCATGCATTGAATCAGCCTGTGAAATTTGCATTAGCATCTGTCAATAAGGATGGCAAAGGTGTAAGTGCAAAAGCAAGAATAGAAATTATAAAAAGAGAATATAATACACACCTCGTTAATAGTGGCGGCTATTTCCGCTACGAATCCCAGGAAGAAATAAGATCGATAGAAGTAAAAGAATTAATTGTTGGTACTACTGAAACTTTCTACTCATTTGTACCAAAAATTCCGGGCCGTTATGAACTGAGAGTATCCATTCCGGGGGCCAATACTTATGTAAGCCAGGATTTTTATAGTTATGGTCGCTGGGGGTGGTCCGATGATAATTCTTTTGAAGTAAGCAATGAGGGCAATGTGGAAGTTGACCTTGATAAAGGATCTTATTTAGCTGGTGAAACTGTCGCTGCACTTTTTAAAGTTCCGTTTAGTGGAAGAATGCTTGTGACAATGGAAACTGATAAAGTAGTGCACTATCAATACGTGGATGTGGAAGCGAACGAAAAAAATAGCCGTACTGTAAAAGTTGATCTGCCATTGACTTCTGAGTATGTCCCAAATGTTTATATCACCGCCACGTTGATCAAAGCACACGAACTGTCAGATCTGCCACTTACAGTTGCACATGGATTTAAAAATGTAAAAGTGGAAGAGAAAAGCAGGAAGATGCAGGTTGATATCGTTGCTACAAAAGCTGTTCGGTCAAAAACAAGACAAAAAGTAACGGTCAAAGCAGCACCGGGCAGTTATGTTACGCTGTCAGCTGTTGATAATGGCGTCTTACAGGTCAGTAATTTTGAAACACCTGATCCATATGATTTCTTTTATCAGAAAAAAGCGTTGCAGGTCACTGCATTTGATCTTTATCCATTGTTGTTCCCGGAGATAAGAGCAAAATTCAGCAGCACGGGTGGTGATGGGGAAATGGATATGACTAAAAGAATGAACCCAATGCCGGCAAAAAGAATAAAGATCGTTTCATACTGGAGTGGCATCCAACAAGCCAATGGAAATGGAGAAGCAAGTTTTGAATTTTCGATTCCACAATTCAGTGGTGAATTAAGATTGATGGCGGTTGCATACAAAGATCAGAGTTTTGGAAGCAGTGAAAATACGATGACGGTTGCGGACCCGATAGTGATCAGCACAGCATTGCCAAGATTTTTAAGCCCGGGAGATACTGTAACAGTTCCTGTGACATTGAGTAATACAACTTCAAAATCAACAAACATCTCTGCTGCGATCTTAGTGGAAGGTCCATTGAGAGTTATTGGTGGAAATAATCAATCTGTAGTGATCAATGCAAATAGTGAAGGCCGTGCTGTTTTCCAGGTAGCGGCTGATCCTTCGGTTGCTGTTGGTAAAATAAAAATTGCGGTAAATGGCATGGGTGAAAAATTCAATGATGAAACAGAAATATCTATTCGCCCTGCTTCGCCACTACAAAAAGTTTCAGGAAGCGGTTCTATTGCCGGTGGAGCAAATCAAAAAATAAATATGAATGTTGGTGATTTTATTCCTTCAAGCATCGGGTATAAACTTGTAGTTAGTCGTTCGCCTGCATTGGAATTGGGTGATCATCTTCGTTATCTTGTCGAGTATCCTTATGGATGTACAGAGCAAACTGTTTCTGCCGCATTTCCTCAATTATATTATGGTGATATGGCTGATATGATGGGATTGAACCAGAAATTAAAGACAAATGCAAACACCAATATCCTCGAAGCGATCCGTAAAATAAAAATGCGGCAAACCTATAAGGGTGGTATCATGCTTTGGGATAATGATGATACCGAACATTGGTGGGCCACTGTTTATTCAGCCCATTTCTTACTCGAAGCAAAGAAAGCGGGTTTTGATGTTGACAACAGTTTGCTGGAAACAACACTTGCTTATATCAATAATCGCTTGAAGAACAGGGAAACGATCAATTATTATTACAACCGCAACCAAAGCAAGATGATCGCCCCCAAAGAAGTGGCTTACGGATTATATGTATTGGCATTGGCAGGCAAGGCCAATACATCCGCAATGAACTATTATAAATCAAACCCTCAATTGCTGGCTTTGGATAGCCGTTATCTTTTATCCGCAGCATATGCAGCAGCGGGTGATAAAAGATCTTTCAATAGTTTACTGCCTTCAGCATTTGCCGGTGAAGAATCAGTACCACAAACAGGAGGAAGCTTTTATTCCGATGTTCGTGATGAAGCAATTGCATTGAATGCATTGATCGATGCGGATCCCGGTAATAGCCAGATCGGAATTATGGCAAAACATGTAGGTGATAAATTGAAATCACGTTACTGGCTAAGCACACAGGAAAGAGCATTTGCATTTCTTTCTTTGGGTAAACTGGCGAGATCGGCAAACAAATCCGATGTAACGGCTGATATAAAAGTGAATGGGAAGACAGTTGCAAAAGTAGATGGTGGTCAATGGACCGGTAACCAGTCTGCATTGAAAGGAACGAATATAGATATTGAAACAAAGGGCAATGGTCGATTATATTATTTCTGGGTAGCAGAAGGTATAAGCATTAGTGGCGCCTACAAAGAAGAGGATAATTACCTCCGCGTAAGGAAACGTTTTTATGATCGTAATGGAAAACAGTTGACAGGAAATACATTCAAACAAAATGATCTTATCATTGTCAACATCACATTGGAACGCTCTTATTCAACGGATATTGAAAATGTGGTGATCACAGACCTGTTGCCGGCCGGTTTTGAAATTGAGAATCCACGAACAAAAGAAATACCGGGAATGGAGTGGATAAAAGATGCAGCCAGCGTAAGATCACTTGATGTTCGCGATGACCGCATTCATTTTTTTGTTGATGCGGACCATGCAAAGAAGAATTTTTATTATGCTGTTCGTGCCGTATCGCCGGGAATTTATAAAATGGGTCCTGTTAGTGCCGATGCGATGTATAATGGAGAATATCATTCATATCATGGAGCAGGAGTGATAAGAGTAGTTCAGTAGTTTATAGTTTGTGGTTTGTAGTTCTGTTGAAACCTTATAATTTATAAGAGCCGGTTGCGATACCGGCTTTTATTTTTATCCAAACTGTGCAGCTACTATTTAACGTCTCTTGCACAGTTTACCCAGAGCGAGGCGAAGGGCACTCTTGTACTGCAACAACTCTATTCAGCTTCTGGCGATTTATTAGGTATGCCGAGAGGTAGCCCTCAAATATTCCTGTATGGCTGGATATGATGTCAAAGACAATAGATGAATTACCTATGTTCGTCGGATACGTTTCGGTAAAATATTGTTTAATCCATTCGTCACGTGTCCCTTCCTTTACGGCGTCAATAAACGAAGCAATATCGTCAGAGTATTTCTCTGTATAATCTTCGAAATCCTGATCTCTGATAAATTTTGCTTTGTAAGAAATATCATTATTTTGGTCAGTAATAATGTGTCCGCAGGTACAACCAAGCTT
>Ga0126305_10001144_pt1 | contig 11716 bp, 10 predicted proteins | sample Plot26_FD_92536 | JGI IMG/M metagenome (GOLD analysis project Ga0126305, IMG submission 92536) | Serpentine soil microbial communities from UC McLaughlin Reserve, CA, USA - Plot26 | ecosystem: Environmental > Terrestrial > Soil > Grasslands | place: USA: UC McLaughlin Reserve, Lake County... | reverse complement strand
GGTTTTGGATATTCATGTACAAGGTGAACAAGAGTTTCATGTGGACTACTGGCTAATGCTTGCTGTACTGCTGCCGGATCTGCAACTCTTCCCCATGGATTGCCACCCATTGTCTGCCCGATCATTTCGATCTTTCCGTCTCCCAATACCGGGTGTGCGCCAGTGATCAGGTGATGCCATTCCCATGCCTGGCAAAGTAAGAAGGCGACACCACCAAGGATCGTCCAGAGCATCCATTTTATTACCCCGTTCCTGTTGCCATTATGGCCTGCATGAACAGCCAGCACCATTGTGACAGAACTAATGATAAGAATAAATGTCATTACACTCACAAATGCCAACGGCAGGTTTTGATGCCCCATACCAGGAAAAGCATTAAACACCACGTTCGGGTCCGCCCAGAAGTTTTGTGAAAAACGAATGGTGCCATAAGAGATAAGAAATGCGCCAAAGGTGAAAGCATCACTCATCAAAAAATACCACATCATCAGTTTGCCATACTCTAAGTTAAATGGACTCCGTCCGCCGTTCCACCATTTGACCTGTTGCGCTGTTTCGTTTGAAGACATGTTGGTTACTTATAAAATTTACTTGTCAAAATATTTTATGCTCCTGGTCCCGCCTAATGCGGGATCGCACTCTTATACTTTCTGTTCTCTATTCGACATCGTTCGTTTCTCTATTTGTCACCCTAAGCAAAGCGAAGGGCTATTCACCACTGACCTCCCGATAGCTATCGGGACACCATTCACTATTTAATCAAAATAAAAAACACAAATAAATAGATCCAAAGAACATCTACAAAATGCCAGTATGTTGCCATTACCTCTACGCCTATGCTACCATAGGTCTTTGTCTTGCTAAAGAAAGCTTTGACCAACATCACCACCAACGCAATTGCTCCGCCCAACACATGCAAAGCGTGCAATCCGAAGATCACATATAAAAATTGCCCTGCTCCCGCAACACCTTTGAACTGGATGCCACTATTCCATAACTCCATAAAGCCATTCCACTGCAATACAATGAACACAGCACCCAAGATCATTGTACCCGCCATCAGCAGACGATAACGATCCATTTCTCTTTGTTTGAAAGAACGTAACGCCATTTGTATTGTAAGACTACTTAACAAAATGGCAGCTGTTGAATACCAAAACACCTGGGGTGTTTTTACTTCTGTGAAATTGGCCTGCCCACTCTTAACAATATAAGCACTGGTCAGTCCTGCAAACATCATAATGATGCTGCCCATCGCTATCCACAACGTAAACTTATGTGGATGGATCTTCTGTTTTGGTCTTACACTCACAACATCTATTATCATAAAATTCCAAATAAAAAAATTCCAAATTCCAACACAACTAATTATTCACTATCCGAATCAAGCTTCTTAATCATACTCGAAAATATTCTTCTCAATTGTGTCGCTTCATCAACAAGTCCATCTCTTTCTTTTTCCAGTTCTTTATCGCCAAATAATTCAATTAATCCCAAAAAATGCATACTTTCTTTCGACTCTTTTCTACAAAGCTTTAGCCGATATTTCAAGTCTCCTTTCCCAACATTTTCATTTGCTTCAATATAGTTAGCTCCGACAGATCCGCTTGCTCTTACCAATTGTTTAATATCTTCAAAATTGCCTAAGTCCTTTTTTACTTTTCTACAGAATCCCCTGATCCTTTTTCCAAATTGATGACATCTTTCTTCTAATGGATGCTCAAACATGGAATTTGGTCCCGATAGCTATCGGATGGGATTTAGTTTATTTTATCACCTAATAAAGCAAATAACACTACGGGTAAATAAATATAGCTGCTAAACATAACCCTTCTTGCCGCCTTTACTTCCATTTCCCTGTATAATCTTACACATTGCCAAACCATAAGAAGGTTGGCAGCAGTAACAATGAAAAGACTTATCGTCCCGCTCATTCCAATAAGATAAGGAACAACTCCCATCGGCAACAGTAACAACGAATAAATTACCGTTTGCAACGCTGTGAATTTTGTTGGTCCTTGTTCACTCGGCAAAAGTTTAAACCCGGCAAGACTGTAATCTTTATAAGCGATCCAGCATATAGCCCAGAAATGCGGGAACTGCCACAAAAATTGAAGTCCAAACAAGGCCCACCCGCCAGCACCAAGTGTTTCGTCGCCTGCTGCCCACCCAATTAAGCAAGGCAACGCACCGGGGAATGCACCCACAAGCACCGCCACTGCATTCACTTTTTTTAACGGCGTATAAATAAACGCATATAAAAAAAGACTTAATGCTGCAAGTCCTGCGGATGTCCAGTTGAAATAATTTCCGAGAATAAAAATTCCAACGGCACCGGCAACAATTGCAAACACCCATGCTTCGGTGACACTCATTCTTCCTGCAGCCACGGGCCGGCTTGCTGTTCGCTTCATCATTGCATCAGTATTTTTTTCCACTGCCTGGTTAATTGCATTTGCACTTCCTGTTACCAACAGACCGCCGATAGCAAGCAGTATGGTCATCTGCAAAGGATTCACATATTTACTTTCTATTCCCGGTACTAATAAGTAAGCCAGCACACTGGAAAAAACCACCATGATGCTTAACGAAAGTTTGATCAGCTTCAGGTAATCTTTTACTTTACTGCCAATATTTAAAGAACTACTACTATTATTATCACTCTTCATTTTTATTACTCTTCAAAGTCCCTTATGTGCGATCCCGGGCCTAATGATCCGTGCTTTCATTCGGGCCTATGGGCTCTGTTTGCGGAATAAATTCTCTTCCATCTTTACCATAATCATAAGCCCAGCGGTGAACTTCAGGAATTTCACCCGGCCAGTTTCCGTGACCCGGATTGATCGGTGTCGTCCACTCAAGTGTATTTGAACCCCATGGATTCTGAGTTCTAACCTTTCTTCCTTTAAAGATCGAATAGAAGAAATTGAACACAAACATCAACTGTGCTGCAAACACGATTATAGAAACAACAGTGATCATTTTATTCAGGTCGTCAAATTTGTTGAATGCATGCCAGTCGCTCAGATCAAGATAACGACGCGGCACACCTGCTAAACCTTCATAATGCATTGGCCAGAAAATAAGATAGGCACCGACCAACGTTATCCAGAAATGGATATACCCAAGTGTATGATTCAAATAGCGGCCAAACATTTTAGGGAACCAATGATAAATACCTGCGTGCATTCCAAACATAGATGCCACCCCCATTACAATATGGAAGTGTGCAACGACAAATTTTGTATCGTGCAAATGAATATCGATGGTAGAATTTCCGAGGAACAAGCCAGTCAATCCCCCGGAAATAAATAAGCTTACAAAACCGATTGCAAATAACATCCCGGGAGTAAACCGGATATTACCACGCCATAGTGTAGTAAGCCAGTTAAATACTTTGATAGCTGATGGCACGGCTATCAATAATGTTAGTAATACAAAGAATGCTCCGAGGAAAGGATTCAATCCTGTTACGAACATATGATGCGCCCAAACAAGAAATGCGAGGATCGTAATTGCAAATAAGGAACCCACCATGGCCATATAACCGAAGATCGGTTTTCGGGAATTCACACTAAGAATTTCCGACACCATTCCCATGGCAGGTAACAAGATGATGTAAACTTCAGGATGACCAAGGAACCAGAATAGATGCTGGAACAGGATGGCACTGCCCCCTTCATTGGGTAAAATTTGGCCGGCCACATAGATATCACTCAGATAAAAACTTGTTCCAAGATTTCTGTCAAATAACAAAAGGATGGCACCGGAAAGAAGGACAGGGAATGAAAGTACACCAAGGATCGCGGTGAAAAGAATAGCCCACATTGTGAGTGGCATCCTTGTCATGCTCATTCCTTTTGTGCGCATATTTAAAATAGTTGCGATATAATTTAAACCGCCAAGCAATGACGAAACAATGAACATCGCCATGCTGACGAGCCATAGATCCATTCCGATCTGCGATCCTTTTGATGCCTGGTGTAATGCACTGAGTGGCGGATATACTGTCCACCCGCCTGAGGCCGGGCCGGTATGAACAAATAAAGAAGAACCAGTAAGAAAGCATGTTCAGAAATGGAGAGGCCATGTCTCTTGCGCCGATCTGAAGAGGAATCAAGAGATTGGCAAAGGTTCCGCTAAGACCAGCGGTCAATACAAAAAATACAAGCACCGTTCCGTGAATGGTAACCAGCGCATAATAAAATTCGGGTTGTATCACTCCACCCGCGGCCCACTTACCGAAAAAGGTTTCAAGTATTGGAAAAGTTTGTTCAGGAAAACCAAGTTGCAAACGGAACAAGACAGAAAATAAACCACCAATGATCGCCCACACAATACCGGTGATCAAAAACTGCTTGCCGATCGTTTTGTGGTCCTGGCTAAAAATATATTTAGTAATAAATGTTTCCTTATGATGATGGACATGATGCTCATCATGATGTACTTCATGATGGGTGATCACTTCGGCATGTCCATGCATATTTGCTTCGTTACTCATAGTTCACTTTTTTAAGACGTCCCGCGCAAACGCGACTATCAAAAAATTAATTATTTTTTTGCGGCATTGCTGCTGCAATTTTATCAGTTGAATCTTTTTTTGGCGCGTCAGGATCCAACTCAGGATGGGCAAAGTAAAATTTAGGTTTTTGCTTTGCCATCCAAAAATCAAATTCTTCCTGTGACTCAACTACTATTGTCCCTCTCATTTTATAATGCCCCTGCCCGCACATCTGGTCGCAGGATATCTCATAAACGAAATCCGGATCGCCTGACTCTGTCCTCATTTGCTTTGTTGTCTTGGTCGGGGTAAACCACATGGTAGTTGGTGTACCGGGCACGGCGTCCATTTTCAAACGGAAATGTGAAAGACCAACGTCATGGATCACATCCTTTGCATTAATGACAAGCCTTACAGGTTTGTTTACAACGAGGTGAAGATCTTCGCCAGTAGCATAAATGTCATCTTTATTTGTAGAATCCTCCCATAATTGACCTAATGGGTTATTGGCGCCTTCATTAATTCGTTTGAAATATTTTTTACCAAGCACCTTATCTTTTCCGGGATAGCGGAATTCCCATTTGAACTGGCTTCCGGTTACTTCAACCTGCATCGCATTTGCCGGAGCCTCACCGGTGATCCTGAACCAATAGTACAAACCAAATCCTACCATTACCGTTAATACGATCGCAGGCACAGCGGTCCACAAAACTTCCAGCTTATTATTATGCGGATAGAAGTAAGCTTTTCTGTTATCAGACTCCTGGTATCTATAAGCAAACCAAAAAAGAATTATCTGCGTAATAATAAACACGATACCCGTAATAACAATAGTGATCTTTAGCATATTGTCAACATCATGCCCATGATCAGAAGCTGCCGAACCAAACTGTAAGATCTTTCCACCATATTTCTCATTGCAATAATAAACGCCTATCAACCCTAATATAAGGAATGCAAGTAATAAAAATGCATTGATCCTGTTGGTCTGCTTTCTTGATTTCTCTTCTCCACGCATCACTGACACATACTCACTTGCTTTAGCTATCTGGAAGGTGATCAAGAAGCCAAGCAAGAGGATCAGTATAATGAAAGTCGTTTGCATATTCTGGTTCAATTTATAATTATCGGCCTCTTCGCAATCCCGCCCCTAAGCGGGACCACCAGCGCACAAGGCCATCTATTTGAAAAATCTTTTTTTATAAGAACTGTTTTAAAACTAAAGCCTTTCGCCGCATGCGGAGAGACCTTTATGTATGATGGATCACACTTTCTTTAAAGAACGGATGATTTTTCGGCACCAACGGATGTTTTGACAATGTTCTTCCTACGATCAGCATGATCAGGCCCACAAATCCAAGACCAACTCCCAGGTCATATAACATCATCGGCACATGATCCTTGGAATTGGCCGGGTGCACCATCTGGAAAAAATCAAGCCAGTGACCAAAAACGATCGCCACGGAAAGGATCGTCATCGTTGTATAATTTCTTTTTGCGCCTCTCTTCATCAATAGCAAAAGCGGTGCAATGAAATTGATAATGATATTCAAAAAGAAAATACCGCGGTAAGGACCCTCCACTCTTGGTTCAAAATATTTTGTTTCCTCCGGTTGATTACTATACCATATCAGCATATATTGGCTAAACCACAGGTAACACCAGAACACTGAAAAGGCAAACATGAATTTTCCAAGATCATGAAGATGTTCCTCATTGGTATATTCCAGGTACCCTTTATTCTTCAGATAAATAACAAATAAAGCGATCAGCGCAACACCAGCTACGAAAGTGCTTGCGAAAGTGTACCAGCTATACATAGTGCTGTACCAATGTGCATCGATACTCATCAGCCATAACCATGGAATAGTCGACATGACCGTAAGTGCAAAAACAAGCAGGTATGATGCGGACCAAACTGTATTTGTCCATTGAAATCTCTTTCCTTCTTCTACACTCATCTTGCCTGCATCAGTACTTAAAGATAAGTTCCTCATCTTCTTACCTAATAAAGACCAAAGCGCAATTGTCAGCACGGTCCAAACGGTAAAAAATGTTTTATTTAGAAAAGGAGATTTTTGTTTTAAAATATTATCAAGCTGGTCTTCGGGAGCCGCCCAATGATAAATAGCATGATCATTACCATAAACGATCGCTAATAAGATCACTCCGCAAATAATGCCTATAACCGGAACGGCTGAAGCAACTGCTTCCGATACTCTTCTGAAGCTTGTGGTCCACCCACCCCATGCCAGAATAGTGGCACAAAGAAAAAACATAGCCGCATTCACCAATAATAAAAAGAATGTGCTGTTTTGCAAAAGGCTTGACCAGAATCTTGCTCTTTCATGTTCATCATTACTTGCACCATGTGTGATATAAAGCAAAAGGATCGATACAATACCCACTGCGATCAGGACATACGACCACAGGCTGTAGCTTTTTGGTATCTCAAATTTTTCCCGGATAGTCATCAGTTTACCTTTTAGTATTCTTCAAAAATCTTTTTATTTCTTAGTTGTTCCCGAACTGTCAGCAACAGCTGGTTTGGTATTTGCTAAACTTTGTTTCTCCTTTACATAATGAATGATCATCCAGCGTTGCTTAGTGCTTAACTGCGACGCATAGCTGCCCATTGCATTTTTTCCATACGTAACAACATAAAACATTTGTCCGTCCGGCATTTTTGAAACTACCGGATCACCGATTAAATTTTTCGGCGCCGCCTGGTAAGGGCCGTTACCACTATTATATAATGGACCGTTTCCATCTAATTTATCCCCATGACAAATGCCACAATTTACCAGGTACAGTCTTGCTGCTTCCAGGTAATCCACCGCACTTAATGCAGGCAGGGGATTCGGAATATTTTTCGATGCAACATAGTTTGCCGTATCTCCGAGTTTATCAATTGTTAGTGCAAAAGCAGGCATGTCTTCTCTTGCAACTGTTCCTGCTACCGGCATCCTGTCATAATAGATCTTGCCACCTCTTTCTAAAGTATCCCCCGTAAATTTTGATGAATCCAAAGCAGCATAAGTTTCATAAGCACGGCTATAAGCCATATCCGGCATATAAGCATGCCCTGCATTTTCTTTACCCCTGCAACTGCTCAACACCAGGCCTGCAGTAACAACCGAAATAATAATTGCAATTTTTTTCATCCTGAATTTTTTATTCATTTATGCTGCTACTTCTTCCGTTTTCTTTTCAAGAATTTGTTCCTTATCATAACGGCCAAGCCACCAACGATCTTCCCTGCGATCTACTTTCACATCTTTTGCCCCGATGCTTTGTAAAAAAGAAATTACTTCGGGCTCATTTGTTTTGTCGGTACATGCCAACGCCATTAAGAAAATATCATCTGTTGATCTTAAATTGAAATGATCTTTTTTTACAAAAGGCGCCAACTGGCACAGGTAACAAAATGTAAGCACCATACCCACTGCAGAAAACAACACCGTTAACTCGAATGTAATAGGTATCCATGCCGGTAGCGAGAAAAATGGCTTACCGCCAAAATTCAATGGCCAGTCATATGTCAATGCCCATGAAATAAAACCTAATGCGGTAGATGTACCGGTAATTGCATAAATAAACCCGGCAGTATGCAAACTTGTGTCACGAAGCCCCATTGCCTTATCCAAACCATGAATAGGAAATGGCGTGAAGACATCATGAATTTTATATCCCGCCTTGCGAACTTTTTTCACAGCAGGAAACAGCACGGCCTCATCATCAAAGCTGCCGACTATATATTTTTTTATTGCCATAATATTTTAGTTCAGAGTTATTAGTTCGGAGTTCATAGTTCAGTGTGCTTTAACTCCCGACTCCGAACTCCTGACTGTTTTTCTATGCTCCATGATCATGAGAATGCTCTTCGGCAAATTCCTCTGCTGGTTGCACTTCAAGATTATCCATTCTATCCTTTTGCACATCACCGCTCCGTTTCAAAATATGCTTGATCTCTGCCAACGCAATTACGGGGAAGAATTTTGAGAACAGGAAATAGCAAGTAAAGAACAATCCAAATGTTCCCAAATAAAATCCTACTTCCCATACTGTCGGCCTGTAATAAACAGACCATGATGATGGCAGGTAATCACGATAAACGGATGTAACAATGATCACAAAACGCTCGAACCACATGCCCACGTTCACAAGTATTGACATAAAGAAAGTAACCAGGAGATTTCTTCTCATTTTTCTTATCCAGAAGATCTGGGGCGATAATACGTTACATCCCATCATGATCCAATAGCTCCATCCAAGAGGGCTGTTCACATTCACCCGGTTTTGGGCAAATGCGAACCATTCGTATTTGTTAGCGCCATACCATGCAATAAATAATTCCGAGAGATACGCAATTCCCACGATCGAGCCGGTAAGAATAATTATCTTATTCATTACATCAATATGTTCGATGGTTATATATTCTTCCAATCCTAATACTTTCCTTGTTACCACCAATAACGTTTGTACCATTGCAAACCCTGAGAAAATAGCTCCGGCAACAAAGTATGGCGGAAAGATGGTCGTATGCCATCCCGGTACGACTGACGTTGCGAAGTCAAATGATACGATTGTGTGAACAGATAAAACGAGCGGCGTTGCTAACCCTGCCAACACTAAGGAAAGTGCCTCATGACGCTGCCAGTGTTTTGTGCTTCCCGTCCATCCAAATGCTGCCAACCCGTAAAACATTTTTCTCCATTTCTTTTTTGCACGGTCACGAAGTGTTGCTACATCGGGTATCAAACCACTATACCAGAACAAAAGTGAAACAGTAAAGTATGTTGAGATCGCAAATACATCCCAAAGAAGTGGCGAGTTAAAGTTTACCCACAACGGACCTCTTGTATTTGGATAAGGCAGCACAAAAAATGCATCCCATACACGACCCATATGCCAGATAGGGAATTGCCCCGCACATATTACAGCAAAGATGGTCATCGCTTCAGCGGCACGGTTCACACCTGTTCTCCAGCCCTGGCGGAATAATAATAAGATCGCAGAGATCAATGTACCGGCGTGACCGATACCGATCCACCAAACGAAGTTGGTAATGTCATATCCCCAACCCACCGTTTTATTGAGATTCCATTGGCCGGTACCATATATCACCTCCATTGTTACGGACAGAATACCGAAACATAAAAACAATACAGAAACGATAAAGCCTATCCACCATGCACGACTTGGTTTTGTTTCCACCGGGCGACAAATATCTTCAGTCACCTGGTGATAATCCTTACTCCCCTCAACCAGTGGCGGCCTTATCTGCGATTCATACCTGATTAATGCCATAATCTTTTTGCTTTTATCCCCCGAAGGCGGACTTTACTGTTACCTTTATTATTAGTAGTCAACTTTCTGTCTTGATTCAACTTCGTCGTGTCGCTCCCGATAGCTATCGGGGGCTGTCTTTCCTCACCTCAATACCGTTGGATGGCCTTCGGTTGCAGTGTGTTCTTTTATCTCACTTTCGATCACCTCACTGGTGTTCCTGATCTTGGCGAGATAATTCACATTCGGTAAGGTGTGTACTTGTTCGATCACGTAGAACAGACGATCATCATTCTCTTGTCTTGTCTTCACAACCTTACTTTCTTTATCATGAACATTACCGAAAACAATTGCATCGGTTGGGCAAGCCTGCATACAGGCGGTCTTTGCTTTACCGTCCGCCAAAGTAGTGTTTGCTTTCTTTGCATCTAATTTTGCTTCCTGCAAACGCTGCACGCAGAAAGAACATTTTTCCATCACGCCTCTTGAACGAACAGTAACATCGGGATTCAATACCATTCTTGTAAGGTCATCGTTCATATGTTCAACAACAGGATCAAGTTTACCCACCAGTTGCTGATCACGGTTATTCGGGAAGCTATCAGCACCGGTATAATCAGCCCAGTTAAAGCGGCGAACTTTATAAGGGCAGTTATTTGCACAATATCTTGTACCGATACAACGGTTATATGCCATTTGATTCAAGCCTTCGCTGCTGTGATTTGTTGCCGCAACCGGGCAAACATTCTCACACGGAGCATTATCACAATGCTGGCAAAGCATTGGCTGGAACACGACTGCTTTTACATCATCAGGATTTTTACCATCAGTTACGAAATAGCGATCGATACGTAACCAATGCATGTCATGATAACGTGCCACTTCGCGTTTTCCAACAACAGGAACATTATTCTCAGCATGACAAGCAACAACACAAGCACCACACGCGGTGCAACTGTTCATATCCACGCTCATTCCCCATTTCAATCCCGGTTGAGGATGATCTGGATAGATAGTTGACTCTGTGCGGAAGTCGCCGGTTTTTGGAGCAAAGTCTGCCGCAAGTTCTTCGCGGAATCTTTTGAACTGTTTACGATCTTTTACAAAAGAAGCCAGCGAGGTTTCTTTTACAACTTCACTTCTATTCTCGTAAGAATTATGAACCTGTGATAGCGCAACACGATAGGTTTTGTTTGCATTTGCTACAGTTACATCAGGCGAATAATTATCTCTTGTTGTTGCGTTTGATGAAGAAAAGCCATACACATTCTTACCAACTTCACCCGCTGCTTTTCCTAAATTCTTACTTCTGCCATATCCAACTGCAACTGCAATTGTATCCCTGTCCATTCCCGGAATGATCATCACAGGAAGTTCAACGCTTTTACCACCAACCGTAATTGTTACTACAGGCTTTTCCGGATAATATTCATAATTATTAATATGTCTTTCAGAGCCGCCGATCAGGTCAACACCAACAATTTCTTTTGCAAGCGGCAGGCTCATCATTACATAATTATCCCAGGTGGCTTTTGTGATCGGGTCAGGTAATTCCTGTAACCATGGATTAGTTCCCTGCTTGCCAGTGCCAATAGAAACTTTTTGATAAAGCACCAATTCAAGCTTGCCGCCTTTTCTTGTTCCTGATATTGCAGATGCGGCATCTTGAACCGATACCCCGTTAAATGAACCTGGAGAGGCAGCTATAGTTGCAGGTATTGTAATTACAGGTGGTTTAGCTCCTGTACTGTCTTTAGCGCTTGCTGATGTACCTGTTAATGACCTTGCATTTCCATCGATCACTCCTCTTTGAAGGGCAGCATCAAAGGCGGTTTTTGAACCCAGCTTTGTTTCCCAGTAATTTTTAAAATAAGTTTCGTAATCTGTATTGTCGCCACCTGCCTGTCCGGTAGGCAGGCTGCATTT
>Ga0126305_10001143_pt1 | contig 11716 bp, 11 predicted proteins | sample Plot26_FD_92536 | JGI IMG/M metagenome (GOLD analysis project Ga0126305, IMG submission 92536) | Serpentine soil microbial communities from UC McLaughlin Reserve, CA, USA - Plot26 | ecosystem: Environmental > Terrestrial > Soil > Grasslands | place: USA: UC McLaughlin Reserve, Lake County... | reverse complement strand
TTGATCTAGGCGGAGAGCGCGAGAATCCAACGGGTTAGCTGCAAGAAAGAGAATCTTTATCTTCTCGCGACCATGGGGAGGCATGAATGGAATCCCAAAATGTAAGGGTAATTTATAGTTATCCAAGTACTATGGCATGGCTACGTTCATTCTGGCGTCAAGTTACCCTGAGACGGCGGCGCGGGTGCTTCATAGCAAGCAGCCTGCCCTGAGTTCTGTTTTTTACCTCTGTGTAAATTTGCGTTGTCGTGATAGAGGTGTGTCCTAAGAAAATTTGTATATACCGGATATCTATGCCTTCCTCTAGGAGTAGGGTCGCCACTGAATGCCTCAGCATATGCGGTGTCAACGGCCCTCCTACTCCTGCCTCCTCTGCATAACGCCTCAATCTCATCCGCACTGTCTGTTCCGATAACCTTCTTCCCAGCCGATTCTTGAAGAAGTGGCCATTCTTCTCGACGTCCGAGCCCCAGAGATCCCGATAATCCTCGATGGCTGCTATAACTCCCTTGTCGCACAGTTGGAGCATCCTTTCTCTCCCACCTTTTCCCAATATCTTAACCCAGCCCTTCTGTAAATCAACATCCTCCTTCTTAAGGTTGCAGACTTCTGCTATCCGAGCTCCGGTAAAGAATAGGGTCTCCAAGACGGCAATGTCACGCACTAATGCTCTGTAGGCATGTGATTCTCGGTCGGGGTGATCTTTCTTGGCGCGATAAAGATGTTGAAAAAGGAGCTGAAGGTCGTGGAGCGGAATGGTGCGAGGCAGGCGGCGGGTCTCTTTGATCCGCACTTCCATCTTGCGGAACGGGTTGACGGCGATGGTGTCCTCCCTCTCCAGGAAGTGGAAGAGGGCCTTCAGGGTAGCCACCTTGCGCTTGATGCTCTTCTCCTTGAGGGGGCCGAAGAGGCTCTTGATGTAGGCTCGAAGAGCGGTCTTGTCCACCTCGGGGAGGGTGGCGATCTGGAGGTGCTCGGCCAGGTACTCACGGAACTGGCGGAGGTCGATCGAGTAGGCCTTGAGGGTCTTCGGGCTGAGGTTCTTCTCGTATTGGCAGTGGAATAAGAACTGCGAGACGGCTTCCTGTAATTCCATTCGCGGATCTCCCTCCCGGAATCTCGGAAGGCAGGATCATAGTCCGGAAAGACGCGACTGCGAGCCATCTCTGGGGCATCGATGGACGGCATACGAGTTGTCGAGTGGGTCCGCGGAACGCCGGTAACGCCCGGCGGAAGACTCCCGAGGGCTCGCGGCGCGTGTCGGCAGCACCCCGGAGTGCTTACAGAGCGCCGCGGCCGTTTTTCGGCGTTCCGTAGTGTTTGAGGGCTCCGGGTGACTTTGGGAGAGCCCGGAAGCCGTTCTGGTGCTTGCGTTGCAAGTCAGTCGGGGTAGATGAAGTCGACGGGCTTCACCAGGTCCTCCGAGAGGCTCTTGTGGACGGGGCAGGTCAGGGCCGCGTTCTCGAGCTTCTGGCGCTGGTCGGAGGTCAGGCCGGCTGGCATGTGGATCGTTACGGGGATGGCGCTGATCCGACGGGGATTGGCGGCCATGTGCTTCTCCAGGCGGAAGGAGAGGCCGGTGAGGTCGAGGCCGTCGCGCTCTCCCACGATGGCGATCAGGGTCATCATGCAGGCGCCGAGGGAGGCCGCCGCGAGGTCGGTGGGGGAGAAGGAGCTGCCGTCCCCTTGATTGTCGACCGGGGCCGCCGTGCGGATCACGGTGCCCGAGGGGCCGTGGGTCAGCTCCGTCCTGAGTTTGCCGATGTATTTGCCGGTGATCTCGACCGCCATTGGATGTCTCCTTGAGCTCGGGTCCGGGAGCAAGTCTATCAACTTGGCCGGCCATCCTGGAGGAGCGGATTCGTGGTCCGGCGGGCGAAGAAGCCCTCGCTGACGGAGCGGACGTCCAGGATCGAGATGAAGGCGGTGGGGTGGGCGGTCCGCACGATGCTCAGGACCCGATCGAGGTCCTTCCTCCGGATCACGGTCAGGATCAGGCGGACGTTGCCGCGGATGCCCCGGGCCGCGAAGTCGGTGACGCCGAAGCGCTCGGTGCGCAGGCGGTCGATGAGGCCGGAGGCGTCCTCGCTGGTGATGATCTGCACCGACTGGAGGCCCAGGGCGAGCCGGCCTTCGAGGAAGATCCCCAGCCAGGTGCCGGCGGCGAAGCCCCCCGCGTAGGCCACGTAGTTGTACCAGTGGTCGAGGTGCTTCATGGCCTGGCTGATGGCGAAGAGCCAGATCATCACCTCGAAGAAGCCCACGAACGGGGCGATCCGCTTCATGCCCCGGGAGATGAGGATGATGCGGAGGGTCGAGAGCGTCACGTCGCCCATGCGGGCGCAGAAGATGAGGAGCGGGATGCCGAGCAGGGGCCAGAGGGTGCTGTCGAGCACGGGCATGGGGCGCCGTCTGTCTAGCGGCCGATGAGGATCAGGACGCCCGCGATCAGGGCGAGGAGGCCCTGGATCATCCCGAAGTAGGCGAAGTGCAGGCCGATGAGGTTGCCGAGTCCGACCAGGATGAGGTAGATGCCGAGGAGCAGAAGGCCGAGGCTGCGGGTGCTTCTTGCCATTTCGTGTCCCTCCTTGTAGATGCCGGTTGCCGGATTGCGGCGGCAGAGGCTCCGCCGGGCCCTCACCTCCCCGGCCCTCCTCTCCCGACCCCTCCCTCCCCCCCTCACCGGGAGAGGAGGGAGACCAGCAGGGATGTTGTGAGGGTTCTTCGACTGTCCATAGGATATCGTTCCCACCCATGGAAACGACCAATCCCTACGACCTCACCGGCAAGGTCGCCGTCATCACCGGCGCCTCGCGGGGCATCGGCGAGGCCATCGCGGCTTCTCTCGCGGCGGCGGGCGCGCGGGTGGCGCTGGCCAGCCGGAAACTGGAAGGGCTCGACGCCGTGGCGGAACGGATCCGCGCCGCGGGCGGCGAGGCGATCACGGTGGCCTGCCATACGGGCCGGGCGGCGGATGTCCAGGCGCTCGTGGAACGGACCCGGGAGGCGTTCGGCGGGGTGGATGTCCTGATCAACAACGCCGCCACGAGCCCTCATTTTGGTCCCCTTCTGGAAGCCGAGGAGGGGCAGTGGGACAAGACGTTCGAGGTCAACGTCAAGGGCTACGTCCATACGATCAAGGCCTGCGTGCCGCTGATGCGGGAGCGGGGGGGCGGCTCGATCGTCAACGTGGCCTCGGTGGCGGCGATGGTGCCCCACGGCGGCCTCGGGGTGTATGGGGTGTCCAAGGCCGCCGTGGTCATGCTGACGAAGACGCTGGCGGTCGAGCTGGCGAAGGACGAGATCCGGGTCAACGCCATCGCCCCGGGGCTGATCCAGACCCGCTTCAGCGAGGTGCTCTGGTCGACTCCCGAGATGAAGGAGCGCGCCCTGAAGACCATCCCCCAGGGGCGGATGGGCCAGCCGGACGAGCTCACCGGGGCCGTGCTCTACCTCGCCAGCGACGCCGCCCGCTTCACGACCGGAGCGGTGATGGTGATCGACGGCGGCCAGACGGTGGGCGCGGGCAGCTATTAGAAGATCGTAATCCTGGCAGAGGGGTGACGGGCTCGCCCCGTGGGCGCCCTCATCACCCCGGCCCTCTTCTCCCCGCCTCCCCCCCGTCCGCCGGGAGAAGAGGGAGAGGTTTGTCGAAGCGAGTTTTAGAGCTTCTTCATTCCCCTTCTCTCCCGGAGGGCGGGGGGGAGGCGGGGAGAGAAGGGGGTCGGGGGTTATGAGGGCTGGCCCCGCAGGGCCGCGGACGATCGGTGATCTCCGCCTCCTCGAAGGCCCGGGCCAGGTCGGCCTTGAGGTCGTCCACGTCCTCGATTCCGATCGACAGGCGCACGAGATCCTCCGGCGGGCCCAGGCGATCCATCAGCTCGGGGGGCACGCTGGCGTGGGACATCCGGCAGGGCAGGCTGACCGACGAGCCTACGGAGCCGAAGCTGACGGCGATGGTGAACAGCCGGGCGGCCTCGGCGATCCGCCGGGAGAGGTCCGCGTCGCCGGTGGTGAAGCTGATCACGGCGCCCAGCCCGGGATAGAAGACCTCGCGGACTTGTGGGTGACCGGCCAGGAAGGCGGCGATCTTTTTCGCCGAGGCGCTCTGGCGCTCGACCCTCAGGGCGAGCGTCTTCATCCCCCGCAGCAGCAGCCAGCTTTCGAAGGGCGCCAGGCCCGTGCCTTCGGCGTTCAGGTGGAAGGCGAGGCGGGCGTGGAGGCCGGGGTCGTCCGTGACCACGGCGCCGGCCGTGATGTCGCCGTGGCCGCAGAGGAACTTGGTGGCGGAGTGGATCACCAGGTCCGCTCCCAGGGCCAGGGGGCGCTGGAGGCAGGGGGAGAGGAGCGAGTTGTCGACGGCCAGGAGGACTTCGCGCGGGCGGACGATCCCCGCAAGGCGCTCGACGTCCGCGATCCGGAGGAGGGGATTGGTGGGCGTTTCGACCAGCAGCAGGCGGGTGGCCGGGGTGATGGCTGCCTCGACGGCGGCGGGATCGGAGGCGTCCACCCAGCGGACGGCGATGCCCAGCCGGGGGGCGACCTGGGAGAGCAGGCGGATGGTGCCGCCGTAGAGGTCGTCGCCGGCCAGGATCTCCTCGCCCGCCTGGACGAGGCGGACGACGGCGGTGAGGGCCGCCATGCCGCTGGTGAAGGCGCAGGCATGGCGACCGCCTTCCAGGGCCGCGATCTGCTCTTCGGCCAGCGCGCGGGTGGGGTTGGCGGTGCGCGAGTAATCGTACTCGCCGAAGTCGACGGCGGAGGGCTGGCGGAAGGTGGCGGTCTGGTAGATGGGGGGCGAGACGGCGCCGTAGGGATCGCGTCCGGGGGCGGTGTGGACGCAACGGGTGGCAAGCTTCAGGTCCTCGCTTCGAGGTGGCAGCCCCAACTGCTCGGCTCTCTGCAACAGGCTCATGGTCGTTCCTTTCGGGTCAGGTCGCGCTCACGCCTCCAGGGCGCGGCGCAGGTCTTCGATGATGTCGTCGGGGTTTTCGAGCCCCACGGAGACGCGGATCAGGCCGTCGGTGATGCCGGTCGCCATGCGCTGCTCGAGCGGCACGGCGGCGTGGGTCATGGAGGCGGGATGGGTGACGATGGTCTCGGCGGCGCCCAGGTTCTCGGCCAGGGAGCAGAGACGGACGGAGTTCATGACGCGGATGCCGGCCTCGACGCCCTCGACCTCGAAGGCGAGGAGAGCGCCGCCGCTCACCTGCTGCCGGCGGGCGAGGTCGTGCTGCGGGAACGATTCCAGGCCGGGATAGAGGATGCGGGTCACGCGCGGGTGCCCTTCGAGGAAGCGGGCGACCTTGAGGGCGTTCGCCGAGTGGCGCTCCATGCGGAGGGGCAGGGTCTTGACGCCCTGGAGGGTCAGCCAGGCGTTGAACGGCGACTGGATGGCGCCGATGGCGTTGCGCACATAGGCGAGCTTCTCGTGGAGCTCGGCGTTGCGGGTGATCAGGGCGCCGCCCACGGTGGCGTTGTGCCCCTCGATGAACTTGGTGGTGGAGTGCAGGGAGATGTCGGCGCCCAGGTTGAGGGGGAACTGGAGGGCCGGCGTCTGCAGGGTGTTATCGACCACCACCACGGCCCCGGCCGCGTGGGCGTGCCGGACGACGAGGGCGATGTCGGTGAGCTTGACGGTGGGATTGGCCGGCGTCTCTAGGAAGACGAGCTTCGTGGGCTTCTTGAAGGCTTCTTCCAGACGGGCAGGATCGGTCATGTCGACGAAGTCGGACTCGACGCCGAAGCGGGAGAGCACCTGCTGGAACAGGCGGACGGTGCCGCCGTAGACGACGTCGCCGAGCACGGCGCGGTCGCCCGAGTTGAGCAGGGCCAGGGCGACGGCGGTGGTGGCCCCGAGGCCGGTGCCGTAGCAAGTGCAGTATTGCGCGCCTTCGAGGTCGGCCAGGCGGCGCTCGAGGGCCGTGACGGTGGGGTTGCCCGAGCGGCTGTAGGTGTAGCCCTTGTCCTTCCCGACGGCCTCCTGGACGTAGGTGGTCGACTGGTAGATGGGCGTCAGGATGGCGCCGGTCACCGGGTCCGGCGCGGTGCCGGCGTGCAGGGCGCGGGTGGCGAGGGAGGGGTCGGTCTCTAGATCGAACGGGTTGGTCATCGCGTTCTCCAAGGAAAAACTGCTCATAAAAACGAAAACACCGCCGCGGACGAGGCCGGGCGGTGGTTCTTACGCTTTGGAGGAACGCCTGGATGCGGTATCTAGGAGTCGGCGAGCCTCGTGTCGGCGATGGGGCCAGCGCCCGGCCTGGGCATGCCCATGGGAGTACACATTCGCTGGCCGGGCGTGAAGTAGCGGTTCATGGCGCAAGAAATCTACGGGCTGGGGGGCGGGGTGTCAAGCGGTGGGGCGTCCCCCAATTTCTCCACCACCCGCAGGAGCTCGTCGCCCCTGCCCTCCAGCCACTCGGCTTCGACGGCGGCGAACAGGCGGTCGCGGCGGACGCGGTTGAGGCGGGAGAGGGAGATCAGGCCGGTCTCGCGGTCGCGCCGGCGCTCGGCACGCAGGAGCCGGTCGTCCGGAGCGTCGGACAGGGACAGCTCCAGGAGCCGGCGCGCCCTCTCGCCCGCGGCGGTCTCGACGGCGGCCGCCAGCTCGATCTCCAGGACGTGGGCGTCGTGGAGGTCGCCCAGGAGGTCCTGCAGGGCCTTGAAGCGCTTGAGGATGGGCGCGGCCCCTTCGATCTCGTCCACCAGCGGCTCGAGGAGGTAGCGCACGCGCTTGGCGCTGATCCGCGCCTCGTGGGCTTCCTCCTGGTCCTCGACGTCCTCGACGCGGGCGAGGTGAGCTTCGAGCTCGGCCACCTGGCGGCGGAGGATGGCGGCGGTGGCATCCCTCAGGGTCTCGCGGGAAGCTCTGCCGTCGAGGTTGACCTCGGTGCGGTAGACGGAGAGGCGGTGCCGCAGGTCCTCCTCGACTTCCAGGAACTCGCTCTCGATCTCGTCCCGCATCTCCTCGTAGGCGTCCTGCATCCGCTCTTCCAGGCGCCCGAGGAGCCAGGCCAGGCCGGCGCGATGATGGGTACCGAGGTGGGCGCGGCGGCCGCGCAGCCACTCGATCTGGACCTCGGTGTCGCGCCCCGGGCCGGTGGCGGCGGCGAGGCGCTTGAGCCGCTTGGCGAGCTTCCTGGGGATGCTGCCCTTGAGGTAGGAACGGTAGGCCCGCAGGCAGCTCCGCAGGCGCCGCAGGCCGACGCGGAAGTCGTGGAGCGCCTCGGCGTCGGCGGGATCGGCCAGGCGCGGCCGGGCCGCGGCGGCCTGATCGAGGAAGGAGAGGGCGAGCAGGCGGGCCCCTTCCTCGGGCGGACGGGAGAGGAGGCCGGAGGTCATCCCGTCCTCTTCTAGTCCGCCAACCGGCGAAGCTGGGAGGGCGTCAGCGCCCAGAGCAGGGTGGCGGTGCCGGCGGCCACCTCGCCGGAGAACTCGAGCAGGCAGGCGCCGCCCTTGCGGAAGGCGAAGAGCCGGCGCTCGGTGCCGGTGAGGAGCCAGGAGAGGATCAGGCTGATGCTCGGCTCGTGCCCCACGGCGGCGACGGTCTCGGCCTTCTGCTGGCGCAGCCAGAGGAGGAAGTCGCCGGGGGTGGCCTCGGGGGAGAGCTGGTCGATCTCCACCTCCTGAAGGCCGCCGTAGACGGTGTCGAGGATGGCGCCGGTCTGGGCGGCGCGGGTGAGCGGGCTGGTCGCCAGGAGGTCGATCTCGGGCACGAGCCCCTCGAGCCCCCGGGCCACCTGCTTCATCTTCTTGCGTCCCTCGTCGGTCAGGGGACGGAGATGGTCGTCCTTGCCGGTGCGCGCGAAGTCTTCGCGCTCTTCGGCGATGGCGTGGCGGATCAGGAGAAGCTTCATGGGCGCACCTCGAGTCCGGAAATTATCACCTCAAGTCAAGGACGCAAAAAAGCGGCCTCCCGCCCCGGCCCCTTCGGGGCCGGCCCTCATAACCCCCTACCCCCTTCTCTCCCCGCCTCCCTCCCGGCCACCGGGAGAGAAGGGGAATGAAGAAGCTCTGAAGCTCTCCTGGACAAACCTCTCCCTCTTCTCTCGGCGGGTCGGGGGGGAGGCGGGGAGAAGAGGGCCGGGGTGATGAGGGCTCCCACGGTGCGGCCGCTTGGTTGGTGCCAGGTCATGATAGCGTTTCGCTGCCCGCCGGGAGGATCGATCCAATGACGGAAGCTCAGGACGTGAAACGGACTCCGCTCTACCCCTGCCACAAGGAGGCCGGGGCGCGAATGGTGGATTTCGCCGGCTGGGAGATGCCGGTGCAGTACGCGGGAGTCATCGAGGAGCACCGGGCGGTGCGCACGGCCGCCGGGCTGTTCGACGTCTCCCACATGGGGGAGGTGAGGGTGCGCGGGGCCGGCGCCGAGGCCTTCCTGCAGCGGCTCACTCCCAACGACGTGTCAAAGCTGGTGCCGGGCCGGGCCCACTACAGCGGCCTGCTGACCGACAGCGGCACCTACGTCGACGACCTCCTGATCTACCGCTTGGCGCCTGAGGACTTCCTGGTGGTCGTCAACGCCTCCAACGCCGAGCGCGACTTCGAGTGGATGGCGTCGCGGGCGGAGGGGGATGCGGCGGTCACCAACGTCAGCGACGACTACGCCCTGCTCGCTCTCCAGGGACCCAAGGCGCTGGAGATCCTCACCGCTTTCGCCGGAGAGGGGATCGCCGGGCTCAAGTACTACGGCTTCGCCGAGGGACGGGTGGACGGAGCGCCCGCGCTGATCTCGCGCACGGGCTACACGGGCGAGGACGGCTTCGAGCTCTACCTGTCCCCGGAGGACGCGCCGGCCGTCTGGCGCCGGCTGGTCGAGGCCGGAGCGTCGCCCGCGGGCCTGGGCGCCCGCGACACCCTGCGTCTGGAGGCCGCCATGGCCCTTTACGGCCACGAGCTCGACGAGACGACGACGCCTTTCGAGGCGGGGCTCGGCTGGGTGGTGAAGCTCGACAAGGGGGACTTCCTGGGCCGCGGCGCCCTGGTGGCGCAGAAGGCCGCGGGCACGCCCCGCAAGCTGGTCGGCTTTGAGGTGCAGGGACGGGGAATCGCGCGCCAGGGTCACGGGGTTGTGACGGACGGCGGCGCCGTGGGCACCGTGACCAGCGGCACCTGGAGTCCGACGTTCGAGAAGGCGCTGGGCATGGCGTACGTGCCGCCGGAGCTCGCGGCGCCGGGAACGGCCCTGACGCTGGACGTCCGCGGCAAGGCGCTCCAGGCGGTGGTGGTGGAGCTTCCCTTCTATCGCCGCTCCCGCTGAAGCTGTTTTGCTGACGATCTTTTGCTGACGATTTTCCTGATGGTATAACCGCCGGCCGATAACTGGCAATTGTCCGGTCAAAACTGGAGGGTGGAACAGGCAATGTACCCCACTGATTATCTCTATTCCAAGGAGCACGAGTGGATCCGCGTCGAGGACGACGTGTGCGTGCTCGGCATCACCGAGTTCGCCCAGCAGGAGCTGGGGGAGGTGGTGTTCGTCGAGCTGCCGGAGATCGGCCAGATGTTCAACACCAACGACGAGCTCGGCACCATCGAGTCCGTCAAGGCCGTCGCCGAGGTCTACACGCCCGTCGCGGGCGAGGTCATCGAGGTCAACGACGCCGTGGTGGACGACCCGGAGCTGCTCAACGAGGACCCGCAGGTCGAGGGCTGGCTGCTCAAGATCCGGTTCTCCTCCGCGGACGATCTCAAGAGCCTCATGAACGCCGAGCAGTACGAGGAGTACGTGAAGAGTGGAGAAGCTTAAGGACTTGCCCGAAACCGCGGACGCCGTGACGCTCGGGGACCCCTCGGCGGAGCGGACGGGCGCGGCCCTGCTCAACCCCACGGACACCTTCGTCCGCCGCCACCTGGGACCCGGCGAGGCCGAGGTCCGGCGGATGCTGGAGACGATCGGCGCCGGCTCCCTCGAGGAGCTGGTGGCGGAGACGATCCCGGCGTCGATCCGCGCCGCCAGGCCCCTGGAGCTGGCCGGCCTGCCGGCTGACCGGGAGCTGGGCGAGCGCGAGATGCTCGACGCGCTCCGTGGGATGGTCTCGGCGAACCGGGTCTGCCGGTCCTGGCTCGGCATGGGCTATCACGGCTGCCTGACGCCCGGGGTCATCCAGAGGAACATCCTGGAGAACCCGGGCTGGTACACCCAGTACACGCCCTACCAGTCCGAGATCTCCCAAGGGCGCCTGGAGGCCCTGCTCAACTTCCAGACCATGGTGGCCGACCTGACCGGGCTGCCAGTCGCCAACGCTTCGCTGCTCGACGAGGGCACGGCGGCGGCGGAGGCGATGCACATGTGCTTCGCCGTGTCGGACGGCAAGCGCAACGCCTTCTTCGTGTCCGAGGACTGCCATCCGCAGACGATCGCGGTGGTGAAGACCCGCGCGGACGCCCTGGGGATCGAGGTCCGGGTGGGCGACGCCGAGGCGATCGACGCCGGGGCGGTCGACTTCGCGGCGGCCGGCCTGTTCGGCGTCCTCCTCCAGTACCCGGCGACGGACGGCCGGGTGCTCGACCACGGCCCCCTCGCCGAACGGGCCCACGCCGCGGGTGCGCGGGTGGTGGTGGCGGCCGACCTGCTGTCGCTCACCCTGCTGCGGCCGCCGGGCGAATTCGGCGCCGACGTGGCGGTCGGCTCCGCCCAGCGGTTCGGCGTGCCCATGGGCTACGGCGGGCCGCACGCGGCCTTCCTCGCCACCCGCGAGGAGTTCAAGCGCCAGCTCCCCGGACGGGTGATCGGCGTCTCCCGCGACCGCCGCGGCAAGATGGCCCTGCGCATGGCCATGCAGACCCGCGAGCAGCACATCCGCCGCGAGAAGGCGACCAGCAACATCTGCACGGCCCAGGTGCTGCTCGCCATCATGGCCGGCATGTACGGCGTTTACCACGGCCCCGAGGGGCTGCGGGCCATCGGCCGCCGGGTCCACGCCCTGGCCGCCGTGCTCGCCGAGGGGCTGCGCCGCTTGGGCTACTCTGTCGGCCGCGAGCCGTTCTTCGATACCCTGCGCGTCGGTACGGGTGAGCGCGCGGCCGACGACCTGCTGGCCGCCGCCGAGGCGCGGGGGATCAACCTGCGCAAGCTCGGCGAGCGCACGGTCGCCATCGCTCTCGACGAGACAGTGACGGCCGCCGACCTGGACGACCTGCTGGAGGTCTTCGCGGGCCGGGCGCCCGGCTTCTCGGCCGCCGACTTGGCGGCGGCGGTCGATCTGGAGATCGGGACGCCTCATGCCCGCGAGTCGGCATACCTGACCCACCCGGTGTTCAACAGCTTCCACACCGAGCACGAGATGCTGCGCTACATCAAGCGCCTGGAAGCGCGCGACCTGTCGCTCGCCACCTCCATGATCCCCCTCGGCTCCTGCACCATGAAGCTGAACGCCACCTCGGAGATGGCGCCGGTGACCTGGCCGGAGATCGGGGCGCTCCACCCGTTCGCGCCGGCCCGGCAGGCGGCAGGTTACATGGAGCTCTTCCGCAGCCTGGAGAGCTGGCTGTGCGAGATCACCGGCTTCGCCGCCTGCTCGCTGCAGCCGAACGCCGGCTCGCAGGGCGAGTACTCGGGGCTGATGGTGATCCGCGCGTTTCATCAGGAAAGGGGCGGCACCGGCCGCGACGTCTGCCTGATCCCCGTCTCCGCCCACGGCACCAATCCGGCCTCGGCCGTGATGGCCGGCCTCAAGGTGGTGGTGGTGGCCTGCGACGCCGGCGGCAACGT
>Ga0126305_10001141_pt1 | contig 11724 bp, 6 predicted proteins | sample Plot26_FD_92536 | JGI IMG/M metagenome (GOLD analysis project Ga0126305, IMG submission 92536) | Serpentine soil microbial communities from UC McLaughlin Reserve, CA, USA - Plot26 | ecosystem: Environmental > Terrestrial > Soil > Grasslands | place: USA: UC McLaughlin Reserve, Lake County... | reverse complement strand
TTAGAACCTTCGTCGTCTATACTCCGCCCACGATGAGCGCCACCGTGCAGTCCGCCGAGGCCGCCGTTCACGCGCGAAGTGCCGAGCTCCGCAAGGAGCTGTCCATCGGCGACCTCGCCCTTGCGCAGATCCTCTTCATCGTCGGCCTGCAGTGGGTCGGCGTCGCGGCCAAGCAGGGCCCGGCGCACGTCATCTTCTGGTTGATTGCGATCGTTCTGTTCTACCTGCCGTCGGCGGCGGTCGCCGTCTGGCTGACTCGCGCGATGCCGTTCGAGGGAGGGCTGTATCAGTGGGCGAAGCTCGGTTTCAACGAGTTCGCCGGGTTCATGGTCGCCTGGAACCTGTGGCTGTTCGCCATTCTGAACATGACCAACATCGGGCTCCAGTTCACGCAGTACCTGGGATACATCTTTGGGCCGCGGATCGCGTCACTGATGGCGCAGAACTGGGTGATCGCGCTGACCTCCGCGATCGTGATTACCGCCCTCGCGTGGATCACGGTGGCCGGGCTGCGCGCAGGTAAATGGGTCCACGCTGCCGGCGGCGTACTGATGCTGGCGATCTTCGCGACAGTCATTGCGCTGCCCTGGGTGAACGTCGCGCACGGGACCCTTCCGCAGTTTCACCCGCTCGCGACCGCCACACCCGTGATCTCGATCTTGAGCCTCAACCTGCTTGGAAAGATGGGGTTCGGTGCCTTCGCGGGATTCGAATACGTGGCCATTCACGCCGGCGAGTGCCGGGATCCGGTCCGCAGCATCACTCGCGCCACCATCATCGCCGCGCCCGTGACAGCCCTCATGTTCATCCTCGGCACGAGCTCTGTTCTGGGAATGATTCCGATCGACGGCATCGATCTGATCGCGCCGATTCCGCAGCTCCTCACCGTCGGTTTCGGACCGCTCGGGGCGGTCGCGGCAATCGTGCCGCTCACCCTTGGCGCCATGATCGCGATCCGCTTCGCTCAGGCCAGCGTCAACTTTGCCGGATGCACGCGCCTGCCGATGGTCGCCGGCTGGGACGACCTCCTGCCTGCCTGGTTCACGCGACTGAGTGACAGGTACAAGACGCCGGTGAACTCGATCCTGTTTGTCGGCGCCGCGACGTTTGTCGTGAGCACCCTGGGATTGATCGGCGTCGGGAAGCAGGAAGCGTTTCAGCTGCTCTGGAATTCCGCCGGGATCTTCTACGCGTTAACCTATCTCGCGATGTTCGCCATTCCGCTGTTCGGGATGCGACACGCACAGGTCAAGGTTCCCTGGTGGGTGAAGCTCTGTGCGTTCTCCGGCCTGCTGATGACCGCGCTCTACGTCACCTTGTCGGTGCTGCCGATCATTCCGGTAGGCAGCCGGACGCTGTTCGCGCTGAAAATCATCGGGCTGATCGTTGCCACCAACGTGGTCGGACTCGGCTTGTACACCTCGTCACGCCGCCGCGCGCGAAACCGACGAGCGGTCGCGAGTTCGCCACCGAGCAGTTCAAGGGTCTCGTGAGGTTCAATTTCTAGGATGGCGCGAGAGACGCGACGAGGTTTCGTGAAGCAGGTGATGGCTGCATCCGTCGCAGCCGTCGTCCCCATCCGCTTCCCGCGGATGCAGGAGCGTCCCTCGATTCCGTACGTCGACGGCTTGTCGTTCCTCAGTCCTGACGCGGCGGACGTCGGCCGCAGCGGTCTGACGGCATTCATCTGCGACGTCTCGTCGGTGGAGCAGTTGAAGACGACCGACGGCAGCCTCAAGTTCTACCGGTCCTTCGATGCGTGTGCGCGTTCGATCACGTCCATGCGCCGTGGGTTGCAGGCCGGCGACATCCCAGGCGCCTTTCTCGCCAGCCGCGGTGCCGAGATCAGGGAGGCGTTCGCAAAAGGCCGAACGGCCGTGTTCTTCCAGTTGCAGGGCTGTGAACCGATTGGCGATCAACTCTGGCGGCTCGAGCTGTTCCACGAGCTTGGTCTGCGCGTTCAGCAGATCACGCATCACAACGACAATCCCTGGGGCGGCGGCGCGATCGAGAAGAACTGGACGGGTTTGACCAAGGTCGGCGTCGAAGGAGTCGAGCGCCTGAATGCCCTCAACATCATTCCCGATCTGTCGCATGGTTCGGATCCAACCGCGCTCGATGTGCTGAAGACCAGTAAGAAACCGGTCATCATTTCGCATGGCGGTGCCCGTGCGCTGGTGCCAAGCGCGCGCTGTGCCCCCGACGAGGTCATTCGCGGTGTCGGCCAGTCGGGCGGCGTGATGGGGATCTTCATGATGAGCATGTGGCTGACGACCGATCCGCAGCCGACGGTCGACGCCTACGTGCGGCAGATCAAGCACGTGGTGAGCGTGGCCGGGATCGACGCCGTCGGCATCGCCAACGACTACACGATTGCCGGCGAGCTCACTGCCGCCAAGGCCGGCAACGACAACGCAAAGATCATCTCGAACTACTTCCCGTGGTGGGACTCGGTTGGGAAGCAGGGAGTCATGGGCTTTGCGCAGCGGCCGGCGCACGCGGTGATCCCGGAGCTCAATAACGTCCGCAGAATGTTCCTGATCGATCAGGCCCTGCGCCGCCATGGTTTCAACCAGCGCGACGTGGAGAAGATCGTGGGGGGCAACTGGATACGCGTCCTGGAGACGCTCTAGGCTTTCTTCTTCTTCGCGACGAACATGACCCCCGCTTCCTTGATGGTGAAGTCGGCAGGGCGCTGACCGCCGCCGGCGGCGTCGAAGTTCACCCGCAGCGTATCGCCGGTGACTTCGAAAATTCCGAGCTGCGTCTTGCCGGCGTCGCTTCCCTCTGTAATCACCAGGTCCAGCGACATCGGTTTCTTCGATGCGTCGACCGTGAACGTGCCGCGTTCGTTGACTTCGCCGGCGAGCGCCTGGTGATACTTCTCGCCGGTGAACGTCAGTGACATTTCAGGCGAGCCCTCGGGGGCATTCTGGCCGTTCATCGAGGTCAGCACCCAGGTGCCCTGCAGCGCGGCTGCCGGGTTGGTCGTTTTGGGTTGCTGCGCGCCGACCTGAGCGGTAAGCGCAACGGTCGCGAGTGCGATGAGTATGTGCTTCATCCGCCGATGGTAGCGCCGCAGCCGGGCCAGTTCAAACCGGGCGCTGCTATGCTGAACTGTTGCCTGAACTTCCCGAAGTCGAATCGGCCCGCCGCCGGCTGGATCCATGGATGACGGAGGCGAGCTTTCTCGACGTCGAACTTCGCCGGCCGGATCTGCGCCGTCGCTTCCCGCGGCGATTCCGCCAGCGGCTCGTGGGCCAGACAGTGCTCGAGCTTACGCGACGCGCGAAATACCTGCTGGCGACACTGTCTTCCCGTGAAACGCTGCTCATTCACCTCGGGATGTCAGGATCCTTCAGCGTCGACACGCCGACAGCCGCTCAGGGCGCCTCCGCACCGGCGCAACGCGATCCGCACGACCATGTCGTGTTTCGGATGTCGAGTGGAGCGGTGATCGCGTACAACGATCCGCGGCGGTTCGGGCTGATGGATCTGCTGCGGCCCCACGACGCCGCCACGCACCCGGTCCTGTCAAGGCTTGGACCCGAGCCACTGTCGCCATCGTTCGACGGCGCCGCCCTTGCGAATGCGTGCCGAGGAAAGACGACCTCGCTGAAGGGCGCGCTGCTCGATCAGCGCGTGGTCGCGGGCCTCGGCAACATCTACGTGGTTGAAGCGCTGCACCGGGCGGGGCTGTCACCGCGCCGCCGTGCCTCGACCATCGCCACGCCGTCGGGGGTGCCGCGAGACTCTGCGCATCGGGTCGCGGCCGCCATCAAGCAGGTCCTGAGAGAAGCGATCGCGCGACAAGAGCGGCCGCAAGCTTACCGGTCGTCGCGCTTCCACGTATACGACCGCGAAGGCCAGCCCTGCCGGCGTGCCCACTGCGATGGAGTGGTGACACGTCTCGCGCAAGGTGGACGTTCGACGTTCTACTGTCCCGTCTGCCAGAGATAGGCAAACTCCAAAGACCAAACTCCAAAGCTGGCAACTCCAACCGAGTTTGAAGTTTGGAGTTTGGAATTGGAGTTTGGGAGTTGGGAGTTGGGATTGCCTTTATTGAGGCACCACAGTGTCAGTGATTTCGAGAGGCAGGTCGATGCGGAATGTCAGGCTCGCGGTGCCGAGACGGATCTCGTCACCGTCGGAAAGTCGAGCGGACGTGACGCGCTCCTGTTTCAGATATGTCCCGTTCTTGCTTCCCAGGTCCTCGAGCGTAGCGACGCCGTTCGACACGACAATGCGCGCGTGGTGCCGGGACACACCCGACACGTCGCACAGGATGGTGGCGTCGGGCGCGCGGCCGATGATGTTGGCGCCCTCCAGCAGCAGCATCTGCCGATTTTCGAACACCAGGAGCGCCCGCGCGACACTGGGCGGGAGTCGCTCCGCGCCGGCGCTGTCGGCGACATCGCCGATGAAGCGGTAGCCAAACCGGTACACCGTCCGCAGGTAGACGGGCCGGATGGCTGAGTCCCCGAGCGCCCGACGAATCTCCGCGACCAGGCCGGCCAGGTTCGTTTCCTCCACAAACGTCGACGGCCACAGGTGGTTCAGCAATTCGGCTTTCGACAGCGCGCGCGGTCTGTTGGTGAGCAGGATCGCCAGCAGCTCGAACGCCTTGGGCGACAGGTGGATCTCCACGCCGGCGCCCAGCAGCAGCCGTGTGTCGCAGTCGAGCTCGAACCTGCCGAAACGGAACGGCACGGCCCGCATTCTACCGCCCCGGCTTGAGGCCGCCCTATAATCGCGCAGCCATGATGCTGTCCCTCGGCGACCGGCTGGGACGATTTGAAATTGTTGGGTCACTCGGCGCGGGGGGGATGGGCGAGGTGTACCGCGCCCGCGACCAGCAGCTGGCTCGCGATGTCGCGATCAAGGTCCTCCCGGCAGCCTTCTCGCAGGACGCGGAGCGCCGCCGCCGATTCGAGCAGGAGGCGCGAGCGGCCGGCGGACTGAATCATCCGAACATACTTGCGGTCTACGACGTCGGCATCGAGAGCGGATCGGCCTACATCGTCACCGAGGTGCTGGAGGGGGAGACCCTTCGTGATCGTATGGGTGGCCGGCCGTTGGCGGTTCGCAAGGCCGCCGAGTACGCCCTGCAGATCGCGAGTGGCCTTGGCGCGGCACATGAGCGCGGAGTGGTCCACAGGGACATCAAGCCCGGCAACCTGTTCGTTACCAGCGACGGCAGAATCAAGATCCTCGACTTCGGCCTGGCTAAATTGATCGGGCCTGACTCCTCCCTCGACACGGAAACAATCGCACTCACCGGCACCGTGCCAACAGTGATGGGGACGGTCGGTTACATGTCGCCTGAACTCGCGCGCGGGCTTCGCGTCGATCATCGCACCGACATTTTCAGCTTTGGCGTGGTCCTCTACGAGATGCTGGCGGGCTTCGCGCCATTTCAGCGGCTTACGCCCGGCGACACGCTCAACGCCATCCTGAATGACGAACCGGCGGAGCTCCCCCGCGGTGATTCTGAAATTCCCGCCCTCGAACGGATCGTCCGCCGCTGTCTCGAGAAGAAGCCGGAGGAGCGTTTTCAGAACTGTCGTGACCTGGCGTTCCATCTCGAGACCCGCTCGTCAAACTCCGGACGCGCGGACGCATCGGTCGGCCGCAGGCCAGGCCTCGCGCGGTGGCGGCGAGCGATGCTTGCCGGCGCGGGTGTCGCGGCTCTCGGTACCGCCGGGGCACTCGGCGCGTTGACTTCGGCGAGAATCACCTCGCCCGCACCGTCCACTGGGCCCCACAGGGTCAGCCGGCTCACCACCTTTGTCGGCGTCGAGGAGTTTCCGTCGCTGTCGCCCGACGGAAAAATGGTGGCGTTCACCGCGCCGCTGGGTGGACGCCGGCAGGTCTTCATCCGCTATCTCAATGGAGGAACGCCGCTGCCGGTCACCAGCGATGATGCCGATCATCAATCCCCCAGGTGGTTGGCGGATGCCAGCGCGCTGATCTACTTTTCGCCGGCATCTGCCGGTCAAGTCCAAGGCGCGATCTACAGAATTGCAACGCTCGGCGGGTCATTTCAGCGCGTGACCGGCAGCATCGGCGGCGGCGACGTGAGTCGCGCGAACCGTCTGGCATCTTTCAGACTGGAGAATGAACGCATCCAGTTGGTCACCTCTACCCTCGAGGGTGCCGACGTCCGGGTGGTGGCGATGTTGGAGACCAGGCACTATCGGTACCCGCGGTGGTCACCGGATGGCCGGTGGATTGCCTACCAGGCGGGCGACGGCTATCGATGGAACATGTACTGCGTCGCGGCCGCCGGCGGTACTCCGATGGCTCTCACCGATGACAACCGGTTCATGGAGGGACTGACCTGGCTTCCTGACAGCAGCGGGATCGTCTTTGCGTCGAGCCGGGGCAGCAACATCTCATACCTTGCTCCGCTGGCATTGTGGGAGGTGGCTCTCGAGGCGAAGCGTCCGGTGCGGCAACTCACACCGGCGGAAGCATCGTACGGACAACCGGATATTCATGAGAGCGGCCTTTTAACGGCGGCCAGCCTCCAGATGCGATTCGATATCTGGAAATACCCGTTCTCTCGCGATCGTGGCGCCAACCTGCCGCGGGCGCAGCCGATGACTCGACAAACGGGCCAGGTGCTGACGCCGAGCGCTGCACCTGACGGCGACGAGATTGCGTACCTTTCCGACAGCGGCGGTCACTCCAATGTATGGGTGACGTCCTACCGGGGTTCACCCCGTCAGATTACGTTCGAACAGGATCCCGCAGTCGCGATCGGCGTTCCGATCTGGTCGCCCGACGGGCGCTGGATAGCCTTCGTCTCCACCAGGGGAAACACGCGGTTCACGTTCGGTGTCTGGCTGGTCAGGCCGGATGGCAGCGACCTTCACCAGCTCGTTGCCAGGGGCCTCGGCGTCGCGTGGTCCTCGTCGAGCGACGCGCTCTACTACGTCGAGACCGCATCGAGCCCCATGAAGAAGGTGATGGTGACTGGTGGCGAACCGGTCACCGTCAGACCCGACGTCGTCCGGAACCTGATCGGAGTGCACGAAACGACGGTGTATTTCCTGACGGAACGGGCGCTGATGGACGGGCGGCCGGAATACGAGATTCGAGCCGCGCCGCTTGGCGACGGGCCGGCGCGAACGATCAAGACCGTGGACGCGTCGCGCGTCGCTTCCTGGCAGGTCCCGTTCAATCCCTCGCTGTCGCCAGACGGCAAGTGGCTGGCGATGCCGCTGATCGATGGATTGACGACAAACATCTGGGCGTTGTCGACCGAGACAGGTGAATGGCGGCAGGTGACGGACTTCGGTGACCGCGTCGTGTACATCGCACGGCGCGTCTCCTGGTCAGCCGACGGTCAGTCGATCCTCGCGGCCGTCGGCGAAGGAGACGCCGACATCGTCCTGCTGGACGGGTTGTGCTGCCGGCAGGATGTTCACAGTGGGGGAGCCGTGGCTCGGGCATGGGAATGGATCAGGGGAATCGCCAGGTAGCGTGTTGTCTCTTCGCACCCGGCGAACCCCGTTGAACTGACGCGCTGCTCAGCGCAACGCGTGAGTGGCGACAAATCGCGCCACCTGCCTGCCGACCCTCGCGCCCACCTCGTCGGACGTTCGATAGTGGATCCCCGAATAGATCCGCGCCTCGATTACTTCGTCGATTCCCTGGCTGAACGACGTCCATTGCCGCGTGAACCCAGGATTGGTCGGACTGACCGCGACCATCGTCAGTCCCGGGTCGTCACCAAAGAGGAACCCGAGCATCGTGCCCATTGCGCTGCTGTTGCTGGCGTGGCCTGAGATGTATTCCGGATGCGGCGGCGTTGGAAACAGTGGCGCCCAGGTAATATCCCCAAGTGTCGCGTCGTTGCCATCGAGGTCGCCGTTGCGGATCGCCGCCTGCGGCCGCCAGAAGTTGTACGTATACTTGGCATCCCAGCAGGTGATCCCCGCGTCGGAGGCGGCGAGATACATCAGCGCGAGAACATTCGCCGTGTCGGAGACGTCAAGACCGCGGGCGTCGATCACCTGGCGTGCGACACCATTCCAGATGGCCGACGGGGTGCCGAGCCAGAAGCGTGCGATCTCGGTCTGCTCGGCGGTTCTCGTCGCGCTGTTGCTTGCGCCAATCTCCTTGACCTCGTTGTAGTCACGCTCATAGCGGCCGCTGTCGAGCGCCGGCGGACCGTCGGGACGAAACTGCGAGCCGCTTTGAATGATCCATGGCGTCACGTTGCCCCAACCCGGCAGCAGCGGCGCCGTGGTACCGATCGCAATCCACACACCCGGCGTCCGTCCACCCGGTGCAGTAAACGAGAACTGCGCGATCCCGGCGCCATCGTTCGCACGCGCTGCAAGGATTGCACTCGCGACACTCTCCCCCCAGCCGACGCCTGGGTCGGCGTCGGTCAGAGCGCGCGCGTCGAACGAAGCCGTCCGCGCCGCGTTCAGGGCATCGACGAGCGTGGCATTGGCTTGGAAAAGAGTGACGAGTACGCGATGAGCCGCGGCAATTGCTGCCGCTTCGGGCGACGCGCCCGCTGGGGCATCGCCATGAGGCAGATAGGTGCCGTGTGCCCCCGTAATCCCGTTCACCGCATCGTTTACCGATACCTGCACGATCGTCATGCTTCGCGACTGCGGCAGCGGGCCCTGGCCGGCGGTCACCGTTGCCGCGAGCGCGATCTGATTCCATTCCAGCACGGCGTTGCCGGCGACGAGGGCACGTGATGTTGCTGGAGCGGAGAAGCAGAGCGCCGCCGTCGCCGCCAGCAGTGCACAACCACGCGCCCCGCCACGCCTCGCGCCCGTCCAGAGTCTGTTGAACATTCGAACCTCCTTGAGGGGCACAGCATAAGAAGGCGAAACGGCGCAGATCCTGTGGAACTCGTGGGGATTCTGTTGAAATAAGCTCTCGAGCGGATTCCACGAAAACCCCACAGTTCCCACAGGACGGGACCTTCCACCACGTGATGTGCTGGTTCCCCGCGCCAGGCTCGTTTTGGACGTAGACTGGCGCTCGTCCTGAAAGGCTGGTGGGAGATGAACGTTTGCCGTCGCATCCTTCTCGCGGTAGCCGGCCTCGCCGTCCTGCCGCTCCTCACTGCGGAAACAACGGCGCAATCCCTTACGGGAACGCTCGTTGGAACAGTCAAAGATGCGGACGGCGGCGTCCTTCTGGGCGCCACCATTCGACTCGCATCCAGTGCGCTGATGGCGGGTGAGGAACGGACCTTGTCGGACGACAAAGGCGGATGGCGATTCGCGCTCTTGCAGCCGGGCCGATACGCACTGACGGTCGAATTGGCCCCGGGCTTCGCCGCTTCCAAATGGCAGGACGTGCAGGTCGGAGCCGGCGAAACACTTCACATCCCCGTCCTGCTCGCAGTGGCTGGCGTCACCGAGTCCGTTACGGTCGCCGGGAATACAGGGATCAACTCACGAAGCACCGGACTCGAGACAAGACTCGGCCCCGACTACATCAGAACCGTCCCGACGCGCCGGTTCAGCATGTTCGATCTGATCAGGAGTGCTCCAGGTGTCTCGCCGTCCTCGCCCACTAGCGGTACCGTCAACGGCGTCTCCATGTTCGGGTCCGGCGTCAACGAGAACGCGTTTCTCATCGACGGGACGAACTTCACCTGTCCGTGCCAGGGCGTCTCTCGTGCCGAGCCGATCATCGATGTCATCCAGGAACTCCACATTCAGTCGATGGGTGCCTCAGTGGAGTACGGGAACATCCAGGGCGGAGTGTTCAACGTGGTCACGAAGCAGGGGGGCGCGCGCTTCTCATCAGAGACGTCGTACTACACGCAGCCATCCAGCCTCACCGCACAACCAGTACAGCTCTCGGCGGGCAGCCAGCCCGCGAGTGGGTACGAGCGGGAGAGATACCGCGACCTGACGACCAGTCTCGGCGGTCCGGTGAAGCGCGAGCGGGTGTGGTTCTTCGGGGCCTATCAATACCTGCGTGATTACGACAGCCTGCCGGGAACCAACCCCGGCTTCCCCCGGAAGTACGAGCAGGACAAAATTTTCGGAAAGCTCACGTCGCAGCTGACTTCGTCGATGCAGTTGATGAACAGCTACCACGAGGAGTTCTGGGTCAATCCCACTCCGCCAACCGTCGCAACTCCATTCGTGACGACGCAACGGCTCAACGCGTCGGTTCCCAGCATGACCTTCGCAAATTTTACGCACGTGCTGTCCAACCGCACGATGTGGGAGGCGCGCGCCGGACGGTTCCGCTTGAACCAGGATTGGGACCCGAGTTCAGGCGACTGGACGACGCCATTTCGGCGCGACCGCGCGACCGGTATCTCGAGCGGAAACGCGCCGTTCGTAGGATTCCTGAAGCTCGATCGCTTCACCGCGAAAGCGGTGCTGAATCGTTACCAGTCCGCATGGCTTGGCGCCGATCATCACTTCAGAGCCGGCACTCAGTTCGAACGTGGAGAGCACCGCAAAAGCCAGGCCTTCATCGGTGGTGCGCAATACATCGACAACAACCGCGCACGCTTCCAGGCCATTTTCCGCGAGCCGTCGCTCACGGGTGGTGTCTTCCTCACCTCGTCGCTCTTCGCCAGCGACTCGATCAGCGTGGGTAACCAGGTCACGTTGGATGCAGGCCTCCGCTTCGATCACAGTCGCGCCGTCAACCCTGACCTTCCGGCGCTCGACGCCGACGGGCGCGAGACCAGCGGCGTGCTCGAGGGCGCCGGCACCATCTATTCATGGAATGTCCTGTCACCTCGCATCGGCCTCAACGTCAGGCTGGATCGGACCGGCCGGACGCTGCTCCGGGCCAACTACGGCCGTTTCAATCAAGGCGTGCTGACTGGAGAACTCGATCCGATCTCGCAGGGCGCCACCTCGACCCGGACGATGGCATTCAACACTGAGACCGGCGATTACAGCACCCACGTGTCGACAGTCGATCCGACGAGAAATCTTTCGCTCGACCCGAAGATGCGGACACCGCACACCGACGAGTTCTCCGCAGCCTTCGATCGGGAGATCACCTCGCGCCTGAGAGCGTCGGTGGCGTACATCGGCAAGAGAGGAACCGATTTCATCGGGTGGACGGACGTGGGTGGTCACTACCGTCCGGACTCGAGAGTGCTGGCTGACGGCACGGTCCTGCCGGTCTTCGTGTTGACCAACTCCACCTCGGATCGCCGCTTCATTCTCGCCAACCCGGAGAATTTCTTCGTTCACTACGACGCGGTAGTGTTTGGTGCCGAGAAACGCCTTTCGAATCGCTGGCAGGCGTCAGGGTCGTACACGTATTCGCGTACGAACGGCCTGCAGGTTACCAGCAATGGCGCCGCTGATGCCCAGCAGTCGAGCACCATTGCGGGCCCCAGTTTCGGCACGTTCGGCCAGGATCCCAACGACCTGACCAATGCGACCGGGCGCTTGCCGAACGACCGGCCGCACATCTTTCGTGTGTCCTCGATCGTGCACCTTCCGTGGAGAATCCTCATCGCCGGAAACCTGCAGCACTTCAGCGGGAAGCCGTGGGCTGCGACAACGCAGGTGTCACTGGCGCAGGGTGACCAGAGGATCATGCTCGAACCCCGCGGCTCGCGCCGCCTCTCGTCGCAGACGCCGCTCGACATCCGCGTTTCGAAGGCGCTGTCGTTCGGAGAGACGGCTACCGCGACACTCAACCTGGACGTACTGAACCTTCTGAACGACACGGCTGAAGAGTCGATCGTGTCAGACAACG